>WNFA01001280.1_pt1 | contig 20342 bp, 21 predicted proteins | sample 5400481 | NCBI WGS metagenome assembly WNFA01 (sample SAMN13153340, study PRJNA577476) | soil metagenome | isolation source: 120 cm saprolite under Douglas fir tree site 2 hole 1 replicate 2 | place: USA:California | collected 2015-04-18
TCGCTGGCACTGTTTGGCATCGACTCGGCGCAGTGAGCAGTTCGCCCCGACTCAACTCACTACGAGGCTTGACGTTCTAACAGGCCCGGCAGGACTCGAACCTGCAACCCCCGGTTTTGGAGCCCACTCCTAGCAACGCGGGCGTTAGAGCGGTTGTTGATCTTCAACGACTTAGCTTTTGGCCACCAACGCCGGCGTTGCTGGACAACGCCGGCGTTGGCACTAATCCTGGCACTGGGGAGGAGCCGCCCGGCGCATCCCATGTCGGACGATTGCCTCGCTGCGCTGGCCCAACTCGCGCGTCCCGCCGTAGCAATCCGTGCGCAGGGCACCTGGATTAGGCAGCAACCGTCGCGGTTCTATTGGCCCCTTAGGAGATGGAGGAATTGAAATAGGCCGCGAGGGTTGCCGCCTAGCGCGCTCGATTGCGGGTCCCGCGGGAGCAGACTATGCTGCTTAGTCAGAGCCAGGCGAACACACAACTTTCGGGACCAGCCAAAATTTCCTTAAAGCCCATACCCGTATTCATCGCTGCTTGGGCGTTGGCAGGCTTCGGTGCCGTGATCGGTTCCGTCCTTGGCAGCGCCGCAGGGAAGCCGGGGCTTCTCGCAGGAGCGGTCGTCGGAGGCGTCCTCGGGGTCGGGGCCGCAGTTGTCGTCCTCACCAAACTGCAGTGGCTCTCGCCCACGGATCGCCGTGGCGCGTTCGTTGGCGGGATTGTCGGATTCGCGGTTGCTGCCCCGATCGCCGTGACCAATCTCCGCACACCCGTGACACCCGTTCTGATCTGTGGGCTCGCGGGTGTCGGCCTGCTTCTGGGGGTGGGGGTGGCGCGTGGTTGGCGGCGGGGTTCCTGAGAGCTGAACAGCCGGGAGCATTGGTAACACTTAGACCGGGAGACTCGTGGTCAGTCGCAGGGCGCATGCGCACATGGCAGCTCGCACCGTAGGGTTGCGGCCAAACACCTCGTCATGCACCCTCCCTCCCTAGTGACCGTAGCTGATGACTCGCGTGATCCTCCACTTCCCAGCGTCACTTCGCCACACCTGAAGAAACTTGAAGGTGCCACAGTCTCTACGGCCGTTCTCATCATGGCAGAACCGATGCGCCCCAACCTCTATTGCGCCGTATCCTCTGATCGGATAGACCTCGAGCGTTCCCGCCGCCATTTCTCGACGTATTCCGTCGTTCTTGGAAAAGAGAACGCCGAATCCGTCCCTCACCTGTGTGTAGGACTGCAACCCACCGGCATCGTGGTAGAACTCGAGATCCTCGGTAAACAATGACATGAGCGCGTTGAGATCGTGAGCGTTGAATGCCTTGGACAGAGCGCTGTCCGCCTTGGAGATCTCTTTGTACAAGGACGATGGGCTGGGCACACTGACGGACGCCGGATGCTCGGCGGCCCACGTTGCTGCAGCAAAAGCCACGAACATGAGACCTACGAGAATCACGAGCGCCATTTGGGCGGGCGGATACTTCATGATGTGCCCCTACGAAGGTGAGCTGTGCTAGTTTCAGGCGCCGCAGTAGCCTCGCGCCGCATCCGACAGATCGGCGGAGGGGATGTTACTGAAACAGGCCCGGCAGGAATCGAACCTGCAACCCCCGGTTTTGGAGCCCGCTCCTAGCAACGCCGGCGTTGCAGCGTTTGTTGATTTTCAATGACTTAGCTTTGGGCCACCAACGCCGGCGTTGCTGGACAACGCCGGCGTTGGCACTAATCCTGGCACTGAGGGGGGCCGCCGAACCGGCACGCGGTGATGACGCGACTAGGAGGAAGGGACCTCCTGCTCGGACGCGGGGTTTAGAAGGACGCGACGGTTGTCGGTCTTTGGGGGACATCATGGTGTCTCGCACGCTCCAGACGAACCTCTCCACCGGGGCAGCCGCTCTCGTTGCGGCACTTGCCGGCGGCTCCAACACTCCTCGTCCAACAACCCGCCTACGACTCAGCGAATCGAGTCCTTGAGCCAGAACGACGTACCGGTGAAGGTGGCCTCATCACCCTGGTTGCCGGACTCGAGTCGCGTGCCCCTGGGCGTTTGGCTCGACTCCGCCATATCGCCTGAACCGAGACAGCAGCTGCTTATACGAACTCCGGCAGTCGTGCGCGTGGCTGACCTGGTTGTCGCACTCGATGTGACCGTTCTCGGGGCCGGGGCCGTCCACCTGTACATCAGGGAAGGGACGTCGCCCGAAGAGCAGCCAGTCGCTTGGGGTCGCGACATCACTCTTCAGCGGGGGGGCAACGGGCACTTCCACCCAATCTGGAAGATCCACCCGCTTACGTAGCGCAGGCGCTCGGACGAGTTCCTGCGAAGCCCGGCGCTCGTCCAAGGTTGCCCCGGTCGCCCCTTTGTGGCTTTGCGCTATTACTCTGAGGGCGCAGACCCCGCTGCGCGCACCGACCTTCTGCGAGAACTGCTGGCCGACTGAATGTGGGCCGGGCAACCGGCGCGCTGGAGGCGCGCTCCACGTCCGAGCGCGCCCAGCAAACTCTGGAATACTGGCCTTCTCCCTCCAGCCCGGCGACACTTTCGTCGTTGATTCCAGCGTCGTGGGGTCACGCAGTTCGGTCGCGCCGTCCTGCAGCAGCGATACGAAGACTACGCCCCCGACGACACCGTTTTCATCACTGCCTACGTCGGTGAGAGACACTACTCGCGCTCCCTCCCCGGAGGTCAAGCGTCATGCCTTCGCGGCCGCCTTCTCCCGAGCCTTCCGATGGCGCTCACCGGACGGGCGGGCCGGGATCGCCTCTGATTTGGCTGGGGCCCGTCGGGCGTCCACTTCGCGCCCAAGGACCTCGAGTTCCTCGACGCCCTTGCGGATGGTGGCGTACGCCTGTTTCGCCCGTTCTGCCAGGCGACCATTGAATGGGCCGATCGGGTGCGGGCCATGCCGGCCGATCACCCACAAGGGTCCGTCCGCCAGGTTTCCAAGGAGCCAGTTCCAGGCCTCGTAATGCGGGATGTGGACACGGTGGGGCTTGACATGGACACTCACGCAGTCTGAGCTGATCCCATTCGCGACCACGCAAAGGTCGGCCTTGCCCTTTGGTGCAGACCACGGAACGAAAAAGTTCGTTGATTCCAGAGCCGCGCCGGTGGCGACAGCCATCGTCGAGTGGTCGAAGGTCCTGCCGTAGACGATCTGGCCGCTCAGATAAGTGAGGCGAACCAGCGGATAGTTGGTCGCCATCTGAGCGTCGTCGCCGTAGCTGACGGCCTGCGAGAGCCCGTTAAGCTGGTGGCCAAAGAGGGTGTAGCTGAGCCCGACTTCGAGCTGCGTCGGATACGACGTGATGCTGGGCTTCCAGGCAGCCTGCGGGCTTCCGGTCGGCGTGTAGACTTCGATGTCCGGTCCACCAGCCGCAAACAAGACCTGACCGGATGGAATCAGGAGCATGCGTCCGGCAAAGACGACCCCGCCGGCGTTGGCCGGGCTGGGGACGGCGTTCAACGTATTTGTACCAGGATCGTACTCGAAGAAGTAGGTTGGGAGCGCGAAGCCCGTGGCGCCGGCGGGGCCAGCCGTGCAGAGAACCCTTCCGTTAGGCAGCAAGCACCCAGGCGCGTCGTTTGCCTTCATCAACTGCCCAGAGCCGGGCGGGCTCTCCGGGAAGTCGGGGCCGCTGGTCCAGGTGCCAACACTCGACGGGCTTGCCGGCGGTTGATACAGCGCGGTGTGCCCCGTGCCCCCGACGCAAAACACATGACCATTCGGCAGGAGGAGCGCCGGACCTATTTCGCTCATCGATGCCTCGGCGATCGGCGACGGGGTTGTGCCGGCGCTGACCCAACTGTTGCTGGAAGGTAGGTACTTCTCCGCCTTCGGGATGTTGGTACATTCGACGGTGAGAACGGTGCCATCGCGGAGCAGGGTCCATGTCTCCTCGTCGCTGGCGTCATCTTTGGTCGGCCCAGCAGACCATGTCTCACTGATCGGATCGAAGATGGCCGTGCCCTTGGCGAAGATGTTGCCCAGCAGCAGCCGGCCGTCGGCAAGCACACAAGTAATGGCATCTCCGATGTTCGCCCAACCAGGTCCAGCGATCGACGTCCAGCTATCGAGGACTGGATCGTAGATCTCGACACCGTTGAACTCGAAACCACCGTCGCTGTACTCGCCACCTGCCACGATCACACGGCCGTCTTGCAGCACGGCTGACCCGAAGTACAGGCGCGAGTTCGCCATCGACGCGAGCTTGGACCAAGTTCCTTTGACGTAGTCGCCAGCGTTATCCGGCGTCAGCTTCCACCAGTCACGGCTGCCCGAGGACTGGCACATCACCGTACCGTCAGTCAGTAAGAGCATTGTGCTTGCGCCGAACGGCGGTTGGTTCGCAAGCGGTTGCCACGTGCCAGGCATGGAAATCCCTCAACTTGAGCGGGTGGTTCAACACGAGGGTCGTCGGTCGAGGCATACTCTAACGCGGGGCCGTTGCTCATCCGTACGCTGCGCGTGACCTGATCGTTCTCTAAGAATGGCAAGAGGGCATGAGAGTGCAGCTACGAGGCATCATGTTATAGAAACAGGCCCGGCAGGACTCGAACCTGCAACCCCCGGTTTTGGAGCCCACTCCTAGCAGCGCCAGCGTTGCAGCGTTTATTGATTTTCAACGACTTAGCTTTTGCTCAACAACGCCGGCGTCGCAGCACAACGCCGGCGTTGGCACTAATCCTGGCACTGAGGAGGACTCGCCCGGCACGTTGTCCGCCCACTCCTGGCGTCGACACTGGGCGCGGGTCATCGTATCATCCAACACCTGAGGACACTATGACACCCCTCATGTCTTGGGTTTCAATGGCGCGGCGGATACGTGCGCGAAGATCGCACCTGCGCAGGCAACAACATGACCTTTGCGCCAGGGTGGTCCGAGGGTTGTTCCGAACGCTTTCAATTGACGCTCAAGATCGCGAGCGGTTTTGCCGCGGGCCTGCGCTGCGAGTTCAAGAACATTGTCTTTCTCGAAATAGAAAACCCTCAGGTTGAGTTGTGCCGCAGCCTGCGTGAGAGCTTGATGATAGATCATGCCGTCAGCGCGATTCATGATCCAAGTGTTCGCGTGAACCTCCGCAACGGTAGCAGGCAAGGCGGGAAGCGGAGCTACTCGGATCGCGATGCCGCGACACTTTGCCGGTGCGAGTTCTCCGATTAGCGACGAGAGGGCCAATTTGGCCCGCTTGTTTGCAGATGTCTTCACATCTCGAACGAGCTTCTCGGCTCCTGAAAGCGGCATTTGGAGTGTTTCATGGTGATAAGGGGAAGCCGCAAGTTGCTGATCAAGCAACTCGACACGTCGCTTATCCAGGAGAATTTCGTTAGGGCCAGAGGTCGTGACGCTCACCAGATTGGCCCACGCGTAATGGTCTTCGATGCCGATAGAGTATTCGCTCATGGGATCTGCACGGCGCTCGATCGTGGGTGTGCCGCCTTGTATATCGACTCTCCGGTAAACTGTGATCAAGTTGGGGTGGGCGACAGCCCGTGCAGCCTAGGGTCCGCGAGACCGTTAGTTAGCCGGGGAGAATTGGGGTCACTCGGCGGGTCCGGTGCAGGTCTTCACTATCTGGGCAGCGATGGCCGGACGAGCATCTTTCACGTGCCTGACGTCCGCCTCCCTACTGAGTTGAAGCCCTAGGCCGAGTGCGCAACCGGCAACCGATTCAGCCCGGTCACGGATCAGACGCCGCGGTGATCGAGCGCCACGCAGCGCGAGCCACAAGTGATCGTGCATGATCACCAACGGACCAGCGCTCGTCTTGCTCGTTCCGATCGCAGGATATGGCCTCTTGCGTACCGTCAAGGACGTTAAAAGCGCATGGGTACACAGGCACGACCCGTCGCCGGTATCCAGGGTGGGACGGGTCCGGCTCGGCGCGTGGCTGCTTTCATTGCTGTGCGGCGGTGTCATGGCTGGGGACCTGCTACTGCACGGACCTCGTTGGATCGCCCTTACTGGATTTGGGGGAATCTTTGTTGGGTGGCTTGTTTATCTCGCGTTATCGTTTTTCTGGGGTGCGCTGGGAGGACCGCAGGATTAGCCGCAGCGACAAGAAGGGCTCATGCTCGAGAAACAGGCCCGGCAGGAATCGAACCTGCAACCCCCGGTTTTGGAGCCCACTCCTAGCAACGCCGGCGTTGCAGCGTTTGTTGATTTTCAAGGACTTAGCGTCGGGCCAGCAACGCCGGCGTTGCTGGACAACGCCGGCGTTGACACTAATCCGGGCACTGTGAGGGTCACCGACTGAACTGAGGTAACCGCGGACCGCAGTAACGCAGCATTCGCTTCAAGCCCTACGGCACCATCCAGGGTACCCAATATGCTTGGGCAAGGGCCAAGAGACCGAGTAGTGCCGCGATAACGACACTGTGCCAGAAGGTGGAGCGAAGCACGTTTCCCTCCTGCCCTATTAGGCTGACGGTCGTGACCCCTACGGCGATGTTTTGCGGTGAGATCATCTTGCCGGCGACCGCACCCGAGGAATTGGTAGCTGCGAGCAGCACCGGATTCAGATGCAACTGGTGAGCGGCAGCGACCTGAAGATTACCGAACAAGAGGTTGCTCGCAGCATCGCTGCCGCTCAGAAAGCACGCTACCCAGCCCAAGAAACTGCTTACCAGCGGGAACACGGAGCCCAATCGCGCCACTGTCGCTCCCAGAGTGAAGGCCATCCCCGAATAGTTGTAGAGGTAAGCCAGGCCGACGATGATCACGACGGTCAAGCCAGGGAGCCGTAACTGGCGCAGCGTTCTCATTCCCGCTTCTCGGAAGCTCCGCGGGCTTCTCAGGCATAGAGATGTGATTGCGGTCGCAGCGAGCACTGCGGTGCCGCCCGCCAGCGGCTGGAAGGAGTAAAGCGCCGCATATGGCCTCTGATAGAGAGTGATCAGAATGCCGTTGTGAAGACTCGGAACCGGAATTGTGATCTGGCCCTTCTGGAACAGCCTCAGGTAAGACCACAGCACCATTACGATTGAAAGCGATACCCACGGCAACCAAGCGGCGACAGTTGCGCTGGGTGATAGGCGGACCCGCGGACCAGCGGCGTCACGGATGAGAGGAGGGCCTTGGCCCCCTGAAAGTGGCTCGTCCGCGACTCGGTGTTTCCAGACTCGCAGAAACGTGACCATGGCCGCGATCGATATCGATGCGGCAATCACGTCGGCCGCGTACGGCCCCCACAGGTTCGACACGAGGAATTGGGCGATTGCAAAACTGGCACCGGCGACGAGTGCGGCGGGCCACGTACGCCTCAAGCCCTTGGCACCGGCAACCACCCAGACGAGGTACGCTGGCAGGATGAGGGAGAGCAAAGGAAGCTGTCTCCCGACCATAGCGGACAGCTTCGAAAGATCGAGCCCCGTCACCCCGGCCAGGACCACAATCGGAAGGCCCATCCCACCAAAGGCTACGGGAGCGGTGTTGGCGATCAACGAAACAGCGACGGCCCGGCGCGCGCCAAAGCCCAGGCCAACCAAGAGAACAGCGGTCACCGCAACCGGTGCTCCGAAGCCCGCGCAGCTTTCAAGAAGCGCTCCAAAGCAGAACGCCACCAGGATTGCCTGGATGCATGGGTCTCCAGAGGCGTGCTGTTCCATCCAATGGCGCAGTCGCTCGAAACTTCCCGTGTCTACAGACAGGTTGTATAGCCAGAGGCCCGCAAACACCAGCCACAGGACTGGCCAGACGGCGTATACAAACCCATTTGTCGTGCTCCACAGCGCGAGCGTAAGCGGCATGTGCCAGACGAGCACTGCCAGTGCACCAGCAGTGAGCAGACCGGACACCGAGGCGACGAGACCGCTCTTCCGAAGCCCCCCCATCAAGATGAGTACGACGAACAGAGGTACGGCTGCCACGAGCGCCGAGAGCGCCACGGAGTGAAGGGGGTCAAGCGGTTGCGGCCAGGTCGGAGCGAACGGAGACGTCCGCGTCACTCGGGCTCTCCTTTTCGCAATGGGCTGAGGCGTGGCTCGGTCAGGTCTGTAGAACTCGAGTTATCCGGCTGACCTCACAGCAGGTTGGCGGTCAGCAGGAGTTACGGGATCCTCCTTCATCGTCTCGGCACGGTGAACGGTCACGGGCTGTTTCGGCCGCTCGTCCACCTGGAGTTGAAAAATGTCAGGGCGCGCGTAATGGCCCACAACATCCAGGTCATACTTGCCCCGGACGATCTGCCCGAGATCGATCTCCGCGGTTAGAATGGCCTCGCCTTCCGTGTTTGGCCCCGCGAGAAAATTGGCGAACGGATCGACGATGCAGCTTCCACCGCGTGTAACGACGGTCTCGGGATCTTGACCAAAGCCGGAGCGATAATCGGCGGGGAAGTCCCGCCGGCGGTTGAATTGATTGCAGGAAAGCACGAAACAACGGCCTTCGACCGCAATGTGCCGCACCGTTGCGATCCACGAGTCGCGCGAGTCGGCGGTGGGGGCGCAATAGAGCTCGATGCCCTTCGCGTACATCGCCGCGCGCATCAACGGCGAGTAGTTCTCCCAGCAGATCACGGCGCCGAGCTTCCCGAGCGGCGTATCGAACACCGGCATCGTGGAACCGTCGCCAAAGCCCCACACCAAGCGCTCGGACGCCGTTGGCATGATCTTGCGGTGCTTGCCCAGGTAGCTGCCATCCGGCGCGAAGAACAGAACGGAACAGTAGAGGGTGCCACCGTCCCGTTCGACCACACCGATGACAAGATAGATGCTGTTGTTCCGCGCGATCCCGCCGAGCTCGTCAACTGCGGGCCCGGGGATATCCACGCTGCTCTCCCAATAGCGACGAAAGTCCTCCCGGCCCTCTTCCGAACGGGAACCGACCACGGCGCCGAAATCGAGCCCGCGTGGATAGGCGGACACAAAGGCTTCGGGAAACAGCACCAGCCGCGCGCCTTCGCTGGCCGCCTCTCGTGCAAGGACGCGAACCTTCTTGAGCGTCCGTTCACGGTCGAACGCAACCGAGGCCGCCTGCACAACAGCCACTCTTACACGATGCGCGCTCGTTGCCGTCTCTCCCCCTTTAGATTCGGGCTGTTCAAGACGCTCGCGACACCCCGAGGAGGCCTGCAAGCCACTAACATATGCCCGGCGAGCTAAGCCCGCATGTTCGAAGGCGTCTGGGCCCTGCCTTAGGTGCACGCCGCTGACCAGGGCTGGGCACGAATCCTGGCACTGAGGAACGCGACGGGAGGACAATCGCAAATCTGATAGCCACGCAACTCGCTGCGGCGTCGGTTGCTGCGAACAGGCCCGGCAGGAATCGAACCTGCAACCCCCGGTTTTGGAGCCCACTCCTAGCAACGCCGGCGTTGGCACTAATCCTGGTACTGACAGGCTGCGGCCGTCGTCACGCTCTTGGACGCCACACTAGACCTTTTGAGCTCTCTCGATCTCGTCCTCCGTATAGCGGTACGCGCGGAAAACGCTGTTGCTCTGTGCTTTCGCGGGCGCAGATGGCGGGCCGAAGTATGGATTGACGTACTCCCACACGACCTCACCCAGCGAGGTGACTTCAAAGAACCGCCCGAAGGCACCCTCGTTGATCAACGTGTTACCATTCGGCAGTCGTTGGGCGTTTGAGATATGCGGGCTGTAGAAGTTCCACGGAATCGGTTCCTGATACTTCCAGACAATCTCGCTGGTGGTAGGATTCACCTCGATGGCCCGTGAGAAGGTCGAGACTTGATCCAGTCGGTGCGGACCATTGTCAAAGATCAGGATGTTGCCATCTGGCAATGGCGCAGGCGCATGCTGAGCAGACAATGGCGGGGCTCCTAGCTTCCACACGATCTCACCTGTTTGCCGTTTGATCTTGATGATTGTGGAGATGTGCCGGAAGCTGACCAGGAGATCACGGTCGGGAAGCTCTACGACGGCGTTTCCGTGCGTCCATTCCCACCGGTTTTCCTGTGTCGCGGTGATTACGTCCTTGGCCGGATCCAGGTGCTCCCAGGAGCGCCACTCCCAAACGGTGCGGCCGTCCTTGCTCATTTCCACTAGATAGTCGGCCCAGATCTTCCCTTTCACCTCCGTGCCCGGTCGGCCGCCCTGAATGCGCTTGGCCACCGCGTCCGGGAGCTCCGTTGCGCACAAGAGCAGAACGTTACCGTTCTTTAGCAACCGAGCGTCATGGTGATGATCCCGGTGCCGTACCTCCCAAAGGATCTTGCCATTCCAATCTGCCTCCAATACCGCGCCGCCTTTGAAGGGCGTTTTCCCAAGGAATGTCTCGTTGGGGATCTTGCCGTTATACAGGAGCGTGCCCTGATCGGTGAGGTAGCCGTATAGACCGGGGGGGTAGGGCATCTTCCAGGCGTGGACTACGGTGCCGTGCAGGTCGACGAGGTAGACGGTCCCGTCGCCTCCCATGGGCGCGAACAACGTCAAACCTACAGAGGCGCGATCAGCCTCCAGTCCACGGAGGCCCGTGCCGCGACGGCGGATGGGATTCTGGTCAACTCCACCCGCACGAGGCAAAGCGACGGTCGGCTGAGCGCCGATAACTTGAGATGTGGGCCTGAACGCCGCGGAGCCAACAAGTGCGGCGCCAATAGCCGCTCCGACAAAGTCACGCCTGGTGATCTCCAGTGCTGAACTCGCGGCCATGCGGTCCTCCTTTCTGTGCCCAGTTCGGGAGTAAACGGAGGAGACAATAAGCCGATTCTTGATCGCCAGCCACGTCGCATGGAGACGAACACAAGGCCTCTTCCGGACGTCGGCGCCGTCGCTTTCAGGCGCTTGTAGGCGGCGCTCGCGACTGCTCCCGATGTCCGCGGTCGGCACTCATAGAACCATGCGCCAACCAGGATCGCGAGGGCGATGGGGAAAGAGTTCGTGCCAGAGGGCCAGAACAGCTGCTCAGGCTACAAGGCATAGTATTGCGAGAACAGGCCCGGCAGGACTCGAACCTGCAGCCCCCGGTTTTGGAGCCCACTCCTAGCAACGCCGGCGTTGCAGCGTTTGTTGATTTTCAACGACTTAGCTTTGGAGCAACAACGCCGGCGTTGCTGGACAACGCCGGCGTTGGCACTATCTCTGGCACTGAGAAACGGTCACCACGGAGCGCCAGATCCGAAGAGCCGATATACAAGGCGCCTGCGTGCTCCCACCAGGACATCGCGAGCCGAATCCCGGGGTGCGAGAGCGCCCGCAAGGTGGCTTCTATGAAAGCAACTATCTGGGCGCGCCCGTTCATTCTGCCGTCGGGCTTTTGCTATAACTGCAACGCACCTTCAACCACCTCCATCTCCGTTCGATCCGAAGGTGGTATCGCGTCAAGTGTTGGCGCGGGGCACGGTCTGATAGTTGCTGCCGTCGCTGCGGCGGCTTCCCTCGCGGCGTCCGGCTCCCCACATCAAATCGCGTACTGCGCGCGATGCGCGGTGACTGCCCACAAAAAGGCTCCCGAAAGCCTCCCTCCTACTCTCGGACTTCTTGCTGTTGCCATCGGCTTCGCGGTTATCGCGTTCCTCACGACTGGAGCCGATCGAATCGTAGCTTCGACCGTCGCGGTGGCAGCGCTCGGTGGTGTGGTAGCTTGGCTCCGCTACATCCGCCGCCCCCCACAACCCGGACAGACGACTCGCTGGAGGGCGTTTGCGGCGCTGAACCAAGGCAAGGATCTACTTCACTTGAACCGTGAGTTCGTACGTATCGAGTACAGTAATCCACGGGTCTTGGCCGAGATCATCCATCTCAATCCCGGCGTGGAAGTGACGCCAAGGTGATGCGGCGGCTGAGGCAGGCGCCCCGTCGTCACAAAGACGGGAATGGCGCTTGAGATCAGTACGGTCCCGAGGTTCTAGACACGACGCAACAGGGACGACGTGGCGCTAAGGCAGCAGCGACTCGTCCCCGGTTGGAGGCGCCCATGCAGAAACAGGCCCGGCAGGAATCGAACCTGCAACCCCCGGTTTTGGAGCCGAGCCTCCCAAGTCCCCCGAAGACCCGCCGACTCCCTAATCGTCCGCGGAAGGTCGAGATCGCCCGACAGCGTTACCGCGCACGTCCGCCTTAGGGCCCCGAATTTCCCGTTACCCAGGGTGCACTTCAGGGTGCACCGGCTAATCCAGAATCTTGACCCTGACGATCCGCCTCGAGGAGATCGAGGATGGACTCTGGGAGGTGTACTTCGGCCAGGTCTGGCTCGGCCGCTTGCACGAGAGGACGTGTCGGATCGTCGACCATCTCGGTCGCGCCGCCCGCCCGGAAGGCGGGAATCAAAGGGAAAGTGTTACTTATCAGCTGATAACAAACTGTTACCTATCACCTGAACAGTTCACCCTATCCGATGACTCGATCACGGTACTCACGCCAGCGACGTAGGCTGGCCTCGGCGACGCGCCCAGGCTCAAACAGACCGGAATCGGATCGGGGGTCGAGCGCCCGGAACCCGAGATGCGCCAATAGGTCCGCAACGAATGCCGCAGCAGCATCGTCGCCGCAGACATGAAGCGCAAACGATTGGACGAGTTCGTGTTCACCAAGGTTGAACTCGACGGAGAAGCTAGGAGTTTCGAACTGTCCCCAAGTCGGATCAGTGAAATCCGCGGAAGGAACAGCTCGCTTGATGAGCTGGATGAGCTCGGCCCGCTTGCACAGGGGAGACGGTGTGAAGTGCTCAGGGATATCGCGGATGGTTCGCGCATCGGCCGGCAGGTCTTGGACGAATATGTCCCAGCTCATCTAGTGCGCCGCCTAACGGGGTGCGCCTAAGCTGCGGCGCCTGACGTCAATAATCACAAACGCAAATTCTACCACAGGCGCCGGGCGCCGGGCGCCGTCAGCTTCAGGCGCGTGTTAGGCAGCAACAGGCGCCCACGCGAGACGCGTGAGCAGAAGGAAACTAAACCCATTGTCACCCGGCGCTCGATACGCGCCCTCAGATTGTAGAAGATTGACCGCAAGCGCAGTCATGTCCCATCCGTCAGCCTCATCCGCCTCCCACTGTTCTTGCAGCAGCGGCGGAAGGTCGTGGGCTTCACCAAACCCCTTCACCTCTAGGACGCTCTTCTTAACTGCAGGTAAGAAGGAGTCGTTCGCCCAGGCCCAACGCCACGTTTGTGGGTCTTTAGAGAGGGTTCCTACAAACTCAAAGTTGGCCACAACTTTCGGCCGACGTTTGGCGTCGGAAAAGACGATCTGTCCGGCTGGCTGATTCCAATCGAAATACTCATAGGATTCAATATTGAACTCGCTCTTCAGCCTCGCTTGGCACTCGGCGAGATAGGCACGCGATTTCCTGACAAGCTCGTAGAACTCTTGCTCGCTCATGAGGGATGGTTAGCCATTTGCGCGCAGTTGCCTGCCTAACGGACCGCGCCTAAGCTGCGGCGCGCTGAAGAAAGAGTAGTCATTCCCTAATCTACGTGCGCCGTCAGCTTCAGGCGCTTGTTAGGCAGCACGCCATCCCGCTCAACCGTCGGATTCATGACGCACTCCCCGCGCATCGATCCGCAAGGCCCAGCGAGAGCCGTTGCACTGGAGCCAATCGGGAGCCGGCTCGACAGTTCCACTAGCAAGCAGATCGTCGCCCTCGCCCCGTTCATTCAGATCCTCATCGAATGCCGTCAGCACTATACCGGCGCGGAGCTCGACCTCGACACCATTCGCATCTGTGCAGGTATTGCCGTGCGAGATGCAAAGGATGTCGCCGAAAAGGCCGTTGAAATCGGCGTAAACCTACTGAGGCGAGATGGACGCCGGCATGTGCTGCCTAACCGATCGCGCTTAAGCTGCGGCGCGCTGAAGAAAGATTCATTCCCTAATCTACGCGCGCCGCCAGCTCCGTCGAACGGAAGCGCAAAGCGGGTGGGGTGTTCAGCCAAGCGCTTTAGGATCGTGCCCTCCCCGAAGTACGTAGGTCGGGCCCTCGCTTGGCCATCCCACATCACGTACACACCAACAGCGCCAATAAGACTGGGCAGCGAGTGCTCGTCGAGTCGCCGAAATTCAGCTTTGATAACGCGCACGCGTTCGTCCCAGGCTCGTCAGCTTCAGGCGCATGTTAGGCAGTCCCGACGCTAGCACCCTACTCTGAGCCCCACCCCCACATGCGATAAACGACGGCGAAGCAGATTAATCCCACGAGTGGGGCGAGGAGGTTCCAGAGTGTCCGGCGGTCGGGATGGCGGAGGAGGTCCACGAGCGCCGCGAGGAGCGACGCCACGAGACCGATCGCGAGGGCGTACAGGAGCAGCGGGATGAAGATCCCGACGCCGAATCCGAACGCTTCCGGGTTCACGAACGCAACAACAGCCCACCACGCGAGGATCGTCACTAGGCTGGTAGAGAGGAGGATGCGGGAGGGGACTGAGAGTGCGGCCACGTGGAAGCAGCGCGGCTGCCTAACGGATTGCGCCTAAGCTGCGGCGCCTTGCTGTGCTCTTCATAGAATAGAAGACTACCTCAGAGACCGTGGCGCCGTCAGCTTCACGCGCGTGTTACGTGGCACCATTTGTGATGAACGCTTGGGGTCCAGCGGATTCGAACAACCACTCCCCACAATAGGCATTCAACAACCTCGCGCGAGGCGGCGGGTCAGCGCGCCTGCAACGGCAGGCCCTCCGCGCCTATGAAGCCCGTCTCACCGCCCGGATGGGCGCGCTCCACTGGAAGGTGCCCCACTCCATCACAAGCCGTCCAGCCGGTTCGAGGCGAATGGTGAACCGCTCGACGTTCCCTGGCAAGGAATCCACCGTCATGGGCCGGCGCGCGACGTCGCGGTCGGCGCTGTACTCCGTGCCCCACTGGCCAGACTGGCCGTTGATGATGAGCGAGACGCCGCCCCGGGTCGGGAGGGTCCACAGCGTGTACGTCCCCGGATGCAGCGGAACGCCGGCGAGCTCGATCGGCGCGGAGGTGGTCAGCTGCGTCGCGGCGTCGGCGCCGGTGCGCCAGGCCTGGTCGTAGGGGATCAAGTCGCCTACCAGCGTTCTCCCGCGCCTCGATGGGCGGCTATAGTCGACGGTCACGTCGGCGGCCCCCACCGTGGCGCGGACGGTGTCGCGCGGGCTGAGGGACGTCGCCAGGCCCGTGCGTTTCTCATCGGCCGCGAATCGCGTCGCGATGGCATCGATATCCGGGACCTCGGTGATGCGCCGGACTTCCTGCTTGTACGTCGTTTCCTGCCCCGAGTAGGAGACCAGTCGGCCGTGCGCGTCCAGGCGCGCGGTGCCCGTGCCCGCAAGCCCGGTGCTGCTGATCGCGTAAGAGCCGTCGGGGTTGCGCTCGATGTCCGCGTAACCCACGTGGCCCTCGTCCCAGCCTTCGAAGAAATACTGGCCGATGCGGGCGCGCGTGGTATCCGGCTGCCGGCGCGCAGCGTCGAGCAGCAGCTCCCAGGTTGCGTACACGAACGCGTTCCACGGGACGGTCTCGGCGTAGCGCTTCTGGTACGCGAACGACCGCGTGCCCGCCGACGTGCCGCGGGTGAACGCCGTGACCGTGTCGGTGAACGTGGCGGTATGGTGGAGATGTCGCCCGTCGGGTGGCCCGTTCGGGATGTCGGTGTACATCGACCAGTGCGCGATGACACCGTTCGGACCCAGCTCGGCTTCCCAGTGCCGGCGGGTCACCGTCGGGGACCGGCCGATCGCGTCGCCGATGATGCGATGGCCGGTCCGGGTGACGCGCTCCACCGACGTCGTATCGTTACCAAGGACGGCCACGAATCCGTAGGTCTCGGACCGCGTGCAGGCCCCGAGCACCAGCAGCAGGGCCAGCCGCCCCTGAACAGAGGGTGTGGACACCACGATAAACTGTGGTCTAAGTGTCCGGGAGAGAAGTGGTGCGGCGGTGGCTCTGCAACCTGGAGGCCGTTCCGCGTATCAGTTGCTCAGGCCCGCCGCCACCACGATGAGAGCTCCTGCTCGCAAGGCGAGGAAGGCCTCCGTCTGACTGAACCGAGCTCGCCCTTGTGGTCAACTGACCGCCTCAGAGTTCATCGCTCTGCTGGCGCCTAACGGATTGCCCTTAAGCTGCGGGCGCAAAGGCTTTGTGTTATGCAAACAGGCCCGGCAGGAATCGAACCTGCAACCCCCGGTTTTGGAGCCCACTCCTAGCAACGCCGGCGTTGCAACGTTTGTTGATTTTCAACGACTTAGCTTTGGGGCAGCAACGCCGGCGTTGCTGGACAACGCCGGCGTTGGCACTAATCCTGGCACTGAAAACCCGCACCCCGACGAGATGCCCACAACCATCCTGCAGCGTCACGAGCCGGCTAATGGCAAACGGGGGAGGCAACATCGTAAATCCACAGGGAGTACCAGACGCGCACCCGGGCCCGCTACGATGGACCCTCACTCTTCTAGGGCTCATGATCTTGATCGGCGCATGGACAGACGCTGTACCGCAAGGACTCGTGCGCTGGCTCATGACGCTCGGCGGCCTCGTTGTCATTCTACTGGCGCCCGCAGCGGCCCGCAGCCTGATCACGAGTATTCGCCTCACCGATGAAGGGGTGACAGGCGCGGGCTTCCTAGGCCCGGTGCACATCCCGTGGAGCGAGGTCGTCCGGGTCTACGACGATGTCCACGGGATCACGGTACAGTCCGCTAAGCGGTCCGCGCGGATAGACCTTACTACAATCACCGTGAAGGTGAGGGTCGGCGGGCTCGGGTCTAAGGTGCGGATACCCAACTTCGGGGACACAAGCCAGGTGGTGGCGTTCGTCCTGGCTCACATTCCCAAGTCTGCGATGATCGAAATGCGATACTGGCTTCCGGGCTGACCGCATCCCGAACGCGCGGTTCGCGTCACCCGATTATCGCCCACAGACCTGAGAGCGAGGCGCTCAGTCACTGAGCTTGGCACTGTTCCGAGACACGCAAAGCCTCGGAGCGGTGCAACCGACTGCGAGAGTGGATCTTCTCACAGGCCCGGCAGGAATCGAACCTGCAACCCCCGGTTTTGGAGCCCACTCCTAGTAACGCCGGCGTTGGCACTAATCCCGGCACTGACGAATCGCTGGTTCCGGCGCTCCGATCGGAAGATCCTTTGCTGCTTCTCCCCGGCGCGCTCGTTCCGGCTCACGTGCCGCCCCCTGCGCGCCAGGACCCTAGCTTCGCGCCGGTTCACTGGCCGCAGTGCGGTGCGGCAAGGAGAGCCTGGCGTTGCGTGATAGACGGGTCGGACCTAATACTTTCCTAGATGGCCCTGACACGATGAGTCTTTCTCTGCCGATCGGCTACGCCGCTGCCCGCACGGTAGCGGCGATCATCCTCGCCGGGCGGGCGCGGGCTCAGGGAGCGGAAGCCGGCCAGCTCTTGGCCCAGGGCGTCTCTGATGCTTCGCTTGCCCTTGGCATTGTCGCGTACGGTGACGCCCGCCTCGCCGAGCACTTGGATGGCGCACTCGCGCTCCTCGTAGTCTACGCCTTCATCTGGGAGGGTTACCGAGGCCTCATACGCCTCCAAGAGCGGTTCGACGACGACGCACCCGGCGCGGACCTCTCTGCTGCTTCGCTCGGGCGGCCGATCTTTGGGGTGTGGGAAGCTTTCGCCGTGATTCCCGCCTGGCTCATGGCCGGCTTCGCTGTCGATCAAGCTACCGGCGGCGGTGCGTACCTGTTCCGCAGCAACGCTCTCGATGCGCTTACAGCAGCAGCATTGGGCGGTGGGGTCCTGATTTGGGTGCGTCGCCGCCGCCCCTCGTCGCAAGAACTCCGCTGGCTCTTGCGCGGCCTCGGCATCCTCCTGCTGGTGACCGCGCTGTGGGTATGGCTTTGAGCCCAAACACGCGATTACGGAAACAGGCCCGGCAGGAATCGAACCTGCAACCCCCGGTTTTGGAGCCCACTCCTAGCGTGCCGCCATTCGGTTCATGCGCCTCACGTACTGCAGCTCTCGTGCCCGATCAGCCTCACTTCCCGCCGCACCAGCACCGTCCCGCCGACCGCCACAGTGACGTGATACGCCTTGCGGTCCAGTGCCCCGATGCGCAACGTCCAACTCGCCTGCCGCGCATCACGGGGATCGAAGACGCTCGCGCGGTACAGGCTCACTGCGGCTGCGAGCGTGTCGCCGAGGAGGTGAACAGAAGCACCGGGTCGGTAGCCACCCGAGTGGGTGATAGTGCCACGGATAAGGAGGTAGTAGCCGCACGGCTGCACATCTGGAGAAGAGTCCTGCGTCGAGGGTCCGTCCGTGTAGGTGAACTCGATGAGCGGGCCGTTCGTAGCGGACAAGCCGGGATGCGAAGTCAGCAGGGCCGCCCCCAGTGAAATCAGGATTGCCGCGCTTGTCTTCAAATCGTCCTCCGCGTCACGGGGCAAAACACGTTGAGCAAAGATATGGCCGATTCGAGCTCCTCCAAAGAAGGATGAGGTCGGTCGGGCCATGAGACTAGGCTGTTTTTGCAGCACGAAGGGTCGTTTTGCGACAGGCCACAAAAGCACCGTGACGCCATCGCGCGCGAGGCGACGACACTGTCAGCTGGTGGGATGTGACACTTAGCGCCTCCCTACACGACGCGCTGTGAGGGCCCGCCCGTCATGGCCCTCCTCTTCATCTTCATCATGTCGAGGATGCGTCGGTGGTTCGGTGCGGCGGTTTTGACACTGTGGCTGACACTGCTTGGACTCGACCGGCGGAATACGAGGCTGGCAACGCGCAAGGGACTGCAACGCATGATGTTCCAACAGGCCCGGCAGGACTCGAACCTGCAGCCCCCGGTTTTGGAGACCGGTGCTCTACCAATTGAGCTACGGACCTAGGAACTGCTGCGGTTAGAAGTTACGGAATCCAGGGCGACCATGGAGCCGCCGCCCTTGGAGACCGGTGCTCCACCGAGTGAGCAATGGACGGAATCCAGGGCGACCATGGATGGAGCCGCCGCCCTTGGAGACCGGTGCTCCACCAAGTGAGCAACGGACCTAGGAACTGCTGCGGCTGGAAGTTACAGAATCCGGGGCGACCGTGGAAGGCTCAATGGTTTGCCGCTTGTTTGCCGTTGCCGAATCGCGTCGCGACCGCAGCGGCCAGGTCGGCCACGTCGATGATGTTGTAGCGGTCGAACATCGAGCGCGTGCGCCACCCGCACAGTTTCATGATCTCGCCCTCCGACACGCTGGCGCGGCGGAAGTCCCGCGCGGCCGTCCGGTGCAGGTCATGCACCAGCATTCCGTCGAGCGCGGCGCGCCTGGTGACGCAGACCCAGGCGGAACGCACCGCGCCGATCCCGATGAGAACTCTCTGGGCAAGCCTAGTCGGCGGACGGAGGAGGCTATGATACTTTGAGCGCGACTTGCGATGGCGTTCCCAGCGCGCAGTATCGGCAACGTCGCGCGCACTTGCAGAACCCTTCACCCGATTGGACCGCCATGCCTCTTCACCTTCCTGGTGCCGTTCATCATAGACGCGGAGGGCCCAACCCCCGGACATTGCGATCAGGTAGGCGAGGCGTAGCATTCGATGAATGGAAGGACTCAGGTCGTCCGAGCAGGAGGCGCAGGAGATTGTCGACGCCATTCCGCAGACGATTGCCGTCCTGAGTCCGGATGGGCAACCCCTCTACGGCAACCGGTCCCTGCTCCAGTACACCGGCCTCACGATCGCGGAGGTGACCTCGGCCGAGTTCCGCGCACGCGTTTTTCATCCCGAAGACGTGGCGCGCCTGCGGGAGGAGCGCCGGGACGCCCTCGCGCGTGGCGTGCCCTTCGAGCTCGAGCAGCGCGCTCGGCGCCACGATGGCCAGTACCGGTGGTTCCTCGTGCAGTACAACCCCGTACAGGATGAGCATGGTCAGACGTTGCGCTGGTACGCGACGGGCACCGACATCGATGATCGCAAGCGGGCCGAAGAGCGCGTGCGTAATGAGAATCTGGCGCTGCGCGAGGATATCGACCGCACCTCGATGCTCGAAGAGATCGTCGGCTCCGCGGCGTCGCTCCGCCAGGTGCTCGCACAGGTCACGAAGGTCGCCCCAACAGATTCCACCGTCCTCATCCTCGGCGAGACCGGTACCGGCAAGGAGCTGATCGCGCGCGCGATCCACAAGCGCTCGCGCCGTGCGAGCCGCGCCTTCATCCGCGTGAATTGCGCGGCGATCCCCACCTCACTCATCGCGTCAGAGTTGTTCGGCCACGAGAAGGGCGCCTTTACCGGCGCGCTGCAGAGACGTTTCGGCCGATTCGAAGCGGCGGACGGTGGCACCATCCTGCTCGACGAAGTCGGCGACTTGCCGGCCGAAGCGCAGGTCATGCTGCTGCGGGTGCTGCAGGAGCGCGAGATCGAACGGGTCGGCAGCAGTCATCCAATCGCGGTGGACGTGCGCGTAATCGTCGCCACGAATCAGGATCTCGAGGCGGCGGTCGCACGTGGCGCATTCCGCGCCGATCT
>WNFA01001476.1_pt1 | contig 20319 bp, 20 predicted proteins | sample 5400481 | NCBI WGS metagenome assembly WNFA01 (sample SAMN13153340, study PRJNA577476) | soil metagenome | isolation source: 120 cm saprolite under Douglas fir tree site 2 hole 1 replicate 2 | place: USA:California | collected 2015-04-18
TGCGATGTCAAGGGGACTTCTTGAGCCCTCCCAAGGGCTTTCATGAAAGTGGCCGAGACAATCTAGCCGGTGTAACTCAGTGGTAGAGTAGCGGTTTCGTAAACCGCAAGCCGGGGGTTCGAATCCCCCCACCGGCTCTTATATTTCGTAATCCTTCGCCCACAATACTCCCTGCTGCTGATTATTTCTCGTTTTCTTCAGACGAAGTCTGCCTTTTGACCCATCAGGAACATCATCCACAGAAACAAGGTAGATTTTTCCATTATCAGGACAGTACACCGCAAAGTACTCAATTTCTCCTCGGTAGCCCCTGCGAACATGCCCCTTACCGGGCTTCACGAGTACGCTCATAGTACTAAACTCTATCCCCGCCCCATCATCATAGAACCAGCCAACTTTACATTGAATACGCAGCAATCTGGCTGGTTGGAACATGTCTCCTTGTTCATAGTAGGCAATGTCATAGCGACGGTGATCCCCCCAAGGAAGTAAAACCTCTTTGCCTAATTCCACTAATTTAGCAAGAATGAAAGTCTGTCCAACCAGCCCTCGTTGCGCTGTATTCTCCTCATTTCCAAATAAAGGCATTTGTCTCTCCTTCTAGATGTTGCTCTCCGTAGTTGGTTCGCCAGAAACTAGCCTAAATGATAGTCTCACTCTACATAATGCAAGCCTGACTACCGAAAGCGGAAATAGATGAGGAAGCCAAGAAACTGCGTGCGAATGCGAGGAATGTTTACCAGTTTATTCTGAGCGGTGACTCACCACCCCATTTTCATACCGAAAGAAAGGCGCAACACACCCCAAGTTGCTCAAGTTACACACGCTTGACAACGACATATCAGTATGTTACAATAGTAACCACTAAAGTGGTTACTATTCGGGAGACACAAATGACAACAGTCGAGCTATTGCAGCAGATTGGACTTAACAAATACGAGGCTGAGGCGTACTATACGCTCCTGACCCAAGAGCCACTTACCGGCTATGAATTGGGAAAGCGATCTCAGGTTCCCCTCTCGCGCAGCTACGAAATTCTTGAGCGATTAGCCCAGAAGGGACATAGCTCTCTGGCGGCTCTTCCACGCTCTGACACCAGCAGCGAGTTCTGGGTACTGCGGGGTCGCCAGCACATTCTGGCAAGGGTGCAGGCGATGATCGCAGAAGCGCAGCAGGTGATCTACCTCAGCTTGCCAGCGAATAGCGAGGCTGACGTTGTTGACACCCTTGCACTTGCACGAGCACGGGGTTGCTCCGTCTTTCGATCAACGACTGCCGACATGGACTATGCCGGTGCGGAGCATATCCTATTTCTCGTTGATGATCGAGAAGCCCTGGTAGGTTTACTTGCCCCGGCCGAGGGCTGCCAGGCAGTAATCAGCGCTAATGAAGGTCTTGTTGCAGCACTCAGGGGATATTTTGCCAACCAGGTACCCGCGAAGGTATCGGCTCCCTGAATGAAAGGAAACTGAGCATGAACTTCGATATTCGAGACCTCTCCCTCGCCGATCGCGGGCGACAACGCATCGCCTGGGCGGCGCGTCACATGCCCGTTCTTGGCCAGATTCGGACCGAATTCGCTAGCGAGCAAGCGTTCCAGGGTGTGCGTATCGCTGCTTCGCTGCACATTACAACCGAGACTGCTGTTCTGCTGCAGACGTTGCAAGCCGGTGGCGCAGAGATCGCCCTTTGCGCATCAAATCCGCTTTCAACACGCGACGACGTATGCGCCGCACTCGCTGCCGACGGCATGTCGGTCTTTGCCTACTACGCCGAAGACCTTGCCACTTACCAGCGTCACATCGAACAGACGCTGGCTACCGAGCCACACCTGGTTATGGACGATGGCGCCGACCTGATTGTTGCCCTGCATCAACGCTCGACCGGCAAGGGCGTTATCGCTGGCATCGAGGAGACGACGACGGGAGTGATCCGCGCTCGTGCGCTGGCTGCTGATGGGCTACTGCTATTTCCGGTCGTTGCTGTCAACGATACCCCCACCAAGCGATTCTTCGATAACCGCTATGGCACAGGTCAGAACACGATAGACGGCATTCTGCGGGCAACGAACGTTCTGCTTGCAGGGGCAACGTTTGTCGTTGCAGGTTATGGCTGGTGTGGGCGAGGTATTGCCATGCGTGCCCGTGGTATGGGGGCCCGTGTGATCGTGTGCGAGGTCAATGCGGTCAGAGCGTTGGAAGCGATTATGGACGGCTTGCAGGTAATGCCTATGGCTGATGCTGCACCACTTGGTGATATCTTTGTTACTGCCACAGGCATGGCCGGTGTGATTCGTGCTGAGCACTTCCTGGTGATGAAAGATGGCGCTATCCTGGCCAACTCTGGTCACTTCGATGTCGAGGTAGATGTCGCGGCCCTGCACAAACTCGCCGTTAGCGAGGTAGAAATCCGTGAGCACCTGACCGAGTGCCGCTTGCCCAACGGGCGAGTGCTCTATCTTCTGGCCCAGGGACGTTTGGTCGGGCAGGTCGCTGCCGAGGCCAGCCCGGCAGCGGTGATGGATCTGAGCTTTGCTGACCAGGCACTCAGTGCACATTACCTCTTGCACGCTAGTCAGAACTTGCCACCTGCAGTGTATGATGTCCCGCCCGACATCGACGAGCGAGTAGCTGACCTCAAGCTGCGGGCGCTCGGCGTTGGCTTAGACAAGCTAGATGAGACCCAGCGTGCCTATCAGAATTCCTGGAAATTTGGCACAGCCTGATAAGGTAGCATCTTCTCACAACAACGGACATGACTCGCGGAAGTGTTGCACCAGCTTTTCAACCTCAAACAAAGGCTGGTGCATGGCCATGGGCGTTGTCAGGTTGAGCGTCAGAATCTTGCGGTTCAGTTCGCGTAATGTGCGCTCGTATTCAGCAGCAGCCTTCTCTACTGACGCGTTATAGACCCGCTTTTCACTGGCAAATGGAGGAACACGACGGGTACGTAATGTGCGGCCCTGGCGACGCAACTTTTCTAATTTTGCCTCTGCGCGCTCTGACTCGGTGCGGATCTCTTTCGCAAGCTCGATCTCTACAGGAGCATAGTTGTTGCTCTTGAGCAAGCCATAGGCCATAGCTTTGTCGCCAAGGTAGGAGTTGTCATCAAGGTGCAAGGGTTTGCCAAAGCCTTGCAGGTTGTCAAACTCACCACGCTCCTGAGCCTCACGAATCTGCTCCTCGACGTAGTCGTGGTACCGCCTGCCATGAAATTTATTGACCTGGGGAGACTCCTGCTCTGTATCGTTCTTATCTGATGGTCTGCGCCAATCTTTGAAGTCCATAGTTCACCTTGTTAGGTCTCCATCCCTCCGGGTGAAAGCCATTCGTACGGGCGTGATTCATCACGCCCAGCAATACCTTGTGGAGCGGTCTGCGGGGGCGTGATGAATCACGCCCGTACGAACGATTCCATTTCTCTCTTGTTTCACCCCGAACGACGTAGACGCCCTTTTGCGCAGCTTCGCAGCCTGGTACCCCCAAGGGGCACCACTACACTTTGCTCTCACCTCCTATTATAGCAAACTCAATCGCATGCTGCACAACCTCATAGACATCTTCGAGCGGCATATTTCGTTCCAGGGCCAGGCGCTGGCACTCTTCATACTCTGGTGCAGCGCTGATGATCCTTGTTCCCAGGCGTTTGACTTTCACCGACATGGCACCCAGTGGTGTCTCGATACGCTCCTGAGTACGTTGCGCTTTGAGTCGCTGCATGTGCTGAATGCGTACACCTAAGGTGCTGGTTTCACGCAACAGGACCAGGGCAAGCTCATCAGCTTGCTCGGGCGGGCAGATGATCGTTATCATGATGGCAGGCCGATTCTTCTTCATCTGTATGGGGGTGTAGCTGACATCTAACGCGCCAGCCGCCAATAATCGCTCCATCAGGCCACCCAGGAGTTCGCCACTCATGTTGTCGATATTGCTTTCTATCACCGTTACCCAATCAGTATCGGGCACCTCATTGAGACTGTCAAAGGTAACAGGTTCCTGTGCCCGCCCCAGGCAGAGGCGGAGGCAGTTGGGCCAGGGATATTGTTTGCTGCCAAAGCCATAGCCTACGCGCTCAATGGCAATTGCTGGTGTCTCAAAGCGCGCGAGGGTTGCGAGTATTGCAGCCCCAGTGGGAGTCACGAGTTCACCTTCGATGGGGCACGGTTTCCAGGGGGCGGAGACTCGACGCAGAATCTCCAGTGTGGCAGGCGCGGGCACGGGCAGCATGCCGTGAGCAGTCTGCACATGTCCACCGGTCAGAGGCAATGGCGAGGCATACAGTTGGGAGATGCCCATTGTCTCGATGGCGATTGCCGCTCCGACGATGTCCACCAGGGCATCGACGGCTCCCACTTCGTGAAAATGGACCTCTTCGACGGTTGTAGCATGCACTGTTGCCTCTGCCTCTGCCAGGCACTGGAAGATGGCAAGTGCCGTTTCACGTACATAGGGGGAAAGCGCCGAGGCGTTCAGTAAGGCGACAATGTCAGAAAGATGACGGCTTGGCTGCGGCTGTTCGGACAGGATTACGTTGAAGCGCGAACCGCGTATACCCTTGTCACGAAAGGGTTTGAGCGTGAGTTGATAGCCCGTTATGGGAAAGGCTGCCAGTGCATCTTTGAGTGTGTCCAACTCGAGGCCTACATCGAGCGATGCCCCCAGGAACATATCGCCGCTGATGCCAGAGTGACAGTCAAGATATGCAATTGTCTTTGCCTGCATAACTTCACAACCCTTCCTGGGCCAGGATGTGACGCCAGGCGGCTTTCTGTTCAGAAGTCAACTGCAAACTCTGCTCTATGGCCTCGCGGAAGCTCTGGCCATGAGAAGCTTGTTGTTGCCTTGCATCATAGGAGGTGTGGGCCTCGGCTATTTGTAGTCGGTCAGCACCCTGGCTTGAACGTCTCATAGAGGCCTGGAGTGCACTTAGTGGGGTGTGTAGTACATGTGTTAACCGTCTGAGCACTTCCTGGGGAATGGTTGCTGGATCGATCAGGAGGCGCATCCCGACAAGCTTTTCGACAATATCGCTGCTCAGGCCGATCTCGTCTGCCAATTGGGACACGGATAAGCCCTGCTTGTTTGCTATGCTGAGCAATGTCGTATCCAGGTTAGTGGATACCGTTTCATGCTGCTCTATACGTTTCCAGGCCCGCTCTAATGCTGCACGAGAAGTTTCTGAGACTTGTGGTAGTTCCCCTGCGGGCGCGAAAGAGTTGAAATGCGCTCCGCAAGCTTCGCTGACAGCCTCTAGGGGCAAATCTTCCTCGACGGCATGATAATAGGTCACGAAGTCGGTGATGGCGTCGGCATAGTGGGGATAACGCACCAGGTAATCGCTCAAGCGTGGCTGCTGCCCGGCTTGCACTTCTGCAACATACTGTTCGGTGATGCGCAACACGTCCTCTTCCTGTTGCCTATCCATAGCTGCCCTCTCTTTCCGGCGCAAGTTCGTTACGTAGTATCTTCCACACCTCATGTAGTCGATTACGCACGGTACGATCAGTAACGCCTAATATCCTTGCCGTATCCTTTTCCGACCTGCCTTCCCAGAAGATGAGCAACACGACCGATCTCAGCCTCTGTGGAAGATGTAACACGAGGTGTAGCAGGTCGATATGCTCAACGGCCAATAACTCTTGTTGCGCTCGCTTATCCTCTATATCTAGTACCCAGACTTCACCCTCGCCAACGGCATCGTGTATTGGCTGATCCAGGCTCTTCATGAGCGTGCGCGGGACACGCCGGGTAGCCGCAGGAGATACCCCTACACTTCCATCATGCCAGCGACCTTCGCGTAACATGAACGCCTGGTATGTATGTTGGCGCTCAAAACGCAGGCAGTGCTGAAAATTCTCTTCCCAGAATGAACGCTGCGGGTCTATAAACGCACGAATGAGACGTTCGCACAGGTCGGCGTAGAGATCGCTGACAAGCGCTTTCCGCTCATCTGCTTGCAAGTTGATGTTCTTCAAGGCGTTGTTTGCCCAATATTCGTTGGTCGTTTGCGTACGTCGAATGATAATTTCGATAATGCGATTGCGCCCTGGATTGTCTCCGTACGCCATAGCAGCACGCAGGCAGCGTACCAAGACCTCCAACGGTATGTTAGTATCTTCCAAAGTATGCCAGAAAGCGGCACACCCATACTCAGGAAGTGCGTCGTACCGGGCTGTCAGGGCAGCGCGACGTTTGATTATTTCCACCTCAATGACATGATCCTCTTCGGGATCAGAATATGCCTGTTCCAAGGCGCACAATACTTTCTCTACATACACGACGGAATTGGCTCCATCCTAGTATAGGCATCCTGGCACGAAACGTCAATGAAGTATTTCCGCTTTTTTCTCCACAACCTGTATCTGATAAGTGAAACATCGTAACCACGGCCAGGGAGAAAATAATTATGCTCGATTCATCACTTCAACAGACACAAAAGGGTCCTCGAAGGCCACTTATCATCAGCGAACTGAAGGTAGGAAGCAGCGTACACGGCTGGCTGCTTGTCGTAGGGTCGCAAGCACGCATAGCTGTTAACGGAAAGCCCTACCTTTACCTGAAATTGCGTGATCCACGGGGCAACGAACTTGTAGCACGCCAGTTCGACCTACCCCATATGCAAGATCTAACGCCCCAGGAAGGCAAGGTGGCTTTGATCGAGGGGTCGGTCGAGGAGTATCGCAACCAGTTACAGATAAAACTGGTGCGCGTCGAGCTTGATGAATCTGCCCCTATTGATCTTTTTGTGCTGGGGACACGCCGCCCAATTGCACAACTCGAGGTCGATTTTCACCGGCTGATGGCCGGGATAGAGCATGCAAGCCTATATGAGTTACTGCACTGCTGCTTTACGCAGGAATTGATGACACGCTTTCAACGCTGGCCTGCTGCTGTACGACATCACGGAGCCGTCGTGGGCGGTCTGCTTGAACATACGGTGAACGTTGCAACGATCGCGAAACGGTTCTCTCAACTATATCCATGCAACGCAAGTCTCGTTCTCGCAGGGGCACTCCTGCACGATATTGGCAAACTAGACGAACTGGAAGAACGCCCCGGTGCAGGCTTTACCCCGCTGGGTCGTATGGTTGGACATATCATTCTGGGTATGCGATATGTGCAGGAACAAGCACGACAGGTTGGCGGACTCGATGAAACGATGTTATCCGACCTGCTGCATATTATCCTGGCGCATCATGGAACACCGGCCTTTGGTTCGCCGGTACCTCCGGCAACGATTGAGGCATTGATAGTTCATCAAGCTGACGCAGCTGAAGCGCAGTTGACCGGATTTCTTGAGCATTGCCAGAGGACAGCGGGTCCAGACGGTTGGACAGCCTATAGTGCGGGCTTCGGAGGACAACTACGTATACCGTAGGTTGCATTATTTGCCGCTTTTATGGAAGGCTATCGCATTGCGGTAGACCTCGACATAGCACATCGCCGACGCCTGCCAGGAGTGATCGGCAGCCATACCACGTTGTTGCAGTGTACGCCAGATATCGGTGAAGCGATAGAGTTCCAGGGCACGCACGATGGCAGCAAACAATTCCCAGGGATCGTAGTTGGCGAATGCGAAGCCATTTCCCTGGCCGCTGCGCGGGTCGTACTCCTGCACCGTGTCTGCTAAGCCACCCACACTATGCACGATGGGAACACTGCCATAGCGCATAGCAATCAGTTGACCGAGCCCACAAGGTTCAAAGCGTGAAGGCATCAAGAACATATCACTACCGGCATAGATCCATTGTGCCAGTTCAGTATTGAAGGTGAGGAAAACGGCTACCTGTTCGGGGTAACGCGCTGCCAGATCCTGAAACATCTGCTGATAGTGCTGATCACCAATGCCCAGGATGACAAACTGAACTCCCTGGGCAAGCAACGGCTGGGCAATTTGTGCGAGCAGGTCAAATCCTTTCTGGTCGGTGAGGCGGGAAATCATGGCCAGTAACGGTTTATCTGGGCGTACGGGCAGATGAGCTCGTTCTTGTAGGGCTCGTTTATTCTCGGCACGTTTATGAAGCGAATGTGCATCGAATTGTGTAGAGATGTAGCGGTCGGTCGCCGGGTTCATCTCCTCGTAATCGATGCCATTGAGGATACCAAAAAGCCTATCACGGCGGGAACGTAGCAGGTGATCCAATTTCTCACCAAATGCTGGAGTCAAGATTTCCTGGGCATAGCGTTCACTGACGGTGGTAACGGCATCTGCGAAGAGAATACCGCGTGCCATAATATCCACGACATTGGCCAGTTCGGCGATCTGCGGGTAGAGGAAACCATTTTCCGCAACACCGGCAATCTCAAGAATGCGTAGACCAAAGATGCCTTGATAGGCGAGGTTATGAATCGTATACACGGTGGCACTATCGGCAAAGAAGGAGTCATCGCGATAGATAGTGTGCATCCAGTTTGGCACGATGCCTGTGTGCCAATCATGGCAGTGGATGATATCGGGCGACCAATTTAATGCACGCATCGCCTCTAGCGCAGCCCGGCAAAACAAGATGAAACGCTCCCCGTCATCGGTATAGCCGTAGATATTTTCGCGGTCGAAGTAACGAGGTGCATCAATCATGTAGACGGGAATGGCATCCCCGATGCTTCCCTGACGCACGGTTACTTTCTCGCGGAAGCTATTCATATTCACATCTGTTGAGTCAAGCACGGTGCTAAGATTGAAGCGTTGGGGATCGATCTGCCCATAGCGAGGCATCACCAGGCGCACATCGTGGCCAAGGGCCTGGAGAGATTTTGGTAATGCTCCTACCACATCGGCCAAACCACCTACTTTGGCAAAAGGCACGATTTCAGCAGCAAGGATAAGCACCCTGAGCGGGCGTTCGTATTCCATACGAGATTCTCCTGCTCTCACCATTTCTTCTCATTATAGCACGGAGAAGGAAACCTGGCGACCGCAAGGATCGCCAGGCCGCCAGGCTTATTTGCTTGCCTCTATCAGATCTTGTAGCGGTTGCGCAACAGAAAGTAGAACTGGATAGCTGCCAGCACACCCAGGATGAAGAACATGACCGCCGCATCGGGATGGATGATGGCTGGGGGCTGTCCAGGAGGTGGGGGCTCAGAGAGCAGAAGACCAGGAGTAAATGGCACGTTTGTCTCGGTATCATGGAACGCTGGAAGAGCGATAGTATCAGAACTTGGAATTGAGAAGAAGGCAAACGCAGCCAGGTAGATCAACAGGCAGGTGCCGAGAACGAGCCACATACCAAGGCAGCCCAGGTTCTTCTCACCAACTACGGCAAATTCGCGGCGCGCTACACCCGTCCAGACCACCGCCAGGACTAGTATGCCACCAGCCAACAGCATAGCTATTACCTCTTCATGTGGAGTCAGGTGTGTCAGCAGGGTCGCCAGCGCAAGCACCGCCGTGACCGTCACGCCACCAACAATCACCAGGTTACGGTGTCCCTTCCACGCCCAGATGGCACCCACGAGTAGAACGAAGGTGCCGCTAGTGATGAGGGTATCGACGATGTACCCGGCCTGTTGAGAGAAAGTACACGAACCTGGAATAACAGATATCTTTCCACATACTATCAGGTAATCGCCCAGGCCGATAAAGGACCAGGAGTGGATCCAGGCGACGACCGGATAGACGAGAATCCACGCCAGCAGAGCGATGACTCCCACTTGCGCCAGGTTAATACCTACAATGTAGAGCACATTCATCGTACGTTTACGAACCGGACGCATCAGGTAGTGCAGGCGCAGGGCAAACGCGCCTAGCGTTAAAAAGACGGCGACGCCTAAAATGATGTTAATGATCGTATCAACGATAAAGAGGCCTGTGATGGGACCTGGACAGCCATGAGCAGGATTAATGTCGAGCGGGCACTGCGGGTAGACAACATAAGCCAGGCCTCTATCACTAATTAAGGTGATAAAGAGGGTGAAAAGCAAGAGCAGGATGGTGGCAATGATGAGCATGAGGCGCACGCTAAAAGTCGTGCCCAGGTCCCTGCGATCTGGGTTACTTTGTTCACCTCTAGCCAGTGTGCCATAAAAGACCATCACTAACCCGATCAGGAGCACCACAAAACCAGTCATCACAAAATCGAATGCTGCAGGCTCGAACCAGAGCACTTTACCACCCAATAACGAATTCCAGGTGAAATCTGGTTGCGGGAAATACTGATTGTTGACAAATTGTCCCGGGCCAATCTGGTGGACGGTGGAGACTGCCCATCCGATGAGCGCCAGGCCAGCAAGAGCAAGCACAACGCCCAGCCCAATAAAAATAACCGGTGGGATGAGGGGCTTGGGGTCAAAGAGCAGCACAATCACCTGTATAATTATGAAGCCAGCGATGCCAACAGCGGCCAATGCCAGAAGAGCCTGCTCCAGACCGGTGATCGATGAGGTCATCTCTAAATTAACATAACTGGGAAGTTGTCCCATCAGAATAGCTGCGAGGAAAAAGAAGCCAACGCCGAAGACCACCGCACGCGCCCAGGACATACGTTCTGCTACTTCTCGTTGTTGTGTTTGGTGCATAACTTGATATCCCCCTCCGACAATTATGGCACGATTGCCAGCTCAGCCAGCATGCTGGGATGATACTGACAAAAGTAGATCACCGTGTGATTCGGATTAAGGTTGTAGGCAGCCGTTGTCACGGTATAGGTGAATGTTTTGCCCGTCTGGATGCCCGTGGCGATACCGGAGTCGAAGATCTGTGACGCAACCTTTGGTTGACTCACGTTGGTTCCCTGGATCGCGGTCACCGTGTGGGCGACACTATCCTGGTTCAGCCACGTAATCACCGTTCCGACCTTGACTTTGGCATTCAGTACCGCAAAGCAAGCAGGTTGGCATGTGGAACCGGCAGGCGACGGGATAATGTCAATAGTAACCGCTTTCTTGCTTGTCATATCCACAGGCGCACCAAATTGACCCGTACTCTCCTGTGCCACGGCTGTCTCGTAAGCAGCAGCAGCAATGTCATTCTTCACTAGCGTAAATCCATTGATCGCACTGGCGCCAACATAGCCGTTCTTAACCAGATAGGCTGGATCGGACGAACGGATCAGGTCAAACAAATACTGAATGTCATTGTCAGACAGGGGGCCACCGAACTGCTGGCTCCATGCCGGCATGATAGGCTGATTGAGCTTAGAGGCATCGGTGTTATAGATACCGGCGCTGATGATGCGCAGCAGATCCGCATCACTCAAACTGTTCACTGCCGGGTTCCCATTGAGCTTGGGGCCTACACGCCCTTGCCCGTTGGTACCATGACACTGGTAGCAATACATTGCATAGTCCACTGCCCCACGTTGCACATTCATTATTTGCTGCTGCTCCTTCGCTGCTATCTCCTGGTTGTTCTCCACAATCCAGAAAACCGGGATCATGAGCGAGATAATCGAAAGCATTATGAGGGAACCATAGCCGGTCTTCTCGACTGCATTAGTGCGGGAGTAGAACACGTATAACAGAGCACCTACTACTACCAGCGCTACGATAATGCCTACAGTGACCTGTCCAGGATTGATCATAAAACACTACCTCATTACTCTATGCTAAGCACTGCATTGCACGGAGGGTACCGGAATGACACGCGTAGTGGCATCAGGGTGTGGCACGGTATTTGTAAGGCTGCCCGTATCCACCACCACCGAATCTCCGCTAAAGGAGAGAGCAAAGCGATCCAGGCTTCTGGGAGCAGGGCCATCGAGATACTCACCATCAACGTTGTAGTGAGAACCGTGACAGGGGCATTTGAAGCTCACACAATCATTACGGAACGGCACGGTACAGCCCAGGTGAACACAACGTTGGTACAATCCAACCCAGAGAGAGCCATCTGAATCTTTGACGAACTTCTCTGAACTTAACTGGTCAGTAAGCGCTGTTCCACTCAGTAATAGTGTTGTACCTGCAGCCAGGTGAGACACGTAAGTCTTGGCCTCCTGATGGTAGAATACACCAGCCTGATTGATTTTAAAATCACTAGGCTTAGCAGCAGGAAAATCTGACTTCTTGCCAATCGTTAAAGCAGACCCAAACTGGCCGGCCAGGTTGGGGTAGAGCATATCTAACGACGCCGCTACGGCTGCTGTTGTAGAGAGCCCAAACACGACAAGCATCGAGCGGCGCAGGAAGCGCCGCCGCGACAGGCGTTGTTTGGCAATTTCTGCCGCCTCAGCACCACCACCATGTAGGACTTCATATTGTTGCGGGGTAATCGGTGGTGTATCAATACTCATGGTAATGCTCTCCGCCTTTCCTCGTGGTTACAGGTCAAAGTAGATGTGCTGCCAGGGCCAGACCCACAGCCAGCCGGGGCCACGGAAGAAGCTTCCGGCTAAGGTGATCACCGCCCAGAAGATGGCAAACATAGTGAAGGTTACAATGGCTAGTTTCCGGTCGGCATAGGCCCGGCTCGGATTGCGATCCAGGTAGGGGAGCACGGCAAGGGCAACCAGTACGAGGCCAGGGACCAGCACACCGGCGGTGGTGGGCTCGAAGTAGTGCAATAGCTCTTGCAAGCCCAGGAAGTACCATGGGGCCTTGGCAGGGTTTGGCGTTAGATTTGGATTGGCCGGATCGCGTAACGGAGCATCGATATAAACCGAAAGCAATGTTAGCATCACCATCACGATCGTAGATGCAAAGAACTCGCGTACCATCAGGTGTGGCCAGACGAAAACTGAGTCCTCAAGTGGCTTTTCGACGCGGGTGATCGCTTCTTGTTTCACCACTGCCAGGGTGCGATAGCGCCGCTGTGTTGCAGAGGATTGCGTCTGCACTCTTGGTTCTTGCTGTTCAATGGACATATCTGGTTATCCTCTCACTCTAGTAACGAGCACTTCCGACTACAGTAGATTCTACTTGGGCTTCCAGTTCACGGCGCGATGGAGGCGGAGGACCTGCTGCACCACCATCCTTACGAATGCGCCAGAAATGCACAGCCAACAACAATGCGAGGCCCAGGGGTAACAGGATCACATGCGCTACGTAAAAACGAATCAGTGTCGGCTGAGCTACCGATTGACCGCCTGTGAGTATCTGGTAGACAGTATTGCCCAGCACCGGGGCATAGGGTGCCAGGTTCGTGCCTACCGTGATAGCCCAGATGGCTATCTGGTCCCACGGAAGCAGGTAGCCGGTGAAGCTCAAGAACAGCGTGATAAAGAACAGTCCAACACCAACCACCCAGTTAAATTCTCTTGGTGGCTTGTATGCGCCATGATAGAAGACACGGACCATGTGCAGTGTAACTGTAACGACCATCAGGTGCGCCGCCCAGCGGTGCATGTTACGCACCAGGTGACCAAATGAAACGGCACTGCTGAGCTGGTTGATGTTCTGATAGGCCATGTTGGTGTCAGGGACATAATAGAACATCAGGAAGACACCGGTGAGGGTGAGCACCAGGAACAAAAAAAATGAAATGCCGCCCAGACACCAGGTGTAGGTGACTCTCATTGCTGCCCGGCTCACTTTAACAGGATGAAGGTGGAGAAATACGTTTCCCATCATGACCAGGGACTGGTTCAAGGGGGTGTCGGGGTAGCCATGCCTGAAGATTGAGCGCCAAACCTGGCTCTCGACAAGCTTCTGCGTGGCCGTGTCGAGTAAGCTTTTCTTAGTAACTGAGCTCACGTGGCCTCCTCAAAAGGATCATACCTTTGATCAGGTTAGAAAATAGCTTGGGTTCTCTAAGGCAGATTATAACATTGCCCCAGGGTAGCTGCAAGGGTCGCTTATTTCACACTTTGATTATCATCTGAAGGAATTTTGTGAGCATCGGGTGTATGCCTTATTTTCTGCTTGCGTTCACCTGATTTTTCATACTGCTCGTCGTCGAATAGCTCTGGCATGTTTGACACAGCATAGACACAACCGATACAATTACTTAGTAATGAAATATGCTCTCATAAAGGAAACAAGGTCATGAATCACCATAATACAGAGCGCGAGAAAGCCAGCCAGAATAACAAACTGCTCAGAACCCTGCTTGGCATCCCTGTTCTCTACAAGGTTCTACTGGCAAATAGCCTGATCATTTTTGTCGGTGCAACAGGTGGGACGTGGCTTGCAACTAATCTGAATAATAGTCCATATGCGACACCGACCTCGCTGATAATGTTCATCACCATCGGGTGGCTGCTGAGTGTCGCACTCAACTTTGTCCTCCTGCAGGTTGCCTTTCACCCACTGATACATCTGGGGAAGGTCATGAACCGCGTCCAGGCCGGGGAGCGTTCGCCACGGGCACCTATCAGTGGCCTTGACCCGCAGGCCGACCAATTGGCGCAAACCTTTAATGTAATGCTTGAAGCTCTTGATGAGGCATCCCGCCAGCGTGCAAGTCAAATTATCACTGCGCAGGAACAAGAACGCAAACGTATCGCTCGCGAGCTACACGATGAGACGAGCCAGGTATTGACCTCGCTCCTGATCAGCCTTGCTGTCCTGGAAGAGTCCATTACCACGCCCGAAGCCCGCGATCGCATCGCCGATACGCGCGCGTTGGCGCATAAAACATTACGAGCAATCCGTAACCTGAGCATCGATCTACGACCCAGCGCGCTCGATGATCTAGGCCTATTGCCTGCACTGCGCTGGTACATAAAAGAGTATCAACAGAAGTGCTCCATCGAAGTCGAGTTCCAGGCTACGGATTTCAAAGAACGCCTACCAGCCGAAATTGAAACCGCTCTCTATAGAATCGTGCAGGAGTCCTTAACCAATACTGCCCGGCATGCCAATGCCCGCAAAGTATACATTACGCTGAAAGAGGAGGTGAATGCAGTATATGCTACCATCTCTGATGATGGCTGTGGCTTCGATATCCAGGCACTGCAAAAAACATCTGTTCAGGAGCGTGGATCAGGATTGGAGAGCGGGTCAGGATTGGGGCGGGGGTTAGGGTTGATAGGAATGCAGGAACGGGCTATATTGCTAGACGGCTCTCTTGAGATTACATCTCATCCTGGGCAGGGAACGAAGGTTGAGGTGCGTATTCCTTTTCAGCTGGATTCATCGGGTCTGCCCACTCAACAAGCAACACCCGAACTTACTGTCCAGGCAGAACCTTTCATGAAAAATTCCAGGATTGCTTATGAAGATACGTATCCTGCTGGCCGATGACCACACAATTCTACGGGCCGGACTAAAAATGATGCTCAATGCCCAGCCTGACATGGAGGTCGTTGGTGAGGCTTCAGATGGACGCCAGGCTCTACGGGAAGTACAGCGTATACAGCCTGACATTGTTTTAATGGATATCACGATGCCAGATATGAATGGTATCGAAGCTACCAGGCAGATTAAGAAGACCTCGCCTGAGGTGAAGGTGTTGGTGCTGACCATGCATGAAAATGATGAGTATGTTTTTCAGGCGTTACGAGCCGGAGCATCAGGCTATATGCTAAAAGAGGCGGCAGATACTGAACTGATCTCAGCACTGCACGTGGTGCAAAGTGGGCAATTCTATTTATCACCGGCGGCACAATCGGTTATGGTGGGGGACTATCTGCAACGGGTACGCACAGGTGAGGAAAAAGACAGCTACAACAGTTTGACGGAACGCGAACGGGAAATACTCAAGCTGGTGGCGGAAGGACACACCAATAACCAGATCGCCGAAATCCTGGTCATTAGCCCAAAAACAGTGGATACGCATCGCACGCATGTGATGGATAAACTCAACCTGCATAGCCGCGCCGAATTGGTCAAATATGCGATGCGACGCGGCCTGCTGGAAGATTGACTACTCCTCGTCATCCTCACTAAAGTCGGCGCTGCTGTCGCTTTCATCTGCGAAATACTCGTCGCTGTAGAAGCCGACGTCCTTACCGACATAGACACTGACGAGAAAATCATCACGGGGCATGTCAGCAGAGAGTACCAGGTCCTCATCAATCTGTTCAATAAGCTTGGTCAAGTCTGCTTCGTCAAGTTCACGCTCCAAGATGAGGGTGCCATGCACTGCCGTGGTGGTGAAGTGAATGTCAACAGTACCTAGCCTGCTGTTACTCTGCAGGTTCGAACCCTGCATGATGTAGTATCCTTCCGAGTAGGGTGTTCGAAAGTGTCGCTCAAAGCGAATATCATCCATTTGGCTGATGTGTGCGCAGCGAGCGTCTCTACTGCGCTTTCTCCTTTCTTTTCCACATAAAGTTGACCATTCACATTATACCATACGCCTTGACCGGGTCATAACAGGAACCGTAAAGACGATCGCATAGTGGAGAAGATCACCTGATCTTCATCGGCATATGTTGCCTGGGGGGCTTGTTGAATGACCGAGTAGAAACGGTTAGCATGGGTTATGCCCAAAAGCGTCTCGGTGTAGTTTGCTCCGTCCTGCACCACACTGCCTTGAACCTGTTGCCATGATGCCTTTGCAAATGAGAGTGGAGGTCCAGATTTCGGTGCCGTCATGCCAAGTTGCTTTGCTTCTTGCAACAGGTACTGACCGGCATCCTGCCCGTTGTCGGCAACCACCACGATACTGAAGCGAGCAGTATGTGTACTATCAGAAAAGTGCACAGTTCCATTGTTTTGATCGAGTTGCACCGTCCATCCGTTCGGGTATGACAGCGCAACGCCCAGACCGGCATTTTGGAAACTCTGTTGGGGTTGCGTCACCTGTGGGATACTAAACGGCTGGAAGATGTAGATCCAGGCCAATAGGCTTACTGCCACAAACGAACAGAGTAATATAAAGGTGAATACAAGGGGGACAAGACGTTTATGGCGTCTTGCGGGGGCCACGAATGCTGAGGGGAATGATTTTTGACTTAATCCTTGCTCCTGAACTGGTTGTAGCGCGGGCTGTACAAACGGTGGTGTGGAGGTATAAAAACGGGGAGTCTGCACACCAGGCATGGGCACGAACATTGAAGGTCGAGTCTGTCCATTAGTCCGCTCAACAACATTGGACATGGTTGGGATGTCGGCAATACTATTCTCATCCTTTCTCACAGTAGCCTTTTCTTCTTTTGCTGGCGCAGGCTCAGACACCTCTGGTAATGGTGCAGGAAGGGGCTCTTCTTGTCCCCATACTTTGACATGCAATTCACGCACTGGTGACTTTTGAAGAACCTGCTCTTCAACCAGCGCATCTACTTGAGCGGAATAGAGCGACTCATCATCCTTCTTCGTCAAAGGCCCTACCTCAGATGCCTGCCCCTTCTGCCCACCAGGCAACGAGATTGTCGGTATGTCTGCCAATAGATCAGCCTTGGTTTTTGCAGGTGACGTCTTACCGTGTTCTAGCGTGTTGAGCTGGCTAATCCAGGGAGGTGGATCATCTTGCGTAGTGCGAGGACGTCGCGGTGGTTGGAAAGGAGGCTGTTTGGCTATCTGCTCGCGCAAAGCCGACTTATTTTTGTGAGCCTGCTCACCAGGAGGGATAGGAGCATCTATTGGCGGTGACAGTGGTTGGGGATTGTGAGGATCAGCCGAAGTATTGACTCCACAGTTACTACAGAACCGAGCGCCATCTCTCGGCAATGTTTGCCCGCAATTTGTACACTGTATTGACACAAAATCTCTCCTGCGTCTGGCTAAGCAATGCATAGACTAGATGATACATTAGTCTAAAAGTCCAAACCCGTCAAGCGAGATAGTCCGATGGACTCCATTCTTCAGGATGAATTTGGGAAAAAGAGAAACCGGGTGATACCTCCAGACAGAGTTCCCTGCTGATTACTTCAGCACCAGCAACGCTTCACGTTCAGCATGAGTCTCGATGACCTGCTGATTCTTGACGATTTCGACCAATTTTTTACGACCCTTGGGACTACCGACCATGAGGACTCCTACCAGCTTGTTCTCACGGAAGAACAGTTTGCGGTAGTTCTCATTGCCCTTCTCACCAGGCTCACGCCGCGCATGAAAGACGAGTTCAGGGTTATTCGACTCGGCGGTTCCGACGACGGCAATATTGACGTCGAAGAGCGGACTGGTATAGGTCGGCACATCCACATACGCTTGATGTCCACCGGCCATATTCGTTCCGACAATGCGCCCGTGCGCCATAGCATTGTCCCATGTGCCCATGGTGTGATGACAACCAATGGCCGCATCGTAAAACTCGGCTACATCACCGGCGGCATACACGCCTGGAACATTCGTCTCCATATATTCATTGACCACGACGCCACTTCTGATCTCGATTGGTGTATATTTGAGATACTGCGTATTCAGTGTGATCCCCAGACCAACACCGATCATATCAGTCTGAATCTGACGTCCTTTCTTCGTCTTCACATAACTGGGAACGCCATTCTGGGGAATTATTTCTTCAATTTCATCTCCGTGGATGATCTCCACGCCAAATTTCTTGGCGATATTGTCGATGACCTCGCCGCCATCGGGATCCAAACAGTTACGCAGCCAGAAGGGACCACGCATGAGCCAGGTGGTGTTGAGTTTGCGCACGGCAAAGCCATCACACAACTCATATGAGATGAAGCTGCCACCATAGGCCAGCGCGGTACGAGACTCGAGCATACGTGCGATGATGGTTTTCGTATCGTCCAGTGTGACAAAGTTATAGATATGCCTGACGCCATCGACTCCCGGTACACATAATGGATTCGCCCAGCCGCCGCTTGCTATGAGTAGCGCGTCATAAGGCAAATGCTGCCCCTGGTCAGTCACGACGACACGTTCGTCGGTACGAACGTCTGTGACTAATGTTTCCGTCACCAGTTGGATATTTCTCTGCTCGTGCCATGCAAAGTCGCGTATCATGACCTTCTGCTCAGTGATGACTCCTTGCAAGAAGCGCGGCAAGGAAACACGGTTGTAGAGCGGGTACGGCTCGTTTGTCAAGAGGTGGATACTACAATTCGGGTCATTCTTGCGCAATGTGTCAGCAGCCGTGGTCCCTGCGACCCCATTGCCTATAATCACGTAGCGTTTATCGTGCGTTGTCAACGGTGGCTCTCCTTAGTTTGCCAAGTTCTTTCGTATCAAAATACGAAGGAATTTTAGCATAGTTTGGGAGAGAAGGCCATAGCTGAGTTTTTGCCTTAATGAGCCGGGCGCGACGCAGCCACAATCATCGCCACCACACTGAGCGCAAATGCAGCTTTTTCACCTCTGAAAGTCTATCGGCAAAGATAGACTCTCCATTTCTAGTCTGTTTGTTTACTCAATCTGAATGTCGTCGCCCACAGGCGAAAAGGCACGATGAATGTCAGATTAGCGGGAAGCGCCAACCAGTTCACGTCTGTGGTTAGCGAGGAATCGATGGAGTGTTCCTTCGTATTCTGCTGCAACGTGCTCACTGTGCTCTTCTAACCGATCCTCCGAACGGCATAGCAGGTCATAAAGACTGGCAATGTCATAGCGCATCTGTACCTGAAGCTGACCTTCGCCATTAAACCCTTTGACGAAGAGACCATCCTCTTCCTCGTGAATTGCGATGCTTTTCACACCGATTTGATCTAGTACCTGGCCAACAGCATGCAGGATGCTGGTATAACTGAACGTGGTCCGCATTGATTCCTCCCATTAAGTTAGTTGGAGATTGACAATCATTGTACTTTGGTGGACTACACTGTCGAAATGCAAAATAACTAAACAACGCTTGTTTAAGCGATGCGTAAATCTTGCATCACACTAACTCAGTTTCAGCTTTTCGAAAGGTATGGATCATCATCGTTCCTTTGGCAAGCTCCTTTCTAGTGGCAGTTCGCCGCCACTATTTTGAATAATTTAGTTACATAAGTAGATTCGCACGAGGTTACATTTTATTCGTTAGAGGGGAACCTTCATTTTGACAATCACGTTCTATATAAACTTGCATTCACGAGAGCGCAAGCCTCATCTGGGCTCAGTTTGCCCTAGTTTTTGAGGGTTAGGAAGTGCCCTCAATATAGAAACAAAACTAAGCATCTGCAATGGGGGATGCCTTTACAGACGCTATACAGTTCCTCTCCCTTACTGGAGAATTATCTATGTGCAGGACGCAACACTGCCACAATCGCAGCTATGACACTCAACATGAAAGAGACAAGAAACGCACGATGCAAGCCAGAGAGGAATGGCGGGATGGCTGATGCAAAATGACCCATGCCACCGCCAGTAATGAACACTTGCTGAATTGCCTGGAAGGGTATCTGGCTCAGCGCAAGCGGAAAGACAATCGCAATACTGAGCATGGAACCGGTATTGTTCAGCATATTAAGAATACCTGCTGCTGCACCTCGTGTATGCGGTTCCACAGAACTCATTATTGCGTTGGTGTTGGGCGAGACGAAAAAGCCAGAACCGCCTCCCATTAACGCCATATAAACAGCGAGTAACCAATAGGGAGTAAACTGGTTGA
>WNFA01005295.1_pt1 | contig 20301 bp, 17 predicted proteins | sample 5400481 | NCBI WGS metagenome assembly WNFA01 (sample SAMN13153340, study PRJNA577476) | soil metagenome | isolation source: 120 cm saprolite under Douglas fir tree site 2 hole 1 replicate 2 | place: USA:California | collected 2015-04-18
TGTTCACCGATATGATCATGCCGGGGTCGATGAATGGCCGTCAACTCGCCGACCAGGCGCTGCAGCGAAGGGCTTCGCTGAAAATATTGTTCACGTCAGGTTATTCGAATGAAGCCATTATCCACCACGGCCATCTCGACGCCGGTGTGTTGCTGCTTGCCAAGCCGTACCGCAAGTCGGATCTTGCACGGATGATACGCGCCGCGCTTGTCGCCTGATGCAAGGCCACGGGATATTTGTCCTCGAAGAACGGAAATTGCGATGATTGCTCCCTTAAAGCCGGGCGTCACGCTTGCTCGACCTGGCGGCCCCGTCATCGAGACCGAGCGTCTCAAGCTGCGGCAATGGCGCGGCGCCGACGTCGCACCGAACACGGCGATGCTGTCCGATCCCGGCACCGCGCGATTCATTACCGTCGATGGAAAGCCGGTCACCGACGAGCTGGTCGGGTGGCGGAACGCGGCGGTCATATCCGGGCATTGGGTGTTGCATGGCGCGGGCATGTTCGTGGTCGAAGAAAAAGCGAGCGGAACAAGGGCTATGCCGTCGAGGCGGCGCGGGCGGCGATCGACTGGTCGTTCGCGACCTTCGAGCTCGATTCGATCATCCACTGCATCGATCGCGAAAACACAGCGTCACAGGCCGTGGCGCGGCGGCTCGGGGCGGAAAAGCAAGGCGAGACTGACTTGTTCGGCCATCTCTCGGATGTCTGGGTGACGAAGCGCAGCTCGTGGCGGGCTTAGTGCTGAAATTGAACCGTCAGGCGATCTTCGCTAGACTAGCCGTCGTCCCGCAGCCCCGTGATTGAGCCGATCGGATGTCACTTTCCACACTGGATCTCGCGTTGCGCGCCGGTACCACGGCCTTGTTGCTGGTACTTGCCGCATCGCTGTTTCGCGACTTCCGAGCGGCTGTCGCCGGCCGGCTGGCGGTCGCCTTTGCGCTGGGGTCCGCGGCTCACGCGGTAACCTACGGCATCGGCGCCACATCGCCGGTTTCGATCTGGCATGCGCCGTTGATCGCGCTGTCTACCGGCAACATCGTGGTGTTCTGGCTGTTCACGCGCGCGCTGTTTGACGACACATTCAAGATGCGCTGGTGGCACGCACTGCTCTGGGCGGCGGTTGCCGGTTTCAGTTTCATCAATTGTGCCTGGATTGCACCGGCGTCGGGGAGCGTGCGGGTTTCCATCCTCGCGATCAACCTGCTGGTTCTCGGCTTCATTGCATTGGCGGTCGGGCAGACCATCGCCTCCTGGTCGGCTGATCTGGTCGAGGGGCGCCGTCGCTTGCGGGTTTTTATCGTCAGCGCCGCGGCGCTGTACGGCGGCATCAATGCCGTCCTGCAGATATTGGTATCAGGCCGCGAGGCGGCCGATGTCGCCAACACCGCGAATGCCGCGCTGCTCTCGGGCATCGTCGCCACGATCTGCTATTCGATGATGCGGGTCGCAGCAGGGGATCTGCTTCCGGTGGCACCCGTCGTCACGGCGGTTGCGAACCTACCCGGCCCTTCGGTTGCGCCGCCGGATTCCGGCGCCGCGGATCAAAGGCTGGTCGATGCACTGATGCGATTGATGGCGGATGAGCGAATCTATCGGCACGACAACATCACCATCGGCACGCTGGCAACCAAGCTCAGGATTCCCGAATACAAATTGCGGCGCTTGATCAACCAGCGGCTCGGCTACCGCAATTTCAATGTCTTCCTCAACAATCACCGGATCGAGGAGGCCAAGGCGGCTCTGGCGGACCCCTCGCAGGCGGAGGTGCCCGTGATCACCATCGCGATGGATGCCGGCTTTCAGTCGCTTGGGCCCTTCAATCGCGCCTTCAAGGCGACCACCGGCGTGACGCCGACCGAATACCGCCGTCTCAACGAGGGCCGCGCCTAGCTACCTAACCTGTTGGGGAGGTTGGAATATTCTGGAATCGGCCAGCGGCTGCTAGTTTTCCACCACTGCGATTTCCGAATTCGGCGAGCCGTCGCGCCGCCACCTGAGGCCATGTCCGGCACGCCATGATGGCGCCAATTGCCGGAGAAAACCGTGACCCGAAAAAACCAGATCATCCTTCTTGCCACAGCAATCGTATGCGGCGCCGCGGCGCTGACCGCGGTGCGCGCGCACGACGCGCCGCGTGTCGTGACCGGCTTCGTCGGCCATACCCTGTGTTCGGCCGCCTTCGTGTCGCGCGTAAATCCCGACGAGGTCTTTCTCGATACCGTAGACGCGATGCCCGGTGTCGGGCTGATCGCCTGGGCGCTCGACTACAAGATCGACCGCGACGCCAGGCAAGTGACGGCGACGCTGTTCGGCGGCGGACAAAGCCGCGCCGTCTATCGCGAGGGTTTTGGGTGTTACCTCGAACACGGCGAAAGGCCCGTCGATGCCTCGCTGCGGCCGGAGAGCGAGACGCAACGCGCATTGCTGCCCGAGATCGCGGGGGGTTCGCTGGTGGAAGCAGCTAGTCCGGACCTCAGGCTCGCGCTCGACCGCGCCTTCGCTGAGCCCGATCGCCCGCCGCTCCGCCGCACCAAGGCGCTCGTCGTCGTCAAGGACGGTCAGGTCATCGCGGAGCGCTACGCGGCAGGCTACGGCATCGATACGCCGATGCTCGGCTATTCCGCGACCAAGTCGGTGACCTCAGCCCTGATCGGAATTCTGGTTCGGCAGGGCAAGCTTGCGGTCAACGAGCCGGCCCCGATCGCGGCGTGGCAAAGTCCGGACGATCCTCGCCATGCGATCACGGTCGATCATCTGCTGCGCCACACCGCCGGACTGGCGATGGGCAGCTCGCTCAATGCCTCGCTTGCCAGCGCCTTCGACCGCGTCAACCGGATGAAATATGTCGAGCGCGACATGGCGGGATTCGCCGAAAACTCTGAACTGGAGAGCGCGCCGGGCAGTGCCTGGAATTACCACGACGGCAACACCATCATTCTGTCGCGCCTGATCCGCGACGCGGCAGGCGGTCATGCCGCCGACGTGCTGCGTTTCGCGAGAACTGAGTTGTTCGAACCTCTCGGCATGCGCCGCGTCACGCTGGAATTCGACGCGACCGGCACCCCGGAAGGATCGAGCCAGATGCTGGCGTCGGCGCGCGACTGGGCCCGCTTTGGCCTGCTTTATCTCAACGATGGTGTCATCGGCGGCAGGCGCATCCTGCCCGAAGGATGGGTCCGCTATTCGGCCTCGCTCACCCCAGGCGCCTGGGCGGGCTTGGGTGCGGGATTCTGGACCAATCTCGGCGACAGCAAGGGTTCGCGGTACCGTACCTCGCTCGGCATGCCGCGCGATGCCTACTATGCCAGCGGCGTGCTCGGGCAATACGTCATCATCGTGCCGTCCGAACGACTGGTGATCGCGCGCTTCGGCATCTCCGGAAATCAATACGACATCGCCGGCGTTTCACGTCTGGTTGCCGACGTGATCGCCGCGACCGGCGACAAGGGGCGGGTCGCCCGCGGCGATTGAGCCGAGCATCGCGCTCGTGCCGTCCAAGCGCGGTCGCGGTTTGCTAATTGGTTCTGGCCTCATAGATAGGCGGTGGCAAAGCTCAGCATGCAAGACCCGCGGAAATGGCGCGTCCGGATACCAAGAACACTACAAAATACTGGTGGGACAGGCACATTTCAGGTCTCAGCCTGATGCATGCCGATTTCACGTGCCACGATTTTACCCCGCATACCCATGATGCATTTGTCATCGCGGTCACGGAGCTTGGCGGTGCCCGAATAAAAAGTCGGGGCGTTACCGACGTCGCGCGCTCATCGGGACTGTTTGTCTCCAATCCGGAAGAACCGCAATCCTCCTGGATGGGGGACAGTCCCCGCTGGCGTTACCGGTCGATGTATCTGACGCAAGCGGCGATCGACGTCGTCGCAGAGGGGCTTGGGATCGAATCGGTGCCGTATTTCACCAGCAATATGATCGGCGATGCCGATCTGGTGAGCGGCTTTGCGTCACTCCACCAGGCACTCGAAGCCGGAGCCGATCGCTTCCGCGAGCACGAATTCCTGATATCCGCATTCGGTCATCTGTTCGGCCGCCGCGGCAGCGGGGGCGATCGCATCGAGCCGGCCCCCGCGACAGCATCCTTGTTCGCAGGATTGCTGGTTTGGTGCGGGAGCGATTTGCCGAAAATCTTCTTCTCGGCGATCTCGCCGCCGCTGCCGGGTTATCCATTTTCCAGCTGATCGGACTGTTCAAGCGCACGATCGGAGCCACCCCTCACGTTTATCTTACCCATCTGCGGCTGAATGCGGCCTGCCGCCGTCTCAGGCTCGGAGATTCTATCGCCGACGCAGCAGTCGCGGTCGGGTTTTGCGATCAGAGCGCGCTGACAAAGCATTTCAAGCGCTGTTACGGCATTACGCCACGGCAATTTGCCAACGCTGCCGTTTCCGCCCGGCTTCCACGGCAAGCCCCGCCCGCGGCCGCGCGGAATCCTGGGTAGCCTTGCAATTTCAGCCAATACGTCCAAGACGGGATGGCCTAGATAGGAGGTCATGTCTTTTGCAGCTTGAAATGAGGTCATGACACCACCCGCATCCCGGAAAGCGCGTTCCACTGTCGCCGTCATTGGTCTCGGGAGCATAGGGGGCGTCGTGGCGGGCTGCCTGCGCGCGGCGGATCGGCATGACGTCATCGCTTGCGTCCGGCAGCCAATCGAACGTCTTGTGCTTGAGCGGCCGGAAGGTAACGTTGAGGTTGCTCTGCGCGCCCTTACGGACCCGGCGCAGGCAGGGCGCGTCGATTGGGTTCTGTTGTGCACCAAAGCCCAGCAGACGCCGTTGACCGCTCCATGGCTGGTGCGATTTTGCGATTCGTCGACACGGGTCGCTGTTCTACAAAATGGAATCGGCCATGTCGCCCGCGTCACGCCTTTGATTGGAGATGCCTGCGTTGTCCCGACCCTGGTTTATTATAACGGCGAGCGGCTAGGCGCCGACCGCGTTCGCCTGCGTCACGTTGCCGGGCATGACCTCGCCGTGGCCGACGATGCGAACGGTCGCGCGTTTGCGCAACTGCTCGAGGGCACGCCCCTGCACGTTCTCCTGAGTGACGATTTCCCGACGCTGGCGTGGCGGAAGTTGCTGATCAATGCCGTTGCCAATCCAATCACGGCGCTCACGTTGCAGCGACAGGCGGTGTTTCGGCGCGACGACATAAAGGTGCTGTGTGTTGCAATCCTCGATGAAGCGGTAGCGGTGGCGCGCGCCGACGGCGCGCAATTGGCCGAGGACGAATCGCTGCGAACAATGTCGACGCTTCTCACCTATCCGCCCGAGGCGGGCACCTCGATGTACTTCGATCGTCTGGCGGGGCGGGAACTCGAAGTCGAGGCCCTGACGGGGGCCGTTGTCGCCGCCGGCGAGCGGCTGCGAATCGCGACACCGCTCAATGGCGCGTTCCTGGCCTTGCTGCGCGCGGTCAGCGATGCCGCGCGCACTGGATAGCCGCCCCCTACTGCCGTCCCAGTTGCGTTGCCATTTCCACGCGATCGAATCGCTCCAGCGACAGGATCGCGTCGGCGAGCTGGTCGGCGCGGCCGTTCAGCACCGGGCGGGCGAGCGTCAGGAATTTCTGCGCCATCGCCTGCGCGTCCGGGAACGAATTCGGCTCGCCGGAGGGGTCGGCATAGAGCCGCTCATGCACGCCATCGTCGGTGGTGATCGAAACCCGGGCGCCGAACGGATGGCTGCGGCCGATTTCAAGGCGGTCGTCCTGCACCACATCGAACTTGTCCGCCAGCGCGTCGACCGCGGTGTCGCCAAGCCTTTGATAGTCGTCCCAGCCGAAACGGCCCTGATCGAGCGCCACCGCCCCGGTAAAGAACATCGAGAACTGGCCGCCGACGATGGAGGTCGGATGCCGCTTGGTGGCGGCATCGCCGGTCAGCGTGATGCCATTGCGGTGCAGCCCGATCTCGACACGTTTGATCTGGTCCGGCGTCAGATTGTGCTCACGGCGCATGGCGATCAGTGCATCGAGCGCGGCGTGGGTGTAGCGGCAGCTCGGATATGGCTTCACCCCGATCTTCATGGTCTCGTAAATTTCGCCGAGGCCGGCGACCGCCTTGTCGGGGTGGGCGTTGTCGCTGTAGCCGACCAGGAGGCCGTGTTTGCCCTCGACCGATTCGGTCGCGCCGACAAAATCGTTGCGCGCCAGGGTGGCCGCGATCACGCCATTCATCGCGGCAGCACCAACCTGGTAGCGCTTGTTCCAGGCGCCGTTGACCAGAAATTGCAGTGAGCCCGCGGCCTGGCTGCCGGAGACACCGAACGCCGCGATGATCTGTTGTTTCGATAGTCCGAACAGCTTTGCCGCCGCCGCGGCAGCGCCGTAGGTTCCCGCGGTCGCGGTGGGGTGAAAGCCGCGCGCATAATGCGAGGTCGGATCGAGCGCGTTGCCGAGCCGGCAGCACACCTCATAGCCCGCCACGATCGCCGTCAGCACGTCGCGGCCGGAAGCGCCGACCAGTTCACCGACGGCGAACGCGGCCGGCACCACCGGCGCGCTTGGATGCAGCGACGAATCCGCGTGGGTATCGTCGAAATCGAGCGAATGCCCGAGCGCGCCGTTGAGCAATGCCGCCACCGCCGGTGTCCAGGTCTTGGCATCGCCGAACACGGTGGAATGGCCCTTGCCGTCGAGCGCGAGAGCCTCGAGCATCTTGAGCAGCGAAGGCGTCGATTCGGCGTCGCGTCGCGCCCGAATGGCGCTGCCGAGAAAATCCAGCGTCAGGACCTTGGCGCGCTCGAGCACTTCATGCGGAATATCCGCGAATTTCAGATCCGCGACATAGGCGGCAAGCGTTGCGGTTTCTTCTGCCATCATGTTTCCTCGCTGTTATCTCACAGGGTAGGCGGGCTGATTCCGGGTTTCAAGCCGCCCGCGGACGATGGGCAGCAGCCATGCTCATGGGCAGCCATACTCTATGTCGCTTATAGACGGCTTCATCTGTAACCTTCCGGAAGGGCCGCATGATCGCTTTGCTGAAACGCCTGTCGGCCGCGATGCGATCCCGGAAGGCACAGCTGGGCCTGGCGGTCAGGGTCACAGTCGCGGCCTTCGGCGCGCTGGCGATCGCGACCGCATTCAATCTGATGCTTCCGCTGTGGGCCGTGCTGACGTCCCTCATTGTAACCCAGATGAGCGTCGGTCGATCGCTCAAGGCCACCCGTGACTATATGTTAGGAACGGTGGGCGGCGCGATCTATGGCGGCGCCATCGCGGTGCTGATTCCGCATTCCGGCGAGGGCGGACTGCTCGCGCTGCTGGTGCTGGCGGTCGCGCCGCTGGCCTTTATCGCCGCCATCAACCCGAGCCTGAACGCGGCCACGGTTACCGCCGTCATCGTGCTGCTGGTCCCGACCATGAGCCATGGCAATCCGCTCGATTCCGCGATCGATCGCGTTCTCGAAGTCACGGTCGGCGCGGTCACCGGGCTCTTGGTGTCCTTCTTCGTGCTGCCGTCGCGGGCACACAATCAGATCCGCGTCAACGCTGCGCGGGCGCTCGAATTGATCGCGGCCGCGCTCGCCGAATTGCTGGCGGGGCTGACGTGCGGGCTCGACAAAGAAGCCCTGCATCAGATTCAGGACGGCATCGGCACAGCATTGGTCGGCTTGAATGCGACCGGCGTGGAAGCCGAGCGCGAGCGCGCGGCGCATCTGGCCTCGGGGCCGGACACCGGCCTGCTGCTGCGGACCATATTGCGGCTGCGCCACGACCTCGTGATGATCGGGCGGGCAAGCGTGGTGCCGTTGCCGTCGGAGCTGCAGGCGCGGCTCGCAGCACCCCTGGCCAAAGTCAGCGATGCGATCGCCAGCTATCTGCGTTCCATGGCTGCCGCATTGCGGACGGGGGTTGGTGCGCCGGCAATCTGGCCCGTCCACGAGGCTCTGCAATTCTCTGCCGCGGAAATCGCCAGCTTGCGCAGCGAAGGCCTGACGCGCGGCCTGCCCGGCGATGTGGCGGAGCGGTTTTTCGCGCTTGGGTTCTCGCTGGAGCAAATGCGGCAGAATCTAAAGGACCTGGAGCGCTGCGTCGCCGAATGGTCGGAGACGCCCTCGGTGGCGAATGCCCGCGAAGAGGACTAATCCTGTCCTGCCGTCGACATCAGCTCCGGCGGGTCAGCCCCTTGCTTTCCATCCGCCAGATCAGCATGTCGATGCGGTCCTGTCCGAAGAACGGCTCGTTCTCGAACACGAAAGTCGGCACGCCCCAGTGGCCGGAGGCCGCGTGGTCCTTTTCGTTGTCGGCGATTACCCGTTCATAACGATCGGGATCGGCCGATATCGCCGCATCCATCGCGGCCAAATCGAAGCCGGCTGCATCGGCGGCCCTGGCGAGATGATCGCCTTCGTTCCAGCCACTGACAGTGCCGTCCCACAGCACCCGGCTGATCGCATCGACAAAGGCCAGCGCGCGCGCCTCGACCTGCGCGGCGGCGCCGAGCCGCGTCAGCCGGTGGATGTAGGGCTGATGCTCCGCGACATCGAGCGTCGTCATGTCCTGCACGATGGGGTCGGGGAGCGGAAAGCGGTAGGGAATGTTCGCGTGCTCGGCGACGCGGCGAGAGTCGAACCCGACATAACGCAGAAACTGCGGATTGGTGCGTTTGAAAAACCCGGGCACGCGAACCGCCAGCGGGTAGACCGGGCGAAGGTTCACTGTGGCGTCGTAGTCGGCCACCAGCTTGAGTGTTTTGGGCAACGCGAGATAGCTGTAGGGGCTGCGGAAGGAAAAGAACAGATCGACTGACAAACTCATGAGTGGCTCGGCCGGTATTGTCCGGCCGGAACAAAGCATGCGCCGGGATCGACGTCAACGAGGGGTCGGCGCGCCCTTAGGCCGCCACTTGCCGTAGCATGCTGGGGACGATCAGCCGGTGAAACGGCAGGATAGTCGCGAGATAGGCCCGGCCGAGCCAATTGTGCGTCAGCACTAAAGTGGTCGCTGTGACGCTCTGGCTGCTGCCCGACCTCACCACGTCCACCACGACACGAAAATCCAAATGGCTGTCGTTGAAACCCGCGATCAGGCGGTCGGGCGTTTGGCTGAGACCCGGAAATAACCCGATGACGTCGGAGGCCTCGCTCGGCGCGGATGTCTTCAGGCCAAACGGCGTTACCAGAAGGTTGCGCAATTTCAGCAGGGCTTCGACCCAGCGCGGCGAGCGTCCCATCATCTGTTCAGCCGCCTGCCGGGCATCGAGCGCGCCATTGTCGATCGCGATGCTGTAGGCATCGACAAATTGCGCGCCGGCCAGCAAGGCGCCGGTGTCGACGTCAGGATCGACCTCGCTAACTTTCATCACCAACCTCTTTCGGTTGTGGATCAATTCGCACCAACGATCCGTGCGGTCCCCAGATGACCGGCAAGCCGCCGGAAACGCAAGATCAGAAGAGCGGCATAAACCGCGGTGCCGCAAGACAGCCCGATCCAGACCCCGACCGCGCCGAGATCCGTCCAGAACGCGAGCCCATAGGCGGCGGAAAATCCGATCAGCCAGTAACTGATCGCGGCGAACAACAGCGGTATCCGCGTGTCGTTCATGCCACGCAGCGCCCCCGCCGCGACCGTCTGGATGCCATCGGCGACAAAGAACGTCGCGCCGACCATCAGCAGCGTCGCGGTGAGTTCGATGACGGCGCCAGCGCTCTCGACGGCTTCGCCGAAGAAAAATCGCGCGATCGCAAATCGGGTGAGGATCACGGCGAGCGTCATGGCAGACATGAAGACTACCCCGAGACCCGACGCCACAAAGCCTGCGCGCTTCACCGCCGGCGCATCGCCGCGTCCGACCGCGTGACCGACCCGCACGGTCGCCGCGATCCCGATGCCGAACGGTACCATGAACAAGATTGCCGCGATCTGCAGCGCGATCTGATGAGCCGCCAGCGCCGTGGTGCTGATCAGGCCCATCAACAGCGCCGCAGTGGCGAACAAGCCGTATTCGAGGAGGAACGAGATCGAGATGGGAGCGCCGATGACGATCAGTCGCCGCATCAGCATCCAGTCGACGCGCCAGATGCGGCCCAGCACCTGATACTTCCTGAACGGCGGACGGCCATAGGCAAACCAGAGGCCCGCCAGAAACATCCCGAAATTGATGATCGTGGTGGCGAGGCCGGCGCCGAACAACTCCAGCCGCGGCAGTCCCAACTCGCCATGGATCAAGAGATAGACCAGCACGGCATTGGCCGGGATCGCGGCAAGCGTGATCCACAGTCCCGGCTCCGGCCGGTTGACCGCACCCATGAAGCCGCGGATCGCGAGAAACCATAGCGCCGGCGTGATGCCCCATGCCAGGCCCAGCAGATATCGTTGCGCGAGGTGGGCGGTCGCGGGAGCCTGGCCCAACATCAACAGAATCTGTTCGCCGAACCGCGGCAGTACCATCATCGGCAGGGAGATCAGCAGCGCGGCCCACAGACCGACGCGAAGCGCGCGCCGCACCAGCCGTGGATTGCGAGCGCCGAACGCCTGCGCGGCAAGCGGGGCCACAGCGGACACCAGCCCCATCCCGAAGGTAAAGCTGATGAAGTAGACGGTGTGCGCCAGCGCCGCTGCCGCAACGGCCTCATCCCCGAGACGTCCGATCAGCGCCAGATCGGTGGTCATCATCGCGATCTGCCCGAGTTGCGTCAGCGCGATGGGCACAGCCAGCCTGAGCGTCTCGGTCAACTCGAGCGCGAGCTGACTGCCGGGCGCTGCCGCGGCGTCAGGCGCCGCGACCGTTTCTTGTTCGATTTTGTCAAGGGATGTCATGGAGCCAGATTATCACGGCCGCCGATAAGAATGGTGGCCGGCAGTACGGGCCCATTTCTTCTATTTGGCGTCGCCTATCCGCGCCGGCACGCGGGTGATCCTGGCGCCAAGCGCGTTCAACCGTTCGTCGATGCGCTCATAGCCGCGTTCGATCTGGTCGGCGTTATCGATGGTGCTGACGCCCTTGGCGCACACCGCGGCCAGCAGCATCGCCATGCCGGCGCGGATGTCGGGGGATATCATCGGCGCGCCCTTGAGGCGGCTCGGTCCGGCCACGATCGCCCGGTGTGGATCGCACAGCACGACCGGAAGGCACGACAAGGTCGTCGCCGTCGACCTCGCAGACAATGCCGAGCCGCTCAAAGCCCATCCGGATCGAGCGCAGATGCTCGACGCCGGCGCGCGCGATGCGCAGCGGCGAACGCGTCACCGCGGCGAGCCCAATCAACGAGCCCACCTCGATGTGATCGGGTCCGATCGAATAGGTGGCGGCGCCGAGCGTTGCCGGCCCGTGCACGACCATGGTGTTGGTGCCGATGCCCTCGATGCGGGCGCCCAGCGCCACCAGGAAATGCGCGAGGTCCTGCACATGCGGCTCGGACGCGACGTTGCGCAAATGGCTGGTGCCGTGCGCCGCCACCGCGGCCATCAATGCGTTTTCCGTGGCCGTCACGCTCGGCTCGTCGAGGAAGACGTCGGCGCCCTTGAGGCGGAGGCAGCGGAATTGCAGCCGGTCGGTTGCGGCCACGGTGGCGCCGAGCTGCTCGAAAGCCAGAAAATGGGTGTCGAGACGGCGCCGGCCGATGACGTCGCCGCCCGGCGGCGGCAGCATCACTTCGCCGCAGCGGGCAAGCAGCGGTCCCGCCAGCAGGATCGAGGCACGGATCCGCGCGCACAGCACCGGATCGAGATCGGCCGCGCGAATATTCTTGGCGTGGATGGCAAGCGTGTTGCGTTGCCGCCATTCGGCTGACGCGCCGACCGAGCGGATCAGTTCCACCAAGGTTTCGGTATCGCGAATGCGCGGAACATTTTCAAGCGTAACCGGATGCTCGGTCAATAGCGCCGCGGCGATGATCGGCAAGGCGGCGTTCTTGTTTCCGGAGGGCTCGATGGTGCCCGTCAGGCGGTGGCCGCCTTCAACGATGTACTGGAGCGGCACCCGCGTCACACGTCCACATTGGCGCTGAGCGAATTGTCCTGGATGAATTCGCGGCGCGGCTCGACGATGTCACCCATCAGCTTGGTGAAGATGTCGTCGGCCTCGTCGACCTCCTTGATCTTCACCTGCAGCAGCGAGCGCTCGTTGGTGTCGAGCGTGGTTTCCCAGAGCTGGCTCGGGTTCATTTCGCCGAGGCCTTTGTAGCGCTGCAGCGCCACGCCCTTGCGGCCCGCATCGGTCACCGCCTCGAACAGGCTGACCGGACCGTGGATCGGGGTTTCGGTATCCTTTCGGCGCAGCAGGCCCGGCTTCGGATAGGCTTCCTGCAGTCTTGCGGCGTAGTCGTCGAGCTTGCGCGCGTCGGCGGAGCCGAGCAGCGCGTCGTCGATGATGGCGACATCCTTGACGCCGCGCACGGTGCGCTCGAAGAAAAAACCTTCGCCTTCGGTGAAGCGCCCGGTCCAGCCGCGCTCGACTTCATCGGCCAGCGCATCCAGCCGTCGCGCGATATAGCCGGCGGCGGCATTGGCGGTCGTGACATCGCCGGTGATTTTCGGGCTGAGCACGCCGGCGATCGCGGCCTGTTCGATCACCTTGCGGTTATAGCGGCTGTGCAGATTGTGCAGCGTGCCGCGGATGATTCGGGCGTCCTCCACCAGTGCCAGCAGATCGCGGCCGCCGCGGTCCTCGCCGGAGGCGAGCTTGAACAGGCAGTCGTCGAGGCCGGTCGCGATCAGATAATCCTCCAGCGCGCGTTCGTCTTTCAGATATTGCTCGGACTTGCCGCGCGTCACCTTGTAGAGCGGCGGCTGCGCGATATAGAGGTAGCCGCCGTCAATCAGCGTCGGCATCTGACGGAAGAAGAACGTCAGCAGCAGGGTGCGGATATGCGCGCCGTCGACGTCGGCGTCGGTCATCAGGATGATCTTGTGATAGCGCAGTTTTGACAAATCGAAATCGTCGCGGCCGATGCCGGTGCCCAATGCCGTGATCAGCGTGCCGATCTGCTCGGAACCCAGCATCTTGTCGAAGCGCGCGCGCTCGACATTGAGGATCTTGCCGCGCAACGGCAGCACCGCCTGGAATTCGCGGTTGCGGCCCTGCTTGGCGCTGCCGCCGGCGGAATCTCCCTCGACGATGAACAGTTCGGATTTGGCGGGGTCTTTCTCTTGGCAATCGGCGAGCTTGCCAGGCAGCGAGTTGACGTCGAGCGCGCCCTTGCGTCGCGTCAGCTCGCGCGCCTTGCGCGCGGCCTCACGGGCGGCGGCGGCTTCCACCACCTTGCCGACAATGACCTTGGCCTCCGTGGGATGTTCCTCGAACCACGCCGCCAACGCCTCGTTCAGGACATTCTCAACCACCGGGCGCACTTCCGAGGACACCAGCTTGTCCTTGGTCTGCGAGGAGAATTTCGGATCGGGGACCTTCACCGAGAGCACCGCGGTCAGGCCCTCGCGGCAGTCGTCGCCGGTCAGCGCGATCTTTTCGCGCTTGGCGATGGCATCGGCGTAGCCGTTGACCTGGCGCGTCAATGCGCCGCGAAAGCCGGCCAGATGGGTGCCGCCGTCGCGCTGCGGAATGTTGTTGGTGAAGCACAGCACGTTCTCATGGTAGCTGTCGTTCCACCACAGCGCCGCCTCGACGCCAATGCCGTTCATCTCGGCCGCGATCATGATCGGGGAGGGCACCATCGGCTTCTTGTTGCGGTCGAGATATTTCACGAACTCCTCGACGCCGCCCTTGTACATCATCTCCTCGCGCTTCTCGACCGCGTGGCGCATGTCGGACAGCACGATATTGACGCCGGAATTGAGGAACGCGAGCTCGCGCAAGCGATGCTCCAGCGTCGCGAAATCATATTCGATCATCGTAAAAGTTTCGGTGGAGGCGAGGAACGTCACCTCGGTGCCGCGCTTGCCATTGGCGTCGCCGACCACCTTGAGCGGCGCCACTGCGTCGCCATGGGCGAATTCGATGAAATGCTCCTTGCCGTCGCGCCAGACCCGCAGCTGCAGCTTGCTCGACAGCGCGTTGACGACGGAGACGCCGACGCCGTGCAGTCCGCCCGACACCTTGTAGGAATTCTGGTCGAATTTTCCCCCCGCATGCAGCTGGGTCATGATGACCTCGGCGGCGGAAATGCCTTCGCCCTTGTGAATGTCGACTGGAATGCCGCGACCGTCGTCGCGCACGGTGACGGAGCCGTCGGCGTTGAGCACGACTTCCACCGCGGTGGCGTGGCCGGCCAGCGCTTCGTCGATGGCGTTGTCGACGACTTCGTAGACCATGTGATGCAGGCCGCTTCCGTCATCGGTGTCGCCGATATACATGCCCGGCCGCTTGCGCACGGCATCGAGGCCTTTCAAAACCCGGATCGATTCCGCGCCGTATTCGATGGGAATGGAATGCTCAGTGTCGGCGATCGATTGCCGGGCGGGTTCTGTCATGTGAGGCCTTCGAGGATGTCTTCGAATCAGCGGCGCAAAATCAGGCGCTGATCAGCTTATTTCTGCCATGAAAGAGGCCATGCGCCTAGCGCAAAGTCTCCATCAGCAAGTTATTGAATAAATAAGAGTTTTTGGTGGTTTTTCAAGCCGGCCGGAGGCCGATTCTAGGGCAGCGCGAAAGCGCGATTCGAGAGCTGGTTTTTGGCTCTCCAAGGTCCGGATTTCCACTGGCGGGAGCTAACTAGGGCGGCGAGCGATGCGGCCGGAATCGACGTCGAAAACCTCGCCTGTCGCGCCGATGCCGGCGAATGCCGCGGGGTCCGCTCCGGTCATCCAGACCTGCGCGCCGAGTTTTGCCAGCTCATGGAACAGCGCCATGCGCCTGACGGGATCGAGATGCGCAACCACTTCGTCGAGCAGCAATAGCGGCGTGATGCCGGTCATCTCCGCGACCAGGCTGGCGTGCGCCAGCACCAGCCCGATCAGAAGCGCTTTTTGCTCGCCGGTGGAGGCATCGCGCGCCGGCATGTTCTTCGGCGCGTAAATCACCTGCAGATCGGTGAGATGCGGACCGTCGAGGGTACGGCCCGCCGCGGCGTCGCGGGCGCGGCCGGCGCGCAAAATCTCGCGGTAGCGATCCTCGACCGCGATGGCGGGCTCCGACATCAGCGCGTTTTCCATCCAGCCGTCGAGCATGATCTGCGCGGATGGAAACGCCGAAGCGTCGCCGCATGTGCGCAGCATCGCCGCGAGTTTCGCCGCGGTCTGGCCGCGCATCGCGGCCACCGCGACGGCGAGTTCGGCGGTTTCGCGCTCGATCGCGTCGCACCAATGGTCGTCGTAATTGCGCACCTCCAATAGGCGGTTGCGCGAACGGAGCGAGCGATCGAGCGCCGACACCCGGCTCGAATGCTCGCTGTCGATCGCCAGCACCAGACGATCGAAAAACCGCCGCCGCTCGGACGCTGCGCCCATGAACAGTCCGTCCATCGAAGGCGTCAGCCAGACCATACGCAAATGATCGCCGAATGCGGTGGCCGACGTCACCGGCTCGCGGTCGATCCGGCAGCGCCGGCTGGTAGCGGCAGCCTCGCTGCCCGGCGCGTCGATGCCGGTGCCGAGCGTTGCCAGCCCGAGCGCGCCTTCGACCTCGGCGGACACCGCCCAGGAACCATCGCCCTGATTGTCGGCGACATCGTCGAGGGTCGCGCGGCGCAAGCCCCGTCCAGGCGACAGAAACGAAATCGCCTCGATGCAGTTGGTCTTTCCGGCACCGTTTGGGCCGACCAGCACCACCACATCACCGCGCGCTTCCAGGCTCGCCGCCCGATAATTGCGGAAGTGCGTCAGCGTCAGGCGGTGGATGCGGGAGGCGGTCATGGAAGGGCGGTGTCGGTCTTTCTTCCCCTCTCCCCTTGCGGGAGAGGGTGGCGCCGAACGAAGTTCGGCGACGGGTGAGGGGTTATCTATCGTCTTCGGCGAGCTTTGCGAGGATGTCCTCCAAAACGGCAGAAGGTTGTTGCAGCACGTCATTGTTCCAGTAGCGCGCGATCCGAAAACTTTCGGCCATAAGGACGGCATCTCTCGCTGCGTCGCGCTCCGACGACGCATGCTGACTCCCATCGATCTCGACGATCATGCGCTTTTCAAAGCAAACGAAGTCGACAATAAACCCCTGAAGGGGGACTTGCCGGCGAAATTTGAAGAGCGCAAGCCGTCGATGGCGTAGCAAGCGCCACATGGCCGCTTCGGCGTCCGTTGGCTCGCGGCGCATCTTCTTTGCGAAACTGCGGATGCGCTTGGCGGTTGGCCGATGGTGTGGCGCCTGCAGCACGAACCCCTCACCCGTCGCCGAACTTCGTTCGGCGCCACCCTCTCCCGCAAGGGGAGAGGGGAGATCAGGGGGCGGCTTGCGGGAAATTTCTACACCCGCATCGGCATCAGCACGTAGAGCGCGCCTTTGGAATCCTTGTCCTGTACCAGCGTCGGCGAACCCGGATCGGCCAGTCGCAGCACCGCGACTTCGCCCTCGATCTGGGCGGCGATGTCCAGCAGATAGCGCGAATTGAATCCGATATCGAGCGCCTCGGCGGCGTATTCGACCTCAAGCTCTTCGGTCGCGCTGCCGGAATCCGGGTTGGTCACCGACAGCACCAGCTTGCCGGCGGACAACGCCAGCTTCACCGCGCGGCCGCGCTCGCTCGAGATGGTCGAGACGCGGTCGACCGCGGCCTCGAAATCCTTCTTGTCGACGATGAGTTCCTTGTCGTTGTTTTGCGGGATGACGCGGCCGTAGTCGGGAAACGTGCCGTCGATCAGTTTCGAGGTCAGCACGACATTGCCGATGGTGAAGCGGATCTTGCCCTGCGACAGTTCGATTGCGACTTCGGCCTCGTTGTCCTCGATCAACCGCAACACTTCGCCGACGGTTTTGCGCGGGACGATGACGCCGGGCATGCCGGATGCGCCTTTGGGCAAAGCCAGATCGATCTGCGCGAGACGATGCCCGTCGGTCGCGACCGCGCGCAAGGTCGGGTCCTTGGCGCTGCCGGCGGAGTGCAGATAGATGCCGTTGAGATAGTAACGGGTTTCCTCGGTCGAGATCGCAAACTGGGTGCGGTCGATCAACCGCTTCATGTCGGAGGCGGGCAGCGTGAACGAATGCGTCATGTCGCCGGCGGCGAGATCGGGGAAATCGTTTTCGGGCAGGGTCTGCAGCGTGAAGCGCGACCGGCCGGCGCGGATCGCCAGCACCGAGCGGTCGCCATCGCCTTCCAGCACGATCTGCGCGCCATCGGGCAGCTTGCGCACGATGTCGTAGAACATGTGCGCCGGCACCGTGGTCGAACCGCCGGTTGCGCTTTCCGCCGCCAGCGTTTCCGTCACCTCGAGGTCAAGGTCGGTGGCCTTCAGCGACAGCTTCGCGTTTTCGGCGCGGATCAGCACGTTGCCGAGGATCGGAATGGTGTTGCGGCGCTCGACCACGCGATGGACGTGGCCCAGCGATTTCATGAGTTGCGCGCGTTCGACGGTAACCTTCATTGCAATACCCGCCTGATCCTAAGATGGAAAAGCCGGGCGGCCCGGAAGGCGCGCCGCGGCGTTTGAAACCCGAAAAGCCGATCATAGCTGGATTTGATCAAACCCGCAGGGGGACCGCAAGGTGGCGCGGATGGCGCGCAAGCGCAAGGGATGCGTTAGGCAGTTCCCCACGTTTTACGGGAAATCCGGCCTTTGCGGGTCGTCCCGGCGAAATGCCGGGACCCATAACCCCTGGCGTCAATGGCCGCAGAAGGCATCCGCCCCACTGCCGAAACGAGATGTCACGGCGTATGGATCCCGGCGTTCGCCGGGACGACCAATCCGAGACGGCGCCTTGTTACAGAGACGCTCACTCCTGCAATTGACGTTTCAGCGATTCGACCTCTTCGGAGAGCGCCACATCCCTTGTGACCAGGGCCTCGATCTTGCGCACGGCGTGCAGGACCGTGGTGTGGTCGCGCCCTCCGAACCGGCGGCCGATTTCGGGCAGCGAGCGCAGCGTCAGCGTCTTGGCCAGATACATCGCGACCTGGCGTGGCCGAACGACATTCGCCGTACGCCGCGACGACAGCAGGTCGGAGCGGCTGACATTGTATTGCCGGGCCACCACCCGCTGAATGTCCTCGATCTTGATGCGTTTGGGCTCCTGCGGACGGATCAGGTCGCGCACTTCGCGTTCGGCCATTTCCAGTGTCACCGGCTGCGCGTTGAGCTTGCTGTGCGCGAGCAGGCGGTTGATGGCGCCTTCGAGGTCGCGGCCGTTGTGGGTGATGGTTCTGGCCAGATAATCCAGCACCGGTGCCGGCACGTCGAAGCTCGCATGATGCGCCCGCGCGGCTGCGACCCGCGATTTAAGGATTCCGAGCCGCAACTCCTCGCCGAGCGAACCCATCTCGACCACCAGGCCGCCCGCGAGACGCGAGCGCACGCGGTCGTCGAGGCTCTCCAGGTCGGAAGGCGGACGATCGGCGGCGATCACCACCTGGCGGCCGGCATCGATCAACGCATTCAGGGTATGACAGAATTCAGCCTGGGTCGATTTGCCCTGCAGGAATTGCAGATCGTCAATCACCAGCACGTCGATGCCGCGCAACGCTTCCTTGAATGCGAGCGCGGTCTGGGTCTTGAGCGCCGCGACGAAGCCGTACATGAATTTTTCGGCCGTGAGGTAAAGCACCTTCCGTTCGCTGCCGGAATTGCCGGCCCATGTCACGGCTTGCAGCAGGTGGGTTTTGCCGAGCCCGACGCCGGCGTGGATATAGAGCGGATTGAACATCACGCTATCGCCGCGCCGCCCTTCCGCAACCTGGCGCGCCGCGGCGTGTGCCAGCGTGTTGGAACGGCCGATCACAAAACTTCCGAATGTCAGGCGCGGATCGAGCGGCGAACCGCCGAGCGCGTCATGGCTGGCGGAAACCGGCGCGATCGCGGTCGCACGCAGCTCAGGCGCGGGACGACCATCGGGTCGCTCGGTGCGCCGTTGGTCGAGCGGCGCGAGGGCCTCTCTTGCCGGCGCCGCGCATCGCATCGCCGTGCGCACGGTAAGGTCGATCCGGTGCACTTCCGGCATCTCGGCCTGCCAGCAGGTGAGGACACGCTCGGCATAATGCGCCTGGATCCAGCTCTTGAGGAACCGCGTCGGAACCGAAAGGCGGACGCTTTCGTCCTGCACGCTCTCCAGATCCATTCGCGCAAACCAGCTTGAATAGACGTCTTCGCCGACGCTTGAGCGCAGCCGACCCTTCACGCGTGACCAGCGATCCTGTTCGATATTTGTCATTGCCTTACGACTTTTCTGATGGAGTGATATTGCCTGCGAAACGCCGTGCGGGTGTTCCGCACGGCAGGACCTCGATCGGGGCTTCGTCTTCAGCCATAGACCGGCCGTTCGGCGGGATGCCGCGGGCGAAATCATCAGGCTGGAAGAAGAAGCGTCCGCGAGGTCAGCGCGTACTCAACGGAGTGTCCGGAGTTCGCGTCAGCGGATGCGCGCAGGCGGCATCCGAGGGGTTCCATTCAGTGTCGTCGGAAAATGGTATTTGATCGAATACCGCGTTGATTCCATAAAGCATGCAACCTCCCCATCCCGCCATGATTGCTCACAGCAAGTTGTCATATCACGTGAGTTTCAAATTCAGTCGATCGCGTCCAAACATCAAAATCGTTCAGCCGCTTCGCCGCCGCGTTGGTTAGCCCCGTTACAACATGCCCGCCTGCTTCACCTTCGGCGCGATCGTGGTTGGCTGTGCGAATATCTCTTGTTCAAAGCAAGCGAGGCGCAATGCCCCTGCTTGAGAAATTTCGACACAGAACTACCGTCCTCATATTGCTATGAGTTTAGATCCGACAATCGCTTGGAAAGCGTCGCCAACGCGCACACCGCCGCCGATTTGCACGTCCGCCCCGTTCCTTAAACCGCGCTGGTCTCTGGAGCCGTAGGCGTCGCGAACGTTGTTAGAGATACCTTCATGCCCTATTTCCCGCAACGGAAATGATTCCAGGGGCGCGCCGGTAGAATTGACTTCGCACTTGCAAAAACAGGCAGCGATTTTCGCGCAAAGGGCCAAGGTTTTGAATCTGTGCGGAGATTCGAACTGCCGCGGCGCTGTCACATTTCTCACGGCTGCCCAAAATAAATTCATAAATCGTTTACGTTTGAGCGCGGCAGAACGGAATTTTCGGACAGGTGCTCGCCGCTATGCCGATAAGTGACTACGTAAACGCGTTTTTTTTTGCTCGTCGGAACAGGGTAACCCTGAGGGAGCCTTGTACACCGTCGCGCGATCGTGATTGCTATTTCAAAAACCTGCGCGATCAATAACCGGCAATCAATATTGTCGCGGTCATCGCGGGCTTTGTAAACCTGTCTG
>WNFA01003413.1_pt1 | contig 20300 bp, 15 predicted proteins | sample 5400481 | NCBI WGS metagenome assembly WNFA01 (sample SAMN13153340, study PRJNA577476) | soil metagenome | isolation source: 120 cm saprolite under Douglas fir tree site 2 hole 1 replicate 2 | place: USA:California | collected 2015-04-18
CCCTCAAAGGTCCCCGCGGCTACATTGCCTTCGGTTTCTGTATGACCGGGAGCGATGGCGTTGACGCGTATCTTGCGCGGCGCCAGTTCGAGCGCCAATCCCCTGGTCAGCGTTTCGATTGCGCCTTTCGTGGAAGCGTACAGCAGGGCTCCCGGCACTGGATGCGAGCCGACGATCGAGCTGAGGTTGATGATGCTCCCACCGTCGGCGCCGAACCGCTTGATCGCCTCCTGCACGGTGAGAATCGCCCCGAGAACGTTGATGTCGTAGTGGAGATGAAAGCTCTCTTCGGTGATTTCCGCGATGGCGCCGAAGCGGAATACCCCGGCGTTGTTGACCAGAACGTCCAGTCTTCCGAACGCAGAATCCACTTCCTTAAATAACCGCGCGACATCTGCGGCCTTGGACACGTCGGCCCCGACCGCGATCGCCTCGCCCCCGCTGTCGGTGATCGCCTGAGCGACGCGTTCGGCACCTTGCCGGTCGGAGGAATAGTTCACCGCCACACGTGCGCCCGCAGCTCCCAAGGCCGTTGCAATCCCACCGCCTATGCCTTTGGACGCGCCCGTCACTATCGCCACTTTATTAGACAGTCTGCTCATAATTCACCATTGTTCTTGATCCGACTCGCGTACGCCCGAACGTCCATCCCTATGAATTACGCCTCGCGAGTATGAAAATCTCGATTTCTGCTAAAGAGCGTTTTGAAAGCGCGTCAACATTCAATTTTGCTTCCTGAACGAATCGTCGGCTACACGGAAGCCATCGCGAAGCCGAGCTTCTTTGGACGGCCAGGAGTGGACGAGGGCACGACCCGAAATCACCCGGCCAGTTGACATCAGGCCTATAATTGAAGTGGGGCCATAGCTCAGTGTGGCTGTAGACAATTGCTTTCCACTAAGCTCTTTGAAAACTGATTTTGCGCGATTTTTGAGATTTGCAAGCCTTTGATTATAAAGGAGAATTAAAGCGAACTCCTTTGTTATGAAGACTTTGAAACTAAGTCATTTAGAATTAATACTTTAGCGAAAATTGGGGGGGTACCAAATCTTCCGAACCCAAACTCGCCGGCCATCAATCCGCCACTCTACCTAATGCGCCTTCCATTCTCCGAGTCTTCATGATTTCGCGCCGCCGTTTTCTGCAAACCGGTTCCCTCGCTGCCGGCGTGAGCGTAGCATTACCCACGCTGGCCCACGCGACCGAAGGCGATAACTCTCTCCCGCCAGCCATCGCCGCTCTCCGCACGCTACGCGGAGAAGCCAAGCCCATCACCACCGAAGAGCGCGCCGGACGCCAGGAAAAGGCTCGCCGCTTGATGTTGATGCGCGAGAACAACCTGTCCGCCATCCTGCTCACCCCGGGCACATCCCTTGCCTACTTCACCGGCATACGCTGGGAGGGTGGAGAACGCCTCTTTGCCATGGTGTTGCCCGCCAAGGGCGAAGCGTTTTACGTATCTCCGGCGTTCGAGGAGGGCCGGGCGCGCGAGCAGATCGCCCAATCGCCCGATGGCGGCAAGCCCGACCTCCGCGTCTGGCAGGAAGACGAGAGCCCCTACGCCCGCGTCGCGCAAGGCCTCAGCGACCGCGGCATAACCAGCGGCACGATTGGCGTCGAGGAGACGGTAAAGTTTGCCTTCAGCGACAATCGGAAAAAAACCGCAGCCAGCGCGACGTTCACCAGCGCGACTCCAGTCACCGCCGGATGCCGTATGATCAAGAGCCGCCACGAAATCGACCTGATGCGGCTGGCATCGAAGGTCACGCTCGCCGCCCGAGGCAACCTACCGTTCGATGAAAGTGGGCATGACGCAGCGGGATGTCGAAGACATGCTGGAAGCGGCGCACCGCAAACTGGGATTCGAGGGCGGCGCCGATGTACAGGTTGGTGAGTTTTCCGCTTTCCCCCATGGCTCGGTCAAGCCGCAGGGTATTCGGGAAGGCACGATCGTGCTCATCGACGGTGGCTGCTCGGTGGAAGGCTATGCGTCCGACATCACTCGCACGTTCGTACTCGGCCAAGCCCCCGACAAAATGAAAGACAAAATGAAGCAGGTGTTCGACATCGTTCATCGAGCCCAGAACGCCGCGTTGGCAGCCGCGAAGCCGGGTGTGGAAGCCGGTTCCGTGGACGCCGCCGCGCGCCAAGTCATCACCGACGCGGGCTACGGTCCCGACTACAAATTCTTCACGCATCGCCTGGGACACGGCATGGGTATGGATGGTCACGAGTGGCCATATCTGGTCCGTGGCAACTCAACGAAACTCCAGCCCGAGATGACCTTCAGTGATGAGCCAGGCATTTACATTCGCGGAGAATTCGGCATCCGTCTGGAGGACGACATGCACATCACGGAAGGCGGAGCAGAATTATTCACTCCGCAAAGCCCATCTCTGGAGAACCCGTTCGGGAAAGCGTAGCACTAGGTTCAGACTAGGTTCAGACTAGGTTCGAACTTTGGGCTTACTGTTTGACTGGGACGCTGTAATGCGAAGCGATCACTTGCCAGGTGTTCCCGACCTTGACCCATACATCGGTCAGCCGGTCGTGATACTCGTAAGGCTTGTGGTTGGACGTTCCCCTCTCGTGATACGCGCCCGTCACCACAGCGACGTAGCCACGCACCCGCACTCGCAGGTCAGACAATTCGGCGACTTCGACCCGAACCGATGGATCGGCGCTGTGGGTAATGTAACCGGTTTTGCTGTAGGTGTTGCCATCCTCAACCGTAATCACGAAATCCTCGGCCAGGAGCGAAGCCAGAAGATCAATCTGTCGTTCCTTATAAGCTGCGGTCCATTTTTCTTCCAGCTTGCGGACTTGTGCCGGTGCACCGGCCTGTTCTTGCGCAGCCATACGAATCGTCAGACAAACGAGCAGCCCGAAAGTCAGCCTCGACGCCATGCGGATTCCCATGACTTCTATGTCATACCAAACCGGTGAGCTATGACAAGTTCCTTGTATGGCCCCCCATCCGCTGTCCCATCGCGGAAGGCGCTCGTTTACCGAAGGCTCACTCCACCAGGCCTACTCCACGACCCACGCCCGCATGCGACGCAGCAGCGAGGCAGGCGCTTCCGCGTCCAGTACCACCAAACCATCCTGATACTGGCGGGAATAGATTCGGGCACCGGCCTGCAACTGAGCCAGCATCTTGCCTTCTTTTTGGGGGATGTGCAGGCGAACGCGTTCAGGGCGGTCTCCCTCGAGCACGGCATCGACGCGATCGAGCAGAGTGCTCAATCCGATTCCTTTTGCCGCTGAGACATGGATGGTCTGATCGTCATCACGCAGATCGCTATCACGTAACGACTCGCGTTGCTTTGGAAGCAACAGATCGATCTTGTTCATTACTTTCAGCCGCGGCTTTTTGTCAGCTTCGAGTTCCTTGAGGACACTTTCCACTTGCGCGTCCTGCTCGGCAGAAACCGGACTGCTCGCATCCGAAACCTGGATGATGAGCGTTGCGCGTTGTACTTCTTCAAGCGTGGCGCGGAAGGCCGACACCAGCGTATGCGGAAGATGCCGGATGAAACCTACCGTGTCCGAGAACAGAACTTTGCGTTTTGAGGGCAGTTCAGCGCCTCGGATGGTCGGATCGAGTGTGGCAAACATGCGCGACGACGCCACCACGTTGGCCTTGGTGAGGGCATTAAACAGCGTGGACTTTCCCGCGTTCGTATACCCCACCAGCGCGACCGTAGCCACCGGAACCGATTCGCGCCGCTGCCTCTGCTGCGCCCGGATGCGGCGCACATTTTCGATTTGCTGCTTGACGTGCCGGACGCGGCGGTAAATCTTTCGACGGTCAGTCTCCAGCTGAGTTTCGCCCGGTCCGCGAGTGCCGATGCCGCCGCCGAGTTGCGACATTTCCACGCCACGCCCCGCCAGCCGCGGAAGCATGTATTCGAGTTGGGCCAGTTCCACCTGCAACTGACCTTCACGGGTGCGAGCGTGCCGCGCGAAGATATCAAGAATCAGCTGCGTGCGATCGATGACGCGCGTGTTGACCACGCGCTCAATATTGCGTTGTTGAGAAGGCGAGAGGTCGTGATCGAACAGAATCACATCCGCGGAAACCGACGCCGCCGCGCCCGCAATTTCCTCCAGCTTGCCCTTGCCGATCAGCGTGGCAGGATCGGGCCGATCCCGCCGCTGCTTGAATTCGCCCGCGATCTGTGCACCCGCGCTCAACGCCAGCGAACGCAGTTCGTCGAGCGATTCCTCGGAGCTGAAATCCGGAGAATCGGTCGGCAAGGACGAAGACGAGGACCGGGACGAAGGCGGGGACGAGGTGGCAACGCTCGTGGCGTGATCACGAGCCGCCTGCGCACCTGGAGTGATGGTTGCAGAACTCGTCTTTCCGGCGTGGCCAGCGCGGCCCGCGCGGCCCTTGGTGCGAAACTCCACCCCCACTAGGAACGCCCGCTCCTGCTGCTCCGATGGATTCAGCACGGCCTTGGGCTCTTTCCGCGAACTGCCGCGGCCGCTCAGTCTGGAGTCATTTCGGCGCAAGCAAACTCACTTCATCCTTCAGTGCCGGAAGCGGGGCTCGGGATCGACGCCTCCCCAAGCGACGCCACCGCTGTCGGTTTCGAATCCATGTGGCTGTGGGCTGCGCGTGAAATGACAACAGTCGAAATCGCATGCTTGAAGATGAGTTGCTCCTGGTTACTGGTTTCGAGTACCACTGAGTACTTATCGAACGATCGGATACGCCCCGTCAGCTTCACGCCGCTGACCAGATAGATCGTAATATTGTGCCGTTCCTTTCGTGCCGTGTTGAGGAAGGAATCCTGAATGTTCTGCTGTGCCGGCTTGGCTTCCATTTGCCGATCTCCTTTTTTCTGGTTAGAGGCTGCGCCGCGAACATAGGGAAGGGCAATCGGCGGCAGCTCTCTTCCTATCGGCTCCTACAATACGGTCTTGTCAAGCGATTTTCAACGTCCCGCCCCATAATATTCTCTGGAGATGTATCTGCGCTTGGCGCGCCCAACGGCTTTTCCCGTCCCCCAAGTTCGTCCGCTCCAAAAAATCGACGGGTTTCATTTCCCTCGCCAGGCATCTACAATCGTCAGTTCCAGAACAGAGTTTCAGAATAGGAGCCCTGACCTTGACCAACATCAACCTGCCAACCGACTTCAACACTAACCTCCTGATGCTGTTTCGTTGGTTGCATTTTGTCGGAGGCATAACCTGGCTCGGCCTGCTGTATTTCTTCAATCTGGTTAATGTTCCCTTCATGAAGGAGCTTGATCCCGCCACCAAAGGCAAAATCCTGCCCAGCCTGATGTCTCGCGCGCTGTGGTGGTTTCGCTGGGGATCGGTGCTCACCGTACTGATGGGCTTTGTGTACTGGGGAAAGATCGTCGCTTCCGACGCCAGCAACGGCGGCGGATCTTCCGGTGGTCCAATGGGAACTTTCTTTCTGATCTGGACCGTCGCTTGGGCGCTGATGTATGCCTGCGAGATTCCCGGTAAAGGCGCGCTCGACAAAGGGCCGGTGCTCGCCGTGATCTACACCGTCATCGTGCTCGTGGCCTCTTGCCTGTTTCTGCGGCTCAACGATCATGGCTGGGAGAGCAATCGCCTTCTCGCCATCGGCATCGGCGGCGGGATGGGTTGGGTGATGATGCTGAACGTGTGGGGAGTGATCTGGCGCGCGCAGAAAAAAATTATCAAGTGGACTGCCGACAATGCAGCCAATGGCACACCGATGCCAGACAAAGCAAAATATCTGGCCCGACAGGCATTCCTCACTTCGCGCGCGAACTTTGTGCTGTCGTTCCCCATGCTGTTCCTGATGGGGGCCGCGAGCCACTATCCGATGTTTGGGAAGTAGAAGAGCGGCTACCACAGGGGGCACAGAGGTAGCGAAGAAGAACACGTGGTAGAACGGATTCTCTCTGTGTTCCTCTGTGCTCCCTCTGTGCCCCCTGTGGTTAGCATTTCGTCTGCGGAGCCAGCGTCCAGGGCTTCCCGTCGAAATGCGCGGGCAGCGCGAGGCCAAACAGTTTCAGGATGGTCGGCGCCACATCCACAATCGCCGGCTTCTCTTCGATGAATTTGTGGCTCGAAAATAAAACCCCAGGAACGAGCCGCGGGTCAATACAGTGGTCGCCGCTCCAAGCTTTAATATTGTCTTCGAAAACCTGCCCGGTAACTTTCCCCATCACCGAATCCCACGACGCCCGATACCCCGCGCCATAGCCGACAATCAGGTCCGGCGAATTCTCCGTATAAGGCCCACGATAGACACTATCCGCAATAAACACGCCTGTGATCCCCACCGTGCCCGACGCCGGATCGACCAGCCCATTCAACTTCTTTTGCAGCTCGTCTTTCAACGCTTCCGCTTCGGACGGGTCGACAATTCCCTGCTTCTCGCGGCCCTTGATATTCAGGTAAAGTCCGTTAAGGCCCATGGTGTAAGCGCGGGTGCGCGACCAATCCACATCCTCGAACCAGTCGCCACTCTCGGTCTTGCCATCCTTCAGCGCGAGATATCCGTTCTGATGCAGCCACGCATTCAGGTTCATGCAGCGCGCAAACGATTTGAATCCATGATCGGAGATCACCATCAGCAGCGTGTCGTCATCAATTTTTTCCATCACGCGCCCAATGAGGCGATCCATGCGTTCATACAGATCCTGAATCACCTGCGGATGCTGGCTGTGCGGCACATCGCGCGCCGCTGGATGATCTTCTTCCAGATAGCGCCAGAACATGTGCTGCACGCGGTCGGTGGTATCGAAGACGCAAGTGCAAAGCCCCTGCTTCGTTTTCTCCAGCGCATCAAAGAGCATCCGTTCGCGATCTTCGTGATTGCCGTAAGCCTGCGCCAGGAAAGCATCGTCATCCAGCACGTGCTCGTTGAGCGCCCACGTGTCTTCCGCCAGGCCGAGCGTTGCGTATGGACCAAAGAGCTTGGCCAAATAAATGGAGTAAGTCACCGGGTGCGAGATCGGCAGGTCGGGATGCCCGGGATCGATGTTCACCGGCGTGACATACACTTCAACCTCCGGCGAAAGTTCTTTGAGATAAAAGCGGCAGATGCCATGTGCCGTGAATCCCATACCAGCCTTGAACTCGGCTGGTACCCACTCGGAGTATTCCCCGACTTTCAACGTGAACTTTTCAGAACCGAAGAGGAAGCGCGCCGATTTTGATCCCAGCTCTGGGCGGATTTCGAAATCCGCGTGCAGTTCGCCGCCTTTCTCGACCAATGGATTCTCCGGCCCCGGAACATAGGACCGGCAAACACCGTTCTTGCGCTCGATGGGTACGCGCACGCCGCCTTCGCGAAACTTGTCGCTCGAAACGCGAGTTGTACACAGGCAAAACGTACCCTGGCTGCCCTTCAAATCGGGCACGCACATCCCGGAAAGCAGCACGCCCTGAAATTTCTCCGGCGGAAACGTGACGGGAACGCGAATCACGGAACTGAAAATTCCCGCGTTGCCGAGCCAGTGCCAGAACGGCGTGCCCTTGCGCATCGCCTTGATTTCCGTTTTGCCGAATGGAATGGAATATTTGCCAATCTTTATATGGCGCTTCGGTCCTTTAATTTCAGCAGACGAAAGATAAGGAAGATAGTTGCTGGTATTGCGCGCCAGAAAATCGTAAATGTTGTGTTTGCCCGGATTCACCCCGGTCATGAATGTCGACCACGCAACCGGAGAAATCGCCGGAAACGTCGTGCGCAGCTTGCTGAAGGTTCCTTTGTCCCGCAACTTCGCCAGGTTCGGCAGCCGGCCTTCTCTCATAAATCGATCAGCGAGCTCCGGATCCATGCCATCGAATCCCAAAATCACCGCGCGCTCAAACGTCGCCTTACCATATGCGTTGCGCCGCCGAATGAAACGGAATAACTGTCGGAATGGCCACGTCATCAGCGCGTAGAACGAATAGAGGAACGCAACAAAGATCGCCCAGAACGAAGACAGCACAGCGAAACCCGCGCCCGGCCCGGCGTAGGCATGAGCAAGCGAAGGCAGGAAAATAAGGGTTATCAGCAAGAACCATGTGGCGCGGGCGCCCCCGCCCGCGAAAAGCTGGCGCTCAGGATTGAGCAACGGACGTCCCCTCCCGTCTTGCCGCTTGACAGCCGATGCGCGCAAGCGGACGAGGGCGTCCGCTCCACATAATCTATTCATATCTGAATCCCCAAAAGTTCTTTGAAAACAAATCCTGCCACCATCGACAAGATAAAGAACAGCCAAATCCAGTTCATACCATAGCCCGCGACCTCGATATTACGGTCCGGGTAATTGATCGAAATGGACTCGATCGGACTATCCTCAGGTAGCGCTGGCTCTGCCGACGAGAACATTCGCTCCCAGAAATGTCCACGCAAGCGGACCGTCGAAATTCGCGGCTGGCCACTCCCCACACAAACGGCCTTCGCAGCGGCCTGACCGGCAGCGGCAATCTTCACTTCATATTTTCCCTCTTTTGAGCCGACCAGGCGCCAGACAATCTCATTTTCTGCGGCAACATGCACGGGAGGCGCGCTCATCGTGATCTCCGGCGGGAGTCCGAGCGTCGCGTCATTCAGCGCATCGCCGCCGGTCGTGTGAACTGTTAAAAGAAACGGCCTATTAGGAGGAATCGGCGTCGCACCCAGATAACGATCGATCTGCACGATCAGCAAAGTGATCGGAATGATGACGTACAGCAGCGGCTTGAATGCGAGCTTCAGGTAGCGCCCGGTACCGCGCAGGATCTTTCCGTATGAGCCCATCACCACCGGAATCTGATCCCGATACAGGCGCACCGCCAGCAAATGGGCTTTCAGTTGATCTTTGGCAATTCCTATTGCTTTCTGATCCGATGTGTAACCGAACAAGACCACCATCAGCAATCCAACCACCAGCGACACGACAATCACAATCGCAAGAGGACTGGTCAGCAGGGATAGATTGAATGCCGCGATTGCTGCGGCCTGAGAGGCGATCGCCGGCGGATTGGAGAGAACAATCAAGCTACTCGATGTACCCTAATCCGCGCAGCCGTTTCTGTATCTCTTCTTTCGACGTGCTGCTCTCATCCGGCAGGATTTTCTTCGTTTCTTTTTCCAGCATGTGGATCACGAATTCGTCGATCGATTCGTATCCCGCGGCGTCCGAACACTGCTTGACCTTTTCCAGCAGTTCGCCTTCGATCTTCACCTTGTGTGAACCAAACATGATCTCTCCCGTCTTCAAGCGTTTGTCGGTGGAGCGCCGAGCGTCCCCGCCCGGCAGGACGGGCGACGCCCGTCGCTCCACCGCATGTCAAAGCTAGCGCCTCTGAAACACCGACTGCCCCATCATATCCTTCGTCTTCGCAATTCCGAATTCAGACAGAATGGTGGGTGCGATGTCGGTCAACGCCGGAGTCTGCGCATCAATCTTGCGGTTGCTCAACAGCACTCCCGGCACCTTTGTGAAATCCATGCAATGATCGCCGCTCCACGCATTCGTGTTGTCCTCGAGCACGTCGGCCGGGAATGCGCCTAGAATCGTTTTCCATCCCGCGCGATACCCGCGGTTGTAGCCGACAAGCGCATCCGGACCCGAGCGCGCATACGGGCCTTGGTAGGCTTCGCTCGCGAGATCGATTCGCGTAATCACCTGAGAACTATCCTTCGGATCACGAACCTCCAAGAGCTTCTGCCGGATTTCCCGCAGCAGCGTGTCGGCCTGAGCGCCAGACTCGAGAATCCCCTCACGCTCGCGTCCGCGAATATTCAGATAAAGTCCGTTCAACCCCAAACCGTAGGCTCGCGTGCGGCTCCAATCGACATCGGCGAAGGGCTCGCTCAAATCCCCGGTGGCGCCATTTTTCCGGGTGATGTAGCCGTTGTTCAACAGCCACGTATTCAGATTGAAAGAGTGCCGGTAGGGGGCAAAGCCATGATCTGAAAGCACGAGCAGCGTCGTGTTGTCATCGACTTTCGGCATCACCTCGCCAAGCACCTGATCAATCTGCTCGTAAAACTCCTCCAGCGCCGATCCGTACTGAGCAGCAAGCGCCGCGTCATACGCGGGATGCTGGGGATCAGTCAGCCGCCACATCATGTGCGCGTTGAGATCTAGGCTGGAAAAATAAAAGAAGAACAGTCCCTGCTGAAATTTCGGGAACTCGACATCGAAAGCGCGCCGATGTTCGGCGAGCACGGTGCGCGCTTGTTCCAGATATTCTTTATCGTCCAGCACGCCGGCGGTGAGCGCCTTCGTGTCTTCGGCAATGCCTTGCGTGTGGAATTCGCCGATTTGTTTTGCTAAATCGCGCGAGTAACTCGATGGCGTAGATATCGGGAGCGCGGGATTTGACGGGTCAATATTGATGGGCGACACGTAAAGTTGAAAACGTGGATGCGTCTGCTTGAGATAAAAGCGGCAGATCCCTTTCACATTGCCGATAAGCGGCATGAGCTGAAATTCCACCGGAACCCATCCACTCCATTCGCCTTCCTTCAGCACGAACTGCTGGTCCTGCACTCCGATGCGCGCCACTGGTTCCAGAGGATCAACATCAACCGTAAAAGGCTCGGTAGCGGGAGGCGAGTTCTTGCGAAATGTGTTGTCCGGTCCGATCAGATTACTCGTAACGCGATTATTCTTCACTTCGACCTGCATCACTTCCCCGCCCTCGACGGCTCCCACCGCCGCTGTCGGATCATCGGTGTAGAAAGTAAACGTGCCATACGTACCGCGCAGGTCGGGCGTGCCCATGCCGGAAAGAGTCTTCCCTTTCGCGGTGATCGGAGGGAAATTCGCCGGGATGCGGTAAACATAATTGGGCACACTTTGCTCGTCCAGAATCTCCCAGAAGGCCTTGCCGTGCCGCAACTGCTCCGCCGTGCCGCTGCCTAGCGGAATCACCCAACTCCCGACATGAAAACTATGCTTTGGGCCTTCTACTCGCGACGTGGAAAAATAAAGCTGAAAGGTTTTCGGATCGCGGTGGATGAAATCAAAGATTCCGTGCCCGCCGGCATTCATGCCCGTAATCAGGTTCGACCACGCCACCGGGCTCTGCGGCGGAATGCTGGTCGTCAAACGCCGGAATGATCCCTGCTCGGCCAACCGCGCGAAGTTCGGCATCTTGCCCTCCGCCATGAACTTGGTAAGCAGGTCCGGGTCGAGCCCGTCTATACCAAGGATGATCAGCTTCCTGGACGCAACCGCTCTGCCCCGCGCGTGATGGCAGGAGAGAAGCAGGCTCAAACCCGCGGCGCACAAAGCCAGCAGGCCTGCCAGACGAAGGCGTTTTCTGAAGGGCGCGGTCACTTCGAAATATCTTCCGGCTTCCTGGCTTGCTTCCTGGCTGTCTTCCTGGATAACGATGAGTGGTGATCACGACATCAGGATGAGACTGGAAATCCCGAGGAGCTGGTACATAGGATTGTACGCGGAGTTGCATGGACGTCAAGACTGGTACTTCTGAGCTTTTGATCAATGGCGGCGCAGCCTCTACACTTATCGTCATGATCCAAAAGTTCATTGCAGGCGTGAGTCTGATCTTTATTAGCCTCGCATTCGCCGCCGCCGCAACCAAACCCAACCTGGTCCTGATCACCCTCTGTTCCACCCGCGCCGACCGCATGGGCTTCCTCGGCGCCAAGACTGCGCTTACGCCGAATCTCGATCGTCTCGCCGGGGAAAGCATCGTCTTCGAGCATGCCTACGCCCAGGCGCCGGGAAGCGTTGTTTCACACGCAACCATTCTTTCCGGAGCCTACCCTCAGAGCACCGGCATGAGCGACATTGGAGGCACCCTCTCGTCAGCCCTGCCATATCTCCCCGACTTGCTGAAGACGCGATCCTACCGGACCGCTGCCTTTGTCGGCTCCATCGATCTCGACCCATTGAACGGGCTGGCGCAGGGATTCGACCGCGGCTTCCAAACGTACGACGTGGGCGTTCCGCCACCCAGTGTGGGGACGGGCGCCTCGCCCGTCCAAGCCAAGCGAAGCTTGGCGGCTAGCAGTGGCCAGCGTTCTGCACGCACTCAGCGTAGCCCGGATCAGGTAATAACCAGTGCCGCAGCTTGGCTGACGCGCAACACGCAAGCCCCATTTTTCCTCTGGATTCAGATCGATCAGCACGCGGCCGTGTCCTACGACGCCAGCATCGCGGCAGCCGATACGGCCATCGGCAAACTTCTGGGAATTTTGCGCCAGCAGAAGCTCGACGCCACCACCGCCATTGTCGTTGCAACCAGCCAGGGCGAGAGCCTCGGCGCTCACGGCGAAGAGACCCACGGCATCTTCCTCTATGACGAAACCATCCACGTCCCACTCGTAGTAAAGCTCCCGGAAGCCCATCCTGCCGCGAAACGAGTACCCGCCAAGGTTCGGCTCGTTGACATCGCTCCTACGCTGCTGGAAATCGCCGCGATCCCGGTTCCCTCGCAAATGCAGGGACAGTCGTTATTACGCATTGCAAAATCAACGTCCAGCGGCAGCAGCGTTGGTGACCAGCCCGTATATTCCCGTAGCGATCTGCCCCAACGCGGATTCGGCTGGAGCCCGCTCGAATCCTGGCGAGCGAGCAAGTATCTCTACATCCGCGCCCCCAAGCCCGAACTCTACGACTTAACCGCGGACCCGGGCGCTGCCCACAACCTGGCCCAGACTTCGAAGGCCACGCTCGACACGATGGCCGCGCAGCTGGATAACTTCGATAGGCATTTCAGCGGCGAGGCAGGCAAATCTTCTGCAGAGTTGAGCTCTTCCGAAATGCAGAAACTGGCATCGCTCGGATACATTGGACTGCAAAAGTCGTCGGGCTCCACCGCCGCGGTTTCAGGAACCGACCCAAAAGATAAGATCGCGACCGCCAATAAAGTGATTGAAGCAGCCTCGGCTCGCGACCAGTCGAAGCCCGACCTCGCTATCGCCCGCGCCATTGCCGCACTCGAGTCGGTCATCTCCGCCGATCCCAACCTCTATCTGGCGCAGTACACGCTCGGGGTGGCGCTGGCGCGTAAAGCGCAATATGCCGAGGCGGCCAAGCATCTGCACAAAGCGATTGAACTCCAGCCCGACTCGGCCTGGGCGCACTACGAAATGGGCGCAACCCTGCTTAGAACCGGCGACTTCAAAACCGCCGTCGTCCACCTTGAAATCGCTACTGGACGCCTGCCAGCCTTCGCCCCCGCACACCTCTCCCTAGCCGAAGCCTACGAACACGGCGTACGCGTCGCACAAAAAAAAGCCGGCCTCGCGGCCGGCCTAGATGCGGGTTAGCTTGGTTTAGAAAATCACTTTCGCACCGAACAACAGGCGTCGGCGACCGATGCCGTCATATACGCTATTGGCGGTCGAACTGGCACCGGCATTGGCGTTAGAAAAATTGTTCCCGAACGATTCGTATCCATTAGCGTTCGGGATTGAGTGGTCAAGGATGGGATCAGGCACGCCGAGGAACTGGTGGTTCATAACGTTGAAAGCCTGCGCTTGGAACTGCAACGTCACTCTCTCGTTCAGCTTCGTGTTCTTGAACACACCCAAGTTCACTGAGCTGATCGACTGACCGCGGACAGTGTTACGCGGGGTGCCATGGTAGGGCGTTCCGTAGAACTGGGCGGCGATACTGTCGTTGAGCACCCAATGAGTAGTACTGAGCGGTGAAACCGCGCAGCCCCCAGGCGGCGGCCCAGCGAAGAAGCAAGGATCGTTGAGGGCAACTAGCGTTCCAAGTGGCTCCCCGTTGCCCGCGCTGTCGGAGCAGCTCGCGTTTGTTCCGTCACACATCCTCCCCGACGAAGCAAACGGTGCCGCTGCATTGAAAAGGATGGGACGACAGGCCGAGTAGGTGCCGCTCATCGTGCTGGCCGGGTCGCACAAGTTGCCCGTGCCCAAATCAAACTGGTTGAACTGGATCACGGTATACGGCTGTCCTGGGCTGTAACGATAGGTCGTGTTGAGCTGCCACCCGCCCAGCACCTTGCCAACAAAGCCGCTCTGTCCTTTGGCAAACGGCAGGTCGTAGACGAACGCTATACCCACGAGGTTCGGGAAATCGATACCCGAGTTCGCCCGCTCGGGACGGTTTGTGTCGAACGGGTTCTGCGCAAACGAGAGTGTGTTTCCGCCCCCGATAGTGCTGAATACCTCGCTGGCGTTGTCCATGGTGTGGCTCCAGGTGTAGGAAGCCGTTGCCGTTACACCATGCCATTGGCCAACGCGGAGCTCACTCTGCAAACTATTGTACTTTGACCAGGCGAAGTTCCCGCGCTCAACAACGCGCCGGAAACTGCAGTTCGCATAACCCTGAGAATTGCCTCCGGGCTGAGTTGGATCTGTGCAGGGCTGAAGGCCGGCAGGAATCAGATTGCTGAATCCACTGTCGATGAGGAAGTTGAGAGGCGGATTCCCGTTGACGGTCTGGAACAGGCCAACACCGTGGTTTCCGACGTAGCGCACCTCGCCCACGATCCTCGGCGTGAAGGAGCGCTGGACACCGAAGTTCCACTGTTCCGAGTAGGGACGGCGGAAGTTTGGAGCCACAGTGGTGTGGTTGAACCTTCCGGCGGGTCGACCCGTGGGCACGAATGGGGCAAGAAACGTGTTGAGGTCACTTCCAAGGAAACCGCTGGCCGGCAGCGGAGCCACAAATTGACCAGCGAGCACCGAAGGAGAACTGGTGGCTACGTTCAGGAACATGTTGTAGAACGCTGGATCGTAGCTGATACGGAAACCGCCGCGAATGACTGTCTTATCCTCACCAAATAACCCGCGCATCACCCGCGGTGTCCAGGCAAAGCCAACCACCGGGCTGAAGTTATTCAGATTCTGGGGCACAGATGGCACGGTATTTGGCAAAGTCCCATCAAAGAAAGGATTGGGACCGTTCTGCTGCGCAACAGAGCGGTCATGCAGAATGTTGATGGCTTGCTGGTTCCACTCCCAACGGACGCCCAGGTTCAGCGTCAGGTTGTCCTTGATCCGCCAGTCGTCCTGCGCGTAGACCGCAAGATCCCATTCCTTGAACGGCAGATGCGGGTTACCCAGTGTGAGACGCGTCTGGAGCGGGTTGTTGGCAACGATGTCGTCGAAGCTGGAGAAGAAGTAAACGCCATTGTTGTTAGGTAGGAACAAGTTTGGCGAGCGCTGCTGGCTGATTTCACCGCCGAACTTGAGGGTATGGCTTCCCATCTGCTTCGAGGCGTTATCCTGCAACTGGTATACGTTGATGACGCGACCCTGCGGGAAGCCCGAAGCCATGCCGAAGGAAACCTGGTCCTGGGGCGCCAAACCCAGCAGGAGAATTTCCGGAAAGCAATTCAGCGGTTGCGACTTGTTGCACCCCGTGAAAGAGCCCTCGTTGAAGTAGAACCCGGCGCGCGAGTAACTGAAACGAACCTGATTGATGAAGCTGTTGTTGATGTTCCGCGCCCAGTCCAGACCAATCTGCTGACTGCGCCCTGGAATGGACTGCCAATCGCCAACGGCGCCGCCGAGGCCAAAGTTAATTCCGTCGGCGAGAGTGTCTTGAAAAAGGTACCGGACAAAAAAGTTGTCCTTGGACGAGAGTTTGAAATCAACGCGACCGGTTCCTTCATAATCATTGAAGGGCTGCGAAACGGCGCGAGTGACCTGGCCGAACTCGACTTGAAAACAATTTGCAGGCGTGGTTGGCACCGTACAATCCTGGTAGGTGCCGGTGAGCGGGTCTATGGTGGTGGTGATCCAAGGAGTAGTAAGTTGTGAGTACGAGGCGCCCGGGATAGCACTCGGGCCGACCGCTGTCAGCAACGCGGTGGCGGGACTGCCGGGGAAGTCGCCCGCCAATTGGGCAAGTCCGTTGGGAGTTGGAAGCGTACCGGGAACGGTTGAGAACAGAGCCGATCCGCGCTGCTTCTCAATGTTCGAGGACAGGAAAAACCAAATCTTGTCCTTCACAATGGGCCCGCCCAGCGTGCCGCCGAATCGATTATCAACAAATCTTGGTATTTTGGGACTGGCGCACCCGGTAGTCTGGCCGGAAGCACAGAATTGGGTCCCCAATGCGCTGGAGAAGAGAGGCGACTTCTCTTCGTTGTCGAGCGAACTGAATGTGTTGCCCGCCCAGAATTCGTAGGCGGTCCCATGTAAGTTGTTGGTGCCGGACTTCGTAATGTAGTTGACCACGCTGCCGGTGTTGCGCCCGTATTCGGCGCTGTACTGGGTCACGACTTGTATTTGGTCAATGGCGTCCTGGTTGCCAAAGAAAAGCGAAGGCCCGCCGATTGAGTTGTCGTTGTTGTTCTGCCCGTCAATCTGGAAGTTATTTCCCCGGGCACGCTGGCCATTCACTGCAAATCCGGCGCCGTTCGTGTTGCTGAAGCCGGCGTCTCCGGCGGGAGCAACGCCGGGCGCGAACAGCGTCAAGGTGTCAAGGTTGTTGCCGATCGGCAAACTCTTGACCTCCTCGGACTCGAAGGTATTGGTGATCTGCTGTGTGTTCGTTTCGATCAGAGGAGTAGTCCCTTCGACGGTTACGGTCTCGCCCTGGGCACCGATTTCCATTTTGATCCGGCCCAACCCGGTTTCAGCACCTACATTGACCACCACACCTTTGTTGTCGTACGTACGGAAGTTTGGAGCCTCCACGGTAACCTCATAAGTTCCCGGTGGCAGCGCGCGCAGCGCTACAACACCCCCATTACTGCTGTCCCCGGTGTACACACGGTTCGTGGCAATTTCTTTCGCTGTGATCTTGGCGTTGGTGACCACGGCGCCTTGAGGGTCTTCGACCGTGCCCGACATCGAGCCGGTGACGATACCCTGCGCCATAGCAAAGGCTGTCGCGAACAGCAGCGCCAGCAGGACCACCAATTGCAGTTTATTCAGTCGAAAATTCGATTGCATTTGGTTCTCTCCTGAGCTCATATAGCGAATCGTCAAACGTTTAAGGCTGAGTCAAACTCCTGTGGGAAGGGAGGGTTTGACCTGATAATAGCAATGAGCGAACATCAGGACACAGCAACTGTCATTCCACAATGATTACCACTTAAGCACATTTATTTTGTGTAGCTTACGCACACTTAGAGAGAACAAATACAATTTTTAGAATTGTTGTGTACCACATAACTATGGGAAATTATATTTGCTGTGCCAGGTGTGCCTCAAAGGAATTCAACTAAGTGCCGGTGAACGAACTACAAAACGGCGTAGCGCTGTTCAATGCTGGACGCTTTTTCGACGCCCACGAGGTTCTCGAAGACGTATGGCGTGAGGCGCCTCGTCATAGCCCCTTGCGTCGCCACTTGCAAGGTATGGTTCAGTTGGCGGTCGCTTTTCATCACCAGTCCAAAGACAACCATGTGGGTGCGCGCTCTGTTCTGGAGCGCGCCATGCGCAATCTCAACGGAGCGGACAGCTCGTTTCCCGATATCGATTTCGAACGGCTGCGCGGCGAAGTAACACTCTGGCGGCAGTATCTGGATCATTCCGAGAGCGCGGGCGAGAAGAAATTTGAGCGGCGGAACGTTCGTCGCCATGACGTCCCTAATTGCAGCGTCCCGGCACTGCCAAAGATCATGAGTCGCCGCTAGATCGCTAGGCCGTCCTACGAAATCAATGTTGCAGCCCTGACCGCGCGCGACTGATCGCGCCTGCTAGAATCTTCTTCCTGTGAAGTCCAGTCTTTCATCCTCACGCAAGACGCCACGAACGACGCCCCAAAAGACGACAAGAGACACCGCGCCTCACTCCGCTCCTCTCGCTGTCCCCCTCTTGGACTTGCGCCGCCAGTACGATGGCATCCGCGAAGACGTACTGGCCGCCATCGCGCGCGTGTGCGATTCGCAGAGCTTCATTCTCGGTCCGGAGGTCGAGGCGCTCGAGCGTGAAATTGCTGCGCTGACGGGTGCGGCCGCCGCCGTCGGTTGCGCGTCCGGAACGGAGGCCCTATGGCTGGCTCTCGTCGCCGCGGGCGTCAAGCCCGGGGATTCGGTCATCACTACAGCATTTAGCTTTTTCGCCTCGGCCAGCGCCATTGTGCGGGCGGGCGCAACGCCGGTTTTCGTGGACGTCGATCCCGGCACCCTGAATCTGGATGCAGCGCTCGTTGGTCAGCGACTCCGCGCGAAGCGACCCCACAATCTTCGCGCGATTCTTCCCGTGCATCTTTACGGCCACTGCGCCGACATGGATGCATTCGACCACATCGTCAAGGAGTCCGCTGAGGAATTTGAGGTTGCAATTGTGGAAGACGCCGCCCAGGCGATTGGCGCCGAGTGGAGCGGGCGCGGTGCGGGCTCGCTCGGTGTGACCGCCGCCTTCAGTTTCTATCCCACCAAAAACCTGAGCGCCTACGGAGACGCGGGTATCGTCACCACGACTCGTGCGGAGATGGCCACGCACATGCGGCAGCTCCGCAACCACGGCAGTCCTCGACGCTATTACCACGACGAATTTGGCTGGAATGGACGCATGGATGCTATTCAAGCAGCGGTGCTGCGCGTGAAGCTGGCACACATCGCGGACTGGAACCAGCGTCGGCGGCAGCACGCCGCGACCTATGACCAGCTGTTTGCGGATTCCGGGCTTACTTCCAACCACGGTTCCGACGAAAGCGCCGCGCCGGTGCGCTTGCTCTCGCGGAGTCCGCAAGCCAAACACGTGTTTCATCAGTACGTGATTCGCGCCCAGCGCCGCGACGCACTGCGCAAATTCCTCAGCGAACGAAAAATCGGCTCCGAGATTTACTATCCGCTCCCATTGCATTTACAGCCGGTCTTTTCCTACCTCGGACTGAAAACAGGAGATCTGCCTGTCTCCGAACAGGCCGCCCTGGAAGTACTGGCGTTGCCGATGTTCCCGGAGTTGACTGAGGCCGAGATTCGATTGGTCGTCAAGAGCATTGCCGATTTCTACTCGTAGGATTTTCACCACACCGGACACACAGAGCACAGACGAAAATCAGTTCCTACGAAGGCCCCAGTGCCCCTGTGTGTCCCCTGTGTCCCCTGTGGTTAAGATTTTTGTTGCTACCTTCGACGCTTAGATTTTCTACTCACAGTTCGCACCGGCTGTTCTCCCGGCGCGAGCACTCGGCGCACAATCGGCGTGTTGAGCTTGTATTTGCGCTCGGCCACGTTGCCGTTGTCGTCCTTTACGCGAATAACGAACGCGGGCAATATGCCTTCTTTCTCGAAGTTTTCTTGTGAGACGGTCACGGGCAGGATGCCTTCCATGCGCTCGCGATAGGCCGTCTCATAGCGATGGCGCTTCACGTTCCAGGTGAAGACGCGAATCTGATTGAAGTCAAACGGCAGGCCGTCCTTGGGCTCGGTGAGGACGGTCAAGTACTGCGCGACTTTCTTGTCTCCATCCTGAACCTGATTCAGCACGAAGAATGCGACGATGCGCTGGCCTTCCGCATACTGGGCGACGTCGAGCGGGACATCGAGATCGATCATGCGGGCCAGCACCCAGCCGACACGGTTGTGGGAGTCGCGCACCAGCCACCAGTCTTCAATTACCGGAACCGGCTTCCCGTCTTGCTCATTTTTCTTGCTTCCCGGCTTGGCGGCGCGCGATAGCGCTGCGACCGCGCCCGGCTTCTCGGCCGTGTCTCGCTTCAAGAGCGATAGCTTCTCGCCGGCAGAGATTTGATAGAGATGTTCGGTATCGCGCCCCGGTTCGACGTGCAGATTCGTGTCGTTGCGCGTCGCGCCCCGAGCCTGCACGGGATCGTTCTGGTTGTCTGCGGTCAGCTTCTGGATCTGATCGAAGACTTCCTGGCTGACGAGGTAGCGCTGTTCCATCCATCCCGTCGCGCCGTCTGCGGTGCGAACTCTGACGAAGCGGCGGTCATGGTCGAGCACTTCAACGCGGTCGCCATTTTTCACGACTCCGGCTTTCTCATATACCGCAGCCACATGGTCGCGCAGTGTGACTTGGACGCCGGAAACGTAGGCGACCTCGAGCACGCGCCCGCGACCGCGATTGCACGCGGACGAAAAGAGCAGAAAGAAAATCGAAATGCACGACAAAAGCTGCTGGAGGAAGCGTTTCACGGGCTCGCCATCCAATATAACGCGAGCCCGCTTCCCCCGTTACTCGATCATTCGTTACCCGATCATTGCGTTTGCAGCACCCAGGTGCCGTTCAAAAGGTTGAAGCCTTCTAGCCCGCCGAACACGACCGTCTGCTGATGCAGCTCATCGAAAGCCATCCCCATCGACTCACGCGGTGGTGGCGACTGTTGGGGAAAGAGCTGGCTCCAGTCGGTGCCGTTCCAAAGCCAGGTGTCGTTTACGTCGAAGCCGGCAAATCCGCCGAACGTCACCACGCCGCCAAAGCGCGGATCGTACAC
>WNFA01001288.1_pt1 | contig 20296 bp, 18 predicted proteins | sample 5400481 | NCBI WGS metagenome assembly WNFA01 (sample SAMN13153340, study PRJNA577476) | soil metagenome | isolation source: 120 cm saprolite under Douglas fir tree site 2 hole 1 replicate 2 | place: USA:California | collected 2015-04-18
CCCTCGCGCGCCGTCACCACGTCGAGATCTCTCTCCTCGGCATGGCGGGAGGGGAGACGGTGGAGTTCGAGGGCCAGTTCCGGCTGTCTCTGGCAGAGATGCGGCAGGCGTGGGAAGGAGGTCTCCTCCACTAGATGTGCGGGGTGTTTGGGATCTGCGCGGCGCGCGGGGTGGACGTCGCCAACATCACCTACTTCGGCATGTTCGCGCTGCAGCACCGAGGCCAGGAGTCGGCCGGCATCGCGGTGTCCGACGGGACCAACGTGCGCGTGCATCGCGGCATGGGTCTTGTAGCGCAGGTGTTCTCGCCCCAGACGGTTCGAGAGATGGGCGAGGGCTCGATCCTCGCTCTCGGCCACACCCGCTACTCGACTACCGGTTCGAGCCGGGCGGAAAACGCGCATCCGCTGCCGTTTCATCACCCGCAGCTCGGACCCGGCGCCATCGCGCACAACGGCAACCTTTTGAATGCGGAAGCCCTGCGCCGCCAGCTCGAAGAGGAGGGCGCAACATTTGACAGCGGCCTCGACACCGAGGTCATGGCCCGCCTCATCGAGCACACGCACGGTCGCACCTGGGAAGAGGTGATCCGGAAGACCTTCGCGCGCGTGGTCGGAGCCTACTCGTGCGGGATCATCACGCCCACACAGCTGATCGCCCTACGCGACCCGTACGGGTTCCGGCCTCTCTGCATCGGCTACATCCCATTGCCCGGCCAGCCTGCGCATGTTGTGGCGTCAGAAACGTGTGCGCTCGACACTGTCAACGCCACCTTCGTGCGCGAGGTGCAGCCGGGCGAGATGGTGGTGATGGACGAGCACGGCGTCCACAACCTCACTTTCCAGAGCTCGAACAAGCACGCGATGTGCGTCTTCGAGTTCATCTACTTCGCTCGCCCCGACTCCATCCTCAAGAACTGCGAACTGGAGGAGGCGCGCATCCGGATGGGCAATGAGCTTGCGAAGGAAGCGCCCGTCGAAGCGGACATGGTGATCGCGTTCCCAGACTCAGGAACGCCGGCGGCCATCGGTTATGCCGAAGCTTCGGGCATTCCGTTTCGCGAGGCGCTCATGAAGAGCCGCTACATCAATCGCACGTTTATCCAGCCTGACCAATCATTGCGCGAGGCTGGCGTGATGCTCAAGCTCAACGCTTTGCCCCGCTCGATCAAGGGCAAGCGCGTGATCGCGGTCGACGACTCCATCGTTCGCGGCACGACCTCACGCAAGATCATCGAGCGCCTGAGGGCGGCGGGTGCGAGCGAGATCCACATGCGCATCTCCAGCCCGCCGATGCGCTTCCCGTGCTTCATGGGCGTGGACATCGGATCGACCAAGGAACTGATCGCCGCGGGCCGAACGGTCGACCAGGTGCGCGAGCACATCGGCGCGGACAGCCTGGCGTACCTGTCCATTCCAGGCCTGATGAGGGCGATCGGTCGCGGCACGTCCGAACAGTTCTGCCGCGCGTGCTTCGACGGCTCATATCCCGTGCCGGTTCCGCAGCAGCTCGAGATGGATAAGATGCAGTTCGAGCCCACCCTTATCCCGGACCCTGTCCTGCTCAAGCCAAAGTCCTGATGGCCGGCGAAGGGCTGTCGTACGCCGCCGCGGGCGTCGACATAGAGGCGTACGAGCGGGTGCTGGAAAAGGTCAGGCCCCTGATCGAGGCCACACACGGCGCCGAGGTATCGCGCGGGGTCGGTCCATTCGCCGGGCTCTATGCGCTGCCGGGTGGCGGGCACCTGGCGGCCAGCGCCGACGGCGTCGGTACCAAGATCAAGGTCGCGATCGCGGCCTCGTCTCATCGAGGCATCGGGGCCGACCTGGTCAATCACTGCGTGAACGACGTCGCGACCGCGGGCGCCCGCCCGCTGTTCTTCCTCGACTACTTCGCGACCGGCAAGCTCGACCCGGCGGTTTTCACACAGGTGATCGAAGGCGTCACCCAGGCGTGCCGCGAGGCGGGCTGCGCCCTGCTTGGCGGCGAGACCGCCGAGATGCCCGGCATATACGCGCTTGGGGACTACGACCTCGCCGGCTTCATCGTGGGCATGGTCGAACCCGGACTCATGCGCGACCCGAAAGAGATCCACGCCGGTGACCTCTTGATCGGCCTGCCTTCGAGCGGACTCCATACGAACGGCTTCTCGCTGGTGCGCAAGGTGTTCGAAGGCGTGCCTCTCGGCAGCGTGTTCCCGGAAGTTGGCCGGCCTCTGGGCGAAGAGCTCCTCGAACCCCACCGTTCGTACCTTCTAGAGCTTGGTTCGATCGCATGGAAGGGCGCCGCGCACATCACCGGCGGTGGCGTCCTCGGCAACCTCCCGCGCTGCCTGCCCGCCGGGCTGGGCGCACGCCTGGGACGCCGCTCCTGGGAAGAGCCGCCGATCTTCGGCCTGGTGCAGAAGCGTGGCCGGATCTCGGACGACGAGATGTTCGGCACGTTCAACATGGGCCTGGGGATGATCCTTGTCGTCGATCGAGATGAGGTACCGCGCAGCGCGCAGGTGGTCGGCGAGGTGGTCACGCACACGGTCGGTGAACGCGTGGTGATCCGCTGAGACTGGGGATTGTCGTCTCAGGTCAGGGTTCCAACCTGCGCAACCTCATCGACCGCGGATTCGACGTGGTGGCCGTGGCCACGAACCGGCCATCGTGCGGCGGCGCCGAATTGGCGCGGAAGCGCAGGCTCCCCTTGGGCGAGCTCTCGCTCAAACGCTTCTCGTCCGAAGAGGAACGCGACGCGACCATGCGGGACTTCTTCAAAGCGCACCGCGTCGAGCTCGTCGTCGACGCGGGCTATGACCGCATTCACACCAGGCCCTTCCTGGAGGCGTTCCGGGGCCGCATCGTCAACGTCCACCCCTCTTTGCTGCCCGAGTTCGCCGGCGGGATGGACGCGGTCGAGCAGGCGCTGCGCGGCGGGGCGGTCATGACCGGTGCGACAGTTCATCTCGTCACGGAGGACCTGGATGCGGGGCCGATCCTTGCCCAGGAGGCCGTGCCGGTCTTGAATGGCGATACCGTGGAGACTCTTCGCCGTCGCATCCACGAAGCGGAGTACAGGATTCTTCCCGCGGCCATCCGATTGCTGGAGGCGAGACTTGCCGAGAGCCCTGCTGTCGGTCAGTGACAAGAGCGGCCTGACCGGGTTCGCGCGCGGCCTTCAGCGCCTCGGGTTCGAGCTCTATGCCACCGGCAACACGCTGAGCGCGATCCTGGACGCAGCGATCGACGCGCACCCGATCACCGACCTGACCGGATTTCCGGAGATGATGGACGGCCGCGTCAAGACGCTGCACCCGGGCGTACATGCGGGCATCCTCGCGCGGCGCGACAAGCCCGCTCACATGGAGGCGCTCGCGGGCCTCGGGCTCAAGAGGATCGACCTGGTCTGCTGCAACCTCTACCCGTTCGTGGAGACGGTGACCCGGCCGTCGGTCTCGTTCGAAGAGGCGGTGGAGCAGATCGACATCGGCGGCCCGGCGATGATCCGGGCCGCGGCGAAGAACCACGATGCGGTCGTTGTCGTCGTGAGGCCGGAGCGATACACGGAGCTGCTCGCGGCACTGCAGGCCGGAGGCCCCGACCTGGCCATGCGCCGCCGGCTGGCGGCCGAGGCTTACGCGCACACGGCGGCTTACGACTCCTGGATCGCTGCTTACCTCCGCGCCTCGGGCGATTCCAGTTTCCCACCGGAGCTGCCGTTCGCCGGCCAGCTCGTGCAGGCGCTCAAGTACGGCGAGAACGAACACCAGCGGGCGGCGTTCTACCGGTTCGGCCCGGACCCTGGCGGGCTCGGAGGCGCCAAACAGCTCCAGGGCAAGGAGGCCGGCTTCAACAACATCCAGGATGCGGCCGCGGCGTTCGAGCTGGTGAACGACTACGACCAGCCGGCTGCCGCCATCATCAAGCACATGAACCCGTGCGGCCTGGCGATTGCCGCCGACATTGCCACGGCTTACCGCATGGCGTACGAATGCGACAAGGTGTCGGCCTTTGGCGGAGTGGTCGCCGTCAACCGGCCACTTGATCGCTCGACTGCGGAGCTGATCGTCCAGATCGTCACGCACGTGGTCATCGCGCCGGCTGTCCTCCAGGAGGCCACCGAGGTGCTCGCGCGCCGCAAGGGGATGGTCGTTCTGGCCGCACAGGCGGCCCGGCGCGGGCTTTTCGACTACGACGTGCGCACGGTCGCGGGAGGCTTCCTGGTGCAGGACTGGGATCGCGCCGCCTTCGACCGCTCCTCCTGCGTCGTGGTCACCAAACGGCAGCCCACGGAGCAGGAGTGGGAGCAGCTCGGACTCGCGTGGATCGCGGTGAAACATGTGAAGTCCAATTCGATCGTGCTTTTCAACGAATGCGCCGCAGTCGGCGTCGGCGCCGGACAGATGTCGCGCGTGGAGGCGGCGCAGATCGCGATCTACCGCGCGGGCGCGCGGGCGAGGGGCTCCGTTATGGCGTCCGACGCCTTCTTCCCGTTTCCAGACGGGCTTCAGGTCGGGATCGACGCTGGCGTCACCGCCGCCATCCAGCCGGGCGGCTCGGTGAAGGATGACGAGGTGATCGCGGCTGCCGACGCGGCCGGGATCGCGATGGTGCTGACCGGCCGGCGCCACTTCAAGCATTAGGCTCCTGGCGAGATGAGCAGGCAGTTCGGTGAGGAGGGACGCAGGCTCTCATACAGTTCCTACCTCAGGCTTCTCGAACTCCTCCAGCTGCAGACCGGCCTCAGCGAGGAGCACGACGAGCTCCTCTTCATCGTCGCCCACCAGGCTTACGAGCTTTGGTTCAAGGTCGTGCTGCACGAGCTGGCGGGGGCCCGGTCACGGATCGAGGCCGACGACATCTTTTATGCACGCCATCTCCTGCGCCGTGTATACGTCGTCGAAAAATTGCTGGTCGAGCAGATCGAGGTCCTCGAGACGATGTCGCCGCAGGACTTCCTCGCCTTTCGCTCGCAGCTTGCTCCCGCGAGCGGCTTCCAGTCGGTGCAGTTCCGCGAGATCGAGTTCCTGTCAGGTGTGAAGGACCCCGCATACCTCGCCCGCATCGAGGCGACGCCCGATGAGATGAATCGCCTGCGCAAGCGCCTGGAAGAACCGTCGCTCGCCGATGCGTTCCGAGCCCTCGTCAAGCGCAGGGGCTCTCCGGCGCTGCGCGACATTTATTTGGATCGCGAGCGTCACGCTGACCTCTTCGACCTGTGCGAGGCGCTGCTCGATCATGACGAGACCTTCGCGCTCTGGCGCGCGCGGCACGTCCTCATGGTCGAGAGGCAGATCGGCGGCAAACCAGGAACGGGCGGCAGCAGCGGGGCCGACTACCTGAAGTCGACCCTCGGCAAGCGTTTCTTTCCCGAGCTCTGGGAGGTGAGAACGCAGCTGTGAAGGCGGGGTTTGCGGGTGAGCGGCCGGAGCACCAGATGAAGAAGACGCCGGTCGAGCACCCGCGCGTGACCTGCGGCACCTGCCGGATGTTCGATGGCATGGCTTGGTGCCGGCACTGGAACTTCCACACCACAGCGGAATCACCGCCGTGCCGTTTCTACAAGAAGAAAGAGGGCATCGCATGAAGGGGTCCCCGCGAACTCACGGCGAAGCCTCGGAGTTCGTGGGGCTTTGACCGTCGAAGCCGTCAAGCCGGCGCCGAAGCCGCCGGCTCTTCTCATCCAGTTCATGTTTCACACCACCCGGCGCTACTCCGGGCCGGCGCCGTTCGCGTTCTCACCAGACGGGTCGACGCTTGCGTTCGTCTCCCCCAAAGACGGCCCGGCGGTTGTCTGCGAAATCCCTGTGGTCGGGGGCGAGCCTCGAACTGCATTCGCCATCGAGGGCGCGGCGGCGCATGGACTCTCGTGGTCACCGACGGGCGACCTCTTTGTCACCGCCCACCGGGGGGGCACCGAGCGGTGGCAGGTGTACGTGTGCCGTCGGGACGGCCGGCTCGAAGACTTTGCGGTGAGCGCAGGCGACAGCGTCCAGCATCACCTTTCTCGCAATGCGGCGTCTCCTGACGGAAGGTCCGTTGCGATCAGCACCAATGCTCGCGAGCCCGACGACGTCGACGTCGCCGTCGTCGACGCCAAGACCGGGCGGCAGCGGTTGGTGGCATTCGGGCCCACATGGCATGTTGCCGGTGGCTGGTCACCAGATGGCCGCTGGCTGGGCGTCATGCGCGTGGCCCAGAACACGGATCAAGACCTGATGGCCGTAGAGGCCGATACCGGCGAGGTCGCGGAGCTCACCTCGCATGAGGGCGAGATGCAGAACGTCTCCGCGGGCTGGCTTGCGGACGGGCGCATGCTGGCGATCACCGACCACGACAGCGACTTCCTCCACCTCGAGGCGATCGACATCCACAGCGGCGAGCGCGAGGTTTACGAGCGGACGCATTGGGACGTCGAGCTGGCGGCCACGTCGTCGAACGGGCGTGGGGTCGTTTGGAGCCTCAACGAGGACGGCTACTCCCGGCTGCGCTGGCGGCTGGACGACGGGGCGGTCGGCGAACGGGAAGCCAACGGAACCGTTGGCGACCTCGTGGTCTCCAACGACGGCGGCCGATGCGCCTACGCCCTGCTACCGGTGGGCGGGCCGGTTGAGATCCGGATCCTCGAGCTCGCCACCGGCGAGGACCGGTTATTGCTGCGCGGCGATGCCTTGCCGCGCTACCCGCCCCGGCCCGCGTCGATCCGCATCCACGGGACCGAGGGCGAAATCCCCTGCTACGTCTTCCGGCCGGATGCCCGCACCGGCCGCAGGCCTGCGTTGCTGATAATCCACGGCGGCCCAGAAGGCCAGTCCCGGCCGCAGTTCCAGACCGCGCTGGTGACGAGGCTGCTCGAGCAGGGCGTGGCGATCGTCATGCCCAATATCCACGGATCCACCGGCTATGGGAAGGCCTGGCAGACCCGTATCCATCGCGACTGGGGCGGGATCGACCTCGCCGATCTCCGTTCGGTGGCGGAGTGGATGCGCTCCCAACCCGACTTCGATCCAGAGAGACTCGGCGTTTGGGGCGGATCGTACGGAGGTTTCGCATCCCTCACCTGCGTCACGCGACTCCCAGAGTATTGGTGCTGCGGAGTGGACATCTTCGGGCCGTCCAACCTGGTGACCATGCTCGAGAACGACCCGCCCAACTGGAAGCGATGGAACAAGCTCTGGATCGGCGACCTCGAAACCGATCGCGAAAAGCTGATCGAACGCTCGCCGATCAGCTACGTCGAGAACGTTCGCTGCCCCCTGCTCGTCATCCAGGGCGACAACGATCCGCGGATCCCGCGGGAGGAGTCAGACCAGTTGGTCGAGCGCATGCGCTCTCTGGGGCGGGCGGTCGAGTACCTCACTTTCGAAGGTGAAGGCCACGGCTTCGCCCGCCGGGAGAACCAGATCCTCATGTTCCAGCGCATGACCGCATTCCTCGAGCGCAACCTGCTCGGCTGACTCACGCGGCCTGGGCTTCCTCCGCGGCCTCCGGGCCGGTCTGGGCAAGAGGTCGCTGCACCCGAACCCTTGTCGGTGACCGGAGCGCCACGACCACGATGATGAGTGCGGTCGCCACGCATGCCGCCGCGATCGCAAACCCCAGCTGATATCCGCCGGCCAATGCGCTCACCACGGACTGCCCTTGAGCGACCAGCGTCCGGCTGTAGTCGGTGGAGATCGTGCCCAGCGCGGCCAACCCGAGCGCCGCGCCCACCTGCATGGTGACGTTGGCAACGCCCGATGCGACACCTGCATCGGCCATCGGGACCTCGGCCATCATAATCGTCATCAGCGGCATGAATGACATGCCGGCTCCGATTCCGAACAGAAGGTAGCCTCCGAAAATGCCGGGGAAGTAGCCGGCGTTCAGGTCAGCGGTGGCGAGCAGAGCCAGCGCCGTGGTGATGGTGGCCAGGCCGGGAATGAGCAGCGCCCGAGGCCCGAAACTGCGCATAAGCCTGGAGGTGATCCCGGTCGAGAGCACCCCGAGCGTCAGGGTTGACGGCAAGAACGCGAGCCCGGTGCCCAACGAGCTGTAGCCCTTGACGTGCTGCAGGTACAGCGCGCCCATGAAGAAGGTCGCGAACATCCCGGTGGCGAGCATTGCGCGCGCCGCGCTCGCGCCCGTGAGGCTCCGCAGCCGAAGGATGCGCAGCGGCAGGATCGGATTCTCGATGCGCGCCTCGAGCGCGAGGAACGCCGCGAGGAGGGCGACGGCTGCGCCACCAAACCCGAGGGTGTGAGCCGAGGCCCAGCCGTTTTGGGCGGCGGTCACGATCGAGTACACCCCGAGCACCATGGCCGCGGTGACCAGGATGGAGCCCGCGACATCCACCCTCTGGCGAAGGCCGGCGCCGGCGGTCTCCTCGATCAAGGCGGCGCCCGCGACAAAGGTCGCCACGCCGATGGGAAGGTTGATGAAGAAAATCCAGTGCCAGTTGATGGATTCAGTCAGCAGCCCGCCGGCGAGCAGTCCGAGCGAGCCCCCGCCTGCGAGGACGAAGGTGAAGACGCTCATCGCCTGCGCGCGCTCAACCGGCTTGGGGAAGCCCGTGATGATGAGGGCGAGGATGACCCCGGCCGAGAGCGCCCCGCCGGCGCCCTGAAGGAAGCGCGCGAGCACCAGGACCACGGGGTCGTAGGCAAAGCCACTGATGACCGACGCGGCTGTAAAGACCGCCACGCCTGCGAGAAAGACCTTCTTGCGGCCGAACAGGTCGCCCGCGCGGCCGGCCAGGAGCAGCAGGCTCCCATAGGTGATGAGGTACGCGTTGACGACCCACGTGAGGTCGGCCTGGCTGAAGTGCAGGTCGCGCTGGATCGAGGGCAGCGCGACGTTCACGATCGTCGAGTCGAGGACGATCATGAGCTGGCCAAAACAGACCACGACGAGCGCCAGCCAGCGCCGCCGCTCGCTGACTGGGGGTTGAATCGCTGATTTGTGGATTTTCATATTGCCTCCGCTGACGAACCTGCCTATGTGACGATCACTATAACAGGAGCATTATGGTACTTATTGCATGGATTATCTGCAAAGTGGGAATGGTTCTCATCTAGTGGTAGGATCGGAGATGGCCAAGATGGAGAGAGGTGCTGACACGGGGCTGGTCGCGCTGCTGACGCAGATCTCCAAGGCGCTGCACCGGCGCACCACGGAAGAGCTCCTGGGCATGCGCCTCAAGCAGTTCCTGCTCCTGGGCTACGTTCGGGACCACGGCGGCGTCTCCCAGCAGGAGCTGGAGAAGGCCCTGCTGGTCGACGCCAACGGCGTGGTGCTGCTCCTCAACGAGCTGGAAGCGTCCGGCTTCTCGGTTCGGAGGCGGGATTCAAGCGACCGCCGCCGTCACCTGGTAGAGCTGACCGAATCAGGGCGAGTGGCCGTCGAGCGCGCCGAGAAGGCACGTGAATCCCTCGAAGACGAGATCCTCGCCGACTTCAGCCCAGAGGAGCGGGCGGCGCTGAGAAAGCTTCTGCGGCGGGTCCTCGAAGGGCTACTGAAAGCAACCCCGGACCCCGTCAAGGTCTAGCGACCGCTAGCTGGAGCATCCCTCTCCAGCGTCCCGTAGCTGGGCCTCTAGTTGAGGCGCTCCACGATCATCGCCATTCCCTGGCCGCCGCCCACACACATCGTCTCGAGCCCATAGGTCTTGTCCTTTTCGCGCAGGCCGTTGAGCAGCGTGCACAGGATGCGAGCGCCGGTCATTCCGAACGGGTGGCCCAGCGCGATCGCCCCGCCATGTGGGTTGAGCTTGTCGCTGAACGGATCGACGCCGATCCCCCGCGCCGACGGGATGACCTGAGCCGCAAAGGCTTCGTTGATCTCGACGATGTCGATGTCCTCGATGGTCATCTTCGCGCGCTTGAGAGCCTGTTTCGAGGCTTCGATTGGACCCAGGCCCATGAGCTCAGGCTCGAGCGCGGTCAGCCCGGTCGAGACGACGCGAGCGAGCGGCTGGATGCCCAGCTCCTTGGCCCGGCGCTCAGACATCACCACCACCGCCGCGGCGCCGTCGTTGAGCGGGCACGAGTTGCCCGCCGTCACTGTGCCGTCCTCGCGGAACGCAGGCTTGAGGGTCGACAGGACTTCCATGGTGGTCCCTGGCCGCGGACCGTCGTCCTTGGTGAACATCTGGCCGTTGGGCAACGGCACCGGGATGATCTCGCGGTCGAAGAAGCCGTTGTCGCGGGCCTTCACAGCCGCGTTCTGGCTCTTCACCGCATAGCGGTCCTGCTCCTCGCGGCTGATCTTCTCGCGCCGAGCCACGTTCTCGGCGGTCTGGCCCATGGCGATGTAGATGTCGGGGTACTCTTCGGCGTTTCCGGGCACGAGCCTTGGGTTGTAAGTGTCCGGCGCGTCGGGATAGCCGCTGCCGTAGCGCGACACGCATTCGACGCCGACAGATAGAAAGACGTCGCCCTCGCCGGCCTCGATGGCATGCGCGGCGATCCGGGTGGTCATGAGCGATGAGGAGCAGTAGCGGTTGACGGTGACGCCGGGAACGTCGAGCCGGCTGAGGATCGACACCACCCGGCCGAGGTTGTGACCCTGCTCGCCGCCGGGCAGGCCGCAGCCGCAGATGAGGTCCTCGATCTCGGAGCGTTCCAGCTGCGGCAGCTGCTCGAGCACCTTCGTGACTACATAAGACGCAAGGTCGTCGGGCCGGACGTCGACCAGGGATCCCTTGCGAGCCCTGCCGATCGGCGAGCGGCCCAAAGCAGCGATCACAGCTCCATTCATGGCTCGAATTATTACCCCTTGTCGCGAGTCGCTATTTCAGCGGGCCGGCCGCTCGCCGGACATAGCGAACACGACGAAACCGAGCAGGAGAAGGCCGACGCTGCCGAGCGCCATGGTCGTATCTGCGTTGCCCCAGGCGCCGAGAAACAGGACCGCGACCAGCGCGGGCAGCCAGAGTGCGCCCGCCAGCTCGCGGCGACCGATCGATCCGTGACGCCGGCTCACAAGTCCGAGAAAGAGGGCCCCGCCGGTGGAGCGTTCTTGCAAGAGCTCGCGTGGCAGCGCTTCATTGGGGTCCAGGGGAGCAAAGATCGTTTCCATGCTCTTCCGCTCCAGGCTGCGAAGCCGATCTTCGCGCTGCGTCACCAACTGCCTCTCTTCAACATTTTGACACTAGGAGCGGGTCAGGAGCGCTTCGCGAGTGAACAGCTGCAGGGCCGCGTACCAGGCCAGGGCACCGGTGGCGATCAGGCTGATCGAGGTCACCACGAGCGTTGGCCACTCGACGGCGTTGTGAACGATGGCGTCTCGCAGCACCAGCACGGCGTTCAGGATCGGGATCAGGTAGTACGCGAGGCTCGGGTTGAAATCGGGGATGAACAGGATGATCGACGCCGGGAAGATCGTGATGAAGTACAGAGGCGTGACGTAAGCCTGGCCCTGGCGGAACGTCTTCGCCAGCGTGCCGAGCGCGAGGGTGACCGCGCTGAAGCTGACGGCGATCAAGATCGCGACCCACACCATCACCGGCACGGCCACCGGGCTGAGGGTGATGTGCCCGATTCCGGACTCTTTTGGCAGCGAAATCTGCGAGAGCGCGACAAACATGGACCCGATCGCGGCCACGGCGGCCACGAGGCTGATGGTCGTGACGGCCCCGATCTTGCCCAGCAGGATGCGGCTGCGAGGCGCCGGCGTCAGCAGCAGGCTCTCCAGGGTCCTGCGCTCGCGCTCGCCCGCCGAGCTGTCGAGCGCGGCCGAGAAACCGCCGGTCAGGATCATCGTGATCAGGATGTACGGCAGGAAGAAGCTGAGAAAGGCGTTTGACGCGGCCTGGATCGGCGAGGTGAGCGGGTGGGCCACGATGCGCACTGGCGTCAGGATGCCGGGGTCGATGCCCCGCTGCTGCAAGGCCGCAGCCGCCTGCGCCGCGCTGTACTGCCCGAGCACGGTCCGCAGGCGAGTGTCGGCGATCTGCGCGCTCTGGCGGCTGGGGTCGTAGTACTCGTCGATCTCGCCCGGCTTGAAGGCCACGCCGATGTCGACCTTCCGCGTAGCCGCCGCGGCCGGATCGGCCACCGGCACCAGCTTGAGGCTCGTCGCGCGAAGCAGTTCGTCAAGCCCGATCGGGACGTCGCCCGAGTAGCCGACCGTGTACTGCTGGGTGGCGGTCTTGGTCGCGACCTGCGAGATGACGCCGAGCACGATCGGAGTCGCCAGCGCCGCCAGGCCGATGGCCATGAGCGTGCGGCGGTCGCGCAGGATCTCGGTGATCTCCTTCCTGTAGACGATCCAGACCGTTCGCACTACCCTCCCCCTTTTGGAGGGAGGCCTGGAGAGGGGCTGGAGACCTCTCCTACCAGCTCTAAAAAGGCATCCTCCAGCTCGTGCCGATCACCCCGCACCTCGGCCGTGGGTCCGCTCGCCACGACCCAGCCTTCGTGCAAGATCGTGATGCGGTCGCACAGCCGCTCGGCGTCGTGCATCACGTGGGTCGAGAAGATCACGCATTTGCCGCGCCCCTTCGACTCGACCATGAACTCGCGCACCTCTCTGGACGCGAGCACATCGAGGTTGGAGGTGGGCTCGTCGAACATGAGCACCTGCGGGTCGTGGACGATCGCCCTTGCGATCGCGAGCTTCTGCTTTTGCCCCGATGACAGGCTCTCGGCTCGCTGGTCGGCAAACGAGCCGACGTCGAGGCGCTCGATAACCGCGTCGACGCGGCGCTTCACGTCGCCGTCAGGCACGCCGCTGAGCTGCGCGAAGTAAGCGATGTTCTCGCGCGCAGAAAGGCGCGGATACACGCCGATCTCGGCTGTCACGACGCCGACCCGCCTGCGCACCTCTTGTGGGGCGGTTCGGGTGTCGAATCCGAAGACCTCGACCCTCCCGCTGTCCGGTGTCAGGAGAGTGCAGATGATGCGCAGGGTGGTCGTCTTGCCCGCGCCGTTGGGGCCGAGCAAGCCGAAGATCTCACCAGGCTGGGCCCTGAACGAGATGCCGCGCAGCACCTGGTTCTTTCCGAGCGTCTTCTCGAGGCGCTCGACCACCACCGCCGCGTCGGTCACTTGCCTTTCTTTGCGGCTCGTGTCTTGGAGGCGGTGGATTTGGCGGCTTTGATCGCGGGCTTGCGCTGCGCGGTTGGTTTTGCGTCCGGCCGCGCTGCCGTCTTCGGCGCCGCGGTAGCCGTTTCCATCGTGGGCGCAGGTTCCGTGGCAATGGGTTCGGGCTCGGCGGGCGCCGTGCTGGCGACGCCGATTGTGCTCGACAGCGTTCGGTGGCAGGTCTCACAGGTGATGATCGTGCGCACGAGCGTGCCGAGCTGATGCTCCTCGTGCCGCAAGGTGCGCGGGCGGCCGCAGAACGAGCAGACCGCGACCTCGGTCGTGACCACGACGTGCCCAGGGCGCTTGTTCATCTGTACCTACGGTAGCTGATAAACTTCACACGACGGCGCAACGCGCCCGAGTTCCTTTAAGTCCGATCCAAGAGAGGTCGGGAAGGAGGATTTTTCATGGCCATCGGAAGCCGTCTCCGGCACGTGATCGAGAGCCAACAGTTCTCGAGGGCTCTCCTCGAAGAGCTGCTCGACCGAACCGACGAGATCAAGCGCCAGCCGCACCATTTCTCCGGGCGGCTCAACGGCCAGGTGATGGCGGCCCTGTTCTACGAACCCTCGACACGCACACGCCTGTCATTCGAGGCCGCGATGCTCCGGCTGGGCGGCCGCACGATGGGCACCGACAACGCGCGCGAGTTCTCGTCGGCCGCGAAGGGCGAGACGCTCGAGGACACCATCCGGATCGTCAGCGGCTATGCCGACCTCATCGTGCTGCGCCATAACGAAGAGGGCGCGGCCAGGCGCGCCGCGGCGGTGAGCTCGGTTCCAGTCATCAATGCCGGCGACGGCCCCGGCCAGCATCCGACGCAGGCGCTGCTCGACCTCTACACGATCCGGGACGAGCTCGGCCACATCGATGGCGTCCGCATCGCGATGGTCGGGGACCTCGCCAACGGCCGCACCGTCAGGTCGCTGGCCTACCTGCTCAGCAAGTTCCGCGATATCCGAATCTGCTTTGTCGCGCCGCCTCAGGTGGCGATGAGGGACGACATCAAGGAGCACCTCGACGAGCACCACGTGCAGTGGGTCGAGTCGCAGGACCTGGACGCAGTCCTGCCGCAGGTCGACGTCATCTATCAGACACGCATCCAGAAGGAGCGCTTCAGCGATGAGGCCTCCTACCTCGCGCTCAAGGGCGTCTACCGAATTGACGCCTCGACGCTGGCCCGAATGAGGAAGGAGGCGATCGTCATGCACCCGCTGCCCAGGGTCGATGAGATCGCGCCCGAGGTCGACGCGGATCCGCGCGCGGCCTACTTCCGCCAGGCCCGCAACGGCCTCTACATTCGGATGGCGCTGCTGGACAAGGTGCTGGCATGAGCGCGATCCAGCAGGGACGGCTAAAGGCTACCGTGATGGATGCGGACCAGATCCGCCGCTCGCTCTCGCGGATCGCGCACGAGATCCTCGAGCGCAACCGCGGCGCCGGCGACCTGGTGCTGGTCGGCGTGATGGCGAAGGGCGACCACCTCGCGCGCAGGTTGGCGGACAGCCTGATGGAGCTGGAGCAGGCGCCCGTGGCTGTGGGTGCGCTCGACATCAGCAAGCACCGCGACGACCGCCACCTGCGCGTGCCCGCGCACAGCGGACCATCGGTCATGCCGGACATCGATGGCAAGGTGGTCGTGCTCGTGGACGACGTCATCCACCATGGGCGGACGGCGCGGGCCGCGATGGATGCGCTCATGGACTTCGGACGCCCGCGGGCGATCCAGCTGGCCGTGCTCGTCGACCGCGGACACCGCGAGCTGCCGATCCGGCCCGATTACATCGGCAAGAACGTCCCCACATCGGATTCGGAACGCATCGAGGTGCTCGTCGCCGAGGAGGACGGCATCGACCAGGCGGTGATCGTTGCCATCTAAGAACCGCCACGCGGCGCTGGTGCTCGAAGACGGGCGCGCCTTCGTCGGCGTGGCGCTGGGCGCTGATGAGCTGGGTCAGGGCGAGGTCGTCTTCAACACGGCCATGACCGGCTACCAGGAGGTGCTGACCGATCCGTCCTATGCCGGGCAGATGATCTGCATGACCTACCCGCTCCAGGGCAATTACGGAGTCCGCGACGCTGATGCCGAGTCGGCCCGCCCGTGGGCGCGGGCGCTGGTCGTGCGATGGGCATGCCCGCTGCCGAGCCACCACTCCAGCGAAGCCTCGCTGGACGAGTACCTGCGGCACTGGCGCGTGCCTGGTATCTCCGACATCGACACTAGGGCACTGACCCGACACATTCGTAAGCACGGTGCACTCCGGGCCGTCCTCACGCACGAAGTGGGGGCGCCCGACCAGAAGCGTCTGGAAGATCTGGCGCTGGCTGCGCGTCGGGTCACCCCGCTCGCGGAGCAGGACCTGGTGGCCGAGACGTCGCGAACTGCGAGCGCGGAATGGCTCGATCCCCTGCCACCCGAGCTGCGCTTGCCGCACCGGGCTGACGGAGATGGGCTCGTGATCGCGGTCGTCGACTACGGGGTGAAGTCGAACATCCTCCGCTCCCTGCGCGAGCGCGGCTGCCGCGTGATCGTGCTTCCGCATACGGCCTCGTGGTCGGATGTCGCGGCCGCGGGCGCGGACGGGCTCGTGCTCTCCAACGGCCCGGGTGACCCGGCCGTCCTCGACCGGCCGGTCGAGCTTGCGCGCGATGCGCTTGGGCGCATTCCGCTGTTCGGCATCTGCTTGGGCCACCAGATCATGGGTCGCGCCGCCGGCGCCACCACCTCGAGGCTGCCGTACGGCCACCACGGCGCCAACCATCCGGTCAAGGACCTGGAGACCGGCAGGGTGCACATCACGAGCCAGAACCACGAGTTCCACGTGGACGCGGCGTCTCTACCGCCGGGCGACTTCTTCGTCTCGCAGCGCAACCTCAACGACGGCTCGGTCGAGGGCCTCGGCCACCGCACTCTGTCCGCCTTCAGCGTCCAGTACCACCCCGAGGGCTGCCCCGGGCCGCAGGACAACCAGCACCTCTACGACCGGTTCGTGGAGATGGTCCGTGACCGCCGGCCAATGCTCAAGGCGGTTGGCGGCGCGACCCAGCCAGAGAAGCCCAAGAAGGTGCTCATCCTCGGCTCCGGACCGATCGTGATCGGCCAGGCGGCCGAGTTCGACTACGCGGGCACGCAGGCGTGCAAGGCGCTGCGCGAGGAAGGGATCACGACTGTCCTGGTGAACTCCAACCCCGCGACGATCATGACCGACGAAGAGGTGGCCGACCGCGTCTACCTCGAGCCGCTCACGGTGGAGGCTGTCGAGCGCGTGATCGCGCGCGAGAAACCCGACGCGCTGCTGCCGACTCTGGGGGGCCAGACCGGCCTCAACCTCGCGACCGAGCTGGCAGCGGCCGGGGTGCTCGACCGCCACCACGTACGCCTCCTCGGCGCCGACATCGAGACCATCCGCAAAGCGGAGGACCGCCAGGCATTCAAGGAGATGCTCGAGCAGATCGGCGAGCCCGTGCCGCTGTCGCATGTGTGCGAATCGATCGATCAGGTCATCGGGTTCGTGGCCGAGATCGGCCTGCCGGTGGTGATCCGGCCGGCGTACACGCTGGGCGGCACCGGCGGGGGCTTCGTCACCAACGAGGCTGACCTGAAGACGATCGCGCAGCGCGGCCTCGAAGCCTCGCCCATCCACCAGGTCCTCATCGAACGCTCGCTCTGGGGCTGGAAGGAGATCGAGTACGAGGTCATGCGCGACGCCGCCGACACGTGCATCACGGTCTGCAACATGGAGAACCTCGACCCGATGGGCGTGCACACCGGTGACTCGATCGTGGTCGCGCCCGCACAAACGCTGAGCGATCGGGACCACCAGATGCTGCGCTCGTCAGCGATCCGCATCATCCGCGCGCTCGGCCTCGAAGGCGGATGCAATGTGCAGTTCGCGCTGGACCCGAAGAGCTCGACCTATTACGTCATCGAGGTCAACCCGCGCGTGAGCCGATCGTCGGCGCTCGCTTCCAAAGCCACCGGGTATCCGATCGCGCGAGTGGCCGCGAAGGTGGCTGTGGGCCGGCGGCTCGAGGAGATTCGCAACGAGATCACCGGCCGCACGTTTGCCGCGTTCGAGCCGGCGCTCGACTACTGCGTCGTCAAGATCCCTCGTTGGCCGTTCGACAAGTTTCCGGCCGGCGACCGCCGGCTGGGCACGCAGATGGCCTCCACCGGCGAGGTGATGGCGATCGAGCGCACTTTCGAAGCCGCACTCGTCAAGGCGATGCGCTCACTGGAGCAGAAGCCCCCCTCCGCTACCGAGCTGGAGCGACCAGAGCTCATCGACGAGCCCAACGACAGGCGGCTCTTTGCGCTCCTGCACGCGCTTCGGAACGGAGCGCAGCCCGCCGACCTCGCCGCGCGGAGCGGCATCGACCGCTGGTTCATCGACCGATTGGAGACGATCACGCGGCTGGAGAAGGATGGCAACGTCCGCGAGCTTCGGCGCGCGGGCTTCTCCGACACGATGATCGGGGCGCTGCGGGGCGAGTCGGTGGAGAGGTCGGCGCCCACGTACAAGCTCGTCGACACATGCGCGGCAGAGTTTGAAGCTGCGACGCCTTACTACTACTCCTGCTGGGAGGAAGAAACCGAGAGCGAGCCGGTCACTGCTCGCACCGCGCTTGTGGTGGGGTCGGGGCCGATCCGAATCGGTCAGGGGATCGAGTTCGATTACTGCTCTGTCCATGCGGCCTGGTCGCTACGCGAAGCCGAAGTGCGTGCGATTCTCGTCAACTCCAACCCTGAGACGGTGTCCACGGACTTCGACACCTCGGATCGGCTGTACTTCGAGCCGCTCGACCTCGACGGCGCCGTGCAGGTCGCCGAGGCCGAGCGCGTCGCCGGCGCCCTCGTTCAGTTCGGTGGCCAGACCGCCATCAACCTGGCCGAGCCGCTGGAAGAGCGCGGAGTGCCGATCCTGGGCTCCGCGGTGGAGGCCATCGACCTGGCCGAGGATCGGCGCGCATTCGCGGCGGCTCTCGAGGCGATTGGGATTCCACAGCCCGTGGGCGGCACGACGACCACCGTCGAGGAGGCGATCGTGATCGCCGAGCGCGCGGGTTATCCCGTGCTAGTGCGGCCGTCGTACGTCCTCGGCGGACGCGCCATGGAGATCGTGCACGATCGCCGCGAACTGCGCAGGTACATGGTGTGGGCGATCGCAGCTTTGCCAGGAGGGGGGGGAACTCCCCCCCGTGGGTTGGCGAAACAACACTCGACCGGTGATGGCCCCCCCTGGCCGCGCGGCACCGTGCTCGTGGACAAGTACCTGCAGGGCGATGAGGTCGAGGTCGACGCGGTCACGGACGGCGAAACGGTCGTAATCCCCGGCGTCATGAAGCATGTCGAGCGCGCCGGCGTGCACTCGGGCGACTCGTACGCCGTCTACCCGGCGCCAGGCCTCGAGCCAGCAGAGCTCGAGGACGTGATCGACTACACAGTCCGCATCGCTCGTCACCTGCGGCTGCGCGGCCTCGTCAATGTGCAGTACGTCATCCATCGCGGCAAGGTTTACGTGCTCGAGGTGAACCCGCGCGCGTCTCGAACGGTGCCCTTCCTGTCCAAGGTCACGGGCGTGCCGATGGTCGACATGGCGACGCGGGTCATGCTCGGCGGGAGGCTGGCCGACCTGGGGTGGAAGACCGGCCTCGTGCCGCCGCGGGACCTGGTCGCCGTCAAGGCGCCCGTCTTCTCCATGAACAAGCTGCCCGCAGTCGATTCGTACCTCGGGCCGGAGATGAAGTCGACCGGCGAGGCGATCGGGATCGACCGGACTCTCGCGGCCGCGATGCGCAAGGCCTTCGCCGCCTCCGGTGTCCACATAAGACCGGGCGGAGCGGTGCTGCTCACTATCGCCGACGTCGACAAGCCAGAGATCTTTCCGATCGTCTCGCGCCTGGTACAGATGGGCTGCACACTGGTTGCCACCGACGGCACCGCGCGAGCGCTGCACTCCGCGGGGTTCTCGCCGCGCCTGGTCGCCAAGATCGGCGAAGAGGGGCCGACCGTGCTGGACGTCATCACGGCCGGCGAGGTCGACCTCGTGATCAACACGATGTCGAATATCTACGCCGACTCGGGCGAGGCGGGCGGGCCGGTGTTCAAGGATGGATTCGAGATCCGCAGGGCGGCGGTCGAGCGGCGCATCCCGTGCCTTACGTCGCTGGACACCGCCGCGGCGCTGCTCGAGTCGGCCGCGATCGCGCCCGAAGAGATGGTCGTGCGGACGATCGATGAGTGGAGAACCGGTGTTCCTGCTTGAAGCGCCGCTGGTGGCGCGCCGCGAGGTGGCTCGCGGGATGTTCGTGCTCTCGCTCGACGCGCCCCAGATCGCTAACTCCGTTCGAGCCGGCCAGTTCGTGAACCTCGGCTGGTCGCCAGGTCCTCTGCTGAGACGCCCCTTCTCGGTCTACAGGACCGAAGGCGATCGCATCGAGGTGATCCTCAAGGCGGTCGGCGCCGGCACCACGCAGCTGCTGGCGATGACGGCGCGCGACACGATCAGCTGCCTCGGCCCGCTCGGGCACGGCTTCGATCTATCAGCCGGCCCGCGCTCGGTGGCGCTTGTGAGCGGCGGCCTGGGCGTGGCGCCGATGCCGCTGGCCGCTCGCGAGGCGCGGGCCGCCGGAATGAGCGTGACGTGGGTGCATGGGGCTCGAAGCGTCGATGAGCTCTGTTCCGAGGCCGACGGCGACGAGGTGATCTGGGCCACCGACGACGGGTCGCGCGGCTTCGCCGGCACCGCTGTGTCGGCTGTACCGGATGCCGACCTGGTGCTCGCATGCGGTCCCAACCGAATGCTCGCGTCGGTGGCTATGCGCTGGCCCGGCGCCCAGGTGGCGGTCGAGACCTACATGGGCTGCGGCACGGGAGTTTGCCTTGGTTGCGCCGTGCCCCTCGCGCGGGGCGGCTACGACCGCGCCTGCAAGGAGGGACCTGTGTACCGCGCCGCGGACATCGAGTGGTCGATGCTGCCGGCCCACCTGCCCTATGCGATCAGCGCATGACGATCGACATGTCGGTCGAGGTGGGCGGGCTCAAACTGCGCGGACCGGTGTTAGCGGCGTCGGGCACGTTCGGCTACGGCACCGAGGTGCCGCTGCTCGAGCGGCGCACGCTGGGCGCAATGGTTTCCAAGGGCATCTTCCTTCGCCCCCGAGTCGGCACGCCGCCACCCCGCATCGTCGAGACGCCGTCGGGGATGCTGAACGCGATCGGCCTCCAGGGTCCTGGAGTCG
>WNFA01001289.1_pt1 | contig 20294 bp, 19 predicted proteins | sample 5400481 | NCBI WGS metagenome assembly WNFA01 (sample SAMN13153340, study PRJNA577476) | soil metagenome | isolation source: 120 cm saprolite under Douglas fir tree site 2 hole 1 replicate 2 | place: USA:California | collected 2015-04-18
ATCGGTCAAACCACAGCTCACTGCCAGACTACCAAGCAAGCCCGCCGCTAATCCGGCGACCAAGGGTCCTAACCGCACCGGATATCCCCGTGAGGGAGACCCTAAGGTGTCTACTGACAAGCTCTACATCAAGAGTTCGTCCATGCTCGGGGCATGAATCGAACCTGCAAGGGGTCGCCCCCGAGGGATTTTAAGTCCCTTGCGTTTACCAGTTTCGCCACCCGAGCGGCCTACGGAATGTCCAATGATCAATCTACAATGTCGAATGATCGGCTAGATCCTCTCGGTATGAGCGCCCGCTGATGCGTGCACCTCACTGATAGGCGCCGATCTGCCGTAAGCTCGTTCAAACGCATGCTGGATCGCAGGGACGGTTTTCTTGTCCGTCTTGTTCACGAGCACAATCGCCGCGCCACCCCACCCTGCCCCGGTCAATCGCGCACCGAGCGCGCCGGCACGCTTCGCCGCGGCCACCACGGTATCGAGCTCCGGCGAGCTGCACTCGTACAGACGGCGGCACGATTCGTGTGACTCATAGAGCAGCTTCCCGAACTCCTTGAGCCTGCGCTGCTCCAGCAGCTGGGCGGCGAAGCGCGTCCGGGCGGTCTCACTCACGACGTGCACCGCGCGCGACCGCAACGGCTCGCGCAGCGCACGCTTGAGCCGCGGCAGCCACTCCGCCGGCCAGCTCGCCAGCCACTGCAGCTCCGGCAGCTCGACCTTGAGGCGCTTCACCGCCTCTTCGCATTCCGCGCGGCGCTGGTTGAGCCCACCCGTCGATAGATCGTGGCGCTTGCCCGTGTCGACGAGCAGGAGGCGCGCGTCAAACGGGATCTGCGTCGCCTCGAGCGACGCGCACTCAAACAGCAGCGCGTGATCGCGCTTGCCCAACGCCGAGATCGTCTGATCCATCACGCCGCAGCGCACGCCGACGTGATCGTGCTCGGCACGAAACGCGACGCCGGCGATTTGACGGGCTTTGAGGTTCGGGGCTAGGGCTTTGGCGACGGCGACTGCCAGCGCCGCTGAAGATGCCAGACCCGCACCAACGGGCAGATCGGACGCGACCGCGATGCGCGCGGAACCGTTCGGCGGGACGATCTCCAGCGACCACAGCTCGCGGAGCACGCCGGCGACATACGCGGCCCATCCCTTGGGCAGCTCTTCCTGCCATTTGACGCGGACGACTTTCTTGAACCGCGTCGAAACGGCTTCGAGCACGCCCGATTCGCCCGGCGCGCCGGGCCCCACCGCCGCGGTCGTCCGCTCCGCGATCGCGATCGGCAGCACGGGCCCGCCGTTGTAGTCGGTGTGTTCGCCGATGAGGTTGACGCGCCCCGGCGCCGACGCCGCGGCCCGGGGTGCAGCACCGAACGTTTCGTGAAACAGGTCTATCGCGGGTCGTGGCATGGGTTTGACAATGATTCCACGCAATGCTACCGTATCGCGGCAAGATTCACCATCTACTTCAATTCGCCTTCGGAGAACACGTATGCGGCGGTTTGCGTCGTTGCTGCTCGCCGGTGCTGCTTCGCTTGTCGCCGCCGTCCCCTCCGGCCTCTTTGGGCAGGGTTTTGGCGTCTACGAGCACAACACGTGCGCCATGGGCCGCGCAGGCGTCACCGCCGCCCGGCCCTGCGCCGACGGCTCCGCCATCTACTTCAGTCCGGCGGGACTGGCCGGCCTGACGGGGACGCACATCAGCGCCGGCGTCACCCTGATCGGGGCCCAGGGAAGCTTTACCGATGACTTCCTGGCCAACCAGAGCGACCTCAAGAATCCCCTCATCCCCGTTCCAAACATCTACGTCACGCATGCACTGAGCCCGAAGGTGACGGCGGGGATCGGGTTGTACGCGCCGTACGGCCTCGAAACCAAGTGGGATAGCGCGAACTTCCCGGGCCGGTTCCTTGGCTACAACACCAACATTCGATCGATCTATATCCAGCCGACGATCGGCTATCAGGTGGGCCCGAAGCTGAAGTTCGGGATTGGCGTCGCCTACATCACCAGCCACCTCAAGCTGCGTCAGCGCGCAGATCTGTCGTCGCAGCCGGTCCCCGATGCGCTGCGGATCCCGGCTGGCCTGCCCGTCGGGACCACGTTCGCGATGCTCGGCGTGCCGACGGGCACCGACTTCGCGGACGCCACGCTCGAGGCCAACGGCAGCGGCTTCGCGGTGAATTTCGGCGCGATCTGGCAGGCGACCGACCGCTTGAGCATCGGCGGACACTGGCTCACGCGGAAACGGATCACATACGACGGGGACGCCACGTTCAAGCCCATCGCGACAGGTTTGGTGCTCCCGGTCGCGGTTGGCCCGCTGCCCGCGGGAACGCCGGTCGACGCGGTGCTCGCGCCGCAGTTCGCGACCGGCGGGCCGCTCGCCAACGGTGCCGTCTCCACGGCGGTGAACATGCCGCCGCAGGGCACGCTGGGTTTTGCCTACAAGATCAACGACCAGTGGTCGTTCATGGGCGACTACCAGTACGTCGTGTGGGGCTGGTTCAACGAGGTCGACATCCACTTCGCGAACGCAGGCACACCGGACATCGCGTTGCATCCGAGCAACAAGGACACCCATGGGTTCCGCTTCGGGACCGAGTACCAGTACAACTCGAAGGTCCAGCTGCGCGGCGGCTACCTGCATCACGGGGGCGCCTCGCCGGCGCAGTTCGTGACTCCGCTGCTGCCCGAGGCCCCGCGCAACGAATTCACACTGGGCGCTGGGATGCAGTGGTCGCCCCACGTCCGCACCGACATGGCGTATCAGTACATCAGACAAGACGACCGGCGCGGCACAATAAATCTGGCCGCGGGCAATACCGGTCTCTACAAATTCTCGGCCCATCTCTTCGCGGTCGGCGTAGCTCTCACGTTCTGAGGAACTGCGACTCATGATTGTGACCAAACGATTCTCCGGCGCGGTCCTCGGTCTGGTCCTGGCTGCTGCGGCGTGCAACAACGACCAGCTGAACCGGCCGTTCTCGAGCACACCGGTCGACCCGCTGTTCGATCGCTACGTCTCGATGGGGAACTCGATCACGGCGGGCTTCCAGTCCGGCGGGATCAACGACAGCACGCAGCAGCAGTCGTACGCCGTGCTGCTCGCGCAGGCGATGCACTCGCCGTTCTTCCCACCGCTCCTGGGTAAGCCGGGGTGTCCGCCCCCGTACACGAATGTCTTCACGGGCGCGCGCTACGCCGTCCCCGGGCAACCGTTCCCGAGCACCGCGACCACATGCGCGCTCCGTAAGATCCCGAATCCCCCGCCGCCCTACGTCAGCAACACCGCGGTTCCGGGTGCCTGGGTGATCGACATCTACAACAACGCTGCGGGCGCGCACCCGAACACGCTGACGCAGTTCATCCTGGGCGGACTGACCCAGGTGCAGATGGTGGAGCGTGCGCATCCGACGTTCGTGACGGTGTGGATCGGCAACAACGACGTGCTGACCGCCGCGACCAGCTCGACGAACGCCGGAGACAGCACGCTCATCACGCCCATCGCCACGTTCCAGACGAACTACGGCGCGATGTTGGACTCAATCGCTGCGGTCGGCCCGCAGGGTGTCGTTCTGATCGGCGTGGCAAATCTCGCGACGGTCGCGAACCGCACGGGTCTCCCGCCGACCCAACCGCCGGCGAATGGCGTCCCGTTCTTCTCCTACGGTTCGACGTACTTCGTGCTCGATGCGGCAGGTCAGATACCGGGGCCGTTCACCGCGGCCGCGACCTGCGCGCCCCCGCGCGGCGATTCGGTCCTGGTGCCCTTCCCGCTTGGCGGAGCACTCATCGCCGGCGGGGGAACCCTTACTTGCAACGAACCCGAGACCATTCAACCGGCCGAATTGGTCAAACTCACTACGACGGTGGCCGCATACAACTCGTACATCTCCGGGCAGGCGACGGCGCGCGGTTGGACGTACATCGACCCCAATCCCGCGCTCGACTCGCTGCGCCGGATTCCGACGCAGGTTGCGTTTTTCCCAGGGTTCAACGCGCCCTGTGCCAACAACCCCCCGCCGTTCGGGTTGGCGTTCAGCTGTGATGGGATCCATCCCAGCGCAGCGACACATCGCCTCCTGGCGCAGAAGCTGCGAGACGCCATCAACGCGGCCTACACGACCGCGATTCCGCCGATTCCCTGAACGGCGGCGAAGGGCGGCGAAAGGCGGCAATGGGGTATCCTTCTCCATTGCCGCCTCTCTTTAAATCCTCCCGATTTCTCGCGCTTGGCGCTCTCCTCCTGCTCCCCGGGCTGGTTCGAGCGCAAGCCGGCCCTCGCACAGACACACCGCGCGCGGGGACGCTGCGTGTCACGTTCGAACCGGTCATCACGACGTGGGAGCGCGAGTTCACCACCGACGGCCACGAGCAGCAGATCGGCACGTCGCTCTTCTCCGAGACGCACCCTCCGTTTGTGTGCACCACGGTCAAGGGATTTCGCACCTGCCGCTACGACTTCTCGCCCGTATTCGTGCGCGAGGAACGGCGCGTTACCCCGCTCGCGGTCGAGTTGGGCATCACCAACCGCATCGCGGTGGGCGTTTACCTACCGCTGGTGCGCGTGAACACACGGGCGGGATTTCAGCTCGACAGCGCCGGCACCCCCGGGGCGCTCGGGGCGGTCCAGCGGCTCGATTCCATCCTCACCGACACGACGTACGCGTTCGAACCAGTCGTCGGGACCTCGCGTCGCGATCATTTGTTCGCGGGCGACGTCGAGGTGAGTGGGAAGTATCGCGTCCTCGAATCGCACAACTATGCGTTGAGCGGCGCGGTCGTCGTGCGATTGCCGACGGGCCACCAGGACTCGCCGAACAACCTCTTCGACCTCTCGACCGGCGATCATCAGACCGACATCGAGGTGCAGGTCGCGCAGGAGCTGACGGTGTTCGACCGCGTGTGGCTCAATGCGCTCGTGCGCGCGGGACGGCAGCAGCCCGGGACGCGGGACCGGCGTGTGGGACCGCAATCGGTGCTGCTGATTCCGCACGCGGCGCTCGCGACGCTGAACTGGGATCCGGGCGACTATCTGGCGATCGACGTCGCGCCGATGTTACGCGTTTCAAAAGTCTTCGGGGTGGGATTCACCGCGGGCTACCGGACCCAGAAACGCGATCGCTACACGTACCGCTCGCCCCAAGACTCCATCGACGTCGCGACTCGGCTCGGCGCGCCCGTTTCGGCCGCGGTGCTCGATGCCGGGACGGCGCTGCGCTGGACGCGCCTGGGCTTCGCGATGACCTACGCCGCCTCAGGTATGGAGGGGAGCTTCTCCATCGAGCAGACCGTCAGCGGGTCGGGTGGGCGCGTGCCGGTGGCGACAGTGTTCCGGATTGTGATGCGGACTTCTCGCTGGCCGTTTTGAGCAGCTCGACGGCGTGACGCCGCGCGGTCGCCATGTCGGCGTCACCGAGCATCCGGGCAATCTCCTTCACGCGCGTTTCTGCCTCGGCAACCGCCACGTCGCTCGTGGCCACGCCGCCTTTCTGGCCCTTCGCCACCACGAGATGCTGGTCCGCGTAGACCGCGATCTGCGGCAGGTGCGTGATCACGAGCGCCTGGCGGCCTTCTCGCGAGACGTCCATCAACGCTTCGCCCACCCGGCCGCCCACTTCCCCGCCGATCCCCTGATCGACCTCGTCGAACACCAATGTCGGCACGACGTCATGCGACGCGAGCACCACCTTCAGCGCGAGCATGAGACGGGAGAGCTCGCCGCCGGATGCCACTCGCGCCAACGGGCGCTGGCCCAATCCCGGATTCAGCTCGACTTCGAAAGTGACGGTCTCGGCACCATCAGCTCGGGGACTGGGGACTGGGGACTGGGACACTAAGAAGCGGCCTCCCGGCATGCCGAGCGCCGGGAGAATCTTGTTCACCGCGCGTGACAACTTCTTGGCTCCCGCAATCCGCTTCGCCGTCAACGCCGCCGTCGCGCGGCTGAACTCCTCGGCGGCTTTCGCGCGATCAGCCGCAATATTGCGGAGATCGAGGTCCGCGGTGTCGAGCAGCTCCAACTCGCGCGCCGCGGTGTCGCGCGCGGCCAATACGTCGGCAATCGTCGGCCCATGCTTCTGCTGCAGCCGAAACAGCAAGTCGCGCCGCTGCTCCACCGCGCTCAGGCGCTCGGGATCGGCTTCGATCTCGCTCGCGTAGGCGCGCGCCACCTGCGCCAGCTCGGCAGCGCTCGAGAAGGCGGCGTCGAGCAGCTCCTGCCACTTGCCGAGCGACGAATCCACGCGCAACAGGCTGGCCAGGATCTTCTGCGCCTTTGTCAGCCCAGCCGCATCCACCGTCTCTTCCAGCTCGCGCGCCAGGCGGGCGAGCTCCTCGGCGTGGGCCAGGCGCTTCGACTCGATTTCGAGCGCGTCGTCCTCCCCGAGTTTCGGCTTGGCGCGCTCGATCTCCTGCAGCACGTGGCGCAGATAGTCGGCTTTGCGCCGCACGTCCTCCTGCCGCGTCGTCAGCTCGGCTTCGCGCGTCTCGAGCTCTTTGAGGTGCGCATGCGCGTCGCGCACCGCCACGCGCTCGACGTCCGCGTCGGCGTAGGCATCGAGCATGTCGCGTTGCGCGTCGGGACGGAGCAGCGACTGCGTCTCGTGCTGGCCATGCAGGTCCACGAGGAGCGCGCCGATCTCGGCCAGCACGCCGATGGTGGTCGGTGAGCCGTTGACCCAGGCGCGAGACTTCCCTTCGCGGAGCACTTCGCGCTTGAGAACGAGCCTGCCCTCTTCCAGTTCGACACCAAGGGCGGCGAAGGGCGGCAAAAGATGGCGATGAACGGCGGCAACGAACTCAAACGCCCCCTCGACGACCGTCTTGTCGGCGCCGGGACGGACGACGTCGGCCGAGGCGCGTTCGCCAAGCAGGAGAGCGAGCGCGTCGACGACCATCGACTTTCCGGCACCCGTTTCGCCGGTGAGGACGTTGAGGCCTGGTTGAAACGGAAGGGTGACGTCCGCGATGACGGCGAGATCGCGGACTCGCAGCTCAGTCAGCACCTATTTACGCGTCCGATCGCTCAAGTCCCCCCAATGCAGCTTCCGCCGCAGCCGCTTGAAGAAGGTCTCCGGGCCGAGCCGGATGAGGTTGACCGGGCGGTCCGAGCGACGCACCTCGAGGCGTTCCCCCGGCTGAATCGGCGTGCCCACCTGGCCATCGAAGGAGACGAGCACTTCGTCGCTCCACGGCGGAATCGGCTGGATCGTGACCACGGCGGTAGCCGGCAAGACGAGCGGACGCACCGCGAGCGTGTGCGGGCAGATGGCGGTGACGACGATCGCATCGACGGTCGGGACGACGATCGGCCCTCCTGCTGACATCGAGTACGCGGTGGAGCCCGTGGGGGTACTGACGATGATTCCATCAGCCGAGTATTGGGCGACCTCATCACCATCCACCGCAACCCTGAGTCGAAGCACCCGTGCAACGCCGCCCTTGTGGACCACGACGTCATTCAGGACGAGAGGCTCGACCCGGCCAGCCTTGGACCCCTTCCCGGTGATTGCGGACTGCAATGCGAGCCGCACTTCGGTCGTGTAGGCGCGCCGCACGATGGTATCGAGCGCCCAGTCGAGCGTATCGGGCGCCGCAGTCGTGAGGAAGCCTACGCGGCCGAGATTGAGCCCGAGGATCGGGGTGTCCGCGCCATTCAGAAGACGCGCACCGCGCAGCAGCGTACCATCTCCGCCGAGCGTGATGAGGCAGTCGAGGGCGGATGGCGCCCGACTGAGGGGCGGAGGAGCCGCGCCGTCGCCCGCGGGCCAGAGCGACTGGATGAGCTCCTCGCTATAGAGTGTGATCCCGACGCTCGACGCCTTCTGCTGGAGCGTCGCGAGGAAAGCGCCAAGACCCGGATAGTTGGGGTTCCCGACGACCCCGACGTTCATCGCGTGGTGAGCGACTCTTCCGCGGCGAGGGCGCGGATGCGGGCGGCGATCCCGGCGCCCGTCAGGCCGACGTCCGCCAGCTGCTGCGCGCGCGGCGCGTGCTCGTAGGTCCGGTCGGGCACGCCGAGCGCCACGACGCGAAGATCGGGCGCGGTCGTCTGCACCAGCGCGGCCAGCGCCGCGCCGAAGCCGTTGACGACGGTGCCGTCCTCTACGGTGACCAGCAGCTTGTGACTCTGCGCGAGGGCATCGAGCATCTCGCGGTCCATTGGCTTGAGGAAGCGCGCGTTCACGACCGAGACATCGAAGCCGTCGGCAGCGAGCAGGTCAGCGGCCTCGAGCGCCGGGTTGCACATCACGCCGACCGCCAGGATCGCGCAGTCCTTTCCCTTTCTGAGCACTTCCCAGGTGCCATATGGAACGGCAGGAACTTCCGCCGCGGGCGGCGCCTCGCCCGGCGCCTTGTCGCGCGGGTAGCGCAGCGAAAACGGTCCCTCGGTGTGCTGCAGGGCGCAGCGCAGCAGCCCGATCAGCTCGGCGCCATCCTTCGGCGCCGTCACGGTCATGTGGGGCACGGCAAGCATATAGGCGATGTCGTACAGCCCCATGTGCGTCTGCCCGTCTTCGCCCACCATGCCGGCGCGGTCGAGCGCGAAGATCACGGGCAGCTTCTGAATCGCGACGTCGTGGATGATGCTGTCGTAGGCGCGCTGCAGGAACGTCGAGTAGATCGCGACCACGGGGCGGACGCCCTGCGTGGCGAGGCCCGCCGCGAAGGTCGTGGCGTGCGCTTCAGCGATCCCGACGTCGAAGAACCGCTCGGGCCACTTCTTCTGGAAGATGTTGGTGCCCGTCCCCGAGGGCATCGCCGCCGTGATGGTCACGAAGTTCGCGTCCTCGGCGGCGAGCTGCGTGAGCGCTTCGCCGAACACCTTGGTCCACTGCGGCGGGCCCGGGTTGACCGGCCTCAGCTTGCCGGTGACGGGATCGTAGGGCGCGCGGGCGTGATACTTCTCGAGATCGGGCTCGGGGAGCGGGAAGCCTTTGCCCTTCTCGGTGATGACGTGGACGACGCGCGGGCCCTTCAGCTTCTTCACGATCTCGAACGCTTGGCGCATCTGATCGATGTTATGCCCATTGATCGGCCCGAAATAGCGGAACCCCAGCTCCTCGAACAGCATCCCGGGCGACCAGAGGTTCTTGATGCTCTCTTCGACGTTCTTGGCGAAGTCGACGAGCTTAGGTCCGCCGAACAGGTGCGAGGCCTTCTCGATCATCCCCTTCACCCACTCGCGGAGCCGGACCGTGAACGGATTCGCGATGATCGAGCCGAGGTACTTGTTGATGGCGCCAACGTTGGGTGCGATCGACATCCCGTTGTCGTTCAGCACCAGGATGATGTCGCGGCCCGAGTGCCCCGCGTTGTTCATGGCCTCGTAGGGCAGCCCACACGTCATCGCCCCGTCGCCCACGACCGCCACGACCTTGAAGTCCTCGCCCCTGAGGTCGCGTGCCGCCGCCATCCCGAACGCCGCCGAAAGACCGGTACCGGCGTGCCCGGCGCCGAATTGGTCGTGCTCGCTCTCGCTGCGCCGCAGGAACCCCGACAGCCCGCCCGCCTGCCGCAACGTGGGAAGCCGATCGTTCCGCCCGGTGAGGATCTTCCATGGATAGCCCTGATGACCCACATCCCAGACGATCTTGTCGTGCGGCGAGTCGAACGCGGCGCAGAGCGCGACGGTCAACTCGACGACCCCCAGGCCCGCGCCGATGTGCCCGCCTGTCTGCGAGACGACGTCGATCAGGCGCTGGCGGACTTCGTCCGCGAGCGGTTGCAGCTGCTCCGGTGCCAGCGCGAGAACGTCCGCAGGACTGTGAATCGTTTCGAGGATCAATTAGGCCTCGTCACCATGTAGTGGGCCAGCTCAACCAGTATGGGGGAAACTAACCCGGCATCCCGCAGATGGTCTACGGCCTGCGCCGACAGCCGTTCTGCCTCGGCGCGGGCCGCGCCGACGCCCAGCACCGTCACAAACGTCGCTTTGGCGTGCGCCGCGTCCTTTCCGGCCGTCTTTCCGAGCTGATCGGAGGTAGCCGTGGCATCGAGCACATCGTCGGCGATTTGAAAAGCGAGTCCGATCGTGTCGCCATAGGCACGCAGCGCTTCGATGTGATCGCGACTGGCGTCGTCCCCCGCGGACAAGCCGCCGATCACGCACGAAGCCGAGATCAACGCGCCGGTCTTGCGGCGATGCACCTCCTCCAGCGCGTCCATCGGCAGGGATTTCGCTTCCGCCTCGAGGTCGAGCGCCTGGCCGCCGATCATCCCGCCGGCCCCTGCCGCGCGAAACAGCTCGAGCGCGATCTCGCGCCGCCGCGCGGGCGGCAGGGCGAGCTGCGACAAACCGTGCGCCATGACGCGCGCCGCGAGCGCTACCATGTCGTAGCCGGCGCGTGTCGCGCGCGGTACGTCAAACGCGCGGTGGGCGGTCGGCCGGCCACGGCGCAGATCGTCGTTGTCCATGCACGGCAGGTCGTCGTGCACCAGTGAATACGCGTGGACGACTTCGACGGCCGCGGCCAGCTCGGCGACGCCGGTGGAGGAGGACCCGTTGAGCGCCTCGTGCGCCGCGAAGACCAGCGTCGGACGCAGGCGCTTCCCCTCGCCGAGCAGACTGTAGCGGACGACTTCGTCTGCCGTGGTCGTCGCCGCCAACACCTTGTCCACGCGGGAGCGAGTGTCCGCGAGGTATTTAGCTAGGGCTTTCAATCTCGAGGACTTTTTTGACCTTGAGCTCCGCCTGTGTCAGCTGCTCGCGCGCGGCCCGCAGCCGCTCGACGCCTTCCTCGAACAGCTTCAGCGCCTCGTCCAGATCGAGGTCTTCGGATTCGAGGCGGCGCACGATCGCTTCGAGGCGCTCGAGCTGCTTACTGAACTCGGCCATGCACCTCTCCGTCCGTCACGCGCAGTCGGAATTCTTTCCCGGAGGGCAGCTGCGCGACGCGCTTAAGCACCTGGCCGTCGGTATCCCTGGCCACCGCGTAGCCGCGAGCCAAAACCTTCAACGGGCTCAACGCCTCCAAACGTGCGCTGTGCGCGCTGAGCAGTGCGCGGGATTTCTCGAATCTCGAGTCGATGCTGCGAACCAGTCGGTCCCCCGTGCGATCCAGGCGCTCGATCACGTGCCGCGACGCAATTCGCAGCGCGCGCGCTAGGCGCTGTCCGACGATCCCGCACTGCGCCAAGACCTCGAGCCGATCCGGGGTCGCGGCTTCAGCCGCAGCGGATGGCGTCGGCGCGCGCAGGTCGGCAACGAGATCGCACAGCGTCACGTCGGTCTCGTGGCCGATCGCGGAGATCACCGGCATCGGCATGGAAGCGACGGCGCGGGCGACGCGCTCGCTGTTGAACGCCCACAGATCCTCGACGGACCCGCCTCCTCGCGCAACCACCACCACATCCACCGGCAAGCGCGCGATGCGATTGAGCGCCGAGCAGACCGATCCCTCGGCCTTGGCTCCCTGCACCTGCGCCGGCACGATGATCAGCTCGGCGATGGGCCAGCGGCGGGCGATGACGGCCTGAATGTCGCGCAGCGCGGCACCGTCGGGGCTCGTGACGACGGCGATGCGGCGCGGGAACGGCGGGAGGCGCCGCTTTCTCGCGGGATCGAGCAGGCCATCCTTGGTCAGCGCCGCTTTCGCCTTCTCGAACGCGAGCTTCCACAGCCCGCCCTGGTCGGTGGACAGTAGCTCGCTGACGATGAGCTGAAAACCACCCTTGGCTTCGTACATGGATGGTCGCGCGAACACGAAGACCTGCATCCCCTCGGTCGGCGGGGTCAGGCGGAAATTTTCCTTCGCGAACAGGACGCAGTCGATCTGGGCAGACTTGTCGCGCAGGGAAAAATACCAGTGACCGGTCCGCCACGGCCGGAAGTTGGCGATTTCGCCGCGCACCCATAGTGGCGGCAACCCGGCCTCGATGACGTTCTTCGCCCGCTTCGTCACCTCACTGACCGTCCAGGCCCCTTCCGCAGAAGCGGCGGCGAAAATATCTAGGGGTTGGCCCACTGCCGTGCCGCCTGGACGGTGTTGTAGAGCAGCATCGTGATCGTCATCGGGCCCACGCCGCCTGGAACGGGCGTGATCGCCGAAGCGACCTGCTTCGCTTCCTGGAACTTCACGTCGCCGACGAGGCGGTAGCCCTGCTTGCGCGACGGATCGTCGACGCGATTGACGCCGACGTCGATTACGACGGCGCCCGGCTTCACCATGTCGCCCGTGACGAATTCGGGCCTGCCGATCGCTACGATGAGGATGTCGCCCTGCAGCGTGTGCTGCTCGATGTGGCGCGTGCGCGAATGGCACACGGTCACGGTGGCATTTCCGCCGGGACCATCCTGGAGCAGCAGCGCCGCCATCGGCCGGCCGACGATGTTGGATCGCCCGACCACGACGGCGTGCGCCCCTTTCGTCTCCACACCGGTGCGGATCAGGAGCTGCTGCACGCCGTAGGGCGTCGCCGGGCGAAAGCCGGTGGGATCGCCGACGACGACTTTCCCCACGTTCTCAGGATGAAAGCCGTCGACGTCCTTGCGAGGGTCGATGCGGTGCAAGGCGCGATTGGTATCGATCTGTTTGGGGAGGGGCAGCTGGACGAGAATGCCGTGGATCTTGGAGTTGGCATTGAGCCGCTCGAGCAACGCCATCAAGTCGGCTTCGCTCGTCTCCTTGGGAAGCTTGATCGTCTCGTGGTAGAGGCCGGCTTCATCGCACGCCTTGCCCTTCATCCGCACGTAGACCTGCGACGCGGGATTGTCGCCCACGAGTACGACGGCGAGACCTGCCGTGATGCCAGCCCTCTTGAGCTTGGTGATCTCTGCTCCCAGCTCCGTCCGCATCGCAGTTCCGATGGCATTGCCGTCGATGAGATTAGCGGGCAACGCCCACCGCCCGTGTCTCCCGAATTACGACCACCTTGATCTGCCCCGGGTATTGGAGCTCGCGCTCGATCTTGCGCGCAATCTCGTCCGTCAGGCGCGCCGCCGCGGCGTCATCGACAGCCTCCGGCGTCACGACGACGCGGACTTCACGGCCCGCCTGGATCGCGAACACCTTTTCGACGCCCTTGAACTCCGACGCGAGCTTCTCGAGATCGCCGAGCCGTTTCACGTAGGTCTCGAACGCTTCGCGCCGCGCGCCAGGGCGCGATCCCGAGATCGCGTCGGCCGCCTGCACGATCACGCTGACCGGAGATTCATGCGGGACATCGTCGTGGTGCGCGGCGATGCAGTTGATGACCGTTGGGTGCTCGCCATACTTGGTCGCCATCTCGACGCCGAGCTGCACGTGGGTGCCGTCGTGCTCGTGGGTCAGCACCTTGCCGACGTCGTGGAGCAGCGCCCCCCGCTTCGCGAGACTGACGTCGAGCTTCAGCTCGGCGGCCATCATGCCGGCGAGGTAGGCGACTTCCTTCGAATGCTCGAGGATGTTCTGGCCATACGAGGTGCGGTACTTCATCCGCCCCACCAGCTTCACCAGCTCGGCGTGCATGCCGCGAACGCCGGTGTCGTACACGGCCTGCTCTCCCGCCTCGACGATGCCCGCGTCCACGTCGGCCTTCGCCTTCTTCACGATCTCTTCGATGCGGCCCGGATGAATGCGCCCATCGGCGATCAGCCGCTCGAGCGCCAGACGCCCGATCTCGCGGCGCACGGGCTCGAAGCAGGACACGACGACGGTATCGGGGGTGTCATCGATGATGACATCCACGCCGGTCGCGGCCTCGAACGCGCGAATGTTGCGGCCCTCGCGGCCGATGATGCGGCCTTTCATTTCGTCCGACGGCAGCAGTACGGCCGAGACGCTCGACTCGGCCGTCTGCTCGGCGGCGATCCGCTGGATCGCGAGCGCGATGATCTTCTTCGCCTCGCGATCGGCGTTCTTCTTGGCCTGCTCGGTGATGTTGCGTACCAGCGCCGCCGCTTCGTCGCGCGACTCGGTCTCGATGCGGGTGAGGAGCTCGAGCTTCGCTTCCTGGGCGGTCAGTCCGGCCACTTGCTCGAGCCGCGTACCGATCCCCTGTTCGCGCTTGTCGAGAGTGCGCGCACGCTCCTGGAGCTGCTGCTCAGTTTTGCGCAGCTCCGCCTCGCGGCGGTCGACGCCGGCGAGCTTCTGGTCGAGGCTGTTGTGGAGGTTCTCGCGGACCGACATGAGCTCTTCTTTGGCCGCGAGGACAAGGCGTTGACTGGTGTCGGCCGCTCGACGCTCGACGCGCCGGCCCCAGACATAGAAGATCACCGCCGCTAAAAGCACGCCGCTCAGAACGGCCGCGACTAGACTCGACCACTCTTCCATGGATCTATCTCCAACGCGCGCCCTCCCACTGGGGAGTGGCACGAGGGTTGTCAGCCGGCGGTCAGCGCCTTCCGCTTGGCCGGCGGCAGCATTTTGGCGAGGTCATCGGCGACAGCGGCAAGCCGCGCCGCCACCTCGCGTTCGGTCTGCTTGGCCTGGAACAGCTCGTTCGTGATATCGAGTGCCGCCAGAATCGCGGCCTTATGCGTCTCCACCAACGGTCCCTGACTCAGCACCTTCTTCAACGCCTGATCCAGATACGCGGCAACTTCGCGCGTGTACTCGGGCGTCAGATCGGAGCGGACCGTGTACTCTTCCCCGCCGATCATCACCCGGACGGCGTGTTTCTTCGCCGTCACTTATGTCCTCCATTGTCTCGCGCCTGTTCTTCTAGAAACGAGAGTCGTTGCATGAGATCATGAACGCGCGAGCGCGCCCCTTCGACCCGCTGCCGCAGCGTCTTGTTCTCCGACTCCAGCTCGGTGTTTTTGACCGGGCTGCCGCGGGTCTTCAGCTCCGACTCGGCTTTTTGAGCGCGCGAACGCCAGCCCGCCAATTCCTCCGCCACGTCGCGGACGATGGCTTCGAGCTGATCGATCGCGTCCCGGACATCAGGCCTGTCGCCGGCGTACGTCAAGGTCGGCCTCCGCTGCTCGCAACATCCTTTCAAGCGCTTCTACTGCTTCGCGTTCGGTCAACGTCTTATCAGGCGCGCGGAACGTGCAGCGCCACGTGACGCCGCGCGTCCCTGCCGGCAAACCAGCTCCACGGTACTCGTCCAGCACATCCAGCCGCTCGAGCAACTTCCCGCCCTCACGGCGCAACAGCGCTTCCACCGCCGCCGCCGTTACGCCTCCCGGCAGCACCAGCGAAATGTCCCGCACTACGGGCGGCTGGGCCGGCAACGACTGATAGCGCACCGGACCCGCCGGCGCGACGATGATCCGAACCTCGAGTCCGAACAGCCGCGCGGCCCACTTGGGCGCGTCCGCTTCGAGCGGCGCGGCCATGCCTCCCTCGGCGACCCAACCGGACCCCTGGGCGGCCGGTTGCACGTCGTCTGACGGTGCCGCGAGGCCTACAGCTAACTCAAAGTGCTGCTTTAGGTCCCATATGTCCATATCAGGTAGTTTCGCAGCGTTGGTACTGTCGGTCCAATGCGCCGGATGCCGCGCCCCCGTCAGCACGATCGCGAGACTCAGCTCTTCTATTGGACGAGCTCCAGTGGGGGATTTTCGAAATACGGTGCCGAGTTCGAAGAGGCGGACGTCACGCTGTCCCACGCTCCAGTTGTGCTCCACGCGACGGATCAGGCCGGGCAACAGCCGGCTGCGCAGATGGGCTTCTTCGGCGGACAGCGGGTTCAGGACCGGCACGGCGTCGGGGCCGTCGGCTGGACCAAGCGGGAGGGTCCGAGCCTCGAGGAGGCCGCCGCCGCTCGCCACGAGCTGCTCCCGGATGCGCCGCAGCGTCAGCTCGGATGGCGCGTCGGGGACGGTGCCGGGACGATAGGGCCGTAGCTCGTCCGGGAAGGAATCGTAGCCGCGCAGCCGCGCGACCTCTTCGATCAGGTCGACCTCGCGTGTGACGTCGGGCCGCCAGCCCGGAATCTGGACCGCCAGGCGCTCGTCCTTGGGCGCGGCGACGAAGCCCACGAAGGACAGGAGCCGCTCGATTTCCTTCCGAGGTACCGGCACGCCGAGGAGGTGACTGACGCGCGCTTCGCGCAGGAAGACGGAGCGCGGCTTCTGCGGCGCGGGCCAGAGGTCGATGGGCGGCTCACGCATTTCGCCCCCGGCGACCGCGCGGATCAGGTCGACGGCGCGTCCCAGCGCGTCGGGCATGCCGAGCATGTCCAGCCCTCGCTCGAAACGATAGCTCGACTCGCTCGAGAGGCCGAGGGCGCGCCGAGTGCGCCGAATGCGAGTCGGCTGGAAGTAGGCGGCTTCGAGCACGATGTCCGTCGTACTGTCGGTAACTTCGGACTCGGCGCTGCCCATGACGCCGGCCACGATCGTGGGCCGCTCGGCGTCGCAGATCACCGTCATCTCGGGCGTCAGCTTACGGGGGACGCCGTCGAGCGTGACGATTTGCTCGCCCGGCTTGGCGCGGCGTACGACCACTGCCGGTCCGCGCAACTTCGCGAGATCGAATGCGTGCAAGGGCTGATTGACTTCGAACAGGATGTAGTTCGTCGCGTCGACGAGGTTGTTGATCGAGCGTTGGCCGATGCTCTGCAGCCGGGTCGCCAGCCAGGGAGGGCTAGGCTGTACTTTGACGCCTCGGATGACTGCAATCATGTAACGAGGCGCACCTTCGGGGTCTTCGACCCGCACTTCGACACCATCCACGACACCGCGGTCCTTGCGCGTAATCGGTGATTTGGTCGCGGACGTTGGAATCGGTGGGAGCTTCACGGTCGCTCCAAGACTCACCGCCAATTCCCGCGCGACCCCTTTATGACAGAGAAGGTCCGGCCGATTCGCCGATACATCGATCAGGATCTGTTCATCACCGATCGGAACCGCTTCCAGGAACGGCGTTCCGGGCGGAGCGTCGGTGTTGAGCTCCAGAATCCCGGCATGGTCGACGCCGAGGCCAAGCTCTTTGGCGGAGCAGAGCATGCCGTTGGACTCGACGCCGCGGATCTTGCGGCGCTCGAGCTTCAGCCCACCGGGGAGCGTCGCGCCGACGGGCGCAAACGGGTAGCTCTTCCCCGCCTGCACATTTTGCGCACCGCACACGACCTCCAGCGGTGCGTTCCCACCAGCATCGACGAGACATAAAGACAACCGGTCGGCGTTGGGATGCTGCTTGACCTCGAGCACGCGCCCGACGAGCACATCGCGCAGGTCCTGGTGGATCGGCACGACACCATCGACGGGCGCGACCTGGCGCGCGAGGCGATCAGCGACATCCTTGCCCTCGAGCGAGCGACCGAGTAGGGCTTCGAGCCAGCGGCGCGAAACAATCATCGGATGAACTGTTCCAGGAACCGCACGTCGCTGTCGAAGAAGAGCCGGATGTCGGGGATGCCGTAGCGCAGCATCGCGATGCGCTCGGGTCCCATGCCCCACGCGAAGCCGGTGTACTTCTCGCTGTCGACCTTGGAGCTCTCGAGGACCGCCGGATGCACCATGCCGGAGCCGAGGATTTCCATCCAGCCCGTCTGTTTGCAGGCGGCGCAGCCCGAGCCGCCGCAAATCTGGCATTGCACGTCCATCTCGGCCGAGGGCTCGGTGAACGGGAAGTAGGACGGCCGGAAGCGCACCTTCGTCGTGGGCGTGAAGATCCGCCGCGCGAAGGTGGCCAGCGTCGCCTTGAAATCGACGAAGGTGATGCCTTCGTCCACGGCAAAACCTTCGATCTGCTCGAACACGGGCGAGTGCGACGCGTCGAACGGGTCGCGGCGGTAGCAGCGCCCCGGGACGACGATGCGAATCGGCGGTGGATAGGTCTCGAGGGTGCGGATCTGCACCGGCGAGGTGTGCGTGCGCAGCAGGACGTCCCCGCCCAGATAGAAGCTGTCCTGTGCGTCGAGCGCCGGATGGTCTTTGGGGAAGTTCAGCGCGTAGAAGTTGTAGTGCTCGGTCTCGGCTTCGGGGCCGACGACGCGGGTGAAGCCGAGCTCTTTGAAGATGTCGCAGATCTCGTCGACGACCTGCGTGACGATGTGGACGCCGCCGCGCCACTGGGGCCGGCCGGGCAGCGTGAGATCGACGCCCGAGAGCGCGGTGGCTCCGCGCTTGAGATCGCGCTCACGCTCTTCGATCGCGTGCTCAAGCTCTCGTTTCAGGGCATTCGCGGCTCCCCCGATTGTCCGTCGACTCTCGGGATCGAGCGCGGGAAGACCTTTGAGGATTTCGGTGAGGGCACCAGCCTTGCGGCCCAGGAGCTCGGTTTTGAGCTCCTGGAGGCGTCGTTCGTCTGCGTGCGGGATCTCCTTGAGACGCTCCCGCAGCGCTTCTAGGGCTGCAAGGATTTCTTCGCGACCTCCGCCAGCTGTTCAAACGCCGCCGGATCCCGCACGGCCAGATCGGCGAGGACTTTCCGGTTCACCTCGACGCCCGCTTTGCGCAGCCCGTTCATGAACTTGTTGTAGGACAGCGCGTGCAGCCGGGCCGCGGCGTTGATGCGCGTGATCCAGAGGCGGCGGAACTCCACCTTTTTCGCGCGGCGATCGCGATAGGCGTACTTGGCCGCGCGCTCGGTCGCTTCTTTCGCCGCCTTCCAGAGCTTGCTGCGCCCGCCCCAGTAGCCCTTGGCGAGCTTCATCACTTTGTTCTTGCGCTTCAGGCGCGCGACGTTGCTTTTGACGCGAGGCATGAGCTCTCCCTACGCCAGCAGCAGGCGCTTGAGGCGTCGATCGGCATGCGAGACGAGCGTCGCCTTGCGCAGGTGACGCTTCCGTTTCGGATGCTTCGAGGTCAGGATGTGCCGTTTGTAGGCACGGTAACGGCGCAGCTTGCCGGTGCCCGTGAGCCTGATCCGCTTTCTCAGGGCGCGCTTGCTTTTCATCTTTGGCATTGCAACTCCTATTTCGGTGCGAGGACCATCGACATGTTCCGGCCCTCGAGCTTGGGTTCCTGCTCGATCTTGCCGATGTCCTTCAGTTCCTGCGCGACCCGATCCAAGACTTCCCGGCCGAGCTCGATGTGCGCCATCTGCCGGCCGCGATACATCATCGTCACCTTCACCTTGTTGCCGTCCGCCAAGAACTCACGCGCATGCCGGGTCTTGAAGTCGAAATCGTGATCGTCGATCCCGGGGCGGTATTTCACTTCTTTCAGATGAATCACGTGCTGCTTTTTCTTGGCGGCCCGCGCCGCTTTGGCCTGCTCGAACTTGAACTTCCCATAGTCCATGATCTTGACGACGGGGGGCCGGGCGAGCGGCGCGACTTCCACCAGATCCAGACCCCGTTCATTCGCGGCGGCGATCGCTTCATCGATCGTCAGCACGCCCAGCTGGTCGCCGTTGTCCGCAATCACGCGCACCGGACTGATCCGGATCTGCCGATTGACGCGGGTGCGCGGTGCTTTGCTGTTGTTCTCGAGAGGTGGCAGGTGTGCGGTCTCCTTTTACCAAGTAAAAACGGACCCAGGTTGCCCCAGATCCGCTGCGCCCCACGCCGCTAGCCGTGAGGTTTCGGAACCCTGGAGCACTCTCTCCATGAGAGAGGCAATGGGTGGGGCGTCATCACGCCCACTTACCATATTGTGGACGGCAAGTTAGTCCAGTCGTTTCTCGTTCACAAGCCCGACGCCCTTCCCTTCTTTTGCTAATCGGCCGCTGACAATCGTCGGGTCGTGCTCGAACACGAGCAGCCACTGCTCGGCCTCCGCGCGCTGGTACAGCCGGCGGCGAGTCTCGAGCGTCACGAGCGGCTGGAGGTCGTAGCCCATGATCCAGGGGAGCGGGAGGTGGGCGACGGTCGGCACGACATCGGCGACGAAGCAGGCCTTCTCGCCGCCGCTGTCGATAAGAATGGATTGGTGATACGGCACGTGCCCTGGCGTCGGGAGGGCCCGAAGGCCGGGCAGGATTTCCACCTCGCCGTCGATCAGCTGGAACGGGACGCCCTGGAAATTGGGGGCGAGGTAACTCCCGGCGGTGCGTTCGTTGGTATGGCGCGCGAAGTCGAGCTCGCCTTTTTGCACGACGTACCGGGCTGTGGGAAAGGCGAGGCCGATCTTCCCGGCGGGGTCGATCCAATTGTCACCGCCCGCATGATCGAAGTGCAGATGTGTATTGATCACCCAGCGAATGGCGTCGGGGCCGTGGCCCAGCTCGCGCAGCGCGTCTTCCAACTTGGTTCTGCCATCGTGGCCAGCATTATCAACGCCGTAGATGTCGATGAACTTGCTGTTCTCTTTGTTGCCGATGCCGGTGTCGATGAGGACCAGGCCGTCGTCGTGCTCGATGAGCAGGCAGCGCAACGCCAGCGGGATGCGATTGCGATCGTCGGGCGGCGCGCGGCGCGCCCAGAGCGCCTTGGGGACGATGCCGAACATGGCGCCACCGTCGAGGTGCTGC
>WNFA01001290.1_pt1 | contig 20280 bp, 19 predicted proteins | sample 5400481 | NCBI WGS metagenome assembly WNFA01 (sample SAMN13153340, study PRJNA577476) | soil metagenome | isolation source: 120 cm saprolite under Douglas fir tree site 2 hole 1 replicate 2 | place: USA:California | collected 2015-04-18
TCTATCGCCTCGATCCGCGCACCGGTCAGGCGACCGTGGTGGCGGGCGACCTGATCCGGCCGAACGGCGTGATCTTCTCTCCCGACGAGAAGAAACTCTACATCCAGGACAGCGGCCCCAACCCGCGCGTGATCTACGCCTATGACGTGGTCGACAACGGCACGAAGATCGCCAACCGCCGCGTCCTCATCACGGCCGAGCCCGGCGGCACGCCCGACGGCTTCCGCTGCGACATGGACGGCAATCTGTGGTGCGGCTGGGGCATGGGCAGCGCCGAGCTCGACGGCGTGAAGGTGTTCAACTCGGACGGCAAGCCGATCGGCTTCGTGTCGCTGCCCGAGCGATGTGCCAACGTCTGTTTCGGCGGACCGAAGCGCAACCGCCTGTTCATGGCGGCGAGCCACTCGATCTATTCGGTCTACGTCAACACGCAGGGCGTACCGGGAAGCTGAACGGCGCGGCTCAAGATCGGACCCGTCGACCGGCGAGCGACATGCCGGCGTGCAGAAGTCCGGGAATGAGGAGGCAGCCCAGAAGGAGCAGTTCCGGCCCAGCCCACCAGCGCGCCTGCTCGCGCGCCCGTCCCCTCACCTCGCGCATGACGAAGCGCTCGCCGCTGCCCATTTCGGCGTAGGAGCGCACGAAGGAGGAAATTTTTCGCACCTCGAGGTCGTCGAGCGCCTGACCCTCGGCGCGGCTCTTGAGCTCGCGCGCGTTGAGCCGCTCGGCCTCGCGGCTGTAGCGCGCCGCCTCGTTCTGCGCGTCGGCATAGGTCGCCAGTTCCGCCGTGCTGAAATAGGCGCCGCGGAGGCCCGGCCACACCGTCTCGATGCCGTCGATCAGCGGCTGGTCGGCGCGCGGAGCGAACAGCAGCAGGAGCCCCGAGCCGATCAGGACCACCGCCACGATCCACCGCGACACGGCGAGCGCTCGCGGCAGGGCGGGCATCACGGTCCCGCGCCGCAATGGGTAGAGCGCGCCGGCGAGCGCCAGCGCGGCGCCGAACGCGCACACCATGGTGGCGCCGGTCGGCAGATCGAATGCATAAGATGCGGCAAGCCCCGCGGCGCTCGCGAGCGTGCCGGTGATCCAGCCGATGGCGAGCTGATGCGACAGCCGGTCCGCGTAAAGCACGCCGATGCAGGCCGGAATGATGAGGAACGAAAAAACCAGGAGGACGCCGGCGAGCGCGACCGAGCTGGTCACCACGATACCGAAGCTCGCATAGAAGCCGAACTCCCAGCCCCACGCGCCATCCGCTGCGGCAATGCGGCGGCGCAGCAGGGCGTGCACGGCGCCGATGACGACGTACAGCGGCACGACCGTCAGAAGCTCGCTGGCGCCCGTGGTGAGGATGTTGCCGGTGAGGATCTGCTTCAAATGCTCGGCGCCCTGCGGCGCACGGTCGATCAGCAGGATCGCGGCGGCGGCCGCGAACACGTAGATCACGCCGATCAATGCCTCCTGCGGCAACCGCTGCGACCATTGCCGCGTAAAGGACAGGAGCAGCGCCGCCACGAGCGTGAATGCGAGCGAATAGAAATAGGCCGCGCCTCCTTGCATCGAATGGCCGAGCATGAAGGCGACGGTGGTGCCGAGCGCCGCGATCTGCGCCAGCGCAAGATCGACGAAGATCACCTTCCGGCGCAGCACCTCGATGCCGAAATAGGCGTGGATGCCGATCAGGCAGAGCGCCACCAGGAATGGAGGCCAGAGCAGCTGAAGGGCGTCGTTCATCGTGCGGCCCGCGCGCTCAGAGCTTCGACATTGGCGTCAAAGAGCGAAATGTAATCCTTCGCCTGCGGCGTCGCCCCCACCGCGGCGGAAAGCACCACGATGGCCGCGCCGGTCTTGGCCGCGAGAAAGGCCACGTCGCGCTCCGGCTCATGCGGCTCGCGGATGACGATGCCCACGTTCTTGTCCCGCATCAGCCGGATCATCGCCGCGAGATGCGCCGGGCTCGGCTGCACGCCAGGCTTCGGCTCGATGAAGCCCGCGATGTCGAGGCGGAAGCGGCGGGCGAAATAGGCCCAGCTGTTGTGATAGGCGACGAGAGCCCGGCCCTGCAGCGCCGCCATGCGGCGCTCCCAATCGGCGAGCTTGGCCTCGAGGACAGAGAGAAACCCTTGGCGGTTGCGCTCGAATTTTTCCGCATGCTCTGGATCGAGACGGCCGAGCGCTTCCAGGATGGTGGCGGTGATGATCTCCGCGTTTTTCGGGTCGAGCCAGTAATGCGGGTTGCCGTTGCCATGGGCGTGCCCGTCGCTCGGTCCGACCGAGGCGCCGCGCACTTCGAGCACGGCGATCGCGTAGGAGGCGTCGACATAGCCCGCCTGTCCGCGCATCAGGTCGGCGCGGCCGGCCTGCGCCAGCAGGCGGTCGAACCAGAGATCGTAATCGAGCCCGACGCGCACGGCGAGGCGCGCGCTCTTGACCCGGCTCACGTCCTGCGGCTTCGGCTGATAGTCCTCGGCGTCCATCGTGGCCGGCGCGATGCTAGTGACGGCGACGCGCTCGCCGCCGACCGCCTCGACCAGCGCCTTGAGGCTGGTCGTGCTGGTGACGATCGGCAGGCGGTCCTGTCCGTGAGCGCCGGCGGTGACAAAGAGAAGCGAAACGGCGATGAGGCAGCCCAAGACGTGGGGCGGGTTAGCCGAAGGCGTAACCCGCCGCCCAATCGCAAGATGGCGGATTACGCTGGCGCTAATCCGCCCTGCGATCGCTCGCGACTTCGCCCTCACCTCCCCGCAACGGCCTTCGGCTTGTCCCACAGGCTCTTCGGCAGGACGCAATGCACGTTCTTCTCTGTCGCGGAGATCGCGCCGACGCGACAGTCCATCGCAACGCTGGCGAGCCCGTAGGCGTCGAGGCGCGCGATCTTCTTCTGGTTTTCGAGGAGCTTGAACATTCCCATCGAGGCCGCGTCCATCGCCTTGTTGAGATCGGCGTCCTTGACGTGGGTCACGTAATATTTCGCCGTCTCCTTGGTCGGACGCTCCATGTCCTCGCTATCGCGCGCACTCTTCGGCGTCAGGCAATGGATGCCTTTCTTGACATCGACAACCTGCGTCACCCGGCAGTCCGACTGCTTGAGCATCAACGCCTCGGCCTGCGCGGCCGGCACGTTGCGCAATTCGCCGATCAGCTTGATCGTTTGCGCCTTGGCCTGGTCCCAGGCCTTGTTGAGGTCCTGGTCGAAGCCCATGCTGATCCAGGATTTCGGTGTCTCGATGCGCGGGAAATCGAGCGGCTTGCCCTTGATCACCTCGACCGTGATGTTGAGCTCCTTGTAGGCGGTCTCGAGCGCGGTGAGGTTGACCTCGCCGTTGCCCTGCGCCGCGTGCGAATCGCCGGACCACAACAACGCGCCCCGCACGAACACCGGCACGTAGAGGGTCGTGCCGGCCACGAAATCGCGGATGTCCATATTGCCGGCGAATTCGCCGGGAGGAACGGTGCTGTACTGACCCGGCTCCTTGCGCGCGACGCCGAGCGTACCGGGGAACGGCCTGACCGGAACCCAGACGCCCGGCAGGAACTCGGCGACCATGCGATCGAGATCGAGATAGACGTACTTGACCTGGCCGTCCTGATATTCCTTCGGAAACTGGCCGAACATGCCGGGCACGTTGAAATTGGTCCCATAAGCGCGCGGCACGATCTTGTTGAGCCGCACCTTGAGCACGTCGCCGGGTTCGGCGCCGTTGATGTAGATCGGACCGGTCACTGTGTGCGGACCGCGCCCCGGGAAGTCGGTGCGCAGCTTCTTGATCTGCTCGATCGTCATGCCGGGAACGACCTGGTTGTGCGAATGCATCATCGTCTCCATGACGATGGTGTCGCCGGAATCGACCTTCAGCACCGGCGCCTGCGCATTGTTGAACCAGCCCCACTGCGTGGTCTCGAGCGTCGCCGGCAGGATATGGACTTTGCCTTTGATCTCGGTCGCGGTCACGACGGTCTGCGCCCAAGCAGCGTTCGCGATGAAGAAACTCGCGCCGGCGAGCAGCGCGGTCATGACCCGGTGTCTGATGCTCATGATCATCCCTCCCTCTGAATGGCGGAGCATAGCCAGTCTTCACCGGCTATTCGATAGGCCTGCGACATTAAGCAAGAGGTATGCCAGCGGGCGGCGTCAGGCCCCCACGACCTTCACGGCGCGGTTCTCCGGGATGCGGACGGTCTTGCGGCCGGCCACGTAGCGCTCGACCACATCCCAGATCGGCGGGCCCTCGGTGCCCTCGTTCACGCTCGCCCAGCCGGCGACCGTGTAATCCCGGCCCGCATCGATCGGCTTGCCGCTCTTGAGATGGGTCAGGCCCGAGATGCGGCTGCCCATGGGCTTGCCGATATCGACCGCGTAGCCGACCCCGCCGCAGCGCACCATGTCGCCGCCCTGCTGGTAATAGGGATCGGGATTGAACAGGTTGTCGGCCACGTCCTCCAGAATTTCCTTCAAGCGCGCGCCCGTCATGGTGATGCGATAGACCTGCGGGTAGGTGATCGCGGTCGCGTTGCGGATGTCCTCGACCGTGATCGGGGCGCCCGGCAGCACGCTCGTGCCCCAGCGAAATCCGGGCGAGAGCGCGATCTCGGCGTCGCGCTCCTGCAGGATCGCGGCGCAGATCAAATCGTCGAACGTGCCGTTGAGAGTGCCGCGCCGGTAGAGCAGCGTTTCCGTTCTGCCGACCACGCGCGCAAGCTCCGCCGCGATGGGCGCCCGCGCCTTGGCGATCGCCGTGCTCATCTCTGGATCGGGCCGGATCGCGTCGGCGAACAGCGGGATCAGCCGGTAGCGATAGTCCTTCACCTCCATGCCCTGGACGTCGAGGTCGAGGCGCGAGACGAACTTGCCGTGGCTGCCCGACGCGACCAGCAGCGTCTTGCCGACCCTCACCGGCTCGGGCAACGCGTCGTGGGTGTGCGAGGTGAGAATCACGTCGATGCCGGCAACGCGCGCGGCGAGCTTGCGGTCGGCGTCGAAGCCGTTGTGCGACAGCAGCACCACGAGCTGCGCGCCCTCCCGGCGCGCCTTGCCGACGCTCGCGCGCACCTCCTCCTCGCGGATGCCAAAACTCCATTTCGGGATCATCCAGCGCGGATTGGCGACCGGCGTGTAGGGAAAGGCTTGGCCGAGGACCGCGACGCGTGTCCCGGCCTTGTCGAAAATCTTGTAGGCGGGAAACACCGGCTCCTGCCATTCGGTGTCGCGAATGTTGAGCGCCAGGAACGGATAGCCGAGCTTTTCCGCCAGCTCCTTCACGCGTTTCTCGCCGTAGGTGAATTCCCAATGGCCCGTCATGGCGTCGGGCTTCAACAGCTTGACGCAGTCGACCATGTCCTGAGCCTGGGTCCGCAGCGCGCCGAGCGAGCCTTGCCACGTGTCGCCGCCGTCGAGAAGCAGCACGCGGTCCTGCCCGCGCTCGGCGCGCACCGCCTTGATCACGGTCGCGGCGCGATCGAGCCCGCCGATGCGGCCGTAGCTCCTGGCGAGGGCAGCAAAATCGTCGGACGTGAGCGCGTAGGCCGCGGCCGAACGCGCCGGAATGCCGAACTTGCGCAGGAAATCGCGGCCGCTCAGATGCGGCGGCAGTCCCCTCGCCTCGCCGACGCCGATATTGGCGGACGGCTCGCGGAAATAGACCGGCACGAGCTGGCCGTGCAGGTCGGCCATGTGCAGGAGCGTGATGTTGCCGACGCTGTCGAAGCGCAGGAGCTCGCGCTCGGTGAGCCGCTGTTGCGCCGCGACGCGGCCGAACGACCCAAGCCCGTTCGCCGCCGTCACCGCCGCCGCGGCAACGCCCACCTGGACGAGCTCGCGGCGCGTGATCATCAGCGCATGTTCCCGCGAAGTGGATACCGGTTCGCGGACAAGAACATGCGCCACTCCGTAAGTCTAATGCCGTATTCCCGGCACGCTCAGCTTCTGCCCGGCACTGACCCCGGCGAGATAAAGCTCGAGATCGCTGTACTCCTTGGCATCCGGCGGCAGCTCGTTCGCCCAGATCGCGACGCCGCACCATTGGAAACGTTTCCGGATGTCCCAGATCTCGTTGAGGCTGGTGCGCCAGGTCGGGAAGTGGTCGAGCTGTCCCTTCTCCTCGCCCAGCCACTGCCCGCGAATCCATTTGAGCCCGCCGCGCGCGGGATCGTGGCAGTCGCGGCAGGAGAAATCGAGGGCGCCAATCTTGACGTCGACGAGGGCGCGTCCGCGCTCATAAGCCTCCTTGGCGCCGGGGCTCGTGATATCGGGCTTCATCTCCTGGCCGTTCGCTAGGTTGCGCAGATAGACCGCCATCGCGGTATTTTCTTCGCTCTGCATCAGCCAGCCGGCGCCGGTCGTCGCCTTGGCATGGCGGAAGACGAATTCTTCGATGCCCAGCACCTTGTTCAGCCGCGGCTCCCATTTCGGCATCGTGGCCGCCCACGTCTTGAATCGCGTGGCCGCATCGCCGTGACACGTGGCGCAGGCAAAGCCGGAGGCCTCCCGCTTCTTGTAAAGCTCCTCGCCCTTGTCGACCGCCCACATCGCGGGATTGACGGTCGCGTCGAGATTATCGCGCTTCTCGACCGGCGTGTGACGTTTGGCCGGATTGTCGACCTCGGTCTTGAACGACGCCGGCGATTTGAGCGTCTTGAGGAACGCGACGATGTCGCCGATCTCCTTTTCGTTGAAGACGTGATGCGTCCCCCAGGGCGGCATGATCGTCGCCGGATTATAGGCGCGCGCGTCGTAGACGTAGTTCCACAGCCACTCGTCGTCACGACCGGCGTTGCCGATCTCCGACAGATCCGGACCGACATTGCCCGGCAGGTCGGCATTCCCGGCGGGGCCCATGATGTGGCACGCCAGACAGGAGCCGCCGCGTGTGCGGTCGGCGACGAGCTTTGCGCCATTGGCCGCATCGCCCGTGAGCGGACCCTCGATCTTGCGCGGCTCCTTCGGCGCCGGCGACGAGGCGTGCTGGTTGGCGAGAGTATTGAATTGCGACGCGTCGCGCGTGGTCCAGGCGCTGTAGCGCTGCCATGGCGTTCGCGCCGCCGAGCCCTCGAGCACCAGCGGCGCCGGACCCTTTGTCTGCGCGATCGCAATGGCGGTGAAAGCGGACGCCGCCACTCCGCCGAGGATCAGGAGAAGACCCGGCTTGATCATCTGCATTCTCGTGTCCGCGTGGAACGCGACGGCGCAGCCGCGATCAAGTCACGGCGATCTTTTCCTCGGCCGTCGTGACCGTGCCGTCGTCGTCGACCCAGGTGAACTTGAACGTCCCGCTCTCTTCCACCTTGGCGGCGAATTGCAGATAGGGATTGGCCGCAACGGCCGGCTCGATGTCGACGCTGAAAACCGGCTTGCCGTTGAACTCGCAGGTGAACTTGTTGATGATCTTGCGCGGGATGGTATTGCCCGCCTGATCCTTGCGCAGCCCCGTCTCCATCACATGGGAGATCAAGGTCTTGATCTGGACCACCTCGCCCTTCTTGGCGTCCTTGGGCAGCTTGACGCGCGGCTTTTCCGCCATGGCGCTCTCCTTTGCGTTTTCGTTCAGCCGCCGCAGCCGCCGATCGTCACCTTCACCGGCTTCTGCTCGGTGAAGAACTGCCCTTTGCTGGTCTTCGCCACGATCACGATGTTCTGGGTCGTGGCGAGCCGGATGCGGGTCGCCGCCTCGGCGCGTCCGGCGAGCGGCGTGAGGTGGAACTTGGCGACGTCCGGGTTCGGATTGCCCTCGGCCACCACCAGGATGTCGCTCACGTAGTCGTCGGCCGTCATCGGGCTGTCGACGACGATCGAGAGCGGCACGGTATTGCCGTTCTCGGCGATCTCCGGCAGCTCGATCGAGATCCTGCCCTTCTCCAAAGGCTTGCCGCCGGTGAATTTCGCGATCTCGGCCGCGGCCTCCTGCGGCGTCGCTGCTGCGGGCCGCGATACGCCGATGATCGCGAGGGCGGCGGTGCCGGCGCCCAGCGCCAGGACCTCGCGCCGCGATATGTCCGTCATGTCGATCCCCGTGAGGCGCAGTCGTGCGCCGTTGCTGCGCACCATATAGTCGAGACAGATGAAACGACCAAGTCTTCCGGGCACTTTAGAATACCACGGTCAGCAACGCGGCGTCCCGCGGAAGAATGTTCTCATCCGCGCGCGGATTTTAGAAAATCCCTGAACGTCGAGGTCTCATAGGCCTTCTCGCGCACGTATTTGAACATGGCGAGGAAATCGTCCGGCCGCAGGTAGCCGGCGATGCGGGCCACCTCGCGCTTTGCCGCGTCCGTCTCCCTGAGCTGTGCCGCCGTTTCCGGGAAGAACTGGAATGTCGGCGTATAGCGGACGCCGTATTTAGCCGCGATCTGCTTTTCCGACAGCTCATTGCCGTCGAAGTCGGTCACCTTGCGCGAGCCGACGATGTTGAGCTGCAGGATCTCGAAATTCGCGCGCACGAACTCGGCGATGTCGCGGCGGGCGAAATTGACGAGATGGGTCTCCCGGCAGTACGGGCAGCCCCTGAGCTCCCACATCACGGCGAACCGCTTTCCCTGCCTGGCCGCCTGGTCGAGGTCGTCGCCCAGCTCCAGGAAACTCTCCAAGAACCATGACTGCCGATAGAGCCCGTCATCGGTCAGGATGGGCTCTTCGGCGCGCGCGGCGACGCCGAGCGCGCCCGACACGGCCGCGGCTCCCATGCCGGTGATGAGGCTGCGCCGGGTGGTCATTCCTTCACCATATCGCCCGTTTGCGGGTCGCTCCCGCCGCTCGGCGTTCGCGTCCCGCACTCGCGCCAACTATAATCGAATCCGCCCGGATATATCGGATCAAGGACCGCCCATTGCCATGCACTTGCGCGTGATCAGCATCGCGATGGCGGTCGCCTCCGTGCTCGCCGGCCGCGCTTTGGCCGACAATCTCGACGCGTTCAATGCCGCCATCGAGGAGACCGCCGCCCACAATCGGGCGGCGATCGGCTATCTGCGCACCGAGAACGTCGACCTGGCCGCGGTCGCGTTGCAGGACATGCAGAAGTCGTGGGCCGCGTTCGCCGAGCGATTCGGCGGCAACCGTCCGGATAAATTGCGCGACAACGAGCTCTACGTGACCATGCTGGTCGACGTGCCGACCCGCATCGTCGGCGCGCTGATCATGATCAATTTCGGCCGCCCCGATATCGCCAGCAACTCCCTGCAGGCCATCCGCCGGGAATTTTCCGCCGTGCGCCGCGCGAGCGGCGTCGAGGTCCTGGCCGATTGCGTGCTCGATGCGAACGACGCCATGGAGGCCCTCCTGGTCTATCGCGACGAGCCGCCCGACTGGGACAAGCCTGCTGCGGCGGAGGGGCTCTCCGCCAAATCCGCCGCGTTCGGCGCGGCGGTCGCACGGTGCGACGCTTTGGCGCCGGACACGATCCGCGCCCGCCCCGAGTTTCGCCGCCTGGTCGACGGCGTGGCGGCCTCGCTCGTTTTCGTGCCGCAGGCGATCGCCACGCGCGACAGCGACCTTCTTCAGCGCGTCATCAATGAGTTACGAGCGTTCGATCACCTGCTCGCGTTCCGCTATGGCTGATGATCAGGCCGCCCCTCCTGATCGATCTGACATCACCCGACCCATGTTGAAATAGAACGCCTCTCCCCGGTGTTCTTGATGGACAGGGCTGCGAGATCGGGAGTGGACGCGATCATGCCTGCAAATCTAGAGACCGTTTCTCCGGATTGGACGGACGACGGCGACGCCGAGTTCATGCAGGACAAGGCCAAGCGCGCGGCGGAATTCCTCAAGGCGCTGGCGCACGAAAACCGGCTCATGATCCTGTGCATTCTTTCGCAGGGCGAGAAATCCGTGTCGGAGCTGGAGCGCATGCTGTCGCTGCGCCAGCCCACCGTGTCGCAGCAGCTCGCCCGGCTGCGGGCCGACGGCCTCGTGGCGACCCGACGCGACGGCAAGACCATCTATTACAGCCTGGCGAGCGAAGAGGCACGCATCGTCGTCGGCGCCGTCTACGACGTGTTCTGCGGCAACAAGAAAACCGATTAAGGCACCCCGAGACGCTCGACCGGATCGGCCAGCGCCACATCGATGATCCGCAGCTGCGTGCGTTCCTGACCCTGCCAGCGGTCGATCGCCAGGCATCCGGCGACATGCACCATCTGCCCGCGGCTCTTGAGCAGCGCATTACCGAGCTTCTGCCCTGCGGCGCGGAAGGCGATCGCGTTGACGAACGCGCCGTCTCCCGCCTTGAGGCGCGCGCGCACGTGCACTTGGCCGACTGGTTCGACATAGACGACGGCGTGCGAGGGCAGCGCGATGATCGGCTCCGGGTTGCCTGCGCCGAACGGGCCGGCGCGGTGGATCAGCGTGTGCAGGTCCGGCACCGCGGCCGCCGCGCTGACCGCACCGTCGATGAGGAGCGCATCTTCGCGCCGCGACGCCTCGACCGCGGGGCCGAGCGTCTCCTCGAGAAACGCGCGGAACGCGCCGAGCGCATCGCGCCGCAGCGTGACGCCCGCCGCCATGGCGTGGCCGCCGCCCTTGATCAGGAGGCCCTCGGCGACGGCGTGGCGCACCGCGCGGCCTAGGTCGACGCCGGGGATCGAGCGGCCCGAGCCGGTGCCGATGTCGCCCGGCTCGAGCGCGATGGCGAAGGACGGACGGCCGAACCGCTCCTTCAGCCGCGCGGCGACGAGGCCGACCACGCCCGGATGCCAGCCGGCTGCCGCGGTGACCACGACCGCCCCCTTCTCCTCGATGCCGAGCGCGGCCATCGCTTCCGCCTCGGCTTCCGCGATCGTCGCCTGCTCGATCGCCTGGCGCTCGCGGTTGAGCCGATCGAGCTCGGCCGCGATGCGGCCGGCCTCGATGGAATCGTCCATCATCAGCAGGCGCACACCGAGGTCGGCGCGGCCGATGCGGCCGCCCGCATTGATGCGCGGGCCGAGCAGGAAGCCGAGATGCCACGGCTCGGGCGGACCGGTGAGCCGCGCCACGTCCATCAGCGCGGTGAGGCCGACGCGCTCGCGCCGCCGCATGGCAATCAGCCCCTTCGCCACGAAGGCGCGGTTGAGGCCGATGAGCGGCACCACGTCCGCAACGGTGCCGAGCGCCGCGAGATCGAGAAACCCGAGGAGGTCTGGCTCCGGCCGCAGCACGTTCCAGAAATTGCGCCGGCGCAGCTCGCGATTGAGCGCGACCAGCACGAGGAAGGTCACGCCGGCGGCCGAGAGATACCCGAGCTTGGAGAGGTCATCGAGCCGGTTCGGATTGACCACCGCGAGCGCGGCCGGCAGCTGCTCGTCGGCCTGATGGTGGTCGATGACGATCACTTCGAGTCCGAGTCGGCCGGCCTCCGCCAGCGGCTCGTGGCTGGTGGTGCCGCAGTCGACCGTGACGAGGAGCTTCGTCCCGCGCTCGGCGAGCGACTGGATCGCCTGCACGTTCGGCCCATATCCTTCGAAAATGCGGTCGGGAATGTGGATCAGCGGCTCGATGCCCGCCATGCGAAGAAACAGGCCGAGCAACGCCGTCGATGTCGCGCCGTCGACGTCGTAATCGCCGAAGATCGCGACGGTCTCGGAGCGCTCGATCGCATCGGCGATGCGCTTCGCCGCCGCTTCCATCGCGGTGACGGAGTAAGGATCGGGCATCAGCCGCTTGATGGTGGGATCGAGATAGGCCTCGACCTCCTCCGCCTCGATGCCACGGCCCGCGATGATGCGGGCGAGCAGCTCGGGCAGGGAATGGCGCTGGACGATCGACAACGCGCGTAAATTGCCGCGTTCGTCGAGCCGGTCGCGCCAGACGCGGCCGGTCGCCGAGCGCTCGACGCCCAAAAAGACGCGGCGGGTGAGATTGGCGTCCATCAAACAGACCCTCCGTCGGGACGGATGGACCTCCTCTCCATCCCGTCGGAACCGAAACAGGGTCTAGCATAGTTGAGTCGCGTCGGAGTTGCGGTAATCCCGCTATCCACCGCCAATCGACGCCCGGTGCGTGGGAACCGGCGCTAGCCGAGCTTGAACTTGTCGAGCGCGCGGTGCTGCGCCTTGATCCACCGCACCGTTCCGGTGGCCGAGCGCATGACTACCGTCTCGGTCTCGATCATGCCGTGCGCGAAGCGCACGCCGGTGAGCATCGACCCGGTGGTGATGCCGGTCGCGGAGAACACGCAGTCGCCCTGCACCATGTCCTCCATCGCGTATTTCTTGCGCGGGTCCTTGATGCCCATCTTGCGCGCGCGCTCGCGCTTCTCCTCGGTGTCGAGCACGAGGCGGCCCTGCATCTGCCCGCCGATGCAGGCGAGCGCCGCCGCCGCGAGCACGCCCTCCGGCGCGCCGCCGATGCCCAGGTAGATGTCGATGCCGGTCACTTCCGGGTCGGCGGTATGGATGACGCCGGCGACGTCGCCGTCGGTGATGAAGCGCACCGAGGCCCCGGCCTTGCGCACCGCGGCAACCAGATCGGCATGGCGCGGCCGGTCGAGGATCAGCGCGGTGATTTCCTCAGGCGTGACACCCTTGGCCTTCGCGAGCGCGCGGATATTGTCTTGCGCCGGCGCATCGAGATCGACCACGCCCTTGGGATAGCGGGGACCGATGGCGATCTTCTCCATGTAGACGTCGGGCGCATTCAACAGCGTGCCGCCCTCCGCCATCGCCATGGTGGCGATCGCGCCCGGCATGTTCTTGGCACACAGCGTGGTGCCTTCGAGCGGATCGACCGCGATGTCGACCTTCGGCCCGTTCTTCTTGCCGACCTTCTCGCCGATGAACAGCATCGGCGCCGCGTCGCGCTCGCCCTCGCCGATCACCACAACGCCGTCGATCGGCAACTGGTTGAGCTCGCGCCGCATGGCGTCGACCGCCGCCTGGTCGGCGTCCTTCTCGTTGCCGCGCCCGCGCAGCCGCGCCGCCGCGACCGCCGCGCGCTCGGTCACGCGCACGATCTCGATCGACATGATGCGATCCAGCATCGTGGTGCGCTTCGCGCCCGTGGTCTTCACTTCGCTCGACGACATTCGCAACGTTCCTCGGTTCGATCCGGCGCCGGCAGACTTCAGTTCTTTTCGATCCGGATCAATTGCGGGTTTCCCGCTATGACGCCCTGTTTTTTGATCGCTTTCAAGGCGCGGCGCACCGCGTCCTCGCTGGTCGCATAGGTGATCAGGATGACGGACGCGGGCGCGTCGGGGCTCCTGGGATCGTCGCCGCCGTGCGGCTGCGTCCCGCGATGGCGCTGCACGATCGATTCGAGCGATATCTTTTCGCGCGCGAGATGCTTCGCGATTGCGGCAAAGATGCCCGGCCGATCGTGCGCCGCGAGACGGATGTAGTAGCCGCCTTCGTGACGCTGCATCGGCGCCTGTTTGCTCACGGTAAGCTTCGCCGAAGGGCGGCCGAACGGCGCGGTGCGCACGCCGCGCGCGATGTCGCCGATGTCGGCGACCACCGCCGAGGCGGTCGCGTTCCCTCCCGCGCCCGGACCGACCAGGGTGATCGGGGCGAAACCCTCGGCGTCGATCGAGACCGCATTCGTGACGCCCATCACCCCGGCAATCGCCGTATTCTTCGCCACCATCGTCGGGTGCACGCGCTGCTCGATCCCCTTGCCGGTGCGCATGGCGACGCCGAGCAGCTTGACGCGATAGCCGAGCTCATCAGCCGCCTCGATATCCTCGGGCGCGATCGACGAGATGCCCTCGACGAACACCGCGGCCTCGTTGACCTTCGTGCCGAAGGCGAGGCTCGCCAGGATGGCAAGCTTCTGCGCCGTGTCATGGCCTTCCACGTCGAAGCTCGGATCCGCTTCGGCATAGCCGAGACGTTGCGCATCGGCGAGGCATTCGGCGAACGACAGCTTCTCCCGCTCCATGCGCGTGAGAATGTAATTGCAGGTCCCGTTGAGGATGCCGGAGATGCGGGCGAAGGAATTGCCGGCGAGTCCTTCGCGCAAGGTCTTCACGATCGGGATCGCGCCGCCGATCGCGGCCTCGAAATTGAGCGCCACGCGGTGTTTCTCGGCGACCGCCGCAAGCGCGACGCCGTGCCGGGCGAGCAACGCCTTGTTGGCGGTGACCACGGATTTGCCGGCGGCGAGCGCTGCCGCAATGGCGGCCTTGGCCGGATCGCCCGCGCCGCCCATGAGCTCGACGAACACGTCGATGTCGGGATCGCGCGCGAGCGCGACGGGGTCACGCACCCATCGCAGCTTCTTGAGGTCGACGGCGCGCTTCTTCGCCTTGGACCGCGCGCTGACGGCCACCACCTCGACCGGACGGCCGCAGCGCACGAGGAGCGCCGCGCGCTCGCGATCGAGGAGGTCCACGACTGCGGCACCCACCGTACCCAGCCCGGCAAGACCCACTTTCAGCGGGGCGATCATGGAGTCCGCAACCTGAAGCGCGGCGGGAAATTCAGCGCCGCTTGGCGAGGGGGACGACGTTGTGCAACTTTTCCGGCCCGGTTTCAAGGAACCGGCGCAGGTTGCGCGCCGCCTGGCGGATGCGCTGCTCGTTCTCGACCAGCGCGATGCGCACGAACCCTTCGCCGTGCTCGCCGAAGCCGATGCCGGGCGACACCGCGACCTCGGCCTTTTCGACGAGCAGCGTCGCGAATTCGATGCTGCCGAGCGTGCAGAACGCCTCCGGCAGCGGCGCCCAGGCGAACATCGAGGCGCGCGGCGGCGGGATCTCCCAGCCGGCGCGGCCGAAGCTTTCGACCAGCACGTCGCGGCGGCGCTTGTAGGTCTCGCGCATCTCGACGATGCAATCGTCCGGTCCGTTGAGGGCGGCCGTCGCCGCAACCTGCACCGGCGTGAAGGCGCCGTAGTCGAGGTAGGACTTCACGCGCGCGAGCGCGCTGATGATGCGCTCGTTGCCGACCGCGAAGCCGATGCGCCAGCCCGGCATCGAATAGGTCTTCGACATCGAGGTGAACTCGACCGCGACATCCATCGCGCCCGGCACCTGGAGGAGCGAGGGCGGCGGATTGCCGTCGAAATAGACCTCCGCATAGGCGAGATCGGAAAGGACGATGAGGTTGTGCTTCTTGGCGAACGCGATCACGTCCCGATAGAAATCGAGATCGGCCACGTAGGCGGTCGGGTTCGCCGGATAGCACACGACAAGCGCGAGCGGCTTCGGGATCGAATGGATGCAGGCGCGCTCGAGCGCCTCGAAGAACTGCGGCGTCGGGTCGGACGGCACCGAGCGGATCACCCCGCCCGCCATCAGGAAGCCGAAGGCGTGGATCGGATAGCTCGGATTGGGAACGAGCACGACGTCGCCCGGCGCGGTGATCGCCTGGGCGACGTTGGCGAAGCCTTCCTTCGAGCCGAGCGTGGTGACGATCTGCGTCTCGGAATTGAGCTTCACGCCGAACCGGCGCGCGTAATAGGCGGCCTGAGCGCGGCGCAGGCCCGGAATGCCCTTGGACGACGAATAGCGGTCGGTGCGCGGGCGGCCGATCGTCTCCTTGAGCTTCTCGATGACGTGCGCCGGCGCCGGCAGGTCCGGATTGCCCATGCCGAGATCGATGATGTCCGCGCCGTCGTTGCGGGCGACCGCCTTGGCGCGGTTGACCTGCTCGAACACATAGGGCGGCAGGCGGCGGATGCGGTGAAATTCTTCCATGATTCCGAGAGCTCCCCCGGCGGTTGAAGGCCTTGTATCACGGCCCGGCGGCGGGCTCGACCCATTTGCTGGCGCGGGGGTCTATTGGTCCTTGTCGGCTCCGCCCACCCGTTTGGTCTGACGCTCCCGCGCGGCGGCAAGTTCTGCCTCCGCCTTCTTCTGTTCGTCCTTGGTCAGCACCACATCGGTGCGCGGGGGTGGCATATCGTGCACCGCGGGATAGACGGCCGGCGTGGCCGGCCGTTCCGGGGTTCCGGCCGGCAGCCCGCCCATCTGGCTCGGCAGCTCGCTGAATGTGGCCGGCGAGCACGCGCCAAGCGTCAGGATGATCGCGACGGCGCCAAGGTTGCGGAGCCCCCGCCCGCACGCGCCGCCCAGCACTCGCGACGTGGATACTATTGCCATACAGAATCGTTACCCAGGTGGGCTAAAGGGGGTTCCGGGCACGGCCTACCGGGCTAAAATGTCCAAACTGGGACTGGGTTTCATACGATGCAAAGGTTAACGCCTTCGCCAGCGTCCCCGCCCGAGGCTTCCGAGCCTAAGAAGCGCGGGAAAAAACGGCCCGCCCGCCGCGGCACTGCCGCGACCCGCCCGGCGCAGCCGCCGGCCGATCCGCCCCGCACGGCCGCGCCCGCGGCCAAGCCGACGTCGGGCCCATCTGTCCCGGCGCTCGATATCGAGATCATGTCGCGCAACCTCGCCCGCGTGGTCGAGGAAGGCGGCCGCGCGCTCGCCGCCTATCTCAAGCCGCGCGAGCAGCGCCAGGCCGGCGGCGACAACGCGGAGATGGTCACCGAGATCGCAAAAACCCTTGGGCAGGTGATGGAGTACTGGCTCGCCGATCCGCGGCGCGCGATGCACCTGCAGACCACGCTCGGCAAGTCCTATCTCGACCTGTGGGCCAATGCGGTGAAGCGGATGGCGGGCGAGGACGTGCCGCCGGTCGCCGCTCCCGATCCGCGCGACAAGCGCTTCTCCGATCCGGAATGGTCGTCGAACCAGTTCTTCGATTTCCTCAAGCAGGGCTACCTGCTCACCACCGATTGGGCCAACCGGCTGGTGAAGGACGCCGAGGGGATCGACCCGCACGTACGCCACAAGGCCGAGTTCTACGTGCGGCAGATTTCCAATGCGATGTCGCCGTCGAATTTCGTCCTCACCAATCCGGAGCTCTTGCGCGAGACGCTCTCGTCCAACGCCGAGAACCTGGTGCAAGGCATGCGCATGCTCGCCGAGGACATCGAGGCGGGCGGCGGCGACCTGAAAATCCGCCAGTCGGATTCCTCGATGTTCGAGGTCGGGCGCAACCTCGCGGTCACGCCGGGCAAGGTGATCTATCAGAACGATCTGATGCAGCTCATCCAGTACGCGCCCGCGACCGGGCGCGTGCTCAAGCGTCCGCTGCTGATCGTGCCGCCCTGGATCAACAAGTTCTACATCCTCGATCTCACGCCGGAAAAATCCTTCATCAAATGGTGCGTCGACCACGGCCTCACCGTGTTCGTCATCTCCTGGGTCAATCCGGACGAGCGCCAGGCCCGGAAGGCTTTCGCCGATTACATGCGCGAGGGGCCGCTCGCCGCGCTCGCCGCCATCAAGACGGCAACGGGCGAAGATCAGGTCAACGCCATTGGTTATTGCGTCGGCGGTACGCTGCTCGCGATCACGCTCGCCTACATGGCGGCGAAGGGTGATCCGCGCGTAGCGTCGGCGACACTGTTCACGGCGCAGACCGATTTCAAATACGCCGGCGATCTGCAGGTCTTCGTCGACGAGGAACAGATCGCCGCGCTGGAAGCGCAGATGCACGAGCGCGGATACCTCGAAGGCAAGAAGATGGCGAACGCCTTCAACATGCTGCGCTCGAACGATCTGATCTGGCCCTACGTGATCAACAACTACATGAAAGGCAAGGCGCCCTTCCCGTTCGACCTGCTGTACTGGAATTCGGACGCGACCCGCATGCCGGCGGCGAACCATTCCTTCTATCTGCGCAACTGCTACCTCGATAACCGGATCGCCAAGGGCCAGATGGTGATCGACAACGTCGAGCTCGACCTCAAGGACGTGACAATTCCGATCTACAACCTCGCGACGCGCGAGGACCACATCGCGCCGGCGAAATCGGTCTATGTCGGCTCATCCCTGTTCGGCGGCCCGACCAAATACGTGCTCGCCGGCTCCGGCCATATCGCCGGCGTGGTCAATCCGCCCGAGAAGAAGAAGTATCAGTATTGGACCGGTCCGACGCCGAAAGGCGACGATGTGGACAAGTGGATCGCAGGGGCCGAGGAGCACGTGGGCTCGTGGTGGCCGGACTGGCTCGAGTGGCTCCGCGCGCAGGATGCGTCCGAGGTCGAGGCGCGGGAGCCCGGCGGCGGCAAGCTCAAGCCGATCGAGGACGCGCCGGGCAGCTACGTCAAAGTGCAGAGTTGACGCCGGTCCGTCCCGCTCCTCTCGAATCACGATAGATTGTCGGCGCGCGGCGCCGTCGCAGCGCGAACGGTGGTCGGGGGATGCATGAGACGCTTTGCGCTGTTTCTTTTCGCGCTGCTCGTGATTGCCGCGCCGGCCGGCGCGGCCGACGACTGCTTCGACAAGAGCGGTGAGGAGGCGATCGCGGCCTGCACGAAGCGGATCGGCTCAGGACAGGTGCGCGGCGGCGATTTGGCGATCTCGTACAACAACCGCGCGATCGAATATCGGCAGCTCAACGAATACGACAAGGCGATCGCCGACTACAACCAGGCGATCCGTATCGATGCGAATTTCACCGGCGCCTATACCGGCCGCGGGCTTGCCTACGAGGGCAAGGGCGAGATCGCAAAAGCCAAGGCGGACTACCGCAAGGCGCTCACCGTGCCGCCAAAGCTCAACGACGGACAGTGGGCGCACGAAATCGCGCGCGAGCGCCTCACCGCGCTGGGCGAAAAGCCCAAGCCGTGACCGGCGGCGAGACGCACGCGTCTCACGGAAAGAGCGCGACCTGCTCCAACCCCATGGTCTCGGGGAAGCCGAGCACCAGGTTCATGTTCTGCACCGCCTGGCCGGAGGCGCCCTTCACCAGATTGTCGAGCGCCGAGCCGATGATGGCACGGCCCGCGATCCGGTCCTTGGCGACCCCGATGAAGGTGAGATTGGAGCCGCGCACATGGCGCGTCTGCGGCATTTCACCAAACGGCAGCACGTGAACGAAGGGCTCGCTCGCGTAACACTTTAAAAGTATCGCATGAAGAGTCTCGGGGAATTTGCCTGCAACTCCACGCACATAAATCGTCGAGAGGATGCCCCGGTTCATCGGCACCAGATGGGGCGTGAAGGTCACCGTCACCGGCCGGCCGGCGGCGAGCGAGAACTCCTGGTCGAGCTCGGCCATGTGCCGGTGATGTCCCACCCCATAGGCGTGAAAACCCTCGGAGACCTCGGCGAAAAGCATTCCCTCCCGGGCGGCCCTCCCCGCTCCCGTCATGCCGGATTTCGCATCGATCACGATCTCGTCGAGGTCGATCGCATGCGCCTTGATCAGCGGGATCAGGGGCAGCTCGGCGCAGCTCGTGTAGCAGCCCGGATTGGCGATGAGCCGCGCCGCGCGGATCGCCTCGCGGTGCACCTCGACCAGGCCATAGACGGCCTCCTTCTGCAGCTCGGGCGCCAGGTGCTCGTGGTCGTACCAGTGCCGGTAGGCGGCGGGATCGGCGAGCCGGAAATCAGCCGACAGGTCGACGACCTTGGTGGCCGGCGCCCGCGCCAGCAGCTCCTTGATCACCTTCTGCGTGGTCGCGTGCGGAAGCGCCGCAAAGACGAGGTCGAGCCCCGCCGCCGCCCAATCGATGCCCTCGATCGGCAAGAGCTTTGGCAGCTCGAACGGCGAGAACTGCGGAAACACCTCGCGCATCTCCTGCCCGGCCCGGCGCTCGGCGGTGAGCAGCACGATCTCGACCTGCGCATGGCGCAGCAGCAGGCGCACGCATTCCGACCCGGTGTAGCCGGAGGCGCCGAGCACGCCGACCTTTGCTTTCTTAGCCATGACGCATTCCTTTCCGCAGTCGGTTGGGGACCGGAACGGACGCGGCGGAGACTGGAGAGGAGTGCGCCGCGGGAGGTTCCGGCGGCACGGACGACGATCAGACGCGATCGGCCGTGGCCGCGGAGCGGCGACGGCGGCGCAGGGCGTTGAGCGCGATCGTCATCATGGGCCGGCTCTATATGGGAGACGGCCGGTTGCCGTCAACCGGTTCCCCCGGGTCAACGGATCAGCGTCCAGCCCAGCAGGCCGAGGAACAGCAGGAGCCCGATCAGGCAGGCGGCGATCTCGAGCCCGAAAGCGACAGGCTGGTGCGTGCGCCGCACCCGCTGCACGCGCCAGCGCACATGCCCGGTCCGCACCACCGACCAGAGCTGGAAGCCGAACAGTCCAATGGCGCCGATGCAGACCAGAATGATGATGATGCGTTCGGTCGACATGCGGTGAGCTTACAGCCTTCCGTCGGCGGAATCATGCGCCCGGACGTCTCGCCCCTTGATCAGATCAGGAAAAGATCACGGACATTTCCGCACACACGACCGCCCACCCCTGCGATGAGATACCCAAGGAGGGACCGCTTGCGTCGTCAACCTGCGGGCGCAGAGATCCAAAGTAAGATTGCGAAGAAAGATTTCCGGGACG
>WNFA01001534.1_pt1 | contig 20276 bp, 16 predicted proteins | sample 5400481 | NCBI WGS metagenome assembly WNFA01 (sample SAMN13153340, study PRJNA577476) | soil metagenome | isolation source: 120 cm saprolite under Douglas fir tree site 2 hole 1 replicate 2 | place: USA:California | collected 2015-04-18
TAAGCCTTCCCGCCGGTATTTTCTACAGGCTTTGGCCGGCAATTTGTTGTATGCCGGTTTCTCGCGAGGCGCTGGCGCGGTATCGCAGCCTCCTTCTCCCTATCCTTTTACGCAGATTCCGTCTGCCGCGAATGGCATTGCCTGGGTCCACACCGCGGGAAAATCTGCCGAGCATTACCTGCCAGAAACCACGGGGGCAGGCTGCGCCTTTCTTGATTACGATAGCGACGGGTGGATGGATATTTACCTGGTGAACAGCGGGAAATGCGATTTCTTCGATCCCAACCCTCCCCTGCGCAACGCGCTCTATCGCAATAATCGCGATGGAACGTTCACCGACGTGACCGCCAAAGCGGGAGTTGCCGGAGGTGGATACGGCCAGGGCGTGGCAGTTGGGGACTACGATGGAGATGGGTTTCCTGACGTCTACGTTACCCAGTATGGCCGAAATATTCTCTATCACAACAACGGTGACGGCACCTTCACCGACGTAACCGAAAAAGCTGGTGTAAGTGCGCCGGGATGGTCCTCCAGCGCTGTTTGGTTTGACTGTGATAACGACGGAAGGCTGGATCTCTTTGTCTGCCAATTCGTTGAGTTCTCCAAGGCGCAAAGCAAAGACTGCCGCGCCGGTGAGGATACAAAACGGGGATACTGCATTCCGCATCTCTACAAGCCTACCTCCAGCTGGTTGTTTCACAACAACGGAGACGGAACATTTACCGACGTAAGCAAGTCATCGGGGATAGCAGGTCATCGAGGGAAAGCCTGGGGAGTTGTGGCCAGCGACATCAATAATGACGGCAACATGGATCTTTTCGTCGCCAACGATACAGTGGCCAACTTCCTTTTTCTCAACAAGGGTGGGAAGTTCGAAGAGATCGGCGAACAAGCTGGAGTGGCCTACAGCGCGGAAGGCCGTCCTCGCTCGGGGATGGGCACGGATTCCGCAGACTTTGACCAGGACGGCTGGATGGACCTTTTCGTGGCCAACATAGACCACGAGATGTACTCCCTCTATCGAAATAACAAAAACGAAACCTTCGATGATGTGGCGATGCCGACCGGGATTGGCGCGGCAACCCGGCTGATGAGTGGTTGGGGGCTGAAATTCTTCGACTACGACAATGATGGCAACCTGGACCTGTTTCTGGCCAACGGCAATCCGGACGACCTGATCGAGTCCCTGCATCCGGGAGTGACCTATAGGGAGCCACCTATTCTCATGCACAACACCGGGCGCGGGTTCCAGAACGTCAGTGCGCAGAGTGGCCCGATCTTTGCCACCGCCATTTCGGCGCGCGGCATGGCCACTGGGGACATCGACAACGATGGCGCGGTGGACGTTCTGATCGCCGTCAATGGCGGACCGCCGGTACTGTTGCGTAACAATGTCGGGAAACAGAACCACTGGCTGGGCGTGAATCTGGTCGGAAAGAAATCGAACCCGGACGCCATCGGAGCGCGAGTTGCTTACCAGGCGGGCGATCTCAAACGCAGTCATATGAAGGTGGGAGGGGGGAGCTACCTGTCGTCGCACGATCCCCGTATGGTGCTGGGACTTGGGTTGCGCGAGAAGATTGACTGGCTCGAGGTGAAATGGCCGCAGCCGAGCGGGATGGTGGAACGCTTTACCGACCTTCCCATCGATCGCTACCTCACCATTGTGGAAGGGCAGGGAAAATCGAAATGAGTTATGCCTCCCGCGGCTAACGCAGGCCCGACCAGCTTGGCGCATGATATTTTATTCCCGTCCCCTTTAACGAGTAGCGGGTGTTCCACCTGCCAGGTGCACGCGCCCTGCGATGCGAAGCGAGGGAACAACAAATTCGGTGAATCCCCCGCGCTGCACGGGTGTAAGAGACTCGCAGCAACCCGTCTCGGGAGTCTCATAAAGAATTGAAGAAAACGATCCTTTGACCTGCACTTGGACTCGAAGTGGCTCCTGAGCATAATTGACGAGCTCCACAACTTCCTTGCCGCTGCCGGGCACACGGTAAGGAACAGCAACCGTGGTCAAGGCATTCCAGAGGCTGATCAGTACCTTATCTTTCTCTAGCAGGCGCCGCACATCCTGGGCAAAGACTTCGGGGTCCGTCACCGGCAGCGCCAACAGCTCTATGACGCGGCCCTTGCCCCAAGCATAAGAAACAGAGTGCTCACCCGCGGGGACTGACTGGGCGGATTGCCAGGGGTAAGAGCCACGCCAGCCCACCAGAACCGCAATCCCACCCTGGGCGGCAAAATCAGCAATTGCCGCAGTGGCCCGCTCGTCCGGGGTGGCGAAAACCACCAGCGAGTCGAAGTTCTCGAGGTTCTGCGGCCTCAAGTCGGAAGTTTTCAGAACGCGAAACGGAATATTGTGGCGTGCGAACAGGTTTACCGGTTCGTAGGAATTCTGGTAAGTGTCTGTTATGACGCCGACGTTGGCTTCCGGTTGCCCGGCGTCCTTATCAGCCCGGGAAGAAAATGCCAAGTAGCGCTTGATCTGGTTAAAGACGGCCCACGCAGCGGTGTTGTTCTGCAACAGATCGTTCTGAAGCTTTGGGTGGAGGTCCAGGATGAGATCGGCGTGGAAGGCCCCAGCCTCCGCCACTGCCAGCAAATAGTCTGCTGTATCGGGGCCCTGCTCCCGTTGCAAGGAATCGTCCAGGTCCCACTGGAACTCATAAAGAGGAGTTTGCGCCGGGCGGAACGCTTGATCGAGCCTGATCAGGGCGAGGTTCGAATCAATCCACGGCTGCGCAGTGGGGCTGGACACCTGGAGAATGCCGTCCTTTTTAATGACGAGCTGTCCCTTCATTTGAGGCTGTTTCGCCTTAGCATCGAGAACCAGGACGGGAAGCCGAGGGTAGGCAGATCGCAGCTGAAGGAGAGTCTGGTCAACCTGGCCCGGCTGCGAATCACCCGGATTGAGGACAATGCCCGCCAACTCATTTTGGACCGATATCCGAACCATAGCCGGAGCCATGGCAACTGGGACTTCTGCATACACGCGATAGCCCTGCCTGTGGGCAGTCCTGATCAGAGCCTCGGCGTCCCAGAAAACCAGTATTTCCTTGATGCCCATGGTTGCCGCAGGCGGAACTGAAGGCTGCGTCCAGTGCAAAAGCACCTTGCTCCAACCGGGCATCGCCGGCAGCAGGCAAACTAGCGTAAGAACTGTTTTGCGCGCGAACATTTTGCGACTGGACATGAGACATCCGCTAGCGATCAGCGTAGGTCACCGGATTCTGTTTTGACGCTCCTGGCCGACCTGCATTCCATCGGGAAGCAGAATCTGAGGGCCGCTGGATGCCACTTTCAATTGCCCGTCCGCAGAAATCCAGATAGCGGCCGTATCAGCCACGCCCTTGACCAGGTCCCTACCTTTCTCGGGACCCATCAACAATAACGTTGTCGAAAGCGCGTCGGATGCGGTTGCCGTTTTTGTAACGGTGCTGACCGCGAATGGGGTTCTCGCCGGCACACCGGTGTCGGGATCGATGATGTGTCCTGCCGACTCCTGCGAGAGTAGGCTCGGCTGCGTTTGCTCGGAGGTGGAAACACTGCTGTCAAATAGCATTACCTGAGGGTCCACCTGGTTCGACGGATCTCTCAGGTGCACCAGCCAGCCCGCTCGTCCGGGAGGAGCGCCCATGGCCAAAATCGTGCTTCCTCCTGCGTTAAGCAACGCACGAGAGAGGCCGGACGATCGGAGCACATCAGCAGCCCGGTCCAGGGCATAGCCTTTGCCAATCGCCCCCAAATCAATCTGCACACAGGGCGAGAGGAACCGAACTCGATCCGGAGGAAGTAGTTCGACATTCTGATAGCCCACACAGGCCCGAAGCCTCTCCGCTTCCGCAGTAGAAGGGGTGCGATCTCCGCGAAGCGCTGCTTTCCATAAGTTGACCAGAGGCCCCACGGCGATATCAAACTTTCCCCCGGAAAGGCGGGAATACCGCAAAGCCTCCTCGATCACACGGTACAAATCGGGCGGAACGGGTTCGGGGTGGGAATGCGCGGAGCGGTTCAAACGGCTCAGAGCGCTGTCAGCTTTGTAGTCACTCATGACCTGGTCGAGGCGGAGAATTTCCTGAAATGCCTGGTCAATGGCAACCGAGGCCTGCGGCAACGATTTGCCGTAGGCAACGATCTCAAAAACCGTGCCCATGACGTACTTTTTCTTATGAACGAAAGGGGCCGTTGGTGGTGAAGCTCCGGTTAAGGCAAGGGCTGCGGACGCACAGGTCAAGCTTACGGCAAGTCGTCTATTCCAGCGCATAAACCTCACCGTCATTGTTTGCCACATAGATCGCGTCCCCGGTTAGCACAGGAGCCGACTGGACTGCTCCTCCTAGACCAGCCCTCCAGACTGCGTTGCCCGACGCGATGTCGAACGCCTGAGTTCCTCCAGCCTGAATGCAAACCAGGCCGCTGCAGATTACGGGAGGCGCAGTGACCACATCACTAGCCTGAACCTTCCACCTCAGCCGGCCGCTCTGGATCTCGAGTGCGTAGAGGAATCCGTCCTTGCTGCCGATGACAGCGATCTCTTCGGAGGCCGCAGGAGAGGAGGAGATTCCCAATCCGGTTTCGTATTTCCAGCGCACCAACCCAGTATTGGCGTCAAGCGCGTAAAAGAAAAAGTCTTCCGATCCGATCAGTACCATGTCTCCGAGGACGGCGGGCGAGGAGTCTATGCCGTTCCCGGTCGGCGTCTTCCAGCCAATCTTGCCGGACGAGACATTGAGACAGTAAACCTTGCCATCACCGCAGCCGACATAAAGATGCTGCTCCCCAACATACGCGGTTGAGTAAACCTTGCCACCCAGTTCCTGCGTCCATCGCTTGCTGCCTGTATCCGCGTCCACCGCATATAGCCGGGAATCGGCGCTCCCAAAAAAAACCACACCGTTGCGGACGACGGGCGAAGTCCAAACTTCCCCGGCCGCGCTGGTTTCCCACACCTGCTTTCCCGAATCGCGATCCACCGCATAAACATTGCCGGAGTCGCAGCCAAAGAACACTTTGTTCCCGAAAAGAGAAGGAGTGGAGTGGATGTGGTCCGCGGCCTGAAATTGCCACGTGTGACGGCCTCTCTCCACATCAATGGCGTGCAGGCTTCCTCCCATCGAGGTCACGTACAGAACTCCACTGCGCAGCACGGGGGCCGAACGGATGGAACTTCCCATGCGGACGCGCCAGCGCACCTGGTCGGGCGCCTTGGCGGCACGGATTCCCTGGCTTCCCGTCCGCGAATTGTCGTGGAGCAGCGTGGGCCAGTCGCTTTCAGCTATGGAAGGCTCGGGGGTCGTGGACGGTTCTGGCATTTCTTCAGTTGGCCGAGGCAGCTCAGCCCAGGCGGATTCGACCATGATCGATCTGCTTGAGGTCGGCCGTGCCCAGACCTAGGTTTCCCGCCGATGCGATATGGCCAGGCCGGCGATAGAACAGGTTCTTATTCGGATTGTGATAGAACTCCTGACTGTTGCTGGTGATGCTGTCGGCATCGTGCGCCCAGACGGAGGGTGCGCCTTCTTCGCGTCTCTTCTTTTCGATGGACTCCAGCTCGATCGTGTCGATCGCTACCGGGTCGGTACCGAGGTAAAGAGTTCCCGCCTGATAGATGAAATCCTGGAGCTGGGTCAGCGGACCTCCGTGCCACACCAGGCGCATGCCGTCCATAATATGCAGCACCGCCTTCGAACGCAGCGGCTCAACCGAGCACATTACGCCGATGAGCGGGTCGGTGAACGAGTACGGAGAACGATGCGAGCGGGCAACATTATTAAACGTGCCGTAGCCCAGGTTCTTAAGACAGCCGGTAACACCCGAGGCGGAATGGTCTTTCATGGTAGGAACGTTGATGATTTTGGTGAGTCCGTGGGCCACGATCCTCGCCATGTAAGAGCGATTCTCCCACTCACCGAAGAAAGTGGCCTGACAATAAACATTCGGATCGTAGCCCGAGTCGGCGAGCCCGTCCTGGATACCTACCACCCGGACTCCTGGAGGGAGCAGCGCTTGGTAGCTGCCGATGTCAATTTCGTATTCGTAGCGGTCGTACACGACGATGTTGCGTGCGGGGACGCCGGCGGACTGCACGCCGTTGATGATCTCCCGTACGATCTCGGGAGAGGAGCAGCAGGCCGGGGCTCCAGACGGGTTGATCTTGATTCCGACAATATCGGATGGCTCGACAAATTTTGCCCATGCTGCCGGGACTGACCGCTCGCCGGTCAGTTCCTTCATTCCTCGCTCGATCATGCCGCGCACTAACGGTTGCGAAACCCGGTTGTGAACAATGGAGTTTGAATCTTGTACCTCTACCACCCGGCCGGGAAATAATCCCGGCATTCCGAGCGGGGACTTGGCTGGCCGCGGCCCATGGACAATCTCGATTGGGGGCGGCTTGGGCAGCGTAACGTCGCCCAGGGCTTTTGGATCGAGACCATCAAGGAACAGGCTAGCGCTCCCCAGCCAACTGGCCTTCACGAACATACGCCGATCCATAGGTTGACCCCGAGCGAGTGAAGGGTATCGCTCAGGCTACGCCACGGTCTCAGCCTTTTCAAGAGCTGAGTCAGGCTTCATATGTCTCCTTGACTGATGATGACAATGCTGCTTTGACTGGGTAAACTTGCTCGCTTGGCGAATGGCACGTAGGCAAGTCTTTCGTGCTTTTTCTGTGTCCTTCGCGGCCGAGGACACGCAGGACACAGAGAAAGTAGAGAAGGGTCCACAATGCGGAAATGGATGGAGGCGTCCCTCACGGCAGCGGTAATACTGGCGCTGATCTTCGCTTTACCCGCCCACACGTGGGCACAAGCACCCCGCTACGACTTGCTGCTGAAGGGTGGGCACGTGATTGATCCCGCGAACCACGTGGACGCCGTGATGGACGTAGCAGTTTCGAAGGACAAAATCGCAGCGGTCGAAAAAGACATTCCCGCAAGCCAGGCTGGCAAAGTGGTGGACGTTTCAGGACTGTACGTGACCCCCGGTCTTATCGATATTCACGTCCATGTCGGCCATGGAGGCGCTCCGCTCGAATGGTTCACTCCGGAGGCCCGCGCCCACACGCGGCCGTACGGGATTCCTGCGGACATGGCGCTGCAGGCGGGGGTGACCACTGTGGTTGACGCAGGGAGCTCCGGAGCGGACACGTTTCTTCTGGAAAAAGAAGAGGTCATTATCGCGCCAAGGTGCGGGTACTGGGCTTTTTGAACATCGTGGCCAACGGTATGCAGGGGGGCCTGGAGCAGAGCGTAGACCAGATGGATCCCAAGCGATGCGCCGAGACCATCAAGAAATATCCCGACATTATCGTCGGCGTGAAGACGGCGCATTACTGGACCGAGCAGCCGTGGGATGGCGAACACACTCCCTGGGCGGCGGTTGACAGGGCAGAAGAATGCGGACAGGCGGCCAACGTACCTGTGATGTTTGATTTCTGGCCACGGCCGGATCGCACCTATGCCGAGCTGATCCTCAAGAAGATGCGGCCGGGAGATATTCATACTCATGTCTTCGCCCAGCAATTTCCCATCATCCTTCCCGATGGCAAGGTTAACCCGATCATGGCCGAGGCACGTGCACGCGGAGTGATTTTCGACGTTGGCCATGGGGCCGGAAGTTTCTGGTTCCGGAATGCGGTGCCGGCGGTCAAGCAGGGGTTTATTCCGGATTCGATGTCCACGGATTTGCACACGGGAAACTTCACGGTGTTGAGCATGACCCAGGTGATGTCCAAGTTCCTGGCCATGGGAGTGCCGCTGGACGATATCATTCGGCGGTCGACGGTCAATCCGGCACGCGAGATCCGCAGACCTGAGCTGGGAACCTTGTCCCTCGGGAAGGAAGCAGATATTGCGGTGCTGGAACAGCTCAACGGTTCCTTCGGTTATATCGATTGTGGCGTTGCCAGGATGGATGGGGAGGTGAAGCTGGTGGCACGCATGACCGTGCGGGCGGGGAGGATTCTCTACGACCCCTCAGGTCTCAGCATGGTCAAGTGGGAGAAAGCACGTCCGCAGTATTTCACCACGCCAGGGCTGGGAAATTCTCAGCCGGCTAGAGCTGACGACTACCCGAGAGAATGAGCGCTCGCGGATTTTCTGCTGACTAACCGCCGCCAAGCAAAGACCAGCAACTCTAAGGAGGGCCAAGTGCCAGGAACCATTAGCCGTCGAAAGCTGTTGCGCACGGGAGGACAGGCGATAGTTGCCGGCGGTGCCGCAGTCTGTGCCGGCTCAGTCCTGCCGGCGGTGGCGTCATCCTCGCCCGCGAAAGTGAAAGGCGTGGACTATTACAAGAAGCTGGGCGTGACTCCCTTCATCAATGCCGCGGGGACTTACACAGTTCTTTCGGCTTCCACCATGCCGGACGAAGTGCAGGCGGCGGTGGCGCTGGCTTCGCGGCAACCCGTACACTTGAACGAACTGCTCGAGGCCTCGGGAGAGTACCTCGCGCGGCGACTGCGTTGCGAAGCCGCCCTGATCACCGCCGGAGCCGCCGCGGCCCTTACGGTTGGGACCGCCGCTTGCGTTACGGCCGGCGCCGATCCCGCCATTCTCAGCATACCCACCGACATGAACACGCTGAAGAACGAGGTAATTGTCCAAGAGTCGCATCGCTATGGGTATGACCACGCCATCCGCAATTGTGGAGTTCGCTTTGTCGAAGTGGAAACCCTCGATCAGTACGAGCAGGCTTTCACCGACCGGACGGTGATGACCCATTTCTTTAATGCCGGTGAGGAACACATAAGCCGTGAAGACTGGGTGCGTGTAGCGCACAAGCATGGGGTTCCATGTTTTAACGACGCCGCCGCCGACGTTCCGCCGATTTCAAATCTGTGGAACTACACTCAAATGGGATTTGACTTGGTGACATTTTCCGGGGGCAAGGGCCTGCGGGGTCCCCAGTGTACGGGCTTGCTCCTGGGCAGAAAGGACCTGATCGAAGCCGCGAAAAAGAATAACTCGCCGAACTCGAATACCATCGGTCGCGGTATGAAAGTGGCGAAGGAGGAAATCGTCGGTCTGGTGGCGGCGGTGGACTGGTTCCTGGTTCAGGACGACGCCGCCATGGAAGCAGAGTTCCGGCAGCGGGCGGAGCGGATTGCCGGGCACTTGAAGGGCTTGCCCACCGTGGAAACGAAGATTTTTATTCCTCCGGTCGCCAATCATGTTCCTCACCTGCTCATTACCTATGACCAGAGCCGGATCAAGATCACTGGGCCCGAGGTGATGCAAAAAATGCGCCAGGGCACACCACGTATCGAATTGAATCCTGGAACCGGCGGCCCTCCCGCAAGCGCGGGCCTGCCGGGCGGCAGCAACACTATCGTGGTGGGGGTGTGGATGATGCAGACAGGGGAAGACCTGCTAGTGGCGAAGCGACTGCGCGAGGTCTTAAAGGGGGCCGTCAGCCCTTAACAGGCTGCAGGTGCCCGGAAGCCCGCGCTTAGGCGGAAAGGATTTAACCACGGAGGACACTGAGGACACAGAGGCGGGTTAAAGCTTCGTGCGGCTAGGGTCAATTCTGTAGATCGCTGCTGGCTGGTTTGGAAGGAATCCGATTGTCGCCACTCAGGAGTGGCGGAAGGGTGGAAGGACTCGCCATTGGCTGACGGGCGAACCGCTGGACTTGCAAACGATCGCTGCCTTCCTCAATGAGATAAAACTTGTCGGCTTCTACGTTGCGGAACACTTGCTGCAGACCGCTGGGCCACTTGACTTCAACTGTTTCAGCACGAACCGCTTTACCCAGGCCAAAATGGGCACGCAAATCGCTCTGCGAGAGATAACTGCCTCCGCCTTCGACTTCTCGAATTTGTGAGATGCCGCCAGCCAAAACCCGGATTCGCGCTCCCATCGCGTCGCGATTGCTCTTTTTACCCGACAGCTTAAAATTCAGGAAGTGATTCCCGTTGCCGCCGCCGTTGTGCAGCAGCAGAGGCACATCTCCGTTATTGGCGACCACAACATCCATGAAGCCGTCGTTGTCGAAGTCCGCAAACGCGACCCCGCGGCCGACGTAGGGCGTTTCAAATCCGTTGCCAGCTGACTTGCTCGTTTCCACGAACTTGCCGTTGCGTTCGTTGTGAAACAGGGAGTTGGTTTGCTTGTAGCGGATGTCAGGCGAGGCTTGCTCAATTTCCGGATAAACGTGACCGTTGGCAATGAAGATATCCAGCCAGCCGTCGTTGTCGTAGTCGAAAAAACCTCCCCCAAAGCTCAGTACTTCACGAGTGGCCCGGGTAATGCCAGCCTGGTCACTGACCTCGTCGAAGAAGCCCTTACCATCGTTCTGCCAGATGTGATCGGAAGATCTCTGAAAATCAGAAATGTACAGATCGAGCCAACCGTCGTTGTCGAAGTCTCCCAGCGAAATACACATAGCCGCCATGGTCATGCCCTGTCCAGTAAGGGCCATGCCGCTGGTTAGCCCTATTTCCTTGAAAGTGCCATCACGCTGATTGTGGTAGAGGTAGGCATTGAGCCCGTCGTTGGCGACGAATAGATCAGGCCAGCCATCATTATCGTAATCGGCTGCGCCTACGGAGAGGTTCTTGCCTTCGGGCTGGTAGATTTTGGCTTTGGCGGTAACATTCGTGAAGGTTCCGTCACCATTATTATGGTAGAGCGCGTCAGGGCTACCCCGGTACACGCTAGGAGGGCAACTGCTGAGGACTCCGCCTAAGCTGCAATACCGCCGGTCGCCCAGATCGACGTAGCTGCCGACGTATAGATCGAGCCGCCCATCGCGATCGTAATCAAAGAATGTGGCGCCCGAATGAAATGCCCCTGATTCGGTGCCAGCCACGCCGGCCTTGTCAGTCACATCGGTGAACGTCCCATTGCCATTGTTGTGATACAGAATGTTGCGGCTGTACTGGGTAACAAACAAGTCGGGAAAACCGTCGTTGTCATAATCGCCCCAAACACACCCCAGCCCGTAGCCAGTGCCCGGAACGCCAGCCTTTTCGGTGACATCCGTGAAGGTGCCATCGCCATTGTTGCGATAAAGCGCATTGCGGACGGAAATGCCGCGGTTGTACAGGTCGCGGCCATTCACAAAGTAAATGTCTTGCCAGCCGTCCGTATCAAAGTCGGCCACACAGATCCCCGGCCCAAATTCCTCACGGTTGATGGAGATACCGTTATTGCCCTTGAAGTGGACGAACTTGATAGTGGCCGATGCGGTAACGTTCGTAAACTGAATCGAAGCCGATGGCGGCCCCTGAGCATCCAAACTCGGAGTGCAGAAGGGGCCATCAAGCACGAATAGCAAGAAGAGTGCTGGAAGCAGAAGTTTGGTGCGTGACCAGCCGCATCGGCAGAGGAATACCGCAGCGCATAGCACGTTTACCACCCGATTTCTACCCTCGCGGTTTTGAGGCGTTCTGACCACGAACCGGAGGATAGCACCTCTCCAAATAATGGGCTCACGCATCCAGGAACCCGTGGGAAAGGGAAGGAAGAAAGAGCTATAATTCCACCGCAGGTCAGCGGCCTCCGAGGCGGTCCACACTTGATTCTGGCAGGAGACATTGACGGCACCAAGTGCAACCTGGCAGTCTTTCAGGAAACAGAAGAGGCTACCCTTCAGGCGGTTTTCCTGCGCCCGTGCGCGACCCGCGACTTCTCCCGATTCGAAGATCTGATCGAACACTTCTTGCGGCAGGCGGCGGAGGAGGGAGCCAGGATTGTCTGCTAGCGGATCAGCGTGGCAGGTTTCGGCGTGGCGGGGGCAGTGGTCGAAGGCCACCTTCACGCGAACAATTTGCCATGGACTCTGAATCCGTCAGAACTGGCGCGCCGGCTCGATGTGAGTCTGGAAAACATCCGCAACGGAAGGCCGGCTAGTTTGCGGGACTGAGCACTACGCTCCAAGTCGCAGGTTTGTAGATTTCTTTGCCTGCGACCTATGCGCGGATAACGAGCTTGCCCCTGGGAATCCGCCCGGTTTTGCATGGCTTAAGCGTTATAATACTGACTCGCGGGCGGGAAGAATTCATGGCACAGAACGGTCGAAATGGGACTCCGGCCTATAAGAGAATCCGGGGTGTCATCTGGAAGCGCATAGAAGCCGGGCAGCTGAGGCCCGGCGATGCGGTCGATTCGGAAAGAGAGCTGGCCAGAATCCACCAGGTAAGCCTGATGACCGCACGCCACGCGCTGACTTCGCTGGAGCGCGAAGGCGTGGTGGAGCGGCGGCGTAGCGCCGGCACCTTTGTGGCGCCTCCCAAGATCCATTTCAACAAGCTGATGAGTTACACCGAGCAAATGGCCGCCCGCGGCCTGGTCGCCGCCTCTCAGCTTCTGTGCAGTAAGATCATCGACTATGAACCGGAGATTGCGGCTCGACTTGCTGTCGCTTCCAACAGCCGCCTGGTCAAGGTGGAGCGTCTCCGGCATGCTGCCAATGAGCCCTTCGCTCTGGAAGCCTGCTACCTGTCGGCCGAAGAGTTTGGCCGCCTGACTTCCGCGCCCCTGGGACGGAGCTCTCTGTTTTCTACCTTGGAACACGACTTCGGGGTCGAACTGGCACATGCGGATGAAGAAGTAGATGCGACCGCCGCGGATCCTAGAACGGCGGAACTCCTGGCCGTCCCGCGCAACGCTCCCCTGTTGCGAATTCGCCAGGTTATTTATTCGACCAAAGGCAAAGCCACCATTTACGTGCTCGGCTTTTATCGCTCCGAACGGCACACGCTATTAATCCGCAGGTTCCGCTAGAAGCCGTTCGCGAAGGTCTGATTGACGGCCGGGCCCACGATCTCAAGTTCATACCGATGGTCGATTTAGCGGCCCGAGCCCAGGCGAGACGAGACAGTCCCTAAATCCGCGCGGATAACGAGACTGGTGCTAGACGAAGTGCCGACGAGGAAAATCCGGCAATGTTTGTAACTACAGTCTCCACGGCAACGGCACAGCGGAGATTAGTAGTGATCCCCCAGTTCCGGGACAACCAACAAATGGAGAAAACACGTGATCAATCGTCGGCAGTGGCTCCATGGACTTGGGATGGCATTTGGTGCGGCGGCGGTCCAGACCAGGGCTGCGGCTTCGTCGGAAGCCGCCGGTCAGGATGCGACAGCACAAGAAGGCACTCGGGCCAAGCCCTTGGCATTGGCAGATTACGAACCTAGAAGCATGCTCCAGGTACCGGAAACACGGCTCGAGAAAGCGCGCTTCCCCGCAATCGATATCCATACTCATATCTCGGTCTCCGCCAAATCAGAGAACGGCATAGGACTGGCCGCGGAGCGGAAGTACCTGGAAACTGCAAACGAACTGCTTCAGGTGATGGACCGCAAAAACATTCGCGCCATGGTCAACCTGACGGGAGGGTTCGACAACGGATTGCGTGAGACGGTCACCAAATTTGACCAGGCTTTCCCTGGGCGATTTTATTCTTTCGCCGAGCCTTCGTATGCCAAGTTTAAGCAACCTGATTACCCGCGAATTCAGGCCGACGCGATAGCGCAAGCCCATCGCGACGGTGGGAGAGGGTTGAAAATTCTCAAAACTCTTGGACTCTACCTGCGCGAAAACATCACTTCCGGAACGCTAGTAAAAATTGACGATCCGAGATTTGATCCCATGTGGGATGCCTGCGGGCAACTCCAGATGCCGGTCGCAATTCACGTCTCTGATCCCATCGCATTCTTCACACCCGCCGATCGCTTCAACGAGCGCTACGAAGAACTCAACAACCATCCGGACTGGTCGTTCTACGAGCACGATTTTCCCAGCAATGCCGAGCTGCTGGAAGCCCGCAACCGGGTCATGGCGCGCCATCCCAAAACGCAGTTTGTGGTCCTACATGTGGGAAATTTCTCTGAAGATCTGGCAAACGTTTCGCAAAACCTCGATCGTTTCCCCAACATGAGCGTCGACATTGCCGCTCGAATCGGAGAACTGGGACGACAGCCTCGAACCGCGCGAAAGTTCTTCGACAAGTATCAGGATCGGATCTTGTTCGGAACCGACGCGACCCCGCATGGGGATGAATTCCCACAGCAGGTCTTCAACGACGAGCTTTACGAAATCTACTATCGGTTTCTTGAAACCGATGACGAGTACTTCGATTACGCTCCGGCGAAAGTGCCGCCGCAGGGACGCTGGCGCATTTATGGCATAGACTTGCGGGAACCGATCTTGCGCAGGGTGTATTACGAGAATGCCGCCCGGTTGTTGCGGATTACTGTCTGATGTCTTCCGCACGACGACTTGCCGCTTTTCTGCTCTTTGCTGCCCTTGCGGCGGCCGGCGCGCAGGTGCGGGTCTGGCAGGGAACACTGACGCTGCCTACATACGAGGAAGGTCTGCCCGATCCTAACCCGCCATTCGATCAGCTCGCCACCAACCGCTTCAATTATCCGTATACCCTGCGTGATAACCTGACGGACCGTCGCGTCGATCATGAATGGCGGGCCATCTACCTGGAAAATGAATATCTGAAATGTTCGGTGTTGCCGGACATGGGCGGTCATCTCTATACGTGCGTAGACAAAATCAACGGCAAGCCAATCTTTTACGCGAATCCCTCGATAAAGAAAGCGGAGATCGGTTATCGCGGAGCGTGGGCTGCGTTCGGGGTTGAATTCAACTTTCCGGTCTCCCACAACTGGGTCTCGATGTCACCGGTGGATTTTGCCTTCGCGAAGCACGACGACGGCAGCGCATCGGTGACGGTGGGAAATATCGATCGTGTCTACGGAATGCAATGGACTGTGGAACTGGTGCTGCGGCCACAGTCCACTGTGCTGGAGCAGCGCGTGACCCTGAACAATCGCAACGATGTGAGGCATCGTTTCTACTGGTGGAACAATGCAGGAGTGGAAGTCTGGGACGATTCGCGCATCCAGTATCCCATGCGATTCGCCGCGAGCCACGGCTTTACTGAGGTTCAGCCCTGGCCCGTGGAGGCGGATGGCACCGATCTAAGCGTGGTCAGGAATCATACGAAAGGTCCGGTGTCGCTGTTCGTGCACGGCAGTCGTGAGCATTTCATGGGAGTTTGGAATCCGCGGACGAACGCGGGCACGGCGCACTTTGCCGATTACGCCGAGCTCCCGGCGAAAAAAATCTGGTCGTGGGGCGTCGATGCCGATGGCCTCGATTGGCGCAAAGCGCTTTCCGATAACGAGAGCGGATATGTGGAAGTGCAGGCAGGACTGTTCCGCAATCAGGAAACGTACGCATTTCTTCAACCCAGGCAGACGATAAGATTTTCTGAGTACTGGATGCCGGTTCGCGAGATAGGAGGGATTTCACGCGCAAATCTTGCGGGAGTGGTCCACCTCGGCCGTAAGGACGATGCGCTGCTGGTCGGGCTGAACGTCAATCACGAGATGAAGAATGCGACACTGCGTATCTCCGACGGAAACCAGCGTATTTTTGACGAGAACGCCGATCTCTCGCCGGAGCGGGTTTGGTCGCACCAGGCTCGATTGGCGAATCCGCAGGACAAATACACCTTCGAGCTTCGGGATGACCACGGTGCGGCTCTTCTGCGACAGACCGAAGACGAATACGACTGGACGCCGGCGGCGGACGTTCACGTTGGTCCGCAAACTACGTATCGCATACCTTCGGCAGAGAAGCGGAGCGAGGACGATTGGATCCAGCTCGGCAACCAGCAGGAACTCGATGGAAAACTTCTGCAGGCGCTCGAAACCTACAAGCAGGCACTTAGGAAATATCCTGACAGTTTCGGGGGGCAGAAAGCGGCCGGTCGTCTTTGTGCCAGCCTGCTGCGGTTTGCTGAGGCAAAAAACTATCTCGAAGTGGTTCATGCCCGCGATACCACCGATACGGAAGTCTCCTATTACCTGGGCCTTGCGTATGAGGCTCTTGGGGAGGCTCGATCGGCCCGAGCAGCCTATGAAGCCACGCACCTCCTGCCGGCATTTAGAGCTCCTGGCGCGCTCCGCTTAGGCGAACTCTCTGCCCGTGAGGGCGATTTGAATCAGGCAGAGGTTTACCTGCAACAGGCCCTGCTGGCTGCGCCAAACGACGTTCGAACCGCGGAAGAACTGGCTGCGGTCCGCCAGGCTCTTGGAAAATCCGAAGCGGCGCGAAGCCTCGCCCAGGAATGGCTGGCACGTTTCCCGCAAAGCTATTTTCTGCGGGAGCAGCTGGCTACTCCAAACCTGAACCATCTCGCCAATGATGCTGACCGGGTGCTGAATGTCGCCGCGCAGTACCTCCGCCTCGGTATGTATCAGCCGGCACTTGAAGTGCTCTCGCGAGAATATCCGGCTGTTGTGCCAGATGAGAGCGAACCCGGTGTCCTTCCGCCCCAGCGCCATCCGCTGGTTGCATACTTTCGGGCATATTGCCTGGAGAAGCTCGGTCGGCCTGCGTCAGCAGTCTACGAGGGCGCTTCCAAACTTTCTACTGCGTATGTTTTTCCCAGCCGCGTAGAAGAACTTGATGTCCTGAGAGCGGCGCTTCGGGACAATGTGGCTGATGGCACTGCTCACTATCTTCTGGGCACGCTTTACTTTTCGCGCGGCTTGACCGATGAGGCGCTCGCGGAATGGTATGCGGCGCGCAAGTTCGCTCCTAGTTTGCCGGTCTTGAATGCCAGTATCGGGCTAGCTCTGCTGCACGTTAAGAACGATCCCGAGCAAGCGCTTGCGTCGTTTCGCGAGGGGCTGCGCGGCGATCGTAACAATGTTGAACTCTACGTTGGAATTGACCGGGCGCTCAGCCTGCTCAAAAGACCTGCCAAAGAGCGAGTGAAAGCGCTGGAGCTCTATCCCGACCGCGCGGATATGCCGACGCGGCTGATCTATGAACTGATTTTGAATCTTGCGGAAGCCGGTGATTACGACGCCGCGACCACCCTTTTCCGAAACAGGTTCTTCGCCCGGGAAGAGGGTGGAACCAATGTTCGCCAGGTTTGGATCGAAGTTCAGTTGCAGCACGCCCTGTGGCTGGCGCGTACTGGGCGTTGCAGCGAGGCTTTGTCAGGCGTCGAGCATCTGCCATCGGAAGTGCCCGATCTATCCTTCACCCGCACAGGCCTGGAGCCAATCCTGCGCTCGGCGCGGACGAATTATCTAGTGGGGGAACTCTATGGCAGCTGCGGAGAAGCGGCAAAGTCAAAATCCCGATTTGAGCTTGCTGTGGCTCGGCTCACTCCTGACCAGATCACCTGGGCCTATATGTCCGCCCGAAAATTGCCAGGCTTTGACCAGAGTCAATGGCAGCGGCGCCTTGAGTCAGCCCTGGACAGTGCGCGGAGTCTCGGCCAGACAAGTTCTCTGCCCGGCTGGTGGTTTTACAACTGTGGATTGATCGACACGGCGCTCGGTCATGCCGCGGACGCCGAAGCTGAATTCCGCAATGCTCTCCTGATGCCGGATCATCTGCTGGCTTATCACTTCACCCGGCTGGCTCTTGCCCAGCACTCACCGTGAGATGCTTACCCCGCGGCGTGAAGGAAGCGGAACACTATCGGTGTACTGTGCCGGTTCACGATTCTCGATGGGCTTATCCGCTCCTCGCACGAACCAGAGTGACGCCCCGATCGAGAGGGTGAGTCCTGCAAACCACAGAACCGTCGTCCGCTGACTAGCGGGAGCAGCCAGTAGTATAAGAATGTAATGGATGATCTTGAGAATTTTTTTAACGGCAGGCCGATTCATAATCGAGTAACGGTATCGAAATCCTCGGCCGCCAGGGAATTTTTCGAAGACGGTGGTGCCTCGATCCGAACGAGGATCTTTCCCCTGGTCAACGGGAGGAAATTGATCGCGTGTGCAGGCTATATCTCCATTTGCACGTTGATGAGGCATTCGTGCAGGAGCATCTTGATGAATGGCTGGCTTAAGCTCTTGATATTTACTCTTGGGAGCTGCGCAGTTGCGGTGGCTGCAGACAACCTAGTTGAAAGCACTCAGGCCTCTAAAGATGCCGTGCTGGAGACGAACCCAGCGTCGGCATTCTGGCGTGCCGCGCGGCCCGTTTACATGGATAAAGATACTCGCGGCAACGTGGTTCAGGGATATCGTACAGAGGTCCGCACGCGTTGGACGACGAACAACTTTTACCTCCTATTTATTTGCCCATACGAGGAGCTCTACTTGAAAGATGCTCCAAATACCGTGACAGAAACCAATCAACTCTGGAATTGGGATGTTGCCGAGGTATTTATTGGTTCGGATTTTCAGGATATCAAGCGCTACAAGGAATTCGAGCTCTCCCCCCAGGGTGAGTGGATCGACCTGGATATCGATCTCAACAAACCACGCCACGAAGATGGTTGGACCTGGAATTCGGATTTCGAAGTCTCCGCGCGCATTGATCGAGCGGCGCACATTTGGTATGGAGCGATGCGAATTTCGTTCTCCGCGATTGAAAAACATCCCCCAGAAGAAGGCAATACGCTACGCGTGAACCTGTTCCGAAGCCAGGGACCGCCGTTAAACCGGCACGAGATAGCTTGGCAATCTCCGTTGAGCGAAACATTTCATGCCCCGGATCGCTTCGGCCTACTCAGACTCGTGAAGGGAGTGCAATGAATCTGCAAGACCGGAAGAGGTTGCGATCGCCCTGAAAGTTTCTCCTGCCCCGGAAGGTTGAAACGACTCCAGAAGCCTGGCCTGGCCCAACGGGTGAATTTTTAACGGGAACGTGGGGAGCTTCCTGGCGGGGCGATCGAACAGAAATTGGGGGCCCCTCCCTGATGACGGTTGGGCTCGGGGCCGACTTTCGGGTTGCACACTGTGCACCAATTTCATTCGGGCCACTCGCGATTCACCCTCGCGTCTTCTCCCGTCCACCGCTTTCCTTCACCGTGAATCCGATCGTCGCTACTACCTGGGCGTCAGCACCCGCCTGCCGTAGCCTCGGTCCCGCATCCACGCATTTACTTTCTCCAATTGACTGGTCAAGTCTGTTAACTTTGGTGCCACGGACCTTCCATCTGCCTTCGTTCTCTTATCTTTCTGAGTTCGACATTGAGGTCAGTGCTGAACTTGATCGCGAGAAGGTTCTTGAGGAACCATTTCTTGTTGTCTGAAAGCGTCGAGTCAGGGGCAGCGTAAATTTCGACTAGCCTCCCAGCATTGACGTCCCCCCATGCACTCAAACAACCTCGCCATACAGAGACGTCTTCTTGGGTGACTCCCATTAGTTCGTAGACCTCGCCCTCTGTATTCTTGAGTTCGGCTGAAAGCTTGGTCGTTAGCAAGAACTTCAGAGCGAAAAGACGCTGATGTTGTGTCGCCGTTGAGTCATCACCTGCTGCCAAATTTTTAATGCAGAACTCAGCAAATGCCCGTAGGGTGTTTGCACGGGATACAGCCCTATTCAACTCCTCGGCCTTGCGGGCGGCGGCGGATTCCGCCTGTGTCTTAGCCAGCACGGCTGCATCACGCTCTGTACCCAAACGGTCGTATCCGGCAGCCTTCGGCTCGAGACTCTCACTATGCTCAGTGAGTCTTTTAACCTGTGAGTGCAAGTCCGTAACCTGCGTGCTAAGGGTTTCTTTGCGTGCGGCGTCGTCACGCTCTTGCTGCCATTTGAGCAGATCGACTTTCTTGGTCAGCGCCCGTTCTTTAGTTGCATCAGGATTTGGAGATTCAATCAGCTCGTTCAGTTGTTCGAGAACTTCAGCTATTGTATTCGGTGCAGGCTTGCGCGGTCGCCCGCCTTTGTTCTGCGGAGCAGGTACCGTTGTTTCGGTCATTCGTTCCTCTCTTTTAGCCGCTTATTGTGACAAGCACAGCCATGCGTGGTTTCACATACCGCAACAAAGACTGGGTCACCTTATTATTTTAGGTCTCGCAAAATGCGTGCCAGCGAAGGCTTGTAGGACTTCTGCATTAGTCCTAGCGCAATTTTGACCGCTGGAGAGGCATGACCGCCACGGTACGGACGTAACGCTACAATCCGAGGTAGACAATAGAGCAAATCGCTACAGATGGGGAACTTAGAGGCATCAATGTCCACGCCTCAGCAAATTTCTGCCCAGGTGAACTTGACGGAGGCTTTGCGTGCTTTTAGGTTTTGCAGGCAATTGATGCGACCCATGGAGGCAGTGATAAAGAGATAACTCCATGTCGTGGAGATTCGGGTTTATGGAGTTAAATTTCCTCGAGGATCTGGACTGCAAGCCTCGCGGTTGCACCGGCGACAGCCGCGCAATGAGACGTTTTTATATCGATAGGTTTCTTGAGGTTTTGGTGGGGTTTTCAGAAGGTTATTGGCAGGTTTGTATGAGTTTATTTTTACACTGGTTGCAGGAGTGAGTTTGTGCAACAA
>WNFA01001291.1_pt1 | contig 20275 bp, 23 predicted proteins | sample 5400481 | NCBI WGS metagenome assembly WNFA01 (sample SAMN13153340, study PRJNA577476) | soil metagenome | isolation source: 120 cm saprolite under Douglas fir tree site 2 hole 1 replicate 2 | place: USA:California | collected 2015-04-18
CCTGGTCTACCGCACGCACCACTCGTTCCCGCAAATCTTCCGAATACGCTTTCATACCTCTTGCTCCCTTTCTCTGCTCGCTTCACGCTCCTTTACTTATTCTATCACATGGCTCAACTCTTCCGCAAGCCGCTGTAGAGTATGAGGAGGCCTGGTTATAAACTGTAGTTCTTGTTTTGTATTCGTCGTCACCAACATGCTGGAGATCAGGAGGACTAATTATGAACTGTAGTTCTTGTGGGTTGCAACTTCCCCCGGGAGCAGCAAACTGTCCCAGGTGTGGTGCCGCCACACCCAACAATTACTCCGCTGCTGGGACAGCGCCCAACGATCCCACCTATATATCAACACCTTATGCTGCTACGCAGCAAACACCGTCAACCTCATATGCTACACCGCCCTATGGGACAACACCACCAACCCAATATGCTGGACCGTCCCAAGAGGCACCCCTTCCAACCCAGTATGCTGGGCCACAACCTTATGCAGCCATACCCCAAAACCCTTATAGTCAAAACCCTTATGGTGCGTCCTCATACACCCCTTACAGCGCTGCACCGCCAACGCCAGCACCGGTACCACCTTTACAACCCAAACGTCCAGGCAACCGCATCGGCATCATCGTCGGTGTCGTAGTCCTTGTGCTGATCCTGATCGGCGGGGGTGTTTTTGCCTTGCTTTCGCGTTCGGGATCAAGGCCTGCACCCACACCGACAGGAAATGCCACCACTACGGCTCCCAATGCCACCGTTCCCGCCACTGTCGACACATCTGTTGTATCCTCACAGGACCCCTATACCCATAGTGGGACTTTGGCCTTCTCTGACCCCTTGAGCGACAACAGCAAAGGGTACGGTTGGGGTGAAACTGCACCCAACTGTGCCTTCACAGGTGGGACCTACCATGCGATCGCACCAGATGCCAATTATGCCGACTACTGTCTCGCCAACGCCTCCAACCTCAGCAACTTCGTCGTGGAAGCTCGGATGCAGGTTGTCAAGGGCGATGGTGGCGGCATCGTCTTCCGCGTCACGAGTACCAATCCGAATAACGAATACTACGAATTCGTTATTTTTCAAGATGGGTCTTACGACTTCTATCTCGTGACAGGGAACTCGAGTTCAGACAGCAAGACCTTGTCCAGCGGCTCCAATCCGGCTATTACCCATGGTTTGAATCAGACCAACCTGATTGCTGTGGTAGCAAAAGGCAACTCCATCATGTTGTACGTGAACCATCAGCCTATCGCTAAGGTGACTGATAGCACTTATACCGGCGGGAAAATTGGCTTCGTTGCCTATCCCAATACCAACCCAACGGATGTGGCTTTCAGCAATCTCAAAGTGTGGAGGCTGTGAAGTAGCTCTAAGCCCAGGACAAGGGAATAGCGAGCGGCGAATCCAAGATGATCTAATCCGCTCGCTGCCAAACACTTTGCTACAATCTCTTATTTTCATCAGCGCGGTTGCATGCGAATCGCCCCATCCAACCGAATCACCTCACCGTTAAGCATCTCATTCTCAACGATATGCCTTGCCAGGGCCGCATACTCGTCGGGACGACCCAGGCGAGGTGGGAAAGGAACTTGCTGGCCCAGCGCAACGCGAGCGGGTTCTGGCAAACCGGCGAGCAAAGGAGTATCGAACAAACCTGGAGCAATCGTCATCACCCGAATGCCATAGCGAGCAAGCTCCCGTGCAATCGGCAGCGTCATACTCACGATCCCACCTTTCGAGGCCGAGTAAGCCGCCTGCCCAATCTGACCCTCAAAGGCAGCAGCCGATGCGGTGTTGATGATCACACCGCGCTCACCACCTTCATTTGGCTGATTTGTCGCCATCGCCGCTGCCGCGAGACGAATAGCATTAAACGTTCCGATCAGGTTCACCTGGATCACTCTCGTGAAGGAGGCCAGGCTACCCGGCCCGTCCTTCCCCAATACTCTTTCGGCTGTGCCAATACCGGCACAGCTAATTGCTACATGCAGACCGCCGAAGGCGTCAACCGCCGTCTGTACAGCTTTTTGCACATCTTCTTCTTCCACGACATTGGTCTTGACGAACCGCACAGAATCGCCCAGTTCTTTCGCCAGGGCTGTGCCTGTCTCGCTGTTGAAGTCGGCGATCACCACTCTAGCCCCGGCTTGTACGAAAAGCCTGGAGCAGGCGGCTCCCAGGCCTGATGCGCCACCTGTAATCAAGACACCCTGGTTCTGTAGTTGCATGGAATGTTTCCTCTTTTATTTATTTGACTCCATCGCCCGAACAACAATCTCAGAGATATCCTCGATCTGCATCTTCTCCTCTGCCTCCACCCCCTTGATACCATCATCAAACATCGTAATGCAAAAAGGGCAAGCGGCGGCAAGAACTTCGGCACCCGTCTCCAGCGCCTCATTCACACGGGTTTGGTTGACTCGCTTGCCGATCCGCTCCTCCATCCAGGCACGACCACCTCCGCCGCCACAGCAGAAGCTCTTGTTACGGTGACGACGCATCTCCGTCACGCCGTTGCTGTTAAGCACAGTCAACACACGACGTGGCTCATCGTAGATGTCGTTGTAGCGCCCAATGTAGCAGGGATCATGGTAGGTCAGCTTGCGCTGGTCAAAGCCTTCGGGCAGCTTAATCTTCTCATCGGCCAGGAGCCTGTCGATGAAAACCGAGTGATGGACCACTTCATAGTTACCGCCAAGCTGTGGATACTCGTTCTTGATCGTGTTGAAGCAGTGCGGACAGGCGGTAATAATCGTGCGATGCTTCGTTGCTACGCCGGCCACGTTGTTGCCGGGTGCATGACCGTTGTGCCCATTGTTCTGATCGTTGACGTTGAAGCCATAATTGTTCAGCGTCTCGACATTCTGCTGCGCCATCATCTGCCACAGGTATTCATTGCCGATGCGTCGCGCCGGGTCACCTGTACACCCTTCTTCGGGACCAAGAATGGCGAAGTTGACCCCTGCTGCCAGCAAAATCTTCGCAACCGAAGTAGCTACCTTCTTATTGCGTTGATCAAACGAGCCCATGCAGCCAACCCAGTAGAGCACATCAGCACCGGGATTCTCCGACAGCAATGGAACGCCCAGGCCCGTAGCCCACTCCGCACGCTTATCGTTATTGATTTCCCAGGGATTGGAATTGCGCTCAATATTGTTAAACAGCGATGTAACCTCTGGGGGAAAGTCGCTCTCCTCCATCACCAGGTGGCGGCGCATATCGACAATTGTGGGCACATGCTCAATCGAGACCGGGCAGATCTCCATGCAGGCGCGGCAGCTTGTGCAGGACCACAATGCGTCGGTGGAGATGATGCCTCCGACCATCGGCTGGTGATGCGCTTCTCGCTCTCGTGCGTTCTCGTCGGCCTTGACGCCAGCGATGCCCAGCCTGCTCCACAGCGTATTTTCACCCAGAATTTCATCGCTGTGTACAAAGAGCGCTTCCTTGACCCCCAGGATGATTTCCTTCGGGAAGAGTGGCTTGCCTGTATTGGTCGCTGGACAGACGGTGTTGCAGCGTCCGCATTCGGTGCAGGCATAACCATCAAGCAATTGCTTCCATGTGAACTGCTCGGCCTTCGAGACGCCGTAGTCTTCGCGTTCCTCGATATTCTCCATAAATGGCAATGCGCCTTTGGGCCCATGGTTGCGGAAGAAGACGTTGAAGGGTGTTGCCATCAGGTGCAGGTGCTTGGAGCGTGGCAAATAGATAAGGAAGCCCAGCACAGTAATGATGTGTACCCACCAGAAAATGCGATACAGAGAAGTGTTCGCAGTAGTTCCCAGACCGCTGAACGCGGGATAGAGTGCCTGTCCGAGGGGTGTCCAGGCTGCGCCATTGCTGGCTGCGTATTCAAAGCCTTCGACAAGGGCCAGGGTGACGATAACTGCCAGGATCAAGCCCAGGATGATGAAGCCATCCCAGGGTCCGTGCAGGAAGCTCGACAATTGCTTGGGACGTATCACACCGCGGCGCAAGGCGAAGAGCCCCAGGGCGAGAAAGACAAAAATAATGAATGCATCCAGCACGATCGCAAAAGTGCGATTATCGCCAAGCAGAGGCAAAGAGCCGTTAAAGGCTCCAAGCATCAAATTGAGCAGGCCGAACTGGATAATGATGAATCCCCAGAATGTGAAGAAATGTGCGATACCAGGGATAGGGTCGCGCAGCACACCACCCTGACCAAGGACGATCAGGAGAAATTCACCAATGCGGTCCTCGATGTGGTCAGTGCGGTTCTCGCGTCGGGCCTTCAGTAACAGAGTAATCAACTGACCTACGCGGATACCAAACAGGATGAGCGCTGCTACGAAAAGAAGCACGAAGAGTAGTGTGCCGAACCATCCCCCGGTTGGTGAGATCACAGGGGGTGTCATATGAACCTCCGTTTCCAATTACCACTGTTCGAGAGTAAGCCCAGCAATCCAGGTAAAATGCTGGTCGCGTGCAACAAGCGTGAGCCCATACTGCATGGCTGTTGCGGCGATCCAGAGGTCGTTGTCGGGAAGCATGAGCCCCTTAGTGCGTTGCTCATGCTTCATGTGGCCGTAGATTCTGGCTGTAGTGCTATCAGCGATCAGGGCGATCATGGTTTGTGCCAGTCCATCCACTTCGGCTAGGCTTCTTTCAACATGGACAGAATGTGCCGCACCATAGTATAGTTCTCCAAGTGCAACAGTGGAAACATAGAGCGGTGCAGCCTCAGCCAATCGATGACGGATCATTCTAACCTGTTTCAATGAGAGCACCAGCACACTAGAGTCCAGCAGATAGCTAGCACTCATCTGGATCGATCCTCTCACAGTCCTCCAGCGCGCGCTCCATCGCTTCGGCATCCTCTAGAGGTAGCTTGAAACGTAGCAGAGCACTTCCGGGTGTGCCTGGAGGCAGTGGTGTGGTAGGCACAGCCATAGGTACAGAGGCTTGCTCTGTCTCTGTTAGCCTTTGTGCGAACTCTAACACCTGTCTTTGATCGTTGGGCGAGAGCCGCTCAACGATCTTGTGAAGCTCCTCAAGCACGGTTGCCATTTTCTCCTCCTGATTTTGTTGTTATCCACTCGCCTAATTATAGCATCAAGCTCAGTGTTCTTTCCTTCGTTTCACCTCAGTAGTGAGTTGAGGTAGAATGGTCAGGACATCACCAACCACACCAAAGTCGGCGACGGAGAAGATGGGTGCATGCTCATCTTTGTTGATCGCCACGATATACTTGGAGCCTTTCATACCCGCCAGGTGTTGAATAGCGCCACTGATACCACAGGCAATGTAGAGCGTCGGTTTTACGGTCTTACCCGTCTGCCCGACCTGGTAACTGTAGGGCAGCCAGCCGGCATCGACAATAGCACGAGTAGCGCCAGCTGCTCCACCTAATGCAGCCGCAAGTTCCTCGACCAGGTGATAGTTCTCGGCTTTGCCCAGGCCTCGACCACCACTCACGATAACGCTGGCATCCTCCAACGATGGGCCTTCGCTCTGAACCTCGACGCGCTCGAGAATCTTCATCTTCAGTGACTCAGCATTAATGGATGTGCTCAGCGTCTCAACCTCTGCGGTTCTCCCGGAGTATTGCACGATTCCGAATGCCTTGGGGCGTGTCAGTACAATACCGGTGCCTTGCTGAGGGAGCGTAGCGCTAACGACATTTTCGCCGCCCCAGGGGACGGTAACCTGGAGGGTATCGCCCTCGATATTCAAATCGGTGGCATCGGTAATCAGACCCATGTTGTTGCGCGCATTCAGGCGGGCAGCAATATCGCGCAGATTATAGGTGGTGGCGAGCATCAACAGCGCGGGTTGGTGTTGTTTGAGCAAGCCGCTGATGGTATCCACGGCAGGGAGCGTCAGGTAGTTGTCATAGGTGGCATCGGCGTGGATGTAGACCTTCTCTGCGCCATACTCGCCAAGAGTAGGAGCGACCGTTGCGGCAGCGGAACCCAATACAATAGCCTCGGCCCGGCCTAATTGTGCGGCTTTCCCCAGCACCTCTAGCGATGAGCGGGCGGGTTTGCCATCTTCTAGCTCGACCAGCACAAAAATAGTCTTCGTCATTACAAGTCCTCCTAGAGCAACGCGTTGCGCTGCAAAAAGTCGGCGATAGCCTGAGCAGCGTTGCCATCGTCTTTTATCACCTGGCCAGCAGCGCGAGCTTCGACTTTGCCTATCGCCAGCACCCGTTCGCGTGCCCCGGCCTCCCCAACCTGTGCAGAGTCAATGCCCAGGTCGGCCAGGCTGTACTGGGTAAAAGGCTTCTTCTTTGCGCTCATAATACCCTTCATCGTCGGATAAATAGCCTCGAATGAGCCGCTGGCAATTGTGACGACTGCCGGTAGGGGGCTTTCAACAGTCATGTAGCCGGTTAGCGTGACACACTTGGTGACGGCTTTGTTGCCCTGGACAGTTACTTCGCGTGCGAAGGTTAATTGTGGTATCCCCAGAAATTCTGCGATGCCGCCGGGGACCATACCGGTGTAGCCATCAGTACTCTCGGTTGAGCAGTAGATAAGATCAGCGTTTTCCTTTTTGAGGGCAGCGGCCAGTACACGTGCTGTGCCTAGCGCATCAGAACCTGCCAGCGCCGGATCGGTGATCAATATAGCGCGGTCCGCACCCATCGCCAGCGTGCGGCGCAGAGCTTCTTGTGCGCTTGTGGGTCCCATACTCACTGCCGTGAGTTCGCTGTTGCCGATCGCGTCCCTGAGCTTAATTGCGGCTGAAATTGTGGTCTCATCACCCGGGTCGAGCACAAGCGAGACGCCACTGCGTACGAGCCGCTTCGTATTTGGGTCGAGCTTGCTGACGACGGTGTTGGGATCGGGAATCTGTTTTACGCAGACAAATATCTTCATCAAATCCTCCAAAGTGGGTGCCTCTAAACGTGGGGCTCTTAAATATTGTATCTGCCCTGAAGAGGGAGTGTCAACGTTGCTGGCAAAGATACATGACATCCGCTAGCTGGCTAATGATATCAAATCCTGCCGATCACTATATGTATGGCTCGTGCAACAGGCTTGAGAAGGCAACTCACAACCGTGCAAAGATACAGGAATTAACAGGATTTGATATGATCTTGAGGGGGTAGAATTATTCCTTGATCCCACCGGCCAGTCTCTGTTCCAGCACCTCAGGCGTCATCCCACTCACCTCCACTATCTTTTGCCTGCTTGTCATGCCGTGTACAACACTGATATCGCGTTTGGCTATGCCCAGGCGTTCTGCGAGCAGGGCAACCAGGGCATCATTGGCAGCCCCATCCACAGGTGGCGCAGTCAGGCGCACCCGTAGCCCGCCTGCTGTCCACTCTATGCTGTTCCGCTTGCTGCGTGGTATGACCCGTACACTTATACGCATGCATCTACCAGCCAGGTGGGAGTGCCTGAAGTAGGAGCCTCTGCAGGGTGATCAGCAGGAAAAAACTTAGCAAAAATGCTAGATCTATCATCCATACCGGTTTCACAAAACGGCGTAGTGGGGTGATGAAAGGGTCGGTAATACGTGCTAAGAAGCGGATAAAGGCAAAGCGATCATCAAAGCGAAACCAGGATGCTATAGCTCGTACCAGCATCGCCAGGATAATAAACCCGATGCCGTAGTTGATCACCCAATAGGCAATAGGGAAAGGAATACCAAACATACCATCACTCCTGAACAGTACGTACCTCAATAACTGTAAAACCAAGCATTTTGCGGCGGAAGATCTCGGTGACGCGCACCCCTTTGAGGTCAGGCAGCGTCGTGAAATGTTTCTGCACAAACTCACCAATCGGGCGCGCTGCTGCCCAACCGGCCACAGAGGACGCGGCAGCCGAGGCAACTCGCGTGCGCGTGCTACTGGAGGCCATGCCAAGCAATGTGCCAATGGTCATCAGGGAAATGCCAACGGCGAGATTGGTGCCGCAGTTTGGATGAATAGCCAACTGCGCTTCACCAGCTTGCAAGCGTCGCAGCGCCTCGTCGACTGCCCGGCGCAGCACGCCGAGGTCCAGGTCTCTGAAGATGATGAAGCCGTCAGAATAGGAACGTGCATTGATGCTCAAATTTGGAATCATTTCGCTCAGGATGGTAATAGTCGCATGCTCCAGAGCATGATTCTGTCGAACACGACGGCCAAACAATACATCATCAAGTTTCATGAAACGTCTCCTTAGTAAACACGCTCGCCAAAGATCGCCCGCCCGATGCGAACAATGGTTGCACCTTCTGTAATAGCGATACGGTAATCGTCAGTCATACCCATCGAGAGGTGTTCCCATGAACACGCTGGTAGCTCAGTACGGAGCCGATCTCGCAATAAGCGTAGACCGCGAAACACAGGTCGCGCCTCTTCTGGATCTGCTACCAATGGTGCTATGGTCATCAACCCCTGTATCTCGATGTGAGGTAGAGCAAGTATCTGCCGAGCCACTTCTGGTGCTTCAGCCAATGACATCCCTTCTTTACTCGCTTCACCTGAAACATTGACCTGCAGCAGCACCGGTAACCGTATGCCTTTTTCGTCGGCATGCCTGTTAAGTGCTTGCGCTACGTGCAGGCTATCCACGCTCTGCACGCAGTCGAATGAACCAACAACCTTACCGGCTTTATTACTTTGCAGGTGACCGATCAAATGCCAGCGCACTTCCACTGGGTGAAACGCTGCGATTTTGGGGAGCGCCTCTTGCACGCGATTCTCGCCAAAATTGGTTACCCCCAAATTATACGCCATCCTTACAAGTTCAGTAGGAACCGTTTTTGAAACAGCTACGAGCGTGATCTCTTCCGGTCTTCGTTCTGCCTGTTGAGCCGCTTCAGCGATAATGGAGCGTACACGGGCAATATTGGCGGCTAGCTGCGTTTCGTCCATGGCTCTGCCTCCGGTTTATACTAACTGAATGACGCGCAGCATGGCTACTTCTCATCATATTATGGTAGAGGCATCTCTTGCGGGTGCCCTGGAGACCACGATTACAATTTGTGGAGCGCCAGGATTGCCGGGAAGCGCCCTGTTTTACCATGCTCACGGCGATGAGAAAAAAAGATGTCAGTATGGCACGCTGTACAAATTTCTGGCAACTCAATGTGTTCTGCTAACAACCCTGCCATGAGCAACTGGTTACGATTGGTCTGCCAAAGGTCCAGGCGGAGGGCTGTGCGCGGCGATGCCTCACCTATACCGGCATCGGCTCGTTCCTGTACTGATAATACGGCTGACTCACCTACCAGGTTGCGATACTTCTCGGTGGTAGGCATTTCGTCGAAGTGTGCCTGACCCTGGAAGATCTGCTGTACATGCTCGGAAACCTCATAGCAACAGGGCCCGATCGATGGGCCGATCCCGGCATAGATATCGCGTGGCAGACAACCAAACTGCTCGCGCATAGCATCTATGGTGGCAGCAGCTATCCCTCGTGCAGTGCCCCGCCAACCTGCATGCGCCATACCCAACACAGCTTGTACGGGGTCGTAGAGCAGGATCGGGGGACAATCGCCAAAGGAGAGCACAAGTGCGACATCACGTCGTTTGGTGATGAGGGCGTCGGCTTTGCGTCGTGGCTTGAATGTCCAGATGATTTCTTGTTGCTCTACAAAATAAGAACGATATGGCCAATCGCTACGCCAGTCATCCCATATTTCCTCTGTGCCAAGTGTAGCGACATCAGCGCCATGCACCTGCCAGAGCGTGGCGCAGGGATATGTGTGTAGGTGCATGGTCTGGAGTGTCAGCAGGCGGTTACGTACGACGTTGTCAAAGCTGTCTCCGCCACTCAATGCAGCGTTCAAGCTGTGATAAGGTGCCTGGCTATAGCCACCAAGCCGCGTGAAGACACCATGAGTTAGCTCTGGAAATTGGGAAAGTTGATTGAATTGCAGGTAACAAACGTCACCTTGCCGCTGTTCGATCAAGGAGGCTCCTTATTCTAACTGGGGGCGGTAACGTTACAGCTCTGTGCATCGCCCAACCCGAAGATACTATTTACCACCGGTTGGATTGTAGCACAGTTTGGTATGACCACATCCTCGTAACCTTGCGCTGGATCATAGGCGCTTGATAATTCCCCAAAGTTCTGATCGCCGACCCCTGGCCCCAGCGTGATACGCTGAATCGCCGAACTGGGAAGCGAGCGTGCATAGTAGGCAAAGGCGACAATCTCCTGTTCACTCAGGTCGGTATAGACCTGACCTTGCAAATCTGAGATGAGATCTGAGAGATGAGTGATCACACTCGTTAGATTTAGCTTCTTTTTCAGCACCTCCAACACCTGCTGCTGCCGCTGCGTGCGGCCAATATCGCCGATCAGATCGGCGTGGCGCGAGCGTGCATATTCTAGTGCCTCCAATCCACCCAGGTGCTGTGGCCCTGGTGCCAGGTAAAGGCGTTTGAACGCATAGGGATCGTTTGGGTTTGCTTGCGTGTCATCGGGATAATTGTCATCGATAATCGGATGCGCCACATCGATGTCGACGCCACCAAGCGTGTCTATCACCTTGGCGAAACCGCTTAATCCAATCCACGCGTAGCGATCAATCGTGATGCCGTAATCATTCTCGATAGTCAGGCGTGCCTCGCGAACACCATCATCGAAGCTATGGTTCTGGTTGGCCGCAAACTCAAAGGCCTGGTCGATTTTATGCATGCCGCCTATTTCCGGCACATATACCCACGAATCACGCGGAATGGAGACCATGTAGACACTGTTGTTGACGGTATCGATATGTATAACCATCATGACCTGCGTGAGGACACCTGGAAAGCTGTATTTCCCGTCATCATCACTTCCAAGCAACAGAATATTCCAGGATCGCCCGGTGATGACGCCTGATACAGGCATCGCGTTACTGGTAATAGGCTCATCTTTGCCACGACTGACGGAATGGTAGATTTTGCTGAGTGGTGCTTGTATATTCGAGTTGAAGTAATAGTAGCCGTAAGCAATACCTCCACCTCCCAGCAGAAGCAGGAACAGGCAGATGGTCAGTACCACACGATGCCATGACGTCCTGCCTTTGCGTGTCTTTATTGGTGGTGGCGGTCCATGCCATAGAGGCCCTCGTGGTACACAGTCTGGGGAACTGGAACTCTGCCCAGCGGATAGGTAATGATAGTTGTGCTTTATTGTTTTTTCGTCATCCATTGTTGGCACCTGGTTGAACAAGTCTTGGAGAAATGCGAATTATCCCAGTGGGGCTTCGCCTGCAATGGCACCTCCATCAGACTCTTCCACTCACCTCTATAAAATTAGTATACCAAATTGACAAAGGAAATGTTAAAAAAGAGCAGAGCGAGAAATATTGAGAACCAGAGAGATGGTACAATAACACCATAGATTGCATATTTGGAGGAATGTCTTATGAACCTTGAGCAAATTCAGCAAGCACTGCACGCTGAAGGGCTGGATGGCTGGCTCTTTTATGACTTTCGTCGCTCAAATCCTATTGCTCACCAGGTGTTGAAACTCCCCGCCGAGGACATGTATACGCGCCGCTGGTTCTATTTTGTTCCGGCCCACGGCACCCCGAGCGCCTTAATTAGCGCCGTTGAGTCGCATGTACTTGGCTCATTGCCGGGAGAGCGGCGTGTCTTCCAAACCTGGCGAGAGATGCAGGCACACCTGCAAGCTGTGTTACAACGTGGCATGCGTATAGCGATGGAGTATTCGCCGATGAATGCCATCCCCTACATAGCGCGTGTTGATGCTGGCACCCTGGAATTGGTGCGTTCATATGGAGTGGAGGTGGTCAGTTCAGCGAATCTGGCCCAGCGTTTTGTGGCCCAACTAAGCGATGAACAGATGGAAAGCCATCGCGAGGCCGGACGCCGCCTCATCGCAGCGAAAGATGCCCTCTTTGCCGCTCTGAGTGACGACCTGCGTGCAGGTGTAATGCTCGATGAATACAGTGTGCAACAGCGTTTCATCACACTGTTGCAGCACAGTGGTGTAATTCTACCCGATCCACCAATTATTGCGGTCAACGCAAACAGTGGAAACCCACACTACGTGCCGACGAGCAGCAAGCATGATCCCATACGCCGTGGCGACCTGCTTCTATGTGACTTCTGGGGACGCCTACCCGAACCTGGTTCGATCATTGCCGACTATACCTGGATGGCTTTCGCAGGCACTCGCGATGAGGTTCCTGCGCTGCAGCGTGAAGTATTCGAGATTGTACGGCGTGCACGTGATACTGGTATCACCTTTGTGCGGGAACGACTTGCTGCGGGTCAGCACGTTGAGGGTCGCCAGGTAGATGATACCGTGCGTGCAGTAATCGCAAACGCTGGTTATGGCCAGTATTTTATCCATCGTACCGGCCATAGCATCACCACCGTTGACCACGGAGATGGCGCGAACAACGATAATTTCGAGACGCAAGACGACCGTAACTTGCTCACGCACTCCTGTTGCTCCATTGAACCGGGCATCTATCTGCCTGAGTTTGGCGTGCGTAGCGAGGTGAATATTCTGATTCAGGAACGCGATGTAGAGGTAACCGGTGTGCCAGTGCAAGAAGAGATCGTCGCATTACTGTAGGGACCTGATGATGATCTATCACGAAATACGCGAGCCATCCGTAGGGGCCGATTCATCGTGCCCATCGCCGATTTATCGGCCCCGGAAACTCACCGCATCGCGTCCTACAACCCTTATCTGTCTCTCATCGTATATATGGCAAACTGATACAAAGTTACAACCTAGGGAGGCATACCAATGGCTGATGAATGGGAACAAGGCCCCGAAGGCGGAGCAAGAAGCAACCAACCTAATCGAGATGAAATAGAAAAACGCTTAGAAGACCTCACGCGAACAGTAGTACAGGGTGCGAGTGAAGCGCAACAGCGTATTAAGCGTGCTGTGGATAAGGCGAGCGAATACTGGCAACAGACGCAAACTACCCCTGTGCCGCGCAAGGCATCGAGCGTTGAGGAGCAACGCATCCGTCAACTGGCGAACATGTGGAGTGCCGGAAACTGGCGTGTTGCACGTGACCTTGGCACCTACATGGACGTGGTCTCCTGGAGTAGCGACGAAGTGTGGGAGGTCACGCTACAGACACGCTGGGAAACACGCAACATGGAGCTGGTAACCGAACCCTACACCGGTCGCCCGCTAGGGAAACTGCAACCGGTGCTGCCGGTGTGGGATTATGAATTGCCTGCCGTGACCGGACTGAAGGCACCGCCAAGTCGTACGCGCATCGAAGGGCTGGACGAGATATTAGCCTGCACCGTCTGCAATGGCACTGGCCGTGCTCTTTGTAGCACATGCACAGGACGCGGTTGGATTGTCTGCCCCGATTGCAAAGGGCGAACTAAAAAACGTTGCACCACCTGCCGAGGGCGTGGCTACATTGCGGATTGGGCGCAGCGTGAGAAGAAGCCGTTTTTCCAGAAACAGGCGGAGAATATAGCAACCTCGGTGACCGAGAAGGTTGCAGACGTGTTTGAAGGGATTCGTCAGCAAGGTGTGCCAATTCCCAACCCGGTCGATGCTGACCCTGCCAACAAGGGTCAGACTGTTCCTTGTCCAGATTGCGTGAATGGCGAAATGGATTGCACCTGTGGCAATGGCAAGCGCGTTTGTACGAACTGCCAGGGGGCAAAAACTGCCCTGTGTGCCAACTGCGGCGGCACTGGCAAGGTGGTGCGTCATCGCGAGATCCTGCGTCGCTTTGACCTGCGCGTCCAAACACAGGTGGTGGGCAACAGCCCCATTCCTGAGCAGCGCCTGCTCAAAGCAAGTGGCGAGCTGGTTCACAACGCCGAGATCAACGAGACATTGCATCCCGAAGCTCCTCCCGAAGGCATTCCCATGGATGTCTGGCAGGTGGCCGTCGACATGGTGAAAAAGGCTATTGCCAGTCAGGAGAAGCCCAGCATTGATCCGCAGGCAAGCTCTCGTACGACACTACAGGTGCTGGAACTGGTGCGCATCCCATACAGCAAGATAGACTACCGCTTTGAAAACCAGGAATACGTCTTCTACGTGTACGACGGCGAGGGCAAAGAGAAGTTCTATGCCGATCGCTATCCGGCACGTTGGGATCGTATCGAACGTCTCGTTCGCTCTATCACCAATGATCTGATGACACCGGCGCAGGACCCTTCTCAGCCCGGTAGTTTCGCCTCGGGCTATCGCGTGCCAATCGAGGTACCCCCGTATACAATTACCGAAGAGGACGAGGAAGAACATCCATAGCAACCAGAGCGAGAGTCTGGCACCGCTAGGCTCTCGCTCTGGTTGCTACGCTTGAGCCTCCCACTCGTAATCGAGTATAGCGTACACCAGTGTATCCCACCAGCGACCTTTCATCCACTCGTTCTCGCGCAACCTTCCCTCCAGTTGCATGCCAATTTTCTCCAACACCCGTGCGGAGCCCACATTCTCAGCAATACAATGTGCCCAGATGCGATGCAGTCCCAACTCTCCAAAGCCGAAGGCGAGTATGGCTCGTGCGACCTCGGTTGCATAGCCCCGGCCCCAGTAGCGGCTATCGAATTCGTAGCCGATATCCGCCTCGTGAGCATTGGTGCTGCGCATACGGATGCCGCAATTGCCGATCAGTCGCTCTTCGCCCTGCAAGATGACAGCAAACTGAAATTTCTTGCGCGGCTGTTCCTCTTGCCAGGCAATAAACCAGCGTACGAAGGCGCGCACATCCTCCTCCGTTCTGTGCGTCCAGGGGCTGTAGCGTAGGTAGTGCGGGTCATTTTGATATGCGAGCACGGCTCGCCAGTCGCTTTCCACGAACTCGCGTAGCAGTAGGCGCTCAGTGGTGAGGATCATCTTTAGTTCCTATACCAAAACTGATCCCACGCCTGCCAGAAATTATCCCCGGTAGAGGATACCGTACGTGGCCCCTCAATCTGCACGCCATTCCGTCCCATAAAATCATTGACACGTTCGGGCGACGCCAGCTCCACCCTGAACGTAACTGGACTGGTGGGTTTGTAGGGTTTGGGCCAATGTTTCATACTCAATGCCTGGGCTGCGCGCATCTCGATCAATGCACACGCATCCTTAGGAGCCATACAGCGCGCCGAGAAGCGTCCCAGGCCCGTTTTAACGGGGGCCGTCACAACGTTTTCGCCGAGCAGGGTCGTTACCTCGCGGCAGGTGGCCTCATCGCCGGAAACGAAGATGCCCGGTACATCCCAACAACCCGCAATGGCCGCCAGGATACCACTTTCGCCCACCAGCGTATCGTTGATCCACGCATTGTACCAGGCCTCCGATGACACTGTGTGGCAGAGCACACCATCAGGCGTACCGGCCATCGCATGGGCACCCACAAATAAAATCGCGTCACATCCCTGCTCAAAAGGCGCAATGTAACGCGCCCAGGGGTAGCCCAGGATATACTGTGCGCTAGATTCCAGGCGTTCAGGAATAAAACTCTTAAAGGAGTGCGCTCCTCCGGCTCCGTGACAATCAACCACCACTATTTCACTTGCTCCCGCCGCACGCGCACCACGCACTGCCGCATTCATCTCATCAGTGTAGAGTTTTCTGCTCTGCTCATAAAAAGTCGTGCCCGCGTTGACTTGCTCCCAGGTCTCGATGCAAGAGATGCCTTCCATATCACAAAAGATAACAACACGCATAACGCCCCTTCTTTCACATAATCTACAGTCGATATCTGAGTTCGCTGAGACAGCATACGATACTAAAAACGCGTTCGGGCTTTCTTTGACTTGCGCCTCTTATACCCCCTATAGTGTATAACGGGTGGCTCGTATTCTCGATACAGCCTTCTGCCAATTTTCCAACCAAAATACCCAAGGATCACCGCACCTGCAATCCCGCTGATAGCCATTGCGATACGCAGCAGAATGAGAACCAGCAATGCACTATGAAAAATAGGGACCAGCGGATTGGCGTAAATGCGACCAATCACTGCCACCAATAGGCTAATCATCAGGCCGATCAAAACTCCCAGGCAACAACCGAGTGGGCCACCGTTTAACGGGTCACGTGCCTCCGGCGGCAGTGACACTTGCGGCTCCTGCTCCGCCGCAGGGCCTGGAGTCATGGACTGTTCCTCGATCACTTGCTCGTCGGAGGTAGCAGGTGCAGTCACCTCCTCTGGATGTGCTCCGTTTTCTGTTGGATCCTGGTTCTCTTCTGACATATCGGCTAAAACGTTCCAAACTGGCGATCGCCCGCGTCACCCAGACCTGGCATAATATAGCCATAATCGTTCAGAGTCTCGTCAAGGGTCGCGATGTAAATATCGATGTCAGGATGGGTTTGCGACAGCTTGAGCAGACCATACGGGGCTGCGATGATGCCCACGTAGGAAAGACGTGGGATACCACGTCGTTTGAGGATATTGATCGCATCGATAGCTGAGCCTCCCGTCGCTAGCATCGGGTCTACCGCATAGCAAACCTGCAGGTTTACACGCAGTGGGAGTTGATTGTAATACTCCATTGCCTGTAGGGTATGCTCGTCGCGGCGCAGCCCCAGGTGCCAGATTTGCACATCGGGAATGACCTCGCGAAAACTCTCCGCCAACCCAAGCCCTGCACGCAGGATAGGGGTCACACCTATCCCACCCGCCAGGCGATATCCCGTCATCCGCTCCAAAGGCGTTTCGATCTCCACGGGTTCCACAGCCAGAGCTGCTGTTGCCTCGTAAGCAAGCAGCATGCCGATCTCCTTCACCAGGCGATAAAACTCTGGTGGCTGCGTGTTTTTGTCCCGTAGCGCCGTCATCTTGTGGGCCATTACAGGGTGCGTCGAAATATGCATACGTGGGAGATTGAGCACCTGATCCCGTTTGGGTTGAGCCACCCCTCGCATAGGCAAACTCGGCCGCCCACCTCGCTGAATATCCATTTCGTTCATGGAAAGACACCTCCTTACATTTTCTTTCTCCATGACATTGTATCAGAGCGGAATATAGAGCGTCGAATCTAGGCCGTCTATGCTATACTACCTCCATGATTATAGGAGTCAGTCAAATTACGTTACATCTACCGACCTGTCACTCGTTAAAGGATAAACGGCAGATAATCAAGTCTGTCATAGCACGAGTGCGTAACCAGTTTGAAGTTGCGATTGCCGAGGTCGAAGAACACGATCGCTGGCAGATCGCCAAACTTGGCATCAGTTGCGTCAGCAATAGCAGTCAGCATGCTGACGAAATACTGGGCCATGTACAACGTTATATCGAAGAGACACGTCCTGATGTTGTCGTGACCAACACCGAAACGGAAATAATCCACTGGTAATTATATGTCGTTGCAACAATTAGAATTTATGGCACAACACAGTCCGCCAGAATCCGTCTACATACTCGGAGTGCGGGTGGATCGGCTTTCACAGCAGCAAGCACTTGACAGCATTGAACAGATCATTGCCCGGCGTCGTGCGAGTGACAATCAAACGCCATGCCAGCAAGTCATCACCGTTAACCCTGAGTTCGTGATGGCGGCGCAACATAACTTGGATTTTCGTATAGCCATTAATCAAGCAGCGCTCGTCTTGCCTGATGGCATAGGGGTCGTGTGGGCTGCACACTTTATGGGGCAACCTGTGCCTGAGCGTATCACCGGCACGGATACATTGCCAGCGTTGGCTCAACGTTGTGCGGCGGCAGGCTATCGTCTCTACCTGCTTGGTGCCGCTCCTGGGGTCGCACAGGCAGCAGGCGCACATTTACAGCGGCTTGCCCCAGGGTTAGAGATAGCCGGTACGTATTCAGGATCACCCGCACCCAACGAAGAAGATGCCATCATCGAGCGTATCAGAGCAGCTCGGGCCGATGTCCTGTGCGTGGCGTTTGGTGCCCCTGCACAGGACCTGTGGATATGGCGCAACCTCTCCCGACTGCCCGTTGCGGTGGCCATGGGCGTTGGGGGAGCATACGATTTCCTCTCCGGTCGCCAGCATCGAGCGCCGCGTATCATGCAACGGCTGGGATTGGAGTGGCTGTATCGTCTTTACCGCGAACCCTGGCGCTGGCGGCGCATGCTAGCACTGCCTCGTTTTGCTGTGCAGGTTGCGTTAAGGGGGCACAAGCAAGACCATGCCTGATATGCGCGCGGGCGGAGGCAAGCTCCCCCACTCCACTCCTCACCACTCCCGCCCCTACGATGTCAACGCCCCGCGTTTGCGTTCGCTCATCAGCGATTTTGCGAGTAAGCGCGTCCTGGTCATAGGGGATATGGTTGCCGACGAGTACCTGATTGGCAGGCCTACACGCATCGCTCGTGAAGCCCCGGTATTGATCCTGGAACTGGATGAAGAACGTACCGTGCCGGGAGGCGCGACTAATGTCGCTGTGAATGCCCGCACATTGGGCGCTGAAGTCTTTCTGGCGGGCGTCGTTGGCGATGATCTCCCCGGCCAGCGTCTACGTCGTGCTATCAGTGATCTCCACATGCATCAGGAGGGCTTGGTGACCGACGCACAGCGTCCCACCTCAACAAAAACGCGCATCGTTGCTGGCAGTCCACAAATTGTGCAGCAGCATATTGTGCGTATCGACCGCGTAGACAATTCGGACCTGTGCGAGCCGAGCAAGGGGCGCATCCTTGACTATATACGACAAATATTGCCCACAATCGATGCAGTCGTACTTTCAGACTACGAAAATGGCGTGATTAGCCCGCAGATCATTGAAACCTGTATCCCCACTGCTCGGCAACTGAATAAGGTGGTTGTTGTGGATTCGCACGGCTCGCTTTTCCGTTTCCAGGGTGTGACTGCGCTGACTCCAAACCAGCCGGAGGCCGAACTGACGCTAGGTGCGACGATTACTTCTAAAGCTGAGTTGGACGAGGCGGGCCAACGCCTGCTTCAGGGCAGCCATGCCGGGGGAGTGCTGATCACCCGTGGTAGTGAGGGCATGAGCTTGTTTGAGGTTGGCAAGCCACCTCTACATCTGCCTATTCATCGCCTTGACCCCGCCAGCGAGGTCGTTGATACCAATGGTGCTGGTGATACCGTTGCAGCAACCTTTACCCTGGCGCTGACCGCCGGTGCAAGCATGGCCGAGGCTGCTTATCTGGCGAACGCTGCGGCTGCGCTTGCCGTTCGTCGCCTTGGTTGTGCCAGCAATACACCGCAGGAATTGGTGGGTGCAATTGCGCATGCATAACGATCATACTTTGATTAGCCCGACTGCCGCAGCAGGTCGGGATCATCAAACTCAACATAAAATCCTTGCACGTGAGGAGCTTGCCATTGAGGTGCTGCGTAGGCAGCAGGAGGGTGAACATGGCGTCTTTACTAATGGCTGCTTTGACCTGCTACACCTGGGGCATATACGCTATTTACAGGAGGCGCGAGCGCTGGGTGATTTTTTAGTTCTCGGCCTCAATGATGATGCTGGTGTGCGTTTACTCAAAGGGCAAGAGAGACCACTGGTACCGGAAGCAGAACGGGCCGAAATGCTGGCGGCGTTGACCTGTATTGATTATATAACGATTTTTGCTGAGCCAACGGCTGGTCCACTCATTGCCCTGTTGCAGCCTGCAATCTATGTCAAGGGTGGCGACTATGCCAGCGCACAGAGCAATATCCCCGACACGGATCGCTTGCCCGAAGCAAAGATCGTACAAGCATATGGCGGCATCGTGCGTTTAATTCCATACCTGCCATACCATTCAACAACCGAGTTGATCAAGGTCATCAAACGGCTGCCCGAATAGGGACATATGAATTCGTTGCGGAGGGCCCGATTATGAACTTTAATGAAATACCCCGGACACCGTGAACGGGAACGACGCGCCTGTAGGGGCCGATTTATCGTGCCCATCGCCGATTTATCGGCCCCCATGTCCCATCCATTCCTGTCCATGAAAGTAGATGGGAGACCATTAAATGCCAAAAGAATCAATAGAAGAACAATCTGAATCAAATAACCCAATCTCTGCTGTTGAATCTCTTCCTATAGCCAGAGCAGGCAGGCCTGACCCTGAACAAGCTGCGTCACCCGTACCGATCATAGAAGAAACAGCAGAAAAGGCCCTGCCCAGTGAGCGGCGGCATATTGTCAAATCAGCCACATTGGTCATGCTCGGCAACCTGGGCAGCAGCAGCATGGGTATGGTGAGGCAGATTGTGGTGGCCGCTCTTGGTAGTAGTGTGGCTGGTCCCTTCACCTCCGCCATTTCACCGGCGCAGACTTTCAATGATTTGCTGATCAATGGTTCTATCAATGGGGCTTTAATACCGACCTTCAATGATTTTGCTGCACCCGAAAAACGCGATGAACTACGCCGCGTTGTCTTTACGATCGTCAATCTCGTCCTGATCATCATGCTCGTCGCGGCGATCATCTTTCTCTTTATC
>WNFA01001725.1_pt1 | contig 20262 bp, 22 predicted proteins | sample 5400481 | NCBI WGS metagenome assembly WNFA01 (sample SAMN13153340, study PRJNA577476) | soil metagenome | isolation source: 120 cm saprolite under Douglas fir tree site 2 hole 1 replicate 2 | place: USA:California | collected 2015-04-18
TGCCATCGGGCAGGAGCTGAGATCAGCAGTTCTCCGCTGGCTAAGAAATTGTTGGCGCGCGCACGCTGATCCATGTCAGGCAGGAGCAGCCCCTGCCCATTGAAATCCCACTCTCCCGGCACTCCGGTGCGGCTGTTGGAATGGCGTGCCCGCAGCCGGAACTGCACGCGCTCGTTCAATTGCACGCCGATGTTGCCGCCTTGCAGGGCGTTGGTGTAATCCGCGTTCGGCCCTTGCCCGTTGGTATTGAATTGATCGGCGAACGCGTTGTAGTCGAAGCGCGAGCGCGCCCCCGCCAGCGCAGCAAATCCGTGCGCCGTTCCGAAACTGCCGCCATCGGCGCCGAAACGCAGCTCCGGAGTTTTGGTTGTTCCGTTACGGGTGAAGATCTGTACCACGCTGGTCATCGCGTCGGAGCCATAGAGCGTGCTCTGCGCGCCCCGCAAGAACTCCAATCGGTCGGTCTCCACCAGGGGCACAGTCGAAGCATTAAATGTGCCGCCCGGATCGGTTACGGGGACACCGTCGATCAGCACCTTGTTGTAGCGGGAGTCGCCGCCGCGCACGAACAGCGATCCCAGCCCGCCACGCTGGCCGGCGACGTTGACGACGGCTCCGGGCAGGAAGCGCAGAGCGTCGGCGCCGGAAGTGGGTTGCATGGTCGCGATGGCGTCGCCACTCAGAAGCGAGACGCTGCTGGCCGTCTCCTGCTCGGGCGCCAGGGTGCGCGTCGCGCTCACGATCACAGTCTCTGAAGCGGCCGCTATTTGAAGCGCTATTTGAAGTTTGATCAGCGTTGCCGACGACAACGCCGACGACAATGGCGAAGAGTTTTCCACATCCGACCAGGCCACTGCGAATCCCGGGGCCAGAACCTGCGCCCGCAGACCGTTAGCGTTGTCCAAATGAAATACGGCCTCGCCTTCGCCGGACGTGCTTCGAACTTGCAGCGGACTGGCCTCGCCCTGCCGATAGATCGACACTTGCGCCCCGGCCACCGCGGCCGCGTGCGGATCAACAACCTTGATGTGAAGTTCGATGTGGGGGTCCGCGGCCAACGCCCTAGGAATAAACGCCGCAGAAATAGTGAAGAAAAACACCAGCAGAAAACCAGAGTGACGCATACCATCCTCCTTTACACGCGAAAGGGTTTTAGGTGATGGTTCACGCCGGTCTCCTGGCTTTGCGAGTCAGGATGTGGCTTTCCGCTCGAATGAGCTTTGGCCAGCATCCGGTTACTACAGCCGGCCTTCCCAGGTTTACCTTTTCAGATAGCCCCAGTGACCGGTTGCGATTTCCTCGCTTACAGTTGCGCGGCAGCGCGGGATTTGCACCCGCTTCCCATAGGCCAGCGTGTAGCCGGCCTACGATCATGCGCGAACCTAATTTTGAGAAAGAGCAAAAACAGCAGCCCGGTAAATCTACCGGGCACCCGGATACAAAGTCAAACGCTACCCCATAACGATGGTGGAGCGACGGGCGCCTCGCCCGTCCACCCGTGGCCCGAACCGGAGCCCGGCACTCCACTCTTGATCGCTAGTTCTTTATTACCGGAAACTCCGCCGAGCCGACACGCGCAACGTTCTCCTCGGCGAACCGTGTGGCCCGCTCAAGCGCAGCCTGCAACTGCCTGTGATACTCAGCCATCTGCGCCTTGTCGGCCTCGGCGGGGACCAGCATCTTGGCACCGATGCGCGCTAGCGCCTTTGCAAATGGCTTTGGGATCATCATTGCATCCCAGGTGTTCAGCACCCAGGCATCGCTCAGCGCCACGTAGAACGCCGCCATCGGCACCGCGCTGGCTCGCGACAGTAGTACCGGGCCCGGCTTGGCGACATATTTCGGTCCGCGCGGACCGTCAATCGTAAAGGCCACCGACAAGCCCTGTTCCAACTGGCTTCTCAAGCCAAGCAGGGCGCTCGCGCCGCCGCGGCTGCTCGATCCGCGCACCGCGACGAACCCAAGTTTTTCAATGATCCGCGCGATGTATTCGCCATCAAAGCTGCGGCTCACCATCACTGCGATTCCAGACTTTCGCCATAACCACGTGCTGGCGAACACGGCCCGGTGCCAGAAAGAGTAAATCACAGGTTTTTCGAAAGTAGCGTCCGGCATCGAAGGCGGTTCTTCAAACGATACTGAATAGCGGAGAGTCGGACCGATCAGCGAAATCGCCAAATAACTAGCCCAGCTGATGCACCACAAGAGAATCCGCTGTCGCAGCGAAAATCGGCGAGTTTCCACAACGGAAGGTTGCTCAGGCTCGACAGCGGCAGAAGAAGAACTCACGCGAACATTGTAGCCGGGTCAGGAAGGGTTTAACTGAAGACTGACGGCTGAAGACTGATAGCTGGTTCAACCTACGCTTCCAGATATGCCACGATCCACTCTTTCAGCCGGTGCCGCCGGTCGTCCGTCGAATCAAAGCGAATCCCGAAGCTCTTGTTGGGTTTCTTCCAAGTGACATGCCCACGCACCCATACGCGCGGCAGGGTCAGCAAAGAAAACGACACTTCCACCTGACTTGCCACTTCGGGCACGTGATGTCCCTTGAGTGACATTCCGCCCGAACTGATCTCCTGGCTGGTGGCGGTTATGCGTGCACCGTCGGCCATCACGATACCGACCTCCGTCATGACCGGAACGCGCACGTAGCGGCGGAATTCGTGCAGCACTAACATTCGAGTCGAGCGCACCAGCTTCATCGCCGCCGACCGTTCCAGTGGTTCGTGAAACACCGCATTGAGGCACAACTTCGAATAACGCATGGCATCCTGCGCGCTCCCGCCCAGCCCGTAAATGATGATCCGGGCGTTGGAAGCCGATCCTCGCGCCAGCTCGATGATGCTGCCGGCTCGTTCTCCAAGCGGCAACACGCAGGCCTCGAACTTTTCGCGTCGCAGTCGATCCGCGTCTTCACGCGAGATCAAAACCGTTTCGATTCCAGATTGCCGGAAGCACTCCGTCACCAGTTGCGCCGACGCCTCGGGCAAATCAAACAGGGCGACGCGCGCAGCAGACTTTCGATGGACGGGAATGGATGCGAGAGCGGTACCAGTCGAAGTAGGCATGAGTCCCAGGGGTGAACTCCTCTAAAACCCCATTCTGACGGGCTTTTTCAAGGTTGCATAGGTTTCGAAAGGGCTTAGCCCCTATCCTAAAGGGCCATTACGGAAGTTGTACTTAGACCGGTTACCATTGCTCCCTTTCGTTTCTTTCGCTGTGGAGACGGGGCTAGCCCGATCTCTTCCGACGCGTCCATGCTGCACGCCGGAGGCGCGGCAAGCCCCGTCTCTACGGGGAACCAAATTGCGCCTTCAGGTAAGATGTTTCAATCCTTGCGTCCGTAGCCGCAGTCAGAAAATGATTACTCTCAATGACATCCAGTCGGCCTTGCGCCGTATTCGCAGCTCCATCTACCTATCTCCGTGCGCGCGTTCGGAGACCTTTTCGGAGTCCACCGCCAACACCGTCTATTTGAAGCTCGACAACCTCCAGCGCACCGGAGCTTTCAAAGAACGCGGCGCGCTGAACAAATTACTCTCGCTCAGTCCCGAAGAGCGCGCTCAGGGGGTGATCGCCGCCTCGGCTGGAAATCATGCCCAGGGCGTGGCCTACCATGCCGGCAAGCTCGGCATCCGCGCCCAGATTTGCATGCCCCTGACCACGCCTCTCATCAAGGTCTCGGCGACTCGCGGCTACGGCGCGGATGTGGTTCTGCACGGCGCAAATTACGACGAAGCTTTCGAAGAGTCCGTCCGCCGCAGCCAGGCCGAGCGCCTCACCTTCGTGCATGCCTTCGACGACGACGCCGTCATCGCCGGGCAGGGCACAATCGGCTTGGAGCTTCTCAAGCAGCATCCCGACCTCGAAGCCGTCGTCGTCCCCATCGGCGGTGGAGGCCTGATTGGCGGCATCGCCTGCGCGCTGAAAGAGTCGAATCACAAAATTCAAGTTTTCGGAGTTCAGCCCTCGCGCCTGCCGTCGATGAAAGTTGCCGTCGCCGAAGGCAAGCCCGTAACGCTTAAGGCGGCCTCTACCATCGCCGATGGCATCGCTGTCCGACGCGCTGGCGACCGCACCCTGCCGCTGGTTCAGAAATATGTGGACGACATCGTCACCGTCGAAGAAGAAGAAATCGCCAATGCAATCCTGCTGCTGCTCGAGCGCGAAAAGACTTTGGCAGAAGGAGCGGGCGCAGCGGCACTCGCAGCTCTAGTCAACCGCAGAGTGCCATTGGTGGGGAAGAAAGTTGCCGTGCTGGTATGCGGTGGAAACATCGACGTCACCTTGCTCTCACGCATCATCGAGCGGGGCCTCGTAAAAGACGGACGCCTCGTGCGTCTGCGTGTCCACCTGCCCGACTATCCCGGCGCGCTCAATCGCCTCACGTCGATTCTGGCCGAGCATCGTGCCAACATCGTCGAGACCGACTACGACCGCGCCTATCACGGTGTAGGCCTGGGAGAGACCGCGATCGAAATCACTATGGAAACCCGCGGCCCCGACCATATCGCCGAAATTATTTCGGCGCTCGGTGCAGCGGGCTACGCGCAGGAACGGGTGCTGTGATCCTGACAATCGGGAAAACGAGCCAATTACCAATGCTGCTGGGCGTATATACCTAGAGCGAGAACGTCCATGACTAGGTGCGCGATGATGACCGGGAGGATGCGCCGGGTGCGCACGTAATACAACGAAAACACTAGGAAAGTCGGTATATGACTCAGGGCTGCCGGTAGTCCTTGGTAAAGGTGGTAAGACGTTTGCAATGCGACGCTCATTATCACAGCCAGCGTCGTGCTCAGATACAGTCCTTCCACCTCCGTGATCAGAAATGCGCGCACTAGTAGTTCTTCGTGGAACGGATTAAGGACTGCGACGACCACGGCGAGGAAGCTAGCGCTGGTTCCAAACAGCGCGGCCTGATCGAAACTCTCGTGCAGGTACGCCGCTCGAAGCCAGGGCACAACTGGGCTCAGAATGACAAATAGAGCAACCTGTAGAAAAATCACCCCGAAGTAAAGTGCAAAGGCGAGACCGATTTCCCGCAGCCGCGGATCGATAAAAAGCCCAATGTCCTTGAACTTCCTTCCTTGGTATCTGAGAGCGAAATACAGGCTGAGCAATCCGACCACCTGATAGATGACATGGAAAAGAAGGCGGCCTTGAGTTGCCGCGTGCAGATGGAACCAGCCGAATAGAACGCCGGCCGAGTGCACCACTGGCAGCAGGAATCCGATCGCCAGCACGCCGTACAACCAAAATTGCCGGGATGTTCGGTCGTTCATCATTTGACAAATCGCAGGAGGCGTTTTCGCCGTGATTGAAGTAGACCACACTGATCGCCGTGCGCGAACCGTCTAAGCTCCGGCTGACTACTCAAACTGCTTCCGGAATCTTTCCAACTGATCCTTCATGTCGGAGACCTCTCTCCGCAGGTCAGCCACTTCTTCTTCCAACCGGGCGATGCGCTCCGCATCCGCCGGATTGCGCCCATCCGCCGCGCTGGCGACCGCCGCTTCCGCTTCCACCACGTCCCCGGCAAGCAAATGCGCATACCGAGATTCTTTCGTCCCCGGCTGCCGCGCCAGCACCTTCACCAGCGCCGGCTCGCGCTGCATCAACTTCTGCAGCGCCGATTGCACATCCTCCAGCGCTTCAAAGCGATGCATGCGCTCGGCGCGTCCACGCAGTTCGCCCGGCGTCTGCGGACCGCGCAGCAGCAGCACACCCAGCACCGCAATCTCCGGACGCGTGAAGTTAAACACCTCCTGCAACCGCTGCTCGTATTTGGTCACACGGCTGTCGGCGCCCCGCGCGGGTCCAGCCATGCGCTGCTCCAGCAGACCGTCCAGCGCGCCGCGCACCGCGTCTTCGTCCAACTGCATCACCGGATCCCGATTCGTCTTCTGGTTACACGCATTCACCAGCGCGTTCAGAGACAGCGGATAATACTCCGGCGTAGTGATGTCCTTTTCGATCAGCGACCCCAGCACCCGCACTTCGGTTTCAGTCAGCTTGATTTCCATGGATTTCGTCCATTGTATAGAGTGTGTGTGTAAGATTGTGTGGCGCGGGCGCCCCCGCCCGCGGCCTTTGACTTTGCCTTTGGCCTGGTTGCGAGACCCGGTAGTGGGCTTAGCCCTCTGGGAAGCCTACGAGCAGCGGAGGGTGGAAAGAGCGGCGTAGCCAATGAAAATTCTCTGGGTATTCTTAGCGCTCGCCGCCATCGTTTTCGGTGTTGTCGAAATTAAGGTCTATCTCCGTTTTGCGCTCATCTATCATCGGGGCCTAAATTCAAAGTAGCTTACTACCGCGAGACCCCGCCAACGTGAGCATCCCCCGCCGCACACGGTATACTCAATAGTTTGTCGAACACATCCAAGTCGAATACATCCATGAGTGAACAGGCAGCACTGCCCCGTGTTCCGATTGACGAGTTGGTCAGGAAACTTCGTGCGTTCCCCGCATCAGCCTTCGATAAAACGGAAGAGATCAGGTCCGTGCTCGCGAAGATGCCCGTCGACGAAGCCAGCCTCGCGCCCTATTTGACCTGGGACCGGCAGCACTATACGCGCAACCTCATCGACAAAACAGACCTCTACGAACTGATCGCCATCTGCTGGGACGTTGGGCAGAGCAGTTCGGTGCACAATCATCGTGACCAGAATTGCTGGATGGCGGCGCCGGCGGGAAAACTGCTGGTCGAAAATTTTCACGTCGGATTTGAGGATATCGAGACGGGCAAGTGCCAGTTGCTCGCATCTAACACGGTGGAGTTGACGGCGGCTAATCCATGCGCGGTCGATCCGCGGGAGCCGGTGCACCGGGTGGTGAATCCGCGCGAAGCGAACCAGCGCGCGGTGACGCTTCACGTCTATTCGCGGCCCTTTGACACCTGCGTGGTCTATTCGCCCGAGCAGGGAACATGCGGGGATATCCGGCTTCACTACAACACGGCTTTCGGAAAACCAGTACCCCGTACTCAGTAGCCAGTACCAAGTTTCCAGAGCCCCGCCATGGATTCGTATTAGGGCATCGCTCCAGCGCCGCGGGATTCGTATCAGGGCATCGCTCCAGCGCCGCGGGATTCGTAACAGGGCGTCGCTGTGGCGATGATGGATTCGTATCAGGCATCGCTTCAGCGCCGCAGGATTTGTATCAGGAAATCGCTTCAGCGCCACGGGATTCGTATCAGAACGTCGCTTCAGAGCCACGGGATTCGTATCAGGACATCGCTTCACGGGATTCGTATCAGGGTATCGCTTCAGCGATACCGCAAGCGCGCCGAAAATCAGACGCCCCTTTAGGGGCTAGGCTTCGAAATTAGTTTCAAGGAGGAATCGTGAGGAAATACCTGGGAGTTTTGGTTGGCGTGGCTGCGCTGTGTGCGATGTCGTGGGCGCAGGCCCCAACGCAGGCCCCGACTCCAGCTCCCCCTACAGATCAAGCTCCGGCCCCAGCGCCCGCCCCCGAGACGGTTCCGATTCCAACGCCAACTCGAACCGCCAATCCCGCGCCTCCGGTCCAGTTCCCGCGCTTCGAACTCTTTGCCGGCGGTTCGTACGCCGAAGCCGGTCTTTTTAACGCCGGACACTGGGCCGGGCTGCCTGGTTGGGACGCTTCACTGGGCCTGAACGCGACCAGTTGGCTGGGGTTCGTAGTGGAAGGCGGCCAATACTTCGGGACTTCAAAGATCCCGACAGCCGTGCCGGCGCCATTTCCGACCTGCGGGGAGTTTTGCCCCTCGGGTGTCACATTCGACGCGACGACTCGTGAATACAACGTTCTTTTCGGCGCGCAATTTTCCCGTCGCAAGTATGAACATTGGACACCGTTTGGCGAGCTCCTGTACGGACACCAAGGTGTCCGCGGCAAGGCTACCGCTAAAGGCGTTACCGAAACGGAAGTCGGCACCGGCCGGGCGTTTGTGGCTGGTGGCGGTCTCGACTACAAAATCAGTCCCCGCTTCGCCTTGCGCTTCAAGGCCGACTATTTGGGGACCGGCACCTCGTTCCCCCTTCTCGGCAAGAAAAAGCAGGACAACTTCCGCTTCTCGGTGGGCATAGTCATCCGCAGTGTGCACAAGAAGAAGCGCACGCTGGAGGACGAAACTCAGCCCGAACCATAAACGGGGCGAACCGGGTTTGCCAACGACTAACGACTATCGACCAGCGCCGCCAGCCACAACTTACGACCGCCGCAACAAATCGCCAATCGGCTTGGCTTTGGACCGCAGTTCATCGGCTAAATCGGAGCCCTTTTCGACCACTTCTTCGAAACGGTCTTTCGCTTCGTCCGTCCACTCGGAGGCTGTTTCCAGGGCGTCATCGTAGGACCGCCGCAGGTCTCTCCGCAGTTGTCGCCCAGGCTTCGGAGCGAGTAACAGACCGAGGGCGGCGCCGACGCCAAGCCCGATTAGCAGAAAAGTGATTGCTGTGCCCGCCGTACCTTCCGAACTCTCATATTTTCCACTGCGCATATAGACCTCCTGATCATCTCTATTCCATTTCTATTCTAGACCCACAAATTCCAGGCCGACAACCGCAGGCGGATTCTCCGCTCTACTAGATGCCAATACACAGAATAGCGGCTAGGTTCCCAGAACTGCTCTGCGCTGTGTAGAATCATTGTTTGATCCATGTGCGGCGGAAGCCCCGGCGACCTGCCCCGCTGCCCAGAATTCCTAGCAGACTGTAAGGAGATGTAAACCAGCAATGTCGATTCCAGCAACCCAGCTCCGTCCCGGCATGATCATCAAGCACAACAATGACTTGCATTCCGTATTCAGCGTCGAGCACCGTACCCCGGGCAACCTCCGCGCCTTCATCCAGGCGAAGCTCCGCAACCTCCGCACCGGCGCCATGTTCGAGCACCGTTTCCGCTCTCCCGACCCCATCGAGAAGGTCAACGTGGATGAGGTCAACATGGAATTCCTCTACGCCGATGGCGACAGCTACTACTTCATGGACACCGAAAACTACGAGCAGACCCACCTCACTCGCGACACTCTCGGCGACGCCGTGGATTACCTGACCTCAAACCTCCAGATCAAGGTGGAGTTTTTTGATGGCAAGGCCGTCGGTATCGAGTTGCCGCAGACCGTCGTGTTGACCGTGACGGAAGTCGAGCCCGGCCTGAAGAGCGCCACCGCATCGAGTGTAACCAAGCCGGCAAAGACCGAAACCGGCCTAGTCGTGCAGGTGCCGCCGTTCATCAACGAAGGCGAAAAAATCAAAGTCGACACCGCCGAGGGCACATATCTATCGAGAGCATAGGGCAGGTCAGAGGTTAGAGGTCAGATTGCAGAGGTGAAACCAAAAGCCTAAGGTTTTACCTCTGCAATCTGACCTCTGACCTCTGCAATCGAACGATGGCCTCAACAAACAGTCAATCTCGCACTCAATCTCGCCTTCAAGCTCGTCGCTTTCACGTTCGCGGACGCGTCCAGGGCGTCGGCTTCCGCTGGTTCGTCGAACGCGAAGCCCAAATCTTGCAGATCGCCGGGTGGGTGCGTAACGATCCCGACGGCAGCGTAGAGGTCCTAGCCATCGGAACACCCGAGCAGTTGGCCGGGTTGCGGTCGCGTCTGCAGGAAGGGCCGCGTGCCGCGCGAGTGGATGACGTAGAAGAATCCGAGGCCGAGCCGGTCGCCGGACTCAATTCATTTCAAGTTCGAGGAGCTTAGCCTTAAAATGCAAACCAAGATGTCGACCCAGATGCCGACCAAGCCGGTGGATTGCGACGGGTTGAAGAAGCTGATCCGGGAGGTGCCTGACTTCCCGAAAAAGGGCATTCTGTTCTACGACATCACCACGCTGCTCAAGGACAAACTTGGCTTCGCCCTGCTGATTGACGCGCTCTCGGAACACTATATCGGCAAAGAGATTGATCTCGTGCTCGGCATGGAGGCCCGCGGCTTTATCTTTGGACCAGCGCTCGCCTACCGGCTAAATGCGGGATTCGTTCCTGTCCGCAAGCCGGGAAAGCTGCCCGCCGAAACGGTGAGGGTTAGCTATGACCTGGAATATGGCAGCAACGCGCTGGAGGTTCACAAAGATGCCATCAAGAAAGGCGATCGCGTTCTGATCGTGGACGACCTGCTGGCCACGGGCGGCACGGCTGTCGCGACTGCTCAACTGGCCAGCGGCCTGGGCGCGCAGATTGCGGGATTGGCGTTTGTGGTAGAACTCGACTTCCTGAAGGGTCGCGAGAAACTGGGGAATTACGACGTCTTCTCGCTGCTGCACTACGATCAGTAAATTCTTGCGTAGGGACAGCCGCCCCCGGCTGTCCGGCGGAGCGAAGCTCCGCGGTTGCCGCTTAGCTTCTCATCTTAAATTACTGATTGCTTGACGTCCTACTTGACTAGGTGTTGTACGGCTCGGAAAAGCCCCGTCCAAATCGCGAGACTGACAGCCAGCGACCCGGCGTATGAGATGATCGCAATCCAGTTCCACTGCACACCAATGCACTTTTCATTTTCACGGATCCACATGGGGGGAGGGCTCCTTGATGCAATCCGGCAGCAATTATCTGTCCGTTTGTTCTTGCTCCGCAAGTAATTGAAAGTATTCCCTTGGCTTCGCTGCCCGCTTCCTCAAAGTGGGTGAAATCGCCATTTATGCGAGAAATTTACGCGGTCGCTGCCGAAAGCACGTGCCGAAATCTTGACATGGGAACGCCCGGCGCCCACCCCGTTCATCCTCGGGGACGCACCGCGATGGTGGTAATCTAAGCTCTTCGACGGACGCTGCATGCACGCAATTTTTAGTTCAATCCAGATTACGATCCCGGGCCCGTTCCAAAGCTCGACCAGACTTTTCTTTCTGCTGGCGGCCGCACTGGTTGGCGTCTCCGGGGCCGGCGCTGATTCCGGCCCGCTTCCGCCTTCCATCACGAGCGCGCCGCTCTCAGTCGACCAGGTCGTCAACTATCTCGTCCGCAAAGATAAAGAGCGGGCACAGGCTCTGCGTCACTACGAATCCATCCGCGTGTACCGCCTTTCGTATCATGGATTCCCGGGCGATCGCGACGCCGAAATGACCGTACAGGCTACTTATGACAGTCCTTCAACCAAGAACTTTAAAGTCATTTCCCAAACTGGATCGAAGCTGATCGTCGACCGCGTGTTCAAACGGTTGCTGGAGAGCGAAAGGGAAGCTGTGGAGCCGGAAATGCACGCCCGCACGCTGCTGAATCGCGCCAATTACGACATCGCGTTGATTGGCTACGAGTCCTCGGACAAGGGCAGCCAATACGTGCTCGCCGTCTCCCCGAAAACGAAAAGCAAGTATCTCTACCGCGGCAAAGTCTGGGTCGACGCAACCGATTTCGCCGTGACCCGGATAGACGCCGAGCCCGCTCAGAATCCTTCATTCTGGACGAAGAAGAGTGAAATTCATCACGAATACATGAAGGTCCAGGATTTCTGGCTTCCCCGGCGCAACGAGTCGGTGAGCTACATCCGCCTCGGAGGCCGCGCCACGCTGACGATTGAATACGACAAGTACCGTGTCATCGACTCGCGGGAATCGAGGAATTCCACGAAAGCATCTTCTTCCAATTCCGACGTGGGCGCCCGCTAGCACGCGTAGGGACAGCCGCCCTTCAGCTCTAAGATGTCCTCAGCTCTCAGAGCTAAGTTTTCCTGACACCTGAGACCTGACACCTGAGACCTGACCCGGTAGTACAATCCCGCCATGGATGGCCTGATCCAGCCGAACGTAAATCCCACCACAGAGCCGCAAGAGACCAGCCTGCGCCCGATCCTCGTCGGGATCGTCATCGTAGGGATTGTGGTCGGCATTCTGGCGCTGATTTTTCGCGCCGAGCAGAAAAAGCCCGCCGCGCCTCCAGCCTATGCCGCGAACCTGAAATTCTCGGACCTGACGACGAGTGCCGCACAGAATTTTGCCGGCCAAACCGTCAGCTACGTCGATGGCGCCATCACCAACACCGGCGATAAGACCGTCATCCACGCAATGGTGCAGATCACCTTCAAGGACGAACTGGGCCAAACCGCGCAGCGCGACGAACTTGCCATCCGTGTTCTACGCACCGGCGGACCCTACGACGAAGCCGTCGACCTCAACCTGTCGCCGCTAGAGCCCGGCCAAAGCAAACCTTTTCGCCTGACCTTTGAGAACATCTCCGCCCAGTGGAACCATGCGTATCCAGATCTGCAGATCACTCAGGTCAGCACAAAGTAAGGTCAGAGGTTAGAGGTCAGATTGCAGAGGTAAAGAGCCTTGGCGTTGCTTTTCACCTCTGCAATCTGACCTCTGACCTCTGCAATGTTCCTGGTTTTCACCTCTGCAATCTGACCTCTGACCTCTGCAATGGCCACTCCGTTACAATGGCCTCGTGCCTGACGTAAAACCATTCCGTCTAACCGAGTCCGTAAAAGCCGCGGGTTGAGCGTCCAAGCTGAGTCCGGCGGCGCTGGACACAGTGCTTGGGAAATTAGCCCGGCAACAGGACCCGAATGTGCTAGTCGGCTTCGATCGCGCCGACGACGCCGGAGTGTATCTGCTCACGCCCGAGACGGCGCTGGTTCAGACCGTCGATTTTTTCACGCCTATCGTGGACGATCCCTACACCTTCGGCCAGATCGCCGCCACCAACGCGCTCAGCGACGTCTACGCCATGGGAGGAAAGCCGCTGACCTCGCTGGCCCTCGTCTGCTTTCCCGAAAAAGGCGATCTGGAAATTCTGGAGCGCATTCTTGCCGGCGGCTTATCAAAAATGATCGAAGCCGGATGCACGGTGGTGGGCGGCCACAGCATCCGCGATGAAGAAACAAAATTCGGCTATTCGGTTACGGGAGTAGTCCATCCCCAGCGCGTGCTGGCCAATCAGGGTGCCCAACCCGGCGATCGGTTGCTGTTCACCAAGGCGCTGGGCACAGGCGTCATTTCGACAGCAATAAAAAAAGGCGTAGCGAAACAGGAGTGGATAGACGCCGCCGTGAAGTCGATGACAACGCTAAACAAACCTGCAGCCGAGGTAATCACCACCGCCGAACTTAGTGGAGCGACGGGCGTCTCGCCCGCCCACTCGGAACCTCGCACTTCGCGAAGCGCCTTTGCCATCCACGCCCTAACCGACATCACCGGCTTCGGCCTGATCGGCCACGCTCGCGAGATGGCCATCGCCTCGAACGTCAGCCTCGTATTCCAATCCGCCAAGATTCCCGTACTCGAAGGCGCGCTCGATTGCATCCACGCCGGCCATATTCCCGGTGGACTCATAGCCAATCGTGACTTTGCCGAATGCCTGGTCGAATACGATCCGTCGGTTCCCGCCGACGTCCGCACGCTTCTCTTCGACCCGCAAACCGCCGGAGGCCTGCTGATCTCGGTTTCTGCCGATGACGCCGGCCCTCTCACCCGCGCTCTCCAAGACGCCGCCGTCCCCGCCATCGAAATTGGCGAAGCGCTCCACCCGTCCAAGCCTCTAATTATGGTGCGCTGACAACCGCGGCGAGACTGCGGATTCGACGGCTGTTCAACAAGGCCCTCAGGAAAACCCCTTCAGCGCCACCAGCTTTCCCGAATATTGCGGGACCTCAAGCCTCGTCAGCACATCCTGCGCGTCGCTTGGTTGAAACTTGACGTCGCTTGTTGCTCCCAGGCTGGGAGCGGTGAGGGACCAGTTTTCTTTCGCGCGACCGACATCCCAAGGAAACCCTCTTACGTCGATGGAGGCCGGCGCCGAGTCCTTGTTGATCACCGCCAGCAGGATCTCATGGCCTCGCAGTGCGGCGTAGGCCGCAACATTGCTATTGGCGTCGAGTCGGGCGTCCAAAAAGGTAGCACCCGCAAATCTCTGCGCGAACTCCATCCCGAAAAACAGCGGACGCTCCTCGATCTGTTGCCGTTCTCCGACAAAAGCGGAGTAAAATCCTTCTCCGCCGGTGTGAAGATTCACGCCGGCACAACCAGCTTGCGCCAGAAAGAGCATGTAGTCAGCGCCCCACAATGCGGAGGCGAAAGCGTCGCTGACTCCTGACTTGCCTCCATGAAAGCAGGAATTACCCTCGGCCATGCGATACCTCATTCCCGCCGCTTTCGCAGCCGCCACCAGCAAGGGGACATCGCGTACCAACCGTGGATCACGGCGCAGAAGCCGATTTGCGTTCATCTTGGTGTCCTCCGGCGGCCCCATCGCGTAGTAGTGCGACGCCAGTAGAATGGCATCGCCTTTGGCGCGTTCTGCGAACTGTCGGGCCCAGTCCGTGTTGGCGGCTACGTCCGGCCCCGCGAAAGGCGCGCGCGGAACCCGGACACGAACGGCTTTTACGTAATTTTTATATTCATCCCAGCAGTGGTCGAAGTCCCAGCCGTGTCGCCGGAACGAGCGGCCGAAAAAATCCGCCTCGTTCCCGACCTGAAAAGCGAGAAGAGAGTCGCCCACGTTCTCCACCACGCAGGCCGCTTCTTCGGCGGCGCGCTCCGGAGTCCCTGTGCCGAGATTGAATCCGTAGATCAGCTTCCACCCGGTTGCCTTGAGAAAGGAACCCAGGGCGCGGATGGACTCCGGAGTAATTGTGGCTGGGCGGTTTTCACGGGCGCGCCGACCGACCAGCATCCACTCGAAGCGCGTCTGAAGGTTCCGTTGCGCCGAACTTGGAAAAGGCGCCGGCTTCGAACCACCACTCCACAATGTGAGGTCGCTCAGATTTCCACCCAGTCGCAACACTCCCCGGTTGGAGAGCTTGCGGAACTGCTGAACGAGCGCCGTGTTGGCGCCGGAAAAATACGTCGAATCCGCCAGTTGCGCGCTCTCATAACTGAAACCCGCGAAGTCGAGCGGCATAGTGCTGAGAGTTCGGTCGAGCGCGACCTTAAGAGTCGCGGTGGTCGTCCCGCCGGATGCGGAGCGCGGAAGTGCGGCCACTGCCACGGCCGCGGAAACACGGGCCAAAAATTCCCGTCGATTCACGACTTCTCCTTTGAGTGCTCCGAATAACGAGCCGTGCTTCGAGTGACATTGTGGCCCTCAACTGCCTCCGCCGTTCAGTAATTCCCAAATGCAAGCCAGGTGATGGTCATCGTGCTCCGCCACAAAGTACAGATGGTCCACCAGCCGCATGGGTGTTTTCAGCCGCGGATGGAGAGAGGCGCGACCGAAAATTGCGGGGTTGATCTTCTCCGCTCGGCTCACTAATCGTGACCGTGCGCTTCGGAATTCGCCCAGGATCTCGTCGATTGCGCGCCGGTTGTGCTGCGCTGCGGAGGTCTTCCGATTGCTCAGGTCAGCCACGGCAAGCTGTGATGCTCCCGATATGTAATCATCGACCCGCGCCATCCATAGAGGTTCGAGGTCCGCCAAGTGCCCGGCGTGTTCCTGGGCCGACCACTTTTCGCCGGGTTTCCAAATCAGCGCATCGTGATCAGCCCCGCGGACGATTTCTTCCAGGCGGGCCGGTGCGCCTCGCAAACGCGCGCACAGGTTCGGATGCTGCTCCACGGGAAAGGTGAAGTCAAACTTTCTTTCAAACCAGATCGGCGGTGAATTCATGGTTGCACGAAAATTAGGGAACTATATATATAACTCCATAACTCCTACTTTCTGTGGCGAATGGCGTCTTATTACTTGGCAAGTATCCCGTCACATCAAGTATGCTACCGGAGCCGTGATAGGACGCTAGCAAAGTGTTTCATCGTTTTCCGATGTCTGGGTCTAGCTGCGGATTGCGGAGAGTGAGGTCGATGCACGTCTTGTTGTAGTAGACGAAATCCTCCCGCGTCCGCGCCCGGCCAAGACAAGTAGCCAATCGTCGGGGTAGCTGCTGATCCCCCATATTGTTGGCAAGCCTATCTTGAAAATCAATGTAAGTCAGATGCGCTAGGAGATCGGCGGCTTGGAGCGGCGGCGTCTCCCTTGCTAGAGGTGCGGCAACCGTTCCGATCCGCTCACGGAATGGGGCCAGAGGATCATTCCAAAGTTTCTTGAACAGTTCGTTCGCATAGCCGTAAAGCTGCTTGTCCATACCAAAGAAGAAATGGGCTTTCCCTCCGACCGGAGCATAGCTGGTAACGGTCTTGATGACATGCGTGAACGGTAGGAAGTACGCCTGATTTGGCGAACCTGTCCCTTTTAGCTTTCCGCTTGGCATTAGGGTAGCGCCAGTTAGAAAGCGCCGGTCCTCCTCACTGAATGAAAGGAAGTCAGCGACAACCACCCCGACACTCACGGGATAGATTTTGTATTGAGTGATCGCGCGGGCAAGATCATCAAGAATACTACCGTACTTTGCTTCGTTCTTTGCCCATTTGTTCGCGTGAAAATCCTCTAGTGCGTACCCCGCTTTCTTTAGGATTTGACGCCAGAGAACTTCAAACTTCTTCCACTGTCCCCTGCCGCCGAAATATCCTGAGATGACGCAGACAGCCGCCCCGTCATGGATACCGCTTTCGTCTAGATACGCATCAATCATTACCAGGATTTTACGATGTCCATCTCTCGGATGTACCAAGTCTGCAAGTTCATCAGTTTTATGCTGTTGACTTTTTGGGCGCACCGTGAAGATTCGTTCCCCCGCTTCGTCTCCTGAAAGGGAGTTAACTATATAATTCCCGTAAATTATGTCTCCCTACAAGATGCCAAAGCAAGCGGAAGCGACGTAATTTGTGGAACGCTTCCGCTTCTCGTAACCTTCTTCGCGGCCGTCGCATCTATACACCCAAATCGTGACTTCCGCGAAAGGAGTACTCGTATGAAAATCCGCACTCTTGGACGTTCCGGTCTCAAAGTTTCCGCCCTCGGCCTCGGCTGCATGGGCATGTCGGAGTTCTACTCCGGACGCGATGACGCCGAATCGATCGCGACCATTCATCGCGCCCTCGAACTCGGCATCACCTTCCTCGATACCGCCGACATCTACGGGCCCTACAAGAACGAAGAGCTCGTCGGACGAGCGATCAAGGGCAAGCGCGACCAGGTCGTGCTGGCCACAAAGTTCGGAATTGTCCGCGATCCGAGCAATCCCAACGTCCGCGGTGTCAGCGGCAAGCCCGACTACGTGAAGAAGTCCTGCGAAGGAAGTTTGAAGCGGCTGGGCGTCGAGCACATCGACCTCTATTACCAGCATCGCGTCGATCCCGATACGCCGATTGAAGAGACGGTTGGCGCCCTGGCAGAACTGGTCAAGCAAGGCAAGATTCGACATATCGGCTTGTCGGAAGCCGGGGTCAACACTCTGCGCCGCGCCGCGAAGGTGCATCCCATAGCTGCGCTGCAGACAGAGTATTCGCTTTGGACGCGCGATCCGGAAGAGGAAATCCTCGCAACCTGCCGCGAACTCGGCATCGGCTTCGTCGCCTACAGCCCGCTTGGACGAGGCTTTCTTACCGGCCAATTCAAGAAATTCGAAGACCTGGCAGCCGATGACTATCGCCGTTCCTCGCCACGCTTCCAGGGCAAAAACTTTCAGAAGAATCTCAATCTCGTGAAAAAAGTCGAAGAGATCGCGCGCGAAAAAAGATGCCAGCCATCCCAATTGGCGCTCGCGTGGGTGCTGGCGCAGGGTGACGACATTGTCCCCATCCCCGGCACGAAGCGCCGCAAGTATCTTGAGGAAAACGCCGCCGCAGTGGATTTGAAACTGACGCAAAACGACCTGCGTCGCCTGAATGAAGTCTTTCCCTCCGGTGCCGCGTCGGGATTGCGCTACCCCGAACACATGATGAATCTGGTCAACGCGTAAAAGGTTCACGTAGGGACAGCCGCCCTCGTGTTCAGTTCCATGACATCCTTTACACAATGTTCCGGGACATCCTTTACACTCCTGCGCGAGCGTAGTGAGCGCGGGGGCGCGATCAAGGATGACGTGGAGGAGTGTGGACATTCAGGCGTTGCACGCATGGGGCCCGATCCCAGGCTCACGCGAGCCACGCCAAGTTTTTCGAGTTCCGGAATCGAGGGTGTTCCCGGGCCGGCCAGAATGTTGAGTGGACACTTGACCGCTTTCACCAGCCGCCCAATCGTGTCCGCATCTTTGAGCCCGGGAGCGAAGACGCAATCGGCGCCAGCTTCGCGATACGCAACCAGCCGCCGCAAAGCTTCGGGATAGTCGGCGTCCGGATTGCCTCCCGGCAGCAGGTACACATCGGTGCGAGCGTTGACCACAATTTCCACATGCAGCTGCACGGCAGCCGCGCGCGCCGCCTTGATCTTCTCGACCGCTAACTGCAAGTCGATCAAGGGCTCATCCGGATTGCCGCTCGCATCCTCCAAATTCATCCCGACGGCGCCCGCCTGAATCAATTCGAGCGTCGTCGCCGCGGCAGCTTCGGCGCTGGAACCATATCCCGCTTCGATGTCAGCGGTTACAGGTACATGAACGGCGCGCGCGATGCGGCCGATACGAGCTAGCATTTCCTCCCGTGGAATGCGCTGACCGTCGGGATAACCCAGCGAAAAAGCGATACCCGCAGAGGTGGTTGCAATCGCGGAGAAGCCCGCATCCTCGAAGACGCGGGCGCTGGCCACATCCCACGCGTTCGGTAGGATGAGTGCACGCGGTCCGCGATGAAGCTGCCGGAACTGGACCGCTTTGTTGGTTTGGGATTCCATAACGTTTCTCACTCTTCTATCCCGACGGTTTGTTTAAGCTGGGGTCAGCTGCCGCGAGCTTTTTCGCGCATCCGCTCTAGGAAACTCGGTGCGTGCACCACGGCGCGCCCCACCGTACCGCTCCCGATCTCCTGAGCGCCGTCATGGGCTCGGACGCGGATGATATAGAAGCGCCCATCAAACGATTCCAGTTCCGCCTCGGCGTGAATTCGCATTCCAATGCCGCTGGCCGCGCGGTGTTCGACGTGAATCGAGATCCCCACCGTGATTTCACCCTCATCGCAATATGGCTGCAGCGCATGGAAGCTGGCGGTTTCCATCAACCGAATCATGTCCGGAGTCGAATACACCGGGGGCAACTCCGCGTGATGAGCGGAAAGCGTGTGCTTCAACTCGACAGTTTCAGAGGCTTCACCGCGTGTACCGATGGGGATGGGTCGAGCCATGGGATGTGTAGAGACGGGGCTTGCCCCGTCTGCTCTGGAAACGGGCTAAAGACGCCGCAAGCCGAGTCTCTACAGGAAACTACGCTGCCGCTCGTTCCATCCGCCGTGCCTCGACGCCATCCAGCACGGTCCATAGAGCTTTGGCCGCAGCCTCAGCGGCAACCAGCGCCTTTTCGGCAGTCTCCGGATTAGCCTGGACCCGCTTCTCCAACTGCTTGCGCCACACTTCCGCGTGGTGCACGTCGGCGGTGGTGTGCAAAGTAAAATACCCGCGGGTCCTCTCATCGGCGCCGTAGAGTTCACGCAATCCGCGATCTTTCTCTTGTGCCAGGCGCGGCACCTGCGATTCGTAGGCATAGAAAGCCGCCAGCGCCTCTTCCGGAGTGCCCTCGCCGGCGACCCATTGGAACCAGGAGATGAGCTTGCGAACTTCACCAACCGGCTGCCGTTTCGGAACGCGGCTTCCGCCCACGCCTTCCACAAAGTCGAGCCACAGTTCCGCGTGCGAACGTTCCGGCTCGCCGAAGGAATCCTCCCCGCCCTTCTCATCGGTCATGTTGGCAAGAACGGCACGGCGCAGCTCTCCCTCTTCCAGCCGGACGCCAAACTGAGCCAGGTAGCCCGGGAACGCCTCGACGTGAGGATAATAATCCTCAGCGTAAGCGCGCAGATCGTCGCGGGTCAGTTCGCCCGCCGACCAGGCTTTATAAAAGGGATGGCAGAGCAAGTCATATTGATGAACGCGTTCTTCCAGCAGCGACACAAATGTATTCGTTTCCATGATCTTCCTTTCCATCTTTCGACGATCAGTGATCAGTTCGAGACCTTTCACTATACGGTCGGGACGGGCAGATCGCAAGACACTCCATTAACACTCAGGAATGCAATCTCCACGCGGGAATCAACGAGTCATAATGAAGCAATGCGCTGAGCAAAATGTGGATCGCGATGTAGATTGCCCAGATCAACACTTAGGCCATCGCCATTTTGCGTGGCTTTCTTAAGACATACCAGAGAAGCAGAATATCCAAGGGAACCGGAGCGGCAACCACCGCCCATGCGGGCGCACCTAGGCTCTCGACACTATATCCGAACAGGCAGACAAAACAGCCGACTGCGAGCGAAGCAAAGATGTACACCTTTTTGTCAACCACGTAAAGACCGAGTCCCCACGATAGTGCGGTGAAGAAGATCGCGATGTCGAGCAAAATTGGACTGGGTAGTGTGTTAA
>WNFA01001341.1_pt1 | contig 20259 bp, 20 predicted proteins | sample 5400481 | NCBI WGS metagenome assembly WNFA01 (sample SAMN13153340, study PRJNA577476) | soil metagenome | isolation source: 120 cm saprolite under Douglas fir tree site 2 hole 1 replicate 2 | place: USA:California | collected 2015-04-18
TGCGTGCGACTCGGCAAGGAAGCGGCGTGCTTGCGCCTGGTCGGCAGCCGCAATCCCGATCCGGCCGCGGCGGCGCTGGAGGACGAGCTGACCGCGCTCGGCAACTATATCGGGATCGGGGCCATGGGCTTCGCGGGCACCTCGATGGTGGTGGCCACCCACGTGGAGCTGGCCTACACGCATACCGGCGGCATGCCGGTGGGCATCCACCAGTTCTGTCTGTCTTCCAGACGTGCGACCGCGCGAATCGGTCCGGACGGGCGCGTCGAGTTCCGGAGTGACCCGGGCTGGTTCACCGACTACTACCGCCGCGCGGGGATCGAGTGATGGGCGCGGTGATCGCCCGGCTCGACGACGTGGCGATGGACGAGGTGCACCTCACCACGCCGGTGTCGGACGAGGCCATCCGCTCGCTCAAGCTGGGCGACGTGGTGTACCTGAGCGGCGCGCTCTACACCGCGCGCGAGGGCGTGTACCGCCAGGTGGTGGACAAGGGCGTCGCGTTCCCGGACGCGGTGCGCGCGCTGACCAACGTGAACTTCCACTGCTCGCCCGCGGCGGCCACGCGGCCGGACGGCACCCACGTGGTCGAGGCGGTGACCGCCACCGCGAGCTTCCGCTTCGGCAAGTCCATGGGCCCGTGGTTCGAGCGCTCGGGCGCGCGCGTCATCGTGGGCAAGGCCGGGCTCACCGAGCTGGCCTACCGCGAGTGGTTCGTGCCCCACGGCGCGGTGTACCTCACCACGGTGGGCTACGGCATGGGCGCGGCCTACGGGCGCGGGATCAGGCGCGTCCTCGAAGTCCACTGGCTCCGCGAGCTGGGCATCGCCCAGGCGCTCTGGGTCCTCGAGGTGGACCGCCTCGGGCCCTTCCTGGTCGAGGGCGACGCCGAAGGCCGCAGCCTCTTCGCCCTCGCCAACCGCGAGATCAATGTCCGCATCGCCGAGGTCTACAAGACCCTCCCGCCGCCCGCCCTCGCGCGCTTCGGCGAAGTCCTGTCCCGCACCGACGACCTCATCTAACTGGGGTCAGGTCTTGAATTACGACATTTCGTCGCGCGCGGTGCCGCTATCTGCTGAGCGCGAGGCGGGCGGGTCCTGGCACCGGGGTGGCCCTCGCCGGCTCGACCTTCCTCACCCGCTCGCCGGACTCGCCGCTCTTCGAGCGGCGCACCGGACTCCGGGGGGTGAACGAAGGCCGCCCGGCGAGGGCCACCCCGGTGCCACCCGCCCGTCTCCGGTTCGACAGTGACCCGCACTCACGTATCCAGCCACTTGAATGTCGGAATGTAAGACGTGACCCCAAGGCGATTCAGCCGCTCCCCAGGTGGAAGACGGGGTGGCGGGGGGCTTCGGCGATGAAGGCGGCGAGGGGGGAATCGGGTTTGGCGTCGAAGTAGGGGCGGGTGATGGGGACGCGGGTGATGTAGCGCCGGAGGACGGGGGCGGCTTCGGTGGGGCTTAGCTCGCGGATCGGCAGCGTCTCGGAGCGCGTGCCGCGGCTCAGCGTGATCCGGCCGGCGGCGCGGGCGTTGCGGACCCAGGCGACGTCGCCGTAGGGGGCGACCAGCCAGCGGGTGTTGCCGTCCTCGACGAGGGTTACCGGTGTTGACAGTGGGCGGCCGGTGCGATGGCCGGGTACCGTTAGCAGGTAGGTGGGGCCGGGCATCAGGCCGAGCTTCAGCAGGAGGCGGACGAGGCGATTCGCGGCGCGGCGGCTGGGGGTGAGGCGGTAGGTGTTGGCCATGGTCACCACCCCTCACCCTGGCCCTCTCCCCTGAGGGGAGAGGGGATCGTCGCCGGTGCGGGACTTGGCGGCGGATTCGCGGGCGGTGGCGGAGAAGATGCCGCGGGTCATCAGCGCGCGGGCTTCCGCGGCGCGCCGCTCGTAGATCTGGGCGCGGGCGGCATGCGCCTCGCGATGGTCCGGCTCGGCCGCGACGGCCCAGTCGATGAGGTGACCGGCCAGCGCCAGCCGGCCCTCGGCGGCAAGCGCGCGCGCCCGGGCGATGAGGCCGGCGATGCCGCCGGCCAGCGTCAGGATCTCGCGGCCGAGCTCGGCCTCTGGCGCCGGCTTGAGATGCGAGGGCACGCCGTCGTACCAGCCACCGTAGAGCCGCCAGAGATTGCGCACCACGTAGTCCGGCTCGTCGTAAACGGGCTGCAAATACCGGCGCTCGGCCAGGTGAGCCGGCGGCTTCACCGAGCGCAGCACCTCCTCCAGCGTGGCCCCCGCGTTCATCAGCGCGAGCGTCTGGCTCACGAGCGCCTCGAGCCACTCCGCGGTGTCGCTGAGCGCCTGCCGCACGCGCTCCGCCCCGACGATGGGCATGCCGTGGCCGGGGATGAGCAGCTCCGCGCCGCGCGCCGCCATCTCGCGCAGCGCCGCCGCCCACTCGGCGGCGTAGCGCTGGACCTTCTGGGGGTTGCCCGCATTGGGCGCGACCCAGATGAAGAGGTCACCCGTCCACAGGATGCGCCGCTCCGGCCACCACACCCAGGTGGCGTCGTCGGTCTCGCCCCGCGCGTGCTGCAGCTCGAGCGCCACGCGGTCGGTCTCGAGGCGCAGGGCCTGATCGTAGACGGTATCGGGGTAGTCGTACTCGGTCGGCCAGGAGGCGGCGATGGAGAACTGCCGCGCGTTGATGAGCCCGTTGTAGCCGGTGGTGGCGCGATAGCGGTCGAAGCGGGCGGCCACGGTCCGGTGGCCGACGATCTGAGGCCGCGGCCAGCCCTTCGCGGCCGCCTCCGCGAGGAACGGAGGCAGCCCGAAGGCGTGATCGGCGTGGCCGTGCGTATAGATGGCCGCGTGGAGCGGGCCGGGATCGATCGCGCGCACGGACGCGAAGGTCCGGTCGCGGCCCACGTAGTTGGCGGTGTCCACCAGCACGAGGCCGCGCCCGGCGCGCACCACCGTCACGTTGGCGAAGGCGTGCACGAAGAAGACGCCGGGGGCGATCTCTTCGGTCGCGCCAGTCGCCTTCCAGAACTCGCGCGGCTCCACGCCGCCCGACCAGCACTGCTCGGCCCGCTCCAGGATCTGGCCCATCAGGCCGCGCTCCAGATGTTCCGGCCGCGGGTCTCGGGGGCGAGACAGGCGGAGACGAAAGCGCCCGCGGCCAGCAGCAGGCAGAGGGCGAAGGCCGCGCGGTAGGCGTCGGCCCCGTACACGCGCGCGCCCGCCACCAGCGCGCCGTCCCAGTACCGGTCGAGCACGAGCCCGGTCACCCACTGCATGACGCCGAAGGACAGGAACGTGGGCAGGTTGTGGAAGCCCAGCGCCACCCCCACGTAGCGCGGGTCGTTGACCTCACGGATGGCCGCGAAGACCAGCACGACCACGCTCGAGCCCAGGCCGATGAGAAAGCAGATGAGCGGCAGGAAGCCCGGGGCGATGGGCGTTGCCGGAGCGACGAGGGCGAGCCAGGTGAAGACGTTCAGGCCGCTCACCACCAGGAGGGGCAGCCGGCGCCGATGCAGCCGGTCGGAGAGCCAGCCGATCAGCGGCGCGCCTACCAGCAGGCCCAGCGCGGCCAGCCCGACCAGGTTCGCGGCCCGCACGCGCGGCAGCTCGTAGACCTGGGTCAGGTACGGCACGCCCCAGAGCCCCACGAAGGCGGCGAAGCCCCCGTAGATGCCGCCCGAGATGAGGCCCACCGTCCACGAACGGGGATTGACGATCACGCTCGGGATCCCCGCGATGATCTCCCGCAGGCCGGGCTCCGCCGCGCGCGGGCGCGCGCCCGGGCCGGCTGATTGCTCCGGGTGGTCGCGCACCGTGAGGAAGCACGCGACGGCCAGCAACGCGGTGGCCGCGCCGATGGTGACGAAGCCCCGGCGCCAGCCGATCTGCTCGACGAGCAGGGCGAGCGGCGTCGTGCCCGCGAGCGCGCCGATCGAGCCCACGCTCTGGGCCGCGCCCGAGACGGTGCCGAACTCCCCGCTCGGGAACCACTCCGCGGCCAGCCGCAGTCCGGCGATGAGGATCACCGAGGCGCCCAGGCCCACGAGCAGGCGCCCCGCGAACGCCACCCCGAAGCCGGGCGCGAGCCCGAAGAGCACCGAGCCCGCGCTCATGCTGAGCCCGCCGAGGGTCAGGGTGCGGCGCGGGCCCAGGAAATCGGCGAGGCTGCCGCCGGGCAGCGCCATGGCCGCGAAGCAGTACGGATAGATCGCGGACAGCGCGCCGAGGGTCGCCGCGGAGACCGCGAAGGCCGCCATCAGGTCGCCCGCCACCACCACCGGGGCTACCCGGTGGAAGTAGGAGAGGAAATAGAGGAGAGCGGGGACGACCAGGACCCCCCAGCGCGTCCGGGCCACTAGGGAACTCGGAGGGGGGCGGCGCCCCCCTTCCGAACCTCCCCCCCAGAAACCGGCTGCGCGGGCAGAGCCCGCGCTCGAAGCGGACCCGCCCATTCCCTACGCGTCATGCCCGACTACCGGGACAGATCCCTGCATTAGCCGGCCTTGCGCCAGGCCTCGATCTGCCCCCGATGCTCCTGATAGTGATGCCGGCTATTGAGGTCCACGATCTTGTGGGCGGTCTTGCCGGGCACGTAGCGCTCGTCGGGCACCGCGGCGGCCGCCCGCAGGAAGGCGGCGTGCGAGGCGTCGAGCTCCCGCAAGATGTCGGCGGTGGGCGCGGCCTTCCTGGCCTCCGCGAAGCGGCCGTTCCAGGCGTCCACGTCCTCGTAGGAGACGCCCTCGGCGATCGGGCGCTCGCCCCGGGCGATCCGCTCGAGGGCCGGTCCCATCTCACGATGCCAGCCCGAGATGTGGGCCACGATGTCGCGCGCGCTCCACGTCCCGAGCCAGACCTGGCGCATCTGCGCCTCCTCGAGCCCCGCGATCGCGCGCTTGAAGAGGGTGTACTCGGTCTCCGCTTCGCTCAGCAGGGTCGTCTTCTCTGACATGTTGGCGCGCCTCCTTGCGCGGAGCTTCGTAGGGGGTCAGGTCTTGAAATACGACATTTTCTCGCCGGTTGCCCACATTACGCGATGCGGAAATGTCGTATTTCAAGACCTGACCCCGCTGGGCGGGATGCGCTTGTAGAAGAGCAGCTCGCGGACCCCCTGGGGCAGGTTGTCGATGTGGCCGCTCGGCTGAAAGCCGAGCGCGCGGTGCATCTGGATCGACACCACGTTGGTCTCCTCGGTGGAGGAGTAGAGCCGCGAGGTGGGCGACACCGCCTCCACCGACTTGAAGAACTCGCGCGCGATGCCCTTGCGGCGGAAGTCGTCCCGCACCACCACCAGGCTGACGAAGGTGCACTGAAACCAATCGATCCGGTAGGCGAGGAAGCCCACGACCTCGCCTAGGCCCTCGGCGACGATCAGATGGTGGCGCTCCAGGTGCGAGCGGATGAACGCGCCGGCGCGCTCCTCCCCGATGACGGCAGCGGCGAGGGTCCGGCAGCCGACCTCGTCGGCCACCCGGGGCAGTCGGATCTCGATCATGGGGCGCCCGGGAGCGGCGGCCGGCGCCTCAGTACGTGCCGGGACGGATCCGCTTGAACAGCTCCTTGAGCTTGTCGGCGCTGAAGCCGGAGCTCTGGCATGCCGAGATGATCTCGCGCTCGTCGGCCTCCACCTTGGCGATCGCCTCGGGGATCTTGCTGGCGATGTCGTGCGGGATCGTGCACACCCCGTGCTGGTCCCCGTGGATCAGGTCGCCCGGCTTGATCAGGACGCCGCCCACCTTGATCGGGATCCCGAAGTCCACCATGTGCACGTTGGCGTGCGAGACCGAGACGTGGGCCGCGCAGAACTGGAAGCCGAGCGCGCGCACCTCGTCGAGATCGCGCACCGAGCCGTCGGTGACCACGCCCACGCAGCCGAGCGCGCGGTGGATGTTCGCCTGCACCTCGCCCCACTGAGCGCCCTGGCCGCGCGGGTCGTCCAGGTCGTGTACCACGATCACGCGGGGCGCCGGGATGGTCAGGACGTAGTCCCACCAGCCGTAGGTGCTGGCCCGGTGGCCCTCGATCGGCCCCTGCTCGGCCCGGATGACGCACGGAACCGCGTAGCCCACCATCGGGCCCATGTCGGGGAAGACCGCGCGGATATCCGAGGAGAGGTTGCCCTGCTCCCGCGGGCGGACCTTGAAGGTCTCGATGGCGTTGGCGACGCTGGGGCTGGTGATCTTCTTGAGCGCTTCGATCTCTTGCGCGGTGAGCGGCACGGTGTCCTCCATATGGGATTGGCGTATGGGGTTGGCGGCTGGGTCGGGTCAGATAGTGCCCTTTCGCCGCTCGGTGAGCAACTGTTCGAGCTGCGGGATGACCTGCCGCAGGGCCCGCATGTTCGGGTTGACCCGGAGGGCCCGGCGGAAGTAGGAGAGCGCGCGCTCGGGCTGGTCGAGCTGCAGGTAGATCTGCCCGTAGCCGGCGAGGGCCCCGAAGTGGGCCGGGTTGCGCTTCATCACCTCGTCGCAGTCCTTGAGCGACTTCTCGTGCTCGCCCATGAGGAAGTAGACGGTGGCCCGCTTGTTCCAGGCCTCCGCGAAGTCGGGCTTCCGCTGGATCACCTTCGTGAAGGTCTCCGCCGCGGCCGGGCCGTCGCCGCGGTTCATCTGCTCGATGCCGATCTGGAGCAGGCCGTCGGCCTCGATATCGCCGGAGCGGCTCCACACCTGCCAGACCGAGTGCTCGGCCAGCGCCCGCACCACCTCGTCGTCGTCCGAGAGCGCGCCGATCAGGACGGGGGCGTCGGCGATGACGCCGACCTCGCCGAGCCAGGCGGTGGCGTGCCGGCGCGTCTCGAGATCAGGCTTCGTGATGTCGGCCAGCGCCTGCTCCCGGGTCAGCGGGGACTTGACCTGGGCGGACGCGCCGGACGCGAGCAGGCCCAGCGCCAGGGCGAGCAGGGCCAGGGCGGCGCCCGCGCGGCTCACGCGCGCCCCATCAGCTTGAGGAACGCCGCCTCGTCGAGCGTGGCCACGCCCAGGCGCTTGGCGTCGTCGACCTTGGAGCCGGCGTCCTCGCCCACGATGACGTAATCGGTCTTCTTCGAGACCGAGCCGGTGATCCGGCCGCCCAGGCGAAGGACGAGGTCCTTGGCCTGGTCGCGGCTCAGGGTCGCGAGACCCCCGGTGAGCACCAGGGTCTTACCCTCGAGCGGCCGGGGGCCCTCGGTGTGGCCTTCCTCGGCCATGACGACGCCCGCCGCGGCCAGCCGCTCGATGGTGGCGCGGTTGCGCGGTTCGGCCAGGAAGATCGTCACCGCCTGGGCGATCTGGGGCCCGATCCCGTAGATCTCGTTGATGTCGGCCTCCGAGGCCGCGACCAGGCGCTCCATGGTGCCGAAGCGCGCGGCCAGGAGCTGGGCGGCCCGCTCGCCCACCATGCGGATGCCGAGGGCGTTGAGCAGCCGCGTGAGCCCGCGCGTCTTCGAAGCCTCGATGGCGCGGTGGAGGTTCTGGGCCGACTTCTTGGCCAGGCGCTCGAGATCGGCCAGCGTGTCCACGTCGAGCGCGTAGAGATCGGCGAAGTCGCGGACCAGCCCGCGGTCCACGAGCTGGCCGATGATCACCTCGCCGAGGCCCTCGATGTCCATGGCCCGGCGCGAGCCCCAGTGAAAGAGCCGCTCCTTGAGCTGGGCGGGGCAGGCGGTATTGGTGCAGCGCCACACCGCCTCACCCTCCACCCGGGCCGCCAGGCCCCCGCAGGCCGGGCAGTGGGTCGGCATCGTGAAGGGGACCGCGTCGGGCGGACGCTTGTCGGTGACGACCTGGACCAGGTAGGGGATGACGTCGCCCGCGCGCTCGACCAGCACGGTGTCGCCGACGCGCACGTCCTTGCGGCGCACCTCGTCCTCGTTGTGCAGGCTCACGTTGGACACCGTGACCCCGGCCAGCTCCACCGGCTCGAGCTGGGCGGTGGGGGTGAGCGCGCCCGACTTGCCCACGTTGATCGTGATGCCGAGCACGCGGGTGGTGGCCTGGCGGGCCGTGAACTTGTAGGCGATGGCCCAGCGCGGGTGATGCGCGGTGGCCCCGAGCCGCCGCTGGTGCTCGAGATCGTCGACCTTGACCACCACCCCGTCGGCGTCGTAACCGAGCGCATCCCGCTCGGCCTCGAGCGTGCGGCAGTACGCCACGACCTCGTCCAGGGTGCCCGCGCGCTGCGACCGCGGGTTCACCGGGAAGCCGCTCTGCCGGAGCGCCTCGAGGCGCTCCCACTGCGAGCGGAAGCCGGGCGGCTCGAGCACGCTCACGTGGTAGAGGAAGATCGCGAGCGGGCGCGACGCGGTCACCGCCGGGTCCTTCTGGCGCACCGCCCCCGCCGCCGCGTTCCGCGGGTTGGCGAAGACGGGCTGGCCGGCTTCCTCCAGGCCCGCGTTGAGGCGGGCGAAGGCCTCGCGTGGCATGTAGACTTCGCCGCGGACCTCGAGCTTGCGCGCGCCCTTCAAGGGTCCCGAGAGCGTGGCCGGGATGGACTTGATCGTGCGCAGGTTCTGGCTGATGTCCTCGCCGATGCGCCCGTCGCCGCGCGTGGCGCCCCGGACGAAGCGCCCGCGCTCGTAGAGCAGGGCCACCCCGAGGCCGTCGATCTTGGGCTCGCAGACGTACGCGGGACTGAGGCCGGGCACCGCCCGCCGGATCCGCGCCTCGAACTCCTGGAGCTCCTCGACGGTCATTGCGTTGTCCAGCGAGAGCATGGCCACCATGTGCTCGACCGGCGTGAAGGTCTCCGCCCGCCGCCCGCCCGGCCGCTGGGTCGGGCTGTCCGGCGTGACCAGCTCCGGGTGCGCCTGCTCGAGGGCCACCAGCTCGCGCCAGAGCCGGTCGTACTCGGCGTCGCTGACCTCTGGACGGTCCTCCGCGTAGTAGAGGTGGTTGTGCCGGTTGATCTGCTCACGCAGCTCGTCGAGCCGCGCGCTGACGTCGGCCGGGCGGGTCATGGCGGTCCTCAGGATAACAACCGGCCTCGACTCGCGCCATCTCCCTCTCCCCTCAGGGGAGAGGGCAGGGTGAGGGGATACGCTATTTCGTCATCGGCGGGCGCGGCGCGCCCCGGAGGGACTGCTCCAGCTCCGGGGTCACGCGGCGCAGCTGGTCGGTGATGCGCGCGGCGTCGACGGCGGTGCCCACCACGCGGGGCGTGATCAGGAGGACCAGCTCCGTCTTCTCGATCGTGGTCTGGACGGAGCCGAAGAGGTAGCCCAGGATCGGGATGCGGTTCAGCCACGGGATCCCGATGCGGATCCGCGTGCGCTTGTTCTGGATGAGCCCGCCCAGCACCAGGGTCTGGTTGTTGAGCAGCACCACGGAGGTCTCGGCCTCCCGCTTCGTGAAGCGCGGGGAGTTGATCGGCGGCGGCTCGTTCTCGCCGACCTCGTTGACCTCCTGCTTGACGTCCAGCGCCACCGTGCCCTGCTCGCCGATGCGCGGGGTGACGGTCAGGATGATGCCGGCGTCCTTGTACTCCACGGTCTGGGTGATGGCGTTGCCGGTGATGCCGCCGGTGGCCACCGGCACCTGCTGGGAGGTCACGATGGGCACGGAGGTCGAGACATTGATGATCGCCTTCTTATTCTCGGCGGTCATGATGGAGGGGTTCGACAGCACATTCACCTTGTTCTCGCTGGCCATCGCGTTGAGCGCGGCCAGGAACTTGTCCGCCGCGAAGGTGAAGAAGTTGAAACCCAGGGGGACCGCGCCCCCGAGCGGAATCAGGCTCTGGGCCGGACGACCGGGAAGCAGGCCCGACGGGGAAGAGCTCACGTCGTAGCGGCCGGACCGGACGGCCCACTCGACGCCGAGCTTGGTGTCGTCGGTCAGCGTGACCTCGGCGGCCAGCACCTCGATCAGCACCTGGCGCGGCATCCGGTCGAGCTTCTTGATCGTCTCCTCCATCTCCTTCCAGAGCCGCGGGTAGGTGGTCACGATGACCGCGTTGGTGACCTCGTCGGCGACGAAGCGGATCTCGACGCTGGGCGGCGCGCCCTCGCCGGAGACGCCCGGGAAGCCGGTCGGCGCGCCCGCCGCCCGCGCCGTCGAGCTGAACGGCGCCGGGCTCGGCAGCAGCGGCGATGGCAACAGCGTGGGCGCGGCGCTCCGGCCGGAGTAGGAGCTGGACAGTCCGGAGATGCTGGAGGTGCCCACCAGCGATTGCTGGGTGCCGGTGATCGCCGGCCCGCGGTCGCCCCGGCCGTAGATGGCGTCGAGCGTCGTGGCCAGGTCCCGGGCCTTCGTGTTCTCCGCGAAGTAGATGAAGACGCGCTGGCCGCCGTAGATGTCCACGTCCAGCTTCTCGATCAGCCGCCGGATGATCTCCATGTCCTGCTTGCGCGCGTAGATCACCAGCGAGTTGGAGCGACGCTCGGGCACGATCAGCGGCCGTTCGGGGCCCCCGGCGCCGATGCCGCCCGCGCTGGGCAAGGGCGGCGCGGCGGGGGGTGGTGGCGGGGGTGGCGGGCCCGTCACCCCGGGCGCGCCCACCCGGCTGCCGGCGAAAAGCTGCGCCAGGATCTGGGCCAGCTCCAGGGCATCGGCGTGCTTGAGGGCGATGATCTGGAGCTCGTTGAGGGCCACCTCCACGTCGACGAGCTGCAGCATGTCGAGCAGCCGGCGGATATTGGCGGCCGTATCGGTCAGGATGAGCAGGTTCGTCTCGCGGTGGGCGGCGATGGCCCCCTGCGCGGGGACGAAGGGACGCAGCAGCGTCACCGCGTCCTGCGCGTTGATGAACCGGAGCGGCACGATCTGCGTGACCACCTCGTCAGACGGCAGGGTCCCGGCGACCTCGCGGCCCACCACGGTCTTCACCGACGTCTGGGGCGCGCCCTCGCGCGGGATGATGCGGTAGAGGTTGCCCGAGCGCACCGCGGCCAGCCCGTTGACGTCGAGGATGGTGAGCAGCACCCCGAAGACCTCGTCGCTCGAGATCTTGCCGCTGGTCTGGACCGTCACCTTCCGCCCCCGGGCCCCCGGGGCCAGCACGTAGTTGAAGCCCACGATCTCCGCCGCGGCCTGGATCACCACCTCGACGTCGGCGTTGTCGAAGTTGAGCACGAGCTGGCGCGACGGCGTCCGCGGCGCGGGCGCATCGCTCGTCACGGTGGGCGGCGGGGCGGGGGGTGGGGCCGTTGACGGCGCCTCGCGCTGCTCGGCGGCGCCCACCGAGAGCGACTCGCTGCGCGCCGGCGGCGGCCGCAACGGATCGCTCGGCCTCGGCGTCGGCTCGGCGGTGACCTCGACCTTGGGCCGGGGGGCCTCGACCACCCGGCCGCCACCGGTCGAGCCGCTCGGTGTGATGGAGGCGCAGCCTGCCGTCACCCACACGAGGAGCAAGCAGGACGCGGTGTGCGCTCGACCGATCATCGCTCGTTGGCTCGTGGCGGCACGGTGGGGGCGGCCGGAATTCGGGACGCCGGGACGCCCGGTGCCGGCGGCACGGCGGGCGGCGGGGTCATCGCGGCGGCGGCCGCGGGGGTCGCCAGCTTCGGCTTCGCGGGATCCTGCAGCAGCACCTCCACCAGCCCATCGGGCCGGGCGATCACCACGCGATCCTGGCTGATGGACTGCACGCGACCGCCGCTGACCGCATCGCCGACCGCGTAGCCGAAGGTGCGCTTGACCGTGGGGTCCTCCAGGTACGCTCGGCTCTTCGGGCCATCCATCACGACGCCGTGCAGGAACGGCTTGGGCCCCGCGGCCACCACGGGACCGGCCGGCGCCTCGGACCGACTCGGGCTGAAGAGATTCCTGGACACGACGACCCCGTACCCACCCGCCGAGGCGGCCGGCGTGGGGGCCGGGACGGACACCGCGGCCGGTGCCGCGGCCCGCGGCGTCGGCGGCGGGGGCAGCGGAAGCGGGGTCAGCAGCTCGCGAATCAGCCCCGCGGCGCAGAGAGCGCCGAGGAGACCGAGCAGAACGTTGAGGGCGAGGAAGCGTCTGGACACGGTCTAGTTCTCTTCCGAGGTGGCGGCGGCCCGGGCTTCTGGCTTGGCCGGCGTCGCGCCCGGCAGGAGATAGCCGGCCACGGTGAGGGTGGTGAGCAGCTCGCGCGGTTGCCCGACCGCCACCACCCGGACCTTGAAGTCCTTCAGCGCGAGCAGACGGTCGGCGCGCTCCAGCCGGGACAGCGCGTTCACCGTGTCCCGGATGCTTCCCATGATGGTCAGCTCGATCGGTACCTCCTGCAGCCCGTTCTGATCCGACGCGGGCAGCACCCGCTCGCTCCGGACCTCCACGTTGCCCGCGGCCAGCAGATCCTTGACGAGCTTCTGAAGCTCGGAGGCGGCGAGCGGCGCGGTCGGGCCGCGCAGCAAGCGGCGCGCTTCCATCTCGAGGCGGGCGTCGACGGCGGCCAGCTCCTCGGCGAGCCGGGGTCGTTGCGCGACGAGGAGGCGGCGCCGCTCGAGGGCCGCCTCCCGCGCGGGCACGGTGGTCTCGGCGGCCCGGGAGCGCGCGAGGATCGGCTCGACCACCAAGAGATAGCCGCCGATCACCAGCGCGACGACCGCGCCCACTCCGACCACCACCCGCTCGCGAGGGCTGAGACTTGGCATGCTCATCGCCCCGCCGGCGGACGGCCTTCCCAGCCGGCCCGGATGCGGAACTGCTCCTTGTTCTGCGTCTTGGTGACGGGCGACGTGAACTCGACCCGCTCGAGCCGGGCCGAGCCCTCGAGCAGCGGGATGAGCGTGCTCGCCGCGTCGGATTGACCGGTCAGCTCGACGCCCTGACGATCCATCGTGAGCGCCTGCAGCCAGGATCCCGCGGGCAGGGTCTCCGTCATCTCGTGCAGGACCGGCAGCGCCCGGATGTGGTCGTTCTCCACCGCGTCCAGCGCGGAGAGGATGCGCCGCTTCCGGGCCAGCTCGGCGGCGAGGCCCTCGACCACCTTCGCCTCCGGCTCGAGCCGCCGGATCTCCTGCGTCAGTTGCCCCACGTGCCGTTCGACCTTGATCGTGTGCGCGAACGCCAGGCCGAGGGCGAGGAGGGCGGTGACGGCCACCGTCCCGGCGGTCACGAGCTGCTCGCGCGAGGGCGTCCAGGGCCGCGCCTCGACCGGGAGGAGGTTGAGCGGCGGGGTCCGCGGGCCCGCCGCCACGCCGAGCGCGAGCAGGGCGGCCCCCGCGTTGGTCGCGGGCAGGGCGCTGACGAGGGGGACGCGGGCCGCCGCGTACGGCGGGGCCGAGACCGGGACGCCCAGCGACGCGGCGAGGTCGGCGCGCCAGCCGGTGGCGTCATCGCCGGAGAGCCACACCGCGTCGCAGCCGGTCCAGCGGGCGAGCCCCAGGCTGCGCGTGATCTCCCGCGCGAGCCCTTCGACTCCGGCCGCGATCACCTGGCGGCTGGTGAGCAGCGTGTGACCGTCGAGGAGGAGCAGATCCGCGCCGGCGCCATGGCGGTGCGCCCAGACCGCGCGCTGGGCCGGGAGCGCGCGGGGGAGGAGCGCGGTCAAGTCGTGGCAGGCCACCGTCAACGCAGCCGGGCGCCACTTCGCCGCGGCCAGCAGTCCCAGCGGGCGCTCCACCGCGCGGCGCTCGGCGGCCGCCACCAGCACGCGCCGCGCCTCGTCGGACTCGCTCGGCAGCTCGAGCCAGTCGAAGCGGATGTCCTCCGGCGCGAACGGCACGTGACGATCCAGATCGAACGCCACCATCTCGGCCACATCGCTCCCGGTGGTGCGCGGCAGCTCGATCGCCTTGACGACCACCGCCCGGCGATCGAGGCCCACGCGCAGGCGGCGCCCCGCGAGCCCGCGCGCCTGGAGCTCGGCGGCGAGGGTGCCGGCCGGGTCCTCCGCCTCCTCCACCACGAAATGCTCCACCTGCCCGCGGCCGGTGATCGCGACCACGGTGAGCCGGCCGTTGTGGACGAAGAGGCCGATCCGCGCGGGCCTCATTCTTCGTCCCCCGGGCGCCACGAGACGATCGCGACATCCAGACGGCCCCGCTGGTTCCCGCCGCGCTGGACGACGGCGACCACGCGGCGGCGCGCCACGCCGGCCACCACGCCCTCCGCCTCGATGCGGAAGGAGCTGCTCCCCACCGTGAAGCCGCGCCCCGCGAAGCGGCCCGGCACGCTCGGGTAGGGCGCGCGCACCCGGGTCCGGACCACGTCGGCGATCTCGGCCTCCGACAGGCCGAGGGCCTTGAGGACGAGGGGGCTGGCGGTGTTGAGGTTCACGGCGGTGACGCCGAGCGCGGTGACCAGATCGCCCAGCCCCGGACGGCCGTCCACGCCGACGTAGAGCTCCCGGGTGACGCCGCGGATCTGGAGCAGCTCGGACACGTCCTGGAGATTGCCGTTGCGCGCGCGGTAGGGCACGGGCAGCCGGAGATAGAAGTCGCTCTCGGCTCCGTGGACGCGGTGGAGCTCGTTGACGTCGCGCCAGTCCTGGAGCGAGTCCTTGATGATGTCTCGCTGCGGCTGCTCGACCTCGAGCGCGGCGAGCAGCCGGTCCAGGCGGTCGGGTCCGGCGCCGTTGACGCTGATCCGCGCCGCCTCGTCGCTGATCCGGTACGAGAACTCCCCGGGCCCGAGCCCGACGCGGGTGCGCGGCAGCGCGGGCAGCCGCACCGGCGTCGTCTGCCCGGGCAGGGCGCGGTAGAACACGAGCTGACCGTCGTCGTCGAGCGCCGCGACCTGAGACTGGCTCAGGATCTCGCGGATCGCCTGCTGCACGCCGGCCTCGGCCAGATGGCGGGCCTGCACGCCGTCCCGATAGGCGCGCACCATCGAGGCCTCGAGACGCGCGGAGAACGCGAACTCGGTGACCACCACCGCCAGCAGCGCCAGCACCAGCAGGACCGCGATCAGGGCGAAGCCGCGCTCGCTCGTCATGGCGCGCTGGTCCGGATGGGTACGGTGAGCGTCTGCGGCACGCCGCGCGGGCGGGCGCCGGTGACCAGGGTGATCTCGACTGCGCGCGGCAGGCCCTCGTCCGTGCCGACGTCCCAGGTGTCCTGCCAGGCGTCCGGCTCGCGGCCGAGATAGCGGACCCGTAGCCCGCTCGTCCGCGCATCCACCAGGAGGGGTCGGAGACGATCCGGCACGACCGGGTTGGGCAGGATCTGCTGGCGCAGCGCCAGCCCCGCCGCGTCGGCGGACAGGCTGACCGCGGTGAACGCGGCCGGCGCCCCGGTGGGGAACGGCGGCGACAGCGTGACGAAGGTGAGCTGGTCCGGCCGGCCTTCGAACAGGACCCGCGCCTCCTGCTCGCCCTCGGCGGCGATCCGATACGGGAAGGCGCCGTCGAGCGCGCGTTCGAGCAGCACGGCCAGGCTCCGCGTGTGATCGAGCTTGGCGGTCCGCTCCTCGCCCCGCTGCCACGCGGCCAGCCCGACGCGGAGCCCGCCGAACACGATGACCAGCACGGCGGCCACGATGCTGAGCGCCAGCATCACCTCGAGCAGCGTGAACCCCCCCACAAAATCCCTCTCCCCTCTGGGGAGAGGGCAGGGTGAGGGGCCAGAGGGTGAGGGGCCGAAAGGTGAGGGGGCCGTCATGGCTCCGGCGCCTCGGCGACCGCGCGCAGGCTCGCCAGCTCGAGCGCGCGGTTGCTCCCCCATCGCACCGCCACCGAGAGCGCGTAGAGGCGGGGCTGCGGGCCCGCGTCGGGCGTCAGCTCCTCGGCCACCGGCACGAGCGCGACGCGCCGCTCCCAGAGAAATCGCCCCTCCCGGCCGCCCACCACTCCCTCGCGCAGGGTATCGGTGGACCGCGCGACGCGGTCGGCCACGAGGACTGCCTGCTGGTAGTCGTCCGAGAGGCTGAGCAGGCGCAGCCCCTGGGACGAGAGCTGCAAGAGCGTGACGATGGCGAGCCCCAGGCTGGTCAGCGCCACCAGCACCTCGAGCAGCGTGAAGCCCCGGCTCATAGCGCGGCCCGCTGGGTCGTCACGCGGCCCGTCAGCGGATCCACGGTGATGACGTACGCCCGCGGCCCCGGCGCCTCGATCGTGAAGCGCGCGCCACTGGACATCCCATGGGGCAGAAAGGTGAGCCGCGGCATCGCTGGATCGGCTTCGACGCGCAGCAGGGACGAGACGGCGCGGCTCGCCTGCACGCGGGCCTCGCCCTCGCGGCCGGGGCGCCGGAGCAGGAGGACGCGGGCCTCGGGGTCGAGCGTGACCTCGAGGGCCTGCTGGCGCGTGACGGCCTGTTCGCGGGCGGTGCGCAGGAAGGCGGCCAGCCCCGCCAGCTCGGCGCGCACCCGCACGTCGTCGGCGGTCCGGCCGACCGCGGGCGCCACCACGGCGACGGCCACGGCCAGGATGGCGAGGACCACGACCAGCTCCATCAGGGAATAGCCCCTCACCGAGTAGCCCCTCACCGAGTAGCCCCTCACCCTGCCCTCTCCCCAAAGGGGAGAGAGATGCCGAACCCCTCGCCCCCGAAGGGGAGAGGGATGCCGGAACCCTCGCCCCCAGAGGGGAGAGGGATGCTGGAACCCTCGCCCCCGAAGGGGGAGAGGGCAGGGTGAGGGGGAATCCAGGCGGGTCACTTGGTTTCCCAGGAGCCCACGTCGCCGTTTTCGCCGTCGCCCCCGGGGGCTCCGTCGGCGCCGAGCGTCCAGATGTCGTAGTCGGCGTGGTCGCCCGGGCAGCACTTGTACTGGTACGGGCGGCCCCAGGGATCGAGCGGCACTTGCGGCTTCTTCAGATATGGACCGTTCCAGCTGGCCAGGTTCGGGTTCTGCACCAGCGCCTGCAGGCCGGCCCCCGCGACCGGGTAGGCGCCGATGTCGAGCCGATACTGGTCCAGCGCCGCGCCGAACAGCTCGATCTGCGCTCGCGCGGCCGCCTGCTTGCTCTGTCCCACGCGGCCGAAGAGGCGCGGCCCCACCAGGCCCGCGATCAGGCCCAGGATGATGATGACGACCAGCAGCTCGATCAGGGAGAAGCCGCGCTGGTTCCGGAGGCGCCGCCGCAGACGCCTCATAGCGGGATATCCGTCACGGACAGAATGGCCATCAGCATGGCCACCACGATGAAGCCCACCACCAGGCCCATGACCAGGATGATGCAGGGCTCGGCGAGGGCGATGAGCCGCTTGACGAGCTTGCGCGTGTCGGCCTCGAAGGTGGCCGCGACCTGCAGCAGCATGTCCTCGAGCCGCCCGGTCTCCTCGCCCACGCGGACCATGTGGACGGCCAGGGGCGGGAACGCCCGCGTCTCGGCCATGGGCTGGGCCAGCCCGGCTCCCCGTCGCGCCCCGTCGCCCAGGCCTTCGACGGCTCGAGCGAGGACCTGATTGGCCAGCATCTCCTTGACGAGGATGAGCGCCGGGATCATGGCCACGCCGCTCCGCAGCAGCGTGCCCAGCACCCGGGTGAAGCGCGCCACCTCCGTCTTGACGATCACCTCGCCCGCGATCGGCAGCCGCAGCAATAGCTGGTCGAACCCGAGCCGTCCCCGCGGCGTCGCGAGCACCATGCGGCTTGCCAGCACGCCCACCACCGTGACGAGGGCGAGCAGCCACCAGTAGTGCTGGACGATGCCGCTCGCCTCGAGGAGGATCAGGGTCGGCAGCGGGATGGTCGCGCCGAGGTCCTTGAAGATGGCGGCGAAGCGCGGGATCACGAAGGCCATGAGGAAGACCACCGCGGCGGCGCCGACGCCGGTGAGCAGCACCGGGTAGATGAGCGCGGAGACGAGCGCGTCGTGGAACTCCTGCGACTCCTCGAGGAACCCGGCGAGGCGGCGCAGGGTGGTCTCGAGCACACCGCCCTTCTCGCCCGCCCGCACCATGTTGATGTAGAGCCGGGAGAATGGACGGGGGTGGTGCTTGCCCAGCGCATCGGCCAGCGAGCTGCCGCCCTGCACGCTGCGCAGCACGTCGCCCAGGATGGTGCGCAGGCGCGCGGTCGGCGCCAGCTCGACCTGGATGGCGAGGGCGCGATCGAGCGGCAGGCCGGCCTCGACGAGGGTAGCGAGCTGCTGGGTGAAGGACACCAGATCGCGGCTGGCCACCCGGCCGCGGCCCAGGTCCGGCCACGCCAGCCCGAGCAGGCGGCGCGGCTGGCCCTGCGGGGCGATCCGGATCGGGAAGTAGGCGTCGCGCTGCAGGCGCTCGGCCACCGCGCGCGCGTTGGCGGCTTCCATGACCCCGTCGATCGTCTCCCCCCGGCGGTCCGCCGCGCGGTACGCGAACACGGTCATTTCAGCAACCCTCTCCCCTCTGGGGAGAGGGCAGGGTGAGGGGCCCGGAGGTGAGGGGCCCGGAGGTGAGGGGCCTCATGAATCCTCCTGGGTCACGCGCAGGATCTCCGCGACGGTGGTCAGGCCGGCGCAGGCCTTGGCCCAGGCGTCCTCGCGCAGCGTGATCATGCCGTGCCCGACGGCGTGGCGTCGGATCTCTCCCCCGGGGACTTTCTGAACAATGAGGCTGCGCGCCTCCTCGCTGATCTTGAACAGCTCGTAGATGCCGGTGCGCCCGCGATAGCCGGTGCCGCGGCACTCGTCGCAGCCCTTGCCCCGGAACAGCTCCAGGCCGGTCGCATCGGTGATGCCGAGGGCGAGCAGCTCGGCCGGGTCGGGATGATCGGGTGCCCGGCAGGCCTGGCAGATCCGGCGCACGAGCCGCTGGGCGAGGACGCCGGTGAGCACGGAGGAGAGCAGATATGGCTCGCAGCCCATATCCTGGAGCCGGGTGACCGCGCCGGGGGCGTCGTTGGTGTGCAGGGTGGAGAAGACGAGATGCCCGGTCAGGGCGGACTGGATGGCGATCTCCGCCGTCTCCAGGTCGCGGATCTCGCCGACCATGATGACGTCCGGGTCCTGGCGCACGATGTGGCGGAGCCCAGCGGCGAAGGAGAGCCCGATCTTTGGCCGCACCGGGATCTGGTTGACGCCCTTGAGCTGGTACTCCACCGGGTCCTCGACGGTGATGATCTTGAGGTCCGCCCGGTTGATCTTGTCCAGCGCGGCGTAGAGCGTGGTGGTCTTGCCCGAGCCGGTGGGGCCGGTGACGAGCAGGATGCCGTGCGGCTGGCGGATCAGCATCTCGAAGGCCCGCGCGGTGGGCGACGAGAAACCCAGCCGGTCGAAAGGCAGGAAGACCGAGGAGCGGTCGAGGAGCCGCATGACGATGGACTCAGCGTTCTGCATACTTTGGTTTCTCTCACGTGATCAAGGGCATTGTGCCCGCCAACGAGCGACGCCAGGCGCAGCAGCCGGCGCCGGAGGCCGCGCCGTGATCGTGCTGTGCGCCTCGTGCGTGAAGGCGGACGAGCCCGCGTTCTTGAACGAGCAACCGCCCTACCGCGACACCCGGATCAGTCACGGGATCTGCCCGAGGCATCGGGAGGAGTGGACGCAGCAGCTCGCGGCGCACGCGGCGGCGCTGAAGGCCCGCCAGGAAGAGCAATCGCCATGACCGAGGTGGTGGCGCCGGAGCGCCGGGCACGTGGTGGGCCCGGGGGCACGGTGTGCGGAGCTCCTGGGCCTGCTTGACTGAAAAACCCGCGGCACTCGGAGGAAGAGGAGGATACACGTCATGGGCAAGGTATTTGCGGTCGTGGTAGCGCTGTCAGTCGCGGCGCCGGCGTTCGCGCAGATCAAGTCCGCCAAGGAGCAGCGCCAGGACTTCCAGAGGACCTCGGGCGTCTGCCAGGCGTCCGTGAACGACCAGCGGGGCCGGGGCCGCGGGGTGGCTCGGCAGCAAGGACTTCAAGGCCCAGGCAGACGCGGCCGGGACCGTGAACCCGGTCGGGACCGACCAGGCCCGGTTGGTGCGCCGGATTCGCGACGGACTCACGCGCACGCAGGCCGCCCTGGCCCGCGAGCTGGGCGGGAGCCGCGTCACCGTCGCGCGGTGGGAGACCGGGGTGTACGCCATCCCACCGACCGCGCGACTGCTGCAGCGGATCCGCAACGAACGACGGGAGCCGCGCGCGCGCGCCACGTGATGGGAGGGCCGGGGGGGCGGCGCGTGGGCGCGCCACGCCCGCCAGGGGGCCCATCATCGCGCGACCGTTCAGACGCCCGCCAGGGGGCCCATCATCGCGCGACCGTTCAGGAGACATCGGCAAGGAGACGGCGTGATGAGCCGCCCCAGGATCCGCCGCCGAACTGGGCCTCGCCGGCGCGCGACCGAGGCGCCACGCTTGGCATCGTGGCCCGAGCCGCAGCCCGTGCCGCGGGGCCGGCCGCCAGTGCCCGCCTTCAACCTCGCCTTGCTGCCCGACGCGCTCGCGCCGTGGGTCGCGGACGTCGCCGACCGAGTCCAGTGCCCCCCCGACTTCGTCGCGGTCGGGGTCCTCGTGGCCGCGGCCGCGGTCATCGGCCGGAAGGTCGCGATTC
>WNFA01003336.1_pt1 | contig 20230 bp, 23 predicted proteins | sample 5400481 | NCBI WGS metagenome assembly WNFA01 (sample SAMN13153340, study PRJNA577476) | soil metagenome | isolation source: 120 cm saprolite under Douglas fir tree site 2 hole 1 replicate 2 | place: USA:California | collected 2015-04-18
TATCCAGCAAGTGCCGGGCCGGTTGGACGGATTGAAATGGTATCTAATCGGCGGGTTTGTTCTGGTATTTGCGATGCTTTCGGCTCTGCTGGCGCGCAGGCCTGTTGTGGCGGTCGCCGGAGTAGCGCCGGGGGAAGATGTACTTCCCGGTGCGAAGCCGAAGAAATCCAAAGCGAGTGTTTCCCCTGCGCCGACTGCGGAGGTGGCTGGGACGAATGGGTCTGCTAGCCTCGCCGAAGTGGATGCCGCCATCGGAACTAGCCTCGATGCGCTGAAAGAGCGGCTGTTCCGGCTGGAGCTGCGCCACCAGGCGGGCACCATCTCCGAAGAAGAATATGTACAGGAACGCGCGCGCGCAGAAAAAGTGTTGCGCGATCTCGTGCGAGGCTGAGCGTTGAAGACGAGGAGCGATCTTCCCGTCGTCGAGGCTGTCCGGTGACGCCCGCGAGTTTTTCTCCCGCAGGAATCTGCTTCGAAAAGATCGACAAACGTTTTGGCGGGCTTTACGCGTTGCGGCGCGTTTCGCTGGAAATCTCCGCGGGGGAGTGCGTAGTATTCGCAGGGCGGAACGGCTCCGGGAAGACCACACTGCTGCGAATCGCGGCGCGGCTCTCGCGGCCCTCGTCGGGCACGGTGAGCTTCGTCAATGGTAGTGGGGAGAAAAACGAGACGCAGCCGGCGGCTGGATTTGTGGCTCACGCCACGATGGTCTATGACGAGCTGACAGCGGAAGAAAATCTTCTGCTATTTGCACGGTTGCAGGGAATCGCGGAGCCTGCCGCGCGCGCCGAGTTCCTTCTTCGAGAGGTGGGGCTCCTGGAGCGCCGGAATTCCCTGGTGCGCACGTTTTCTCGGGGGATGCGGCAGCGCGTCGCCATTGCGCGAGCGCTGCTGAATGAACCGGCCTTGGTTCTGTTCGACGAGCCAGCGACAGGGCTTGATGCGCAGGGAGTGAGCTGGTTTGCGGAGACGCTGCGCGGCTTGAGGGATTCGGGCCGCACGATCTTGATGAGCCTGCACGGCGAGTCCGAAGTGTCCAACCTGGCCTCGCGGGCGATACGGCTGGATGCGGGCTCGGTGGTCGCCGACACGAGAACCGGCGCGAACTTTCGCTCGATCCTGGCCTTTGCGAATGCATGAATGGCGCTGCTTTCTAATACGGCCGTCCTGCTCGGCAAGGAACTTCGCACGGAGTTTCGTTCGCGCGAGCTTCTTACCACTACAGTGGTCTTCATTCTCACGATTGTGGTCCTGTTCAGCTTCACATTCGATCCGTCGGTCACTGAATCACGGCGTTTCGGTCCGGGGCTGCTCTGGCTGGCGTTTCTTTTCGCGGCTTCGTTGATGCTGCAACCGTGTTTTTTGCGCGAACAGAATAACGACACACTGAGCGCGCTGCGCCTGTCGGTGAGCGATCCGTTCGCTATTTTTCTTGCCAAGCTGGCGGCGAATACTCTCTTTCTACTATTTACACAGGTCTTACTCCTGCCAGTATTCTCGGTTTTGTACAACGTGCCGGTAATGGCGGCGTTTCCGCAGCTCGTGCTGGTGATGTTCATGGGAAGCCTGGGACTTTCCGTGACCGGGACGGCTTTGTCTGCAATTTCCGCGCAGGCTAGAATGCGCGAGCTGCTGCTGCCGTTGCTGCTCTTGCCGCTGCTGACGCCGGTGCTGATCGCCAGCACGGAAGCGACAGCCGAACTGCTGGTCCCGAATCCCGTCCTGCCGTGGAAATGGCTGGGTTTCTTGCTGGGGTTTGACGTAGTTTTTTTGACGGCCCTATGGCTTTTCGGCGAACATCTTCTGGAAGAATAAGCGGATACTGCGTCTGAGGCTTATCGAGGGCATGGGAATGAAGAAAAACATCTTGATCATGTTTGCGGTGGTGCTGCTGATGTGTGTTGCCGCGTATGCTTCGCTCTTTGTGGCGCCCACAGAGAGCAAGATGGGACCGATCCAGCGAATCTTTTACCTTCATGCACCCGCAGGCATGGTATCGCTCCTGAGTTTCTTCGTCTGTTTTGTCGGAAACTTCGCTTACACCTTGAAACGCGAGCCGAAGTGGGATTGGCTGGGTGTGTCTGCCGCCGAAGTGGGAGTGGCCTTCTGCACGGTGAACATCATAACCGGTCCGATCTGGGCGCATCCTGTTTGGGGTATCTGGTGGACGTGGGACTGGAGACTGACGCTCACGTTTGTGCTCTGGCTGCTGTATATATCCTATTTGTTGCTACGAACGCTCGTCGAAGACCCGGACCGGCGCGCTTTGGTCAGCGCGATCTACGGGATTTTTGCGTTTCTGGACGTGCCGCTGGTCTACGGGTCGATTCGATGGTGGCGCACGCAGCATCCCCAGCCGGTGATTATGGGCGGCGCGGGGTCGGGCCTCGAACCAACCATGAAGAAAGTGTTCTGGTTCTGGTTCTGCAATCTGGTGATCCTCATGATTTTTCTAGTTCGCGAGCGGTATCGGCTCGAGGCGATGCGAGGCGAAGCGCAATTGATCGAGCGCGAGGCGGAGGCGGCATGAAAGAACACTTTTGGAGCGTGTTTTGGGCTTACATGATTGGCTGGGGCGTGTTCTTTTTTTATTACGTCAGCATCGCGCGGCGCACGGCGGCGCTGGGCGAACAAATTGAACGCTTGAAGAATTCGCTGGGCCGGGGCAAGTAGCTTGGCAGGGAAGAAGAAGGTCGGGATTGTGCTGTTTCAGCTTGGCGGGCCAGATTCTCTGGAGGCTGTCGAGCCGTTTCTGCTGAATTTGTTTTTGGATCCCGACATTATTCCGCTTGGGCCGTTCGGATTGCTGCGCCGCCCCATTGCGAAGGTTATTTCTTCGCGGCGGTCGATTCCAGTGGCGGGGCGCTATGCTGAAATCGGGCGACGGTCGCCGATTGGGACTCTCACCGAGCGGCAACGAGCGCGGCTGGTGGAAGCGGTTTCCCCATACATCGATCCTGTGGCGGTCACGGCGATGCGTTACTGGCATCCGCTTACGGCAGAAGCTGTGGACACGTTGCGGAAGGCTGCGCCTCTGGATGAAATCGTTTTGCTGCCGCTCTATCCACACTATTCTTACGCCACTACGCTGAGCAGCTTGAAGGAATGGCGGCGGGTGGCGGACCAGGCAAAGTGGGGACAGCCTGGAGGGAAGCCGCCGGAACGCACGATCGAGAATTTTCATGACCACCCGCTGTACATTCAGGCAGTGGTTCAACGGATCGGGTCTGTTTTGCGGCAGTTCCCGGACAGCCGGCGGATTCATCTGGTGTTCAGCGCGCACGGCCTGCCAATAAGTCTGGTGGAGAAGGGCGATCCGTATCCGAAACAGATCGAGGAAACGGTGCGACTGGCCTGCGCGCTAGGAGAAAAGCAGCACCGTGCTTGGCCGCGGACGCATCTACTTTGCTATCAGAGCCGCGTGGGACCCGCGAAGTGGCTGCAGCCTCCGCTGAGCGGGACAATCGAGCGGCTGGGCCGCGAAGGCGTGAAAGAGGTACTCGTCGTGCCGATTTCGTTCGTTACGGAGCACATCGAAACGCTCCATGAAATCAATATCGAGGCGCGCGAGGAAGCGAAGAAGCTGGGCATCGAGACGTTCCGGATGATGCCCGCGGTGGGGGACTCGCCTTTATTCATCGCCGCATTAAAGGATCTTGTGCTGCGCGCTGTCGGGATTGCTGCGGGCGAGCCATCTGGAAGCCTTTCAACGGTCGCGAGTTAAATGTATAATCCGCCGCTGGAACAGGGATAATGACAACCACGTACAATCCCGGTGTGAACAAGTTTGCTAAATTCACAGTCTGCTGGACCATCCTCCTCTTCGTAGCCGGCGCGCTCGTTACTTCCAAAGATGCAGCTCTTTCCGTGCCGGACTGGCCGAAGTCCTTTGGAACCTGGTTCCCATCGCTGAGAATGCTGGCCGGGGGCGCATTTTTCGAACACTCGCACCGTGTGATTGCGGCGATCATGGGTTGCTTGGTGCTTGTCCTGGCGATTTGGTTGTGGAAGAGTGACCCTCGACGATGGCTGCGCTGGCTTGGGGTGATCGCCGTTGGGGGAGTGGCGGCGCAGGCAATCTTGGGGGGCCAAGTCGTGCGGCAATTGCTGCATTACTGGCTGCCGGTGCTGCACGCGAGCTTCGCACAAATCGTATTCGCGGCTGTCCTAAGCATCGCGGTGTTCACCAGCAAGTGGTGGGTTTCTGAACGGCCGCAACTGGAGGACAGCGGAACTCCTTCGATTCATTCACTGGCTATCCTAAATGCCGCCGTCATCTATTTGCAGGTGATTCTGGGCGCTGGATTCCGTCACCGGGAAATTCCGATTTGGCCGCACATGGCAGGAGCCATACTCGTGCTTGGAATGGTGATCTGGACGGCTGTCGCGCTGCTTAAACGGTTTTCACAATCGCGAGAACTTTCCAAGGCGCGCGTCCTGCTGCACGCGATTTTCGGGACGCAGTTCCTGCTGGGTCTTGGCGCTTACTGGTCGCGGCTCAGTACCGCGGATGCGCCGCAGCCGATGCCGGTCATGGTGTGGTTAACCGTAATCCATACGGTCGTGGGAGCGATCCTGTTCGCATTTTCGGTGTTGATCGTGCTGACTTGTTACCGGCTAGTTCCGAGAGGCAGGGAAGCGGTCGCGCCGGCGCCAGGTCAGGTGACTGCTCGATGAGCACGGTACGCACAGCGGAGCTGACGCTTTCGGCACGCGCGAGCGGCTACGTCGCGCTGACGAAGCCGGACGTTTCTTTCCTCGTGTTGATGACGACGGCGGCCGGCTATTACATGGGAGCGCGCGGCCCGGTCGCGTGGCTGCACATGATCCACGCGGTGTTCGGCACAATGCTGATCGCCGGAGGCACCGCGGCGCTGAATCATTACATTGAGCGCGAGTCCGACCGCTATATGCGACGTACCGCATTGCGACCGCTGCCCAGCGGCGTGCTGCAGCCGCGGGAGGCACTGATATTTGGTGTTGCGCTTGCGATTGCCGGTGCCGTGGATTTGTATTTCGCGGCGGGACCGCTTGCTTCGGGGCTCGGCATTGCCACCTCCCTGAGCTACTTACTGGGTTACACTCCGCTCAAGAAACGAACAGTGTGGGCGACGTTTGTCGGAGCGTTTCCCGGGGCCATTCCGCCGATGATTGGCTGGGTGGCGGCGACCGGATCGCTCGACCGCGGCGCATGGCTGCTTTTCGGAATTTTGTTTCTTTGGCAGTTTCCGCATTTCCACGCCATTGCCTGGATGTACCGCGAAGATTACGCGCGCGCGGGAATCCTGATGCTGCCAGTGGTCGACCGTGAGGGAACGCGGACGTTCCGGCAGATCATTCTGTATGCTGTCGCGCTCGCAGGCGTGAGCTTGCTGCCCGCAATTCTGGGATTGGCCGGAGTGTTGTATTTCTTTGGCGCGCTGGTCACCAGCACGGGTTTGGTGCAGGTATGCCTGTGGGCTGCCAGCAATAAGTCGAACACACGCGCCAAGTGGCTCATGCACGCGACAGTTCTGCACATCCCGCTGTTGCTGGGCTTGATGACCTACGACAAGATTCCGCGCTGATCAGGCCATTTCAAGAAAAGGCCATTTCAAAAAGGGCCGCTTCAAGAAGGGCCTCAGGAAGGACGAGTTCGCAATCATGTTTTCACAACCCGCGCTCAACGCCTCTCTCAACGGGATCAGTGCAGTGTTGCTGGCAGGAGGCTATGCAGCGATCCGCGCTGGAAAGCGGGACGTGCACAAGGCCTTCATGATTTCGGCCTTCACGGTTTCCACTGTTTTCCTGGCGTCCTACGTGGTTTATCACATCCGCGTGAAGCAATTGGTCCTCTTTCAAGGGCAAGGCTGGATCAGGCCGGTTTACTTCACGTTGCTGACTTCGCACACGATCCTGGCAATCGTAATCGTGCCGTTGATTCTGATTACGCTGCGACGCGCGTGGCTGGAAAAGTTCGACAAACACCGGCTGATTGCACGGTGGACACTGCCGCTGTGGTTCTATGTCTGCGTGACTGGCGTGATTGTCTATTTGATGGTCTATCAGATCTATGCAGTAAAGAGCGGTTGAAACCGGGCGAGGTCCGCCGCGCCAAATCCCGCTAGAATTGCGGAGTATTATCCTGCCGGAACCCCGGCGGCACCAGCGCTCCCGTGAGCGAAGAACGGATGGCCTGGCGGGTGCCGGACTTCGGAAAAACGATGTGCCAGAAGTCGACGTTGGGATTGACGAAAGCGATGCCCACAAATCGTCTTTCGCGCTTTTCCCGCAAGGAAGTCACAACGCAGTCCACTGAATTGGCAGTGTGCTCGTTGAAAACTTTGACGGTTTGGCCAGGAATCAGAGGGGTATCCATCAAAACCAGGGCCCCATGGGCACTCACAATGTAGGTGGAGGCATGGAGGTCGATTGTTTCACCTTCGGGCAAGCGGCAACGCACTGTCAGGGGAACTTGAAGTGACAGGCGCGTGGTTCGCCGGCGTTCGGGATATCGAGTTCTCTGCATGCTGCCGCCTTGGAGGGGACTTTCGAGGCTACACGGCGGCATGTTGGCATGATCTCCATCAAAAGACAAGCTTTTTAATGTTTTGGAACTGCTAGTACCTTTTGCACGGAGACGAAAATCACGTCTTAAGTGCGGCGATCACGGCATCGGCGAATTCTTCGGTACCAGCTTTGCCGCCGACGTCCTGCGTCGTATGCTTTGCCTCACGGTAGACCTTTTCGAGGGCATTCTGAATGCGCTCGGCTGCGGTCCTTTCGGCAAGGTGGTCCAGCAGTAGGGCACTGCTCATCAACAAGGCCGTGGGATTAGCCAGTCCCTTGCCGGCAATGTCAGGCGCGGTACCGTGCACGGCCTCGAACATGGCGCATTCGTCGCCGATGTTGGCACTGGGCACGACGCCCAGACCGCCGACAAGGCCCGCGGCCAAATCGCTCATCACATCGCCATACAGATTCGGCAGCAAGAGCATGTCAAATTGCAGGGGATCCATCACAATTTGCATGCAGGCGTTATCGACGATCAGTTCCTTATACTCAATGGCAGGGAATTGCGCGGCCACGCCGCGGACCGACCTGAGGCCGGAATACAAGTCTTCGGTGTTTTCGCGTACGAGAATTAGGTCCACGTTCTCGAAACGCGACTTAACGCCCGGAACGTTTTTTACGGGACGCAAATTGGCGTAGAGGTCGAGGGTTTTGCGCAGCGCCACGTTTACGCTGGGTGCACCTTCGGCGATGGCCGTGGCCATGGGGCCCTTCAGCGCAACGCCGTTCCGGCGGACGGACTCAACGGCCGCCTTGTTAACGCTTTTTCCTTGGTCGGAGGAACTGTCGGAGCGTCCTGCGATCTCTTCCCAATCGATCTGTACGCCGGTGGCTTCCAGGATACGGCGGGTCGCGGCGGCAACTTCCGGCCCAATGCCTTCGCCGGGGATCAAAGTAACTTTGTGTCGGATCATCGCATCACATTGTAAGCGAACGCGCCATGCTTGTCGAAATGCGGTGAAACCGTGCGTTTCCTGACAGGAACATGGGGTTGCACGGCAGTTGGCAAGTTCTGGTATAATGTAAGTCTTGATAGCTTCGCGGGTGCGCCCGCGAGCGGAGGCCAAGAGGATTTATGATCAATTTAACGCCCGTTGCGAGTACCAAGGTCAAGGAAATCATGAGCATGCAGAGCCCGGTGCCGGTTGCACTACGCGTAGCTGTTGTCGGTGGCGGCTGCTCCGGATTCCAGTACCACATGGCGTTTGAGAACCAGACCAGCGATGCGGACCAGGTTTTTGATTTCGACGGGTTGAAGGTCGCGGTCGACCAGATGAGTTCCATGTATCTGGACGGGATTGAGATCGATTACATCGAGACGATTGAGGGCGCGGGATTCAAGTTCAACAATCCCAACGTGAAGAGCACCTGCGGCTGCGGCAGCTCCTTCAGCGTCTAATTCGGTGCAGGGAAGCGCCCGGCGCGCTTTCAACTCCGTTCTTCGGGCTCCTAAGCGGTATGCTTAGGAGCCTTTTTCATGCCCTCTAGCCAAACCGACTGGGATACCAAACATAGGCTCGCTGCAGAGGCGCCTCCTTCCGAGCCCGCGAGCATCGTAAGTGAACTCTTGCCTCTCCTGCCAGCGGGTCGGGCGTTGGATGTTGCCTGTGGCACCGGAAGGCATGCGCTGTTCCTTGCGGGGCGCGGCCGGCATGTTACCGCGATCGATTTTTCCGGCGCTGGTCTGGACATTTTGGAGAGTCGCGCACGCACCTCGCACGTTCCGGTGCGGCGCAGCAAGAGCTTCCACGAGGCTGAACGGACGTTTCGCCGGGGACTCGAGCTGATGTTGGCGGATCTGGAGCGGATCCATCTCCCGGAGCAAACCTACGATTTGATCCTGTGCATTCAATATCTGGAGCGATCGCTCTTTCCACAGATGGCCCGCGCACTTCGTCCAAACGGTGTTCTGCTGATGGAAACCTTTACCCGTGCGCAACTTGAGTTTGCGGGCGGCCCGCGGAATCCTGACTATCTGCTCGAAACCGGGGAGCTCCGAGAAGCGTTCCCGCAGCTGAGCGTCCTCTTTTACCGCGAGTTGCGCGCTGGGCAGGGAGTCGCCAGCTTGCTCGCGAAGAAACCGGACAAGCACGCCTGAAGACAAATTGACCGCGAACAAGGCAGTTTGTGGAGCGCCAAAGTTTGCAATCTTCGGGTTCCAACCGTATCCTAAAGTCCGGGCATGAAAATAGCGCTCGCGCAGTTCAATCCCACCATCGGCGACTTCGCAGGGAATGCCGCTCGCATCTTGAACTTGGCGGGGCAAGCCAAGCAGCGCGGTGCGGACCTTGCCGTTTTTACCGAGCTTTGCCTTTGCGGCTATCCTCCACAGGATCTTCTGGAGCGCCCGGCTTTTCTCGACCGGAACGTTGATGAACTGAAGGCGCTTGCAGCCAAAATTCCGCTGCCTAGCCTGGTCGGCTACGCTGGGCGGGTAAAGAATAGCGCGGGCAAGTCCGTGGCCAATAAAGCAGCGCTGCTGTGCGGTGGGCGCGTCGTGTTCGAGCAGAGCAAAATGTTGCTGCCGACGTACGATGTCTTCGACGAGTCGCGGTATTTTCAGCCTGCCGATAAGCAAGTGGTTTACAGCTTCCGGGACGAAAAGCTGGGCATTACCATTTGCGAGGATGTGTGGAACGATCCGAATTTCTGGCCGACGCGATTGTACGAGCGCGATCCGGTGGTGGAGCTCAGCAAGCAGGGAACGAGCGTCCTTCTGAATATTTCCGCTTCACCCTACACGATTGATAAGAAAAATCTGCGCTTTGAGATGCTGCGTGCCATCGCCATGAAGCAGAAACTTCCGGTGGTATACGTCAATCAAGTGGGCGGCGACGACAATCTGATTTTTGACGGTGCGAGCATGGCGATTACCCCCGACGGGCGCGTGGACGCGCAAGCGCTGGCTTTCCGGGAGGATTTGGTCCTCTTCGATACGGTCACGGGGCAGGGTGAGCTTCACGAACAGCCGGCGACGGAAATCGCTTATGCCTACGAGGCGCTACTGACCGGCACGGCAGACTACGTGCGTAAATGCGGGTTTAAAAAGGTTCTGGTCGGCCTGAGCGGCGGCATTGACTCTGCCGTGGTTGCCTCGATCGCCGTAGACGCACTGGGGGCGGAAAACGTCCTCGGGGTTTCCATGCCGGGGCCTTTTTCTTCGGCGGGCAGCCGGAGTGACGCGGCAACTTTGGCAAAAAATCTTGGCATTCAGTTCATCGCCTTGCCGATAACGGATGTGTTTGAAGAATACAAGCGAGCGCTGGCGCCCGCGTTCGGCGACCGTGCCGTCGACGTGACTGAAGAAAACATTCAGGCGCGCATCCGCGGGAATTACCTGATGGCGCTCTCCAACAAGTTTGGCTCGATGGTCCTCAGCACGGGCAACAAATCGGAACTTGCGGCCGGATACTGCACGCTTTACGGAGATATGGCCGGAGGTCTTGCCGTCATTTCCGATGTGCCGAAATTAATGGTGTACGAGCTGGCGAACTGGATTAATCGCGAAAGGGAACTGATTCCCCCGTCGACCATCGAGAAGCCGCCTTCAGCTGAGTTGCGTCCAGACCAGAAGGACGAAGACAGCCTGCCGCCCTACGACGTGCTTGACCGCATTCTCAAGGCTTATATCGAAGACTTGCACAGCCCTCAGGAGATTGCCGATCATTACGGCTTCGATGTAAAACTGGTGCGCGAGATCGCACTTCGCGTGGATCGCAACGAGTACAAGCGCAAGCAGGCCGCACCGGGGTTGAAAATTACCTCGCGCGCGTTTGGCTTTGGCAGGCCATTTCCAATCGCGCAGAAGTTCATTCCATAAGGCCATGAGGTCCTCGTGAAACCAGCACTGAGCCTTTCTCTACTTTTAGCCTTAAGCGCGATTGTTCCAGGGTCGCGAGCGCAGCAGACGCAAGCGGCGGCAGCTCCAGCGGCGAGCGGTGCTTCGTTGTCTCCAACGCAAAAGAATATCGAGGCCTACCTGCGGAATCTGTATGCCTTCGGCCCGGATGTCGCGCTAGTGGTTGGGCCGCCAAAGCCGACAACTGTCGAAGGGCTGCTCGAAACCACCATTGACCTGACCATCAGCGACAACAAGGAGACCGTCAAGTTTTACGTCAGCAAGGACGGCAGGTTTCTTTTCCGCGGTGAAATGTCGGACATGATGAAAGACCCGCTCGCCGAGAATCGGACACAGATCCAGATGAAAGATGCGCCTTCCCTGGGCGACCCTAAGGCCGCGGTTACACTGGTGGAGTACTCGGATTTTGAGTGCCCGGTCTGCCGCAATCTTCACGACGTCTTGCGAGGCATGCTGCCGAACTATGCCGGAAAAGTGCGCGTGGTCTTCAAGGACTTTCCCATTGAGCAGCTTCACCCCTGGGCTCGTACCGCAGCCATCGCCGGGCGGTGCGCCTACCAACAAGACCCTAAGGCCTTTTGGAAGATGTATGACTTCATCTACGACAATCAGGACATCATTTCGGCCGCCAACGCCTGGACCAAGATGATGGATTACGCTGGCCAGTCCGGATTGGACGGCGATACATTCAAGACCTGCATGGCCAGCCCGGAAGCCGGCGCGGCCGTCAATGCAAGCCGCGCGAACGGCCAGCAAGTCGAAGTAAGCAGCACACCTACGGTCTTCGTTAACGGCCGGCGCATCGTGGGCGCGGACCCGCATCTCCTCGAGCAATACATCAATTACGAACTCGCACTGCAAAAAGCTGGGAAACCCACCGATAAGAAGTAGCAGAGAAGGAAGCAGGCTGGGAAGAGGCCCAAGGAGACGGCCTAGAGGTACCGCAAATGATGCCGATTTCTTAGTTAACATAATATAACTTATAGGACGCGATGTCAAGAGGAATCTTTGGCTTTCTATAAGGACTGCCAACCCTCTCCGTAGGGGTGCATCCGGCCGGCGCGGGGGGTGCGCCAGCCGGATGCCGATTGGGCCGCATTTGGTTGATACCGCTTGATTTTTCGAGGCGCGTTGCAATCGATTGCCTAGCAATTGTTAATTGCTTGTCGGCAGGCGTTCCAATTCTTTTGAATTGTGGCGGATGTTCCTGAGATGTGAGCGGCGTCAGTTCCGCAGGTCAGGTTCCCTACTGCGGGCGAATCTTGGCCATGAGTTGGGCGAAGCGAGGGTCGGAGCGGATGGGGTCGGCCATAGGATCAACGTTTAAATAGACGAGCCGGTCGATGCGTTCCTGATAAGCGATGTCGAGCAGGCGAAAGGCCTCGTCCGATTCGCCCAAGCCGACGTGGATGGCGGCTGGGTACAAATTGGGGACGAAGCGGGTGGTCGCGAGGTATTGGAGCTTCTGGAGGGCTGCTCGCGCTTCTTGTGCATTTCCGGCCACGGCCTGGGCGTGGCCGTAAGCCATGAGCATCGCAGGATTGTCACCCGAGAGCTGGCGCGCCTGCTGGAAGGTCGCGATGGCTTGCGGGTACATCTTTTTTTCGCGATACGCGGAGCCAAGCCAGAATTGCGCGGACAAGTCGCCCGGATGCAGCTTAACGACTTGCAGCGCTTCTTCAATGGCAGCGTCGTAGGACCGGCCGAAATAGTAAGTCTCAGCCACAACGTCATGAAAGAGCGGGCCGACCGGATCAAGCTCCAACGCGCGGCGGGCCTCGGCCAACGCCTCGGAATTGTGCCCTTCCACGATGAGCAGGTGGCAATACCACTCGTGCGGAGTGGGATCACTGGGGGCCAGTTCAATGGCGCGGCGAAGTTCTTTTTCAGCGGTGGCCAGATCCCAGTCGTAACTCATGGCCACGTTGCCGAGGACAGCGTGAGCCTCGGCGAGCCTGGGATTCAGTTGCAGGGCCTGCTGCGCGGCTTCCTTCGCTTTTAGCCTGGCGTCGCCAGGAGGCATGCCATCGTTGGGCACCTGGCCAAGAATGGCCGTCGCCGCGGCGAGGCCGGCGTAGGCGTCCGCGTAAGTCGGATCATCGTGAATGGCCTGCTCAAAAAAAGTGATGCTGCTGCGCAAGCCACCGCGGCTGCCCAAGGCAAATTTGCCTTGAAGGAAGGCGTGGCGGGAGTTGGCAATCTCCGGCGTAGCGGCATGAACGGTTCCGGACCGCACAGACAGATTAGGTTGCGGAGTAGACGGCGCGGGAAGCGTGGCGAGAATTTGCCTGGCAATCGCCGCAGATACATCCGATTCCACCTGCAAGACGTCGGAAAGTTCGCGAGTGAAAGATTCGGACCAGAGATGGGTCTGATCGCCGACCTGGATCAATTGGACGTCGATACGCACTTGATCGCCGGCGCGCTGCACACCGCCTTCGAGCACATACTTCACATTGAGGACGCGGCCAATTTCCGGGATGGGCTGGCCAGCAACAATTCTTGAAGAGGTTGCGGCAATCACGCCGAGGTGCGGAGGATCGAGCTGCCCGAGCTTGGTGCGGATAAGGTCGGTGAGGCCGGCGGTGATGTAATCTGGCTTGGAATCACCGCTCACGTAGGTGAAAGGGAGGACGGCGATGCGGACTTTTTCCTGCTCTGCATTCGCGGGTTGAAACCAGCGGTAAACGCCAAGCGAAATAGCGCAAAGAATCCCTAGCGTGATGAGGGCGACGACGACGCGCTTCCCCACCGGAGGAGGCGGCTCGATCGGATCCGGGGTGGGGCCAGGAGCCGGGGGCACGACTGGCGGCTCGAGCACGTCAATGGGTGAATCCGTGCCACTCAATTCCTGTTCGCGGGCAAAAGCATCGTCGGCCTCGGGGTCATCTTTTGGCTGGCGATTCTTGATCCACGCGTCGAGTTCCCCTGCGTAGGCGTAGACGGTGGATTTTTTCTTGTGTTCGTGGCGATGGACGGGTAGGCCCTCGGTTCTTTCCCAACGCTGCACGGTGCGAACTTCGCGGCCGAGGTAAGAAGCGATTTCTCCCCAAGAATCCAGCTTCTTGCCTAGAAGGGGCGACCCTTCGGGACCTGGCGTAGCTCCGGTTGCCGGTATGTCGGGATGCGACATTGAGTTGCTTAAGTGCGTGGATTATACCTCAGGAATTGTGCAGGAATTGTGAAAACCGTATCAGTGAGCGGCTTTGGCGGCCACTGCGCCGGCGGCGGCACCGATAAGGAACCACTTGGCGACGCGGCCGATACGGCGCCAGGCACTGCCGCCGCGAGCGATGCGAAGAGCGTCGTCGCGCTCGCGGGTTAGCGCGGAGGTTTTGGTGCGTTCGTCGGTGAGGTCGCTCTGGGCAGTGGCGAGCTTGGCCTGGCAGGCTTTGCACTCAATGGTGAAATCGTAGAGAGGTTTTAAATCTTCAGCGGGGATGACGGCATTGGTCTTAGGCGTTGGTGAGTTTGGCAATGCTGGGGCGAATTGCAGAGTGATGGGGGATGGCAGAGCTATCTGGGCAATTTGCGCGGGTGTCACGATGATGCGTTTTTCTGCGGCGAGGGTAGCGAGAGTTTGCGCGAGCTGAGTGTCGCGGTCGTGCTGGCGGACATCGGCTGCGGCGAGGAGCTGTTTTGTGGCGGCCAGTTCGGAGGCGACCTGAGAACGATCGCGACGGTCGGCGCGCCAGGAGAAATAGACAGCTAGGGCGAGCAGCAGCGCGATCGTAAGTTCGGCAAGATGAATTAGATATTTTGCGGGCATCGGTTTATCCGGAATGAGGTTGCTTGTAGGGGCGCAGCATGCTGCGCCCCTACAAGGAAAGCGTTAACCGCGGGATTACAAATAATGCGCGCGGCGGGCGAGGACTTGCGCGGCATAAGTCGGGTTCGCACCGCCGTTCCAGGCGAGCAGCGCGCGTGTGGTGTCGCCGGCCATGGCGTCGAATTTTTTGCGGAGCACTTTGCAGCCGACCGCTAGACCTTGTTCTGGATCGCAAAGTGCCGAGAGAAACAGAGCATCGAAGCCGGTTTCGCGGGCGACTTGTCCCATCACCTGCATCAAGCCCCAGGAGAAGCCGCGAGCGTAGGCCTCGGTCGCGAGACCTTGTTGTTTGTATATAAGGACGCGACGTACTTGCTGAAGAAGGCGGGTTCGTAGCGCATGGCCCAGGGATTCTATCCGGACTCCTGCTCGATGACGGCGCAGACGAGGCTCGAGTCGAGAGACTGGGCGAGGGCGGCTTTGCGTGCCAGCAACAGAAGTTGAGATGGCGGGTTCACGGGCCTTGGTCACCTGTGTCGGCGGTGACCGTTTAAATCGACAAAACGGACCATGGGCGTTTCAGGGAGTTCAATTCCCTGCCGCTTGGCGATCTCGTGCAAGGCGGTGTAGATGTGCGGCAGGTGGTTTGCGGCGATGTCGCGGACGAAAGCGCTGACGATTTTCGTCGTTGCGCATGCGGCGATGCAGCCAGCGCAGGAAGAGGACAAATTGCACGCCGGTGGTGATGATGGCTGATAGGACGGCGTACCAGTGGGAGGGCATGGGTTCCTTTGGAGTGCGGCAGCTTGCCGCCGCTTTTGTTGCGGACGCTGGGCGCCGGTTGCTAGCGAGGTGAATCTCGAGGGGCGCGCGAGAAGCGAAGAAATGGTTACGCCTCAATGGGGAGAAAAGCGGGAGCAAGCTTCCGCACTCCACGGCGGAATCAGAAAAAAGCGCCGGGAAGAGCGCCTAGCGTGGAGCCGAGGCCGGAGCCGAGCGCGGAAAAAGAAGCCGCCGCCGTTGCTGCGCGAGGCGTTGTTGCGGACATTGAGTAGTTCCGCGGGGATGCCGAGGGTGTGGCCGAGGAAATTGGAGTCCACGCCGAAGAGGCCAGAGAGGCCTTGCAGCGGAGGCAGTCTCAAAAAGCAAAACGCCCCGACCAGGTCGGGGCACATATGTCTATGAGAGCAAGTGTATCACATTATAAGAATTTGTCAAGAGAAATTTTCAGTTTTTTTGAAAAATTCTTGACGCCTAATGTTTTCAAGAGCATAGTCCGCCTATCCCCTGGAATTTTGCCCTCGAAAGGAGACCTACCATGCCGTTTTTCCTTCACCAAGTCGGTTACACCCCGGAAGCCATCGCGCGGCTCATCGCTAATCCGCAGGATCGCTTTGAGGCCGTGCGCGGGCCCATCGAAAAGCTCGGTGGAAAGATCAAGGACTCGTACTTCGCGTTCGGCGAGCACGATGCCATAGTCATCACCGAGATGCCCGATAACATCTCAGCGGCGGCGATCGCCCTGGCGTTTGCGGCGGGCGGCGCCTTGCGGAACTGCCAGACTACGCCGCTGATGACCGCGGCTGAAGCCCTCGACGCCATGCGCAAGGCCGCGACGTGCGGGTACAAGTCCATCACCGCGCCGGCCAGCGCGGCTGCGGCACGCCCGTAATCCCTCGCGCCGCATCTATCTCTCTCCGCGCAGCAGCGTGGTAGGCTTCTGCGGTCAGGATGCTGGTGGTGTGCTCGAAGCATCCCAGTTGGTGCAGCAATTTCTCGTTTGCCGGCGAGCTGGACGGCGCAAAGCCCTCCCGATGCTTGCGACAAAGGCAGCCCCACCCCGCGAAAATACATCGAGCTGCTGATTTATCTGGGCGATTCCTTCGTCGCGTTGAAAGCACCGCTTGCCGTTATTACTTCCACGAATGTGTATAACCTCATGAAAGGCCCGGACGGGGACCCAACACGCGGCTCGGCCTCGCCGAAGTGTGCATCTCGCATGCCGCCGACCACTACGGCCAGATGATCATTTATCTGCGGCTAAACGGCATCGTTCCTTGACCAGCCGCGCGAATCCGCCCGCGCTGCACGGCAAATACTTAAATTAAGCTGATTTTTATTTTGTACGAATGTGTACAAGTATAAATACTTGTACACATTCGTACAAGACTTAGGTCTTGCACATTTTCGTACAAGCAGGTATGATCAGCCAGGGTGCTCTATGCCTTCTAAAATCTGCGCGGTATTGATCGCGGACGTCATGGGATCACGCGCTCGAACAGATCTCCGCAGCTTGCTCGGAAAAAAACTTGCCGTCCTGTCCAGGCGCCATTTGCGCCACAAGCTCATCCAGTTGCCGTATTCCGTGACCGCCGGAGATGAGTTTCAGACGGTAACCCGCGACTTGCCTGCGGTACCCGCTGTCATTCAGGAACTCCGCACCTTTCTCAGGCCGCTATCTCTCAGGATTGGCGTGGGCTTCGGCGGCGTTTCCGGCCGCATTCAGGCGCCCGTCAACCGCCTGGGCGGCGAGGCTTTTCAATACGCGCGCCAGGCCATCGAATCCATCAAGGCCGGCAATCTTTTCAAGTTCGACGTCCTGACCGCTTTCGTCTCCCGCCACGAACACTTCAACAAAACCATCAATCTGATCTACGGCCTCCACGACACCCTGGTGCTCAAGATCACCGCAAGGCAATGGGAGACCATCGAGGAATTCCTCGATCGGCCGACGCTGGAGCGAACCGCCAGACGCCTGGGCCTGGATGACTCCACCGTTTCCAGAAATCTCAAACGCGGGTATTATTGGCAATTAGTAGAAACGGCTAAGGTAGCAGGGTCGTTAATCCAGCGCACTTTTTGTTAGTTGTACGGAAACGTACAAAAAAGGAGACTTGTATTGAATCATGCAACTCTACTTTCGCGCCCTTCTGGCGATCTACCTGGCTCATCTGCTCACGGATTTTGTATTTCAGACGCACCGTCTCGTCGAGCAAAAGCGGCGTGGAAATATCGTTGCCTACGCGCTTCACGGCCTCATTCACTATCTTTCCGCGGCCGCCATCGCCGGTTTCGTCCTGCGCGGTTCCCTCCTCGCGCTGCGCACGCATCTGGTGATTGCGGGGCTTACACTCGTCCATCTCCTGATCGATCTCGTTAAAATACAACTAGCCACAAGGTATCCCGCCTCCGACGGATCCATGGCCTATGTAAGCGATCAGCTCTTTCACTTTCTTACCGTCGGTTTCGCCGCATGGCTGTTGTTGCCCGGTGTGGCGTTCAGCGCGCTCGGCGCTTTACTGCAAAACACCCGGGCCGTTCCGAACCGGTTTCTGGCCGTGCCGGTGACTTACGTGGCCGTGATCTTCGGCGGTGGCTACCTGATCCGCTCGCTGGTTCGTTCCCTGGCGGAAGACGTAAAAAGCCATTCTCCGGAAAGAGCCGGCGAGCAACTGCAAAACGCGGGCTTGTACATCGGATGGCTGGAACGATTTCTGGTGGTCACCGCGCTGCTGCTGCAATCACCCGCAACCGTCGGTTTGATTCTGACGGCAAAGTCCATCGCCCGCTACCCGGAGTTCAAATCCGAACGCTTCGCGGAATATTTCTTGATCGGCACGCTCCTGAGCATTTCGATGGCGATCCTCGGGGGAGTGTTTCTGGCCAAGCTCATTTTCGGGCAGGTCCACGTCTCGGGATAAGACATGCGGCGCCGGCCGTCGCAGTCCGGGAAGCGCCACGGGCGCTTTGCCTCTGCTAAAATCTCAGCATGACTGCCTCCCTGGTTGCTCCGCGCCTCACCAACATTCGTCTTCATCCCATCAAGGCGCTCGACCCGGTTCATGTGAAACAAGCGCGCATCGGCCCGGGAGGAGGTCTCGAATTTGACCGCGCCTGGGCGCTCTATTCGGTTGACGGGGAATGGATAAACGGCAAGCGCACTGCGGCCGTGCACCTCATCCGAGCGGTTTTCGCGCCGGACGTCAGCTCCGTGACGCTATCCGTTCCGGGCGACAAGCGCAAAATCCCAACTAGAACTTTTGCTTTTCCAGGTGACACGGCAGCCGCCTCCCAATGGTTTTCCAGCTTCTTTGAACAGCCAATCACCGTGCGGTATTCTCCCGAAGGATTTCCAGACGACAACATCGCCAACGGCCCTACCATCATTTCCACCGCGAGCTTGCAGGCTGTCTGCGACCTGTTTAGCGGGATGGGCCTTGACGAAGCGCGCCAGCGCTTCCGCACCACGCTCGAAATCGAAGGCGTGCCCGCCTTCTGGGAGGATCAACTCTTCGGCGAAGAAGAACGCAGCTCGGTGCGCTTCCGCATCGGCGAAGTAAATTTTGAAGGTAGCAATCCTTGCGCGCGCTGCCCGGTTCCCCCGCGCGACCCGCGCACGGGAGAAATCATTCCTGGCTTTCAAAAAATCTTCAGCGATTACCGCCGGTCACATATACCGGCGTGGTCCCCCGAAGCCCGCTTCGACCACTACTACCGGCTGGCCACCAACACGCGCGTAGCTTCCCCTGAATCAGGTAAAATCCTGCACGTGGGCGATTCGCTGGTTCTTTCCTGATTTCGTCTTCACTCGAGGGCAAACCATGACTGCACAAAAACCTGATGCCGCGACCGAGCAAAACTCTCATTCCTCAGCAGCCGACTACGCCATGGGTTCCACCGACCGCGAACGTCAGCGCTTGATGAGGCAAGGCGCGGTCCTGCGCGGATTTCTGGCTACCGCTTTTCGCGCTGCAGGCATTGGGCCGGGCATGCGCGTTCTTGATCTGGGTTGCGGCGTTGGTGACGTGGCGATACTTGCCGCCGATTTCGTCGGACCAACAGGTTCTGTCGTGGGTATCGATCGCGACTCCACCAACGTCGCATGGGCGACCAAACGCATCGCCGATGCCGGCTACGCGAACATCTATTTTCAGACCACGGAGTTCCAGGATTTTGCGGACTCCCAGCCCTTCGACGCGCTCGTCGGACGTTTTATTCTGATGTATCTGCCAGATCCCGCAGCCATGCTTCGCCATCTCTCTCAACAACTTCGCTCGGGCGCCGTCATCGCCTTCATGGAGCCGGATTTCACAGTGGACTCCAACGTCTTCCCAGAAATGCCCGAGTTAAAGGATTGCGGACGTTGGATCAGCGAAGCGTTGCGGCACAGTGGCGCGCGCATCGACATGGGAATGCAATTGTATGCCACTTACCGCGACGCAGGTTTCGTAAAGACCGCCACGGAGGTCTCGCACCTCAGCGGTTGCGGCTGTAGCCGCGAGATGGCTGACTTCTTCGCGGAGACGATTCGCAGCATTCTCCCGAAAATCGTCCAGTATGGAATTGCCACACTCGAAGAAGTCCAAATTGATACGCTAGCCGATCGCATGGACGCCGCCTGCCGCGACGCCGATCCGCAATGGGTCAGCTCGCGCTACATTTCGGCTTGGGCGCATAAACCGTAGCATTCAACCAAGCCGAGCAGCCGCAACTACCTGCCTCGCTGCGATAAAGGCGAACAGAGAGCAAATCTCTGCTTGGCGTTCGCGCGGGCTACGATCCTGACTGAAAGTATTTCCGCGGCGGGAACATGCCGCGGCTGAGAAGTTCCTTGCCGGAGCGATTGCGGATTTGCTCCGTCCAGTTTACCCAGCTGTGCTCGCTCAAGCCGAGAAAGTGCCGCGCATTCTCATACGGCGCGAGTCCCAGGTAGTACAGCCTGAACAGCACCATGCGCGAAGCCCAGTCCGGTCCCTCGAGCGCGGACTTCCCCGCCAGCGCGAAATCGGCCACCCACTCGTTCCGCCGCGGACGAAAATCCGGCCGCCAGAGGAACTTCCCCGTGTCTTTCCAGTTGAGCGCCGAAATGCCACGCTTGGTCTCCAGCACCTCGCGCGCGCCGCGGTACACTCTCCAGCACACATCAAATGCAAGTTCTGGCCTTACCGCCATAGTGCCACCTCCGGTTTGACGCTCATCGCCCTCCGCCGCGCCGCCGACGCGATTCAGCAAGCCGCCGATTGCCGTGAAAGTTGCCGACCACTGTCCCG
>WNFA01001840.1_pt1 | contig 20218 bp, 15 predicted proteins | sample 5400481 | NCBI WGS metagenome assembly WNFA01 (sample SAMN13153340, study PRJNA577476) | soil metagenome | isolation source: 120 cm saprolite under Douglas fir tree site 2 hole 1 replicate 2 | place: USA:California | collected 2015-04-18
TGCATTGACGAAGCCGAGCGGGCCTCCTTCCTGGCTGGCGCCGTTGTCCGACAGCACGAGAATCAGGGTGTTGTCGCGAATGCCAGCCGTGTCGAGAAACGCGATCAGCCGCGCCAGATGCCAGTCGGCGTGATCAAGCATGCCGGCAAAGGCCGATTGCAGCCGGGTAAATACGCGCCTTTCATCGAGGCTATGTTCATCCCAAGCCGTCACGCCGTCATTGCGGTCGGGCATTCTGGTTCCCGGCGGAACGATCCCCATCGCCAGCTGGCGCGCCAGGCGTTGTTCGCGCTCGACATCCCAGCCGTGCGCGAAAATCTCATCATAGCCCTTGATGAAATCGGCGGGCGCCTGATGCGGCGCGTGGCAGGCGCCCAGCGCCAGCCAGGTCAGCCAGGGCAGATCGGGCCGGTCGGCGATGTGGTCGGCGATGAAGCGGATCGACTGATCGACCAGATCCGACGTCAGATGATAGCCGCTGGCATGCGTCCCGGGCGGGTCGATGTGGGTGTTATCCGACACCAGCTCCGGCGCGAACTGATCGGTCTCTGCGTCCAGGAAACCATAAAACCGGTCGAAGCCACGGCCCAGCGGCCAGCCGTCAAACGGTCCGGTGGCGCCGCCTTCGGTCAGTGGCGTGACATGCCATTTGCCGATCATGTAGTTGCGGTAGGCGTGGGCTTTGAGCATTTCCGCCAGCGTTCCGGCTTCACGCGCGATCTTGCCGCGATAGCCGGGATAACCGCTGTCGAAATTGGCGAGGCAGCCGACCCCGACGGAATGGTGGTTGCGGCCGGTCAACAGCGCCGCGCGCGTGGTCGAGCACATCGCGGTGGTGTGGAATCCGCTGTAGCGCAGACCTTCCGATGCCAGCCTGTCAATGGTCGGCGTCTTGATCGGCGAGCCGTAACAGCCGAAATCGGAAAAGCCGACGTCGTCGAACAGCACCACGAGAATATTGGGAGCGCCCTCGGGCGGTTGCCGCGCCGGCGGCCACCATGGCCTCGAGTCCGTGACCGTTTTGCCGATCGTGCCGTGAAATGGCGTATCGCTGCCTGCGCTCATAATCCACTCCCCTGCAATGACGACGGTGGCTGATCCGGGTTCGCCGAACACAGCCGGGCCAGCGAAAATGCGACCAGCCTTAAATGCGACCAGCCTTAAATGCGACCAGCCTTGCCCAAAAAAGATAATCTGAACTATGATTACCATTATTATTATAACCGGCTGGAGATGCAATATCGGATGCGGCCTCAATCAACAGAATTCGACTTTCCCGGCGTGACGCCGTCGCGGCAGAAGCGAAGCCGAGAGACGACGGCCGCCCTGCTGCAGGCAGGCGCGGACATGCTGCGAACGCGCAGCCTTGCCGAATTGTCGATCGAAGCGCTGTGCACAAAAGTCGGCGCAACCGTCGGCGCTTTCTACAGCCGGTTCGAGAGCAAGGAGGCCTACTTCAACACCCTGATCGAACTCGCGGCGCGTGACTGCAACGCCATGCTGTCGCGGATGGCGCAGAATCAGCAATTGAAGGACACCAGCCTGCCCAACCTGTGCCGCCTCCTGGTCAGTGCGATCATCGGCTGGATGCGAGACCACGAAGGCGTCTTGCGTGCGGCACTGCAGCACGACGATACCCGGCCGGACCGCTGGAACAGGTTCAAGGGTTTGGCGCGGGCGTCGGTCGCGCGTGCCACGCCTCCCCTGCTCCGCGTCATGGGCAAGGGCCGCGAGGCCGCGAAGAGACGCGGCATCGACGTCAGCTTTCAGGTGGTGCTGGGAACACTGGTCAACGCCATCCTCAACGATCCCGGACCGTTATCCCTTCACGACAAGGAGATGGAGGTTCGGCTCAGCAACTGTCTCTTGCTGCTGCTTGAAGCCGAGATTAGTCCGGCATCGTCCAAAACTTCGACTGGCGCGCCAGGCAGGCGCAAGAAATGAGCCCAGGCTTCCAACGTCAACCGGTGCCGAGATAGGCCTTCTGAACCTGCGGATCCTCGGCTAACGCCGCCGCTGGGCCTGACAAAACGCTTTTGCCGACCTGCAGCACGGTCGCGAAATCCGAAACCTCCAGCGCGAGCTCGATGGATTGCTCCGCCAGCAGGATGGTCAGTCCTTCCCGGTGCAGCCGGCCGAAAGTGTCGTACATCGATTCGACCACGGCCGGCGCGAGACCGAGCGATGGCTCGTCCAGCATCAGAAGTTTTGGATCGCTCATCAGCGCACGGCCGACCGCCAGCATCTGCCGCTCGCCGCCGGACATGGTGCCGGCGCGCTGGTTGCGTCGCTCCGCCAGTTTTGGAAAGATCTCGTAGACGCGATCGAGCAATGCCGCGGCGCGTGCCCTGTCGCGCAGCGGCGTCGTCCCCAGCAAGAGATTATTCTCGACGCTTTGCTGCACGAACAGCCGCCAGCCCTCCGGCGACAGCGCGAGACCCTTGCGCACGATCGAAAACGCGGTCTTCCCGCCGATCTCCTCGCCACCGAAAATGATTGATCCCGCATGCACCGGGATCAGGCCGGCGACGGCGTTCAATGTCGTGGTCTTGCCACCGCCATTGGACCCGAGCAGCGCGACCACGCTGCCTTCGGGCACTTCCAGCGAAACGTCCGACACGCCGATCAGATCGCCATAGCGGACTTCCAGATGCTCGATCCGAAGCAGCGGCGCGGTCATGTCGCAGGCCCACCCATCAACTCGATCGGCGTGTGGCCGGCGGCGGCCTTGGCGGCGCGCTTGCCCAGATAGGCTTCGATCACGGCAGGGTTGCCGGTGACCTCGCGCGGGGTGCCGCGCGCGATTTCCTTGCCCTGGTGAAACACCACCACCCGCGTCGTCAGCGACATGATGACTTCCATGATGTGCTCGACGATCACCATGGTAATGCCCGAGCGATGGATGTCGCGCACGAGATCGATGGCGAGTTGCACCTCGCGCTGGGTCAGGCCCGCCATCGCTTCATCGAGCAGCAGAACCTTGGGCTCGGTCGCAAGCGCGCGCGCGATCTCCAGCCGCTTGCGGCCGGGGGTGCCGAGCGAGCGCGCCGGCGCATCCGCCAGTTTGCTCATGCCGACACGCTCCAGCACGGCGCGCGCCCGGACCTCGGCTTCGGCGCGATGGGAGGTGCGAAGAAACGCGCCGATCATCACGTTCTCCAGCACCGACATGCTCTCGAATGTCTGCGGCACCTGGAACGTGCGGGCGAGCCCGAGACGCGCGCGCGCCTCCGGCGGCATGTTGGTGATGTCGTGGCCTTCGAACAACACGGTGCCGGATGTCGACAGGATGTCGCCGGTCAGACAATTGAAGAAGGTGGACTTGCCGGCGCCGTTCGGGCCGATCAGGCCGAGAATGTCGCCCGGTTCCAGCGTCACCGAGGCCGCGTCGACGGCCTTGAAGCTGCCAAAGGCCTTTGTCACATCGCGGGCTTCAAGGAGCATGCGTTGCTCCCGCCGCGACCGCTGTCTCCGGCGCCTTGCGTCGCTTGGCCCGGATCCGATTGATCAAGGTCAGAACGCCGCCCGGCTGAAAGCGCGCAATCAGCACGATGATGGCGCCATACAGGACAAACGTCAGGCCCGCGCCCTGGCCGCCCAGCAGGTTGTTGGAGATTTCCTCCAGCGGCACCAGGATCGCCGCCCCCACCAGCGGTCCGAACAGCAGGCCGGCGCCGCCGAGTGCGGCCATGATCAGGATTTTCACGGAGATCAGGATGCCGAGCCCGGATTCCGGATCGACGAATCCGAACATCATCGCGTAGAGCGCGCCGGCGACACTGGTCAGCCCGGCGCTCAGCATGAAGGCGTAAAGCTTGGTGCGGCTTGCGGGCGCGCCGAGCGAGCGCGCCGCACGCTCGGAATCCCGGATCGCCCGGAGATAAAATCCCATCCGGCTGTTCGCCATCCACCAGGTGATGCCAAGCGTGACCAGGAGAAGCGAGAGGAACAGATAATAATAAGGCAACGCCGATATGAAACTGAGATCGAAGACGTTTCGCGGCACCGTGGGGCCGCTGAGGCCGACGGCGGCACCGAGATAGTCGGTGTTGGTGACGATCAGCCTGACCAGTTCAGCAACCGCAATAGTCGCCATGCTGAAATAATGGCCGGACAGCCGCAGCGTCGGCACCCCGATCACGGCCGCGATCGCCACGCTGACGACGATGCCGGCGGGAATTCCGACCAGTGGCGACAATCCGAAATGCGCATATGCGCCCATCGCGGCATAGGCGCCACAGCCGAAGAACACCACGTGGCCGACCGACACCTGGCCGGCATAGCCGCCGACGATGTTCCAGGCCGATGCCGCGATCGCATAGAGCAGTACCAGCGCACCGAGCCGCTGTTGAAACGGCGTCGAGAACAACAGCGGATAGGCGACGAAAAGCGCCAGCACCACCGAGGGCCACAGCAAGCGCCGCATCACATCTTGCCCATCAGGTCTTGCCCATCAAGCCTTGCGGCCGGAACCAGAGGAAGCCGAGGAACAGCGAATACACCACCATGTCCTTGTACACGGCGCCGATCAGATACGCCGACAGCGACTCGATGACGCCGATCAGGAGACCCGCCACCAGCGCCCCGGGCACGCTGCCGAAGCCGCCAAGCGACACCGTGACGAATGCGACGATGCCCAAGGTCTCGCCGACGGTCGGCACGATGTAGAAGAATGTCGCGATCAGCGCGCCGGCAAGGCCGGTGGCGCCCGCCGCGATCGCCCAGGCGATGGCCTGCATGGTATCGGGCCGGATGCCCATCAGCTGCGCCGCGGTGGAATCCTCCGCAACCGCCAGCATCTTTGAGCCGAGCGAGGTGCGCGTCAGCAAGAGGTGCAGGCCGAGCGTCACCAGCAGTGCGACCACGCCGGCGAGCAGGCGCGACGCCTCGATCCGCAGGCCCAATATATCGAAGGTGCCGCCGACAATATTTCCCGGCAGCGACAGGAAGTTCGCGCCGAACCACCAGAACACCGAATAGCGCAGCAACAGCGCCAGCCCGAAGGTGCCGAGAATCTGGGCCAGCATCGGCCCCTTCATGATGTCACGGATCAGTCCGAAGTAGACAACGACCCCAAGCGTCGCAAGCGCAAGGGCTGCGAGAGGCGCGCCCAGCCAGGGACCGGCGCCGAACAGCGTCCATACCATGAAGGCGACGTACATGCCGAGCATGACGAAATCGCCATGCGCGAAGTTGACGATGTTCATCATGCCCCAGACCAGCGTGAGGCCCGACGAAAACAGCGCGTAGACGGCACCCAGCAGCAGGCCGCCGACAATCACCTGAACAAGAATGGAGGACATAAAGCAGCTGGTCTTTTCGATTTAGGCGTTGCGCTGGGTTTACTGACCGTCCGGTTCAAGCGATCGCTGACCGACGACCGCACCGGTGAGGGAAAAAAGGACGTCCCGCCCCCTAGGTGTCACCAGCCCTTGTAAGGCAGGACCGGCGTCTTCTCGGCGTTGGCCTTGGGCCAGACCGCGAAATAGTTTTCTCCGTCCTGCAATTGAATGATGACGCCGGAAGCGAGCGTATTCTGGCCCTTTTCGTCGAACTTGACGCCCTTGTAACCCATCATCAGCTGATCGGGCTTCAGGTCGGTGGCCTTCAGCGCCGCCTGGATCTTGGCGGGATCGGTCGAGCCGGCGCGGTCGATCGCTTCCACCAGGACGAAAAAACCCTGCATCTCGCGCCCGGTGGTATCGTCCATCTCGTCGCCGCTTTTCTTTTTGTACATCTCGGCGATCAGAGCCGTCGGCGAGCCCGGCGGGCCGACGCTCCACGACGACCGGTCGAAGACGCCTTGCGAAATCTTGCCCACCGACTTGAGGAACGACGGATCGGAGTATCCGGCGTCGTCGCCGAGCAGCAGGGGAGGCTTGTAGTCGAGCGCCTGCATGGTTTTGGCGTACAGGATCGCATCCGACGTGTAGGTGATCATGATCACGACGTCAGGCTTCGTCTCCTTCAGCTGCAGGACCTGGCTTTGCACGTCGGTGGCGTTGACGGAATAGGCGATGTCGAGCGCGATGCTTTGGCCTTTTTCCTTGAACACGCTGGTGATCACGCCCGCCACCGAAGTGCCGTATTCGGTGTTGTCATGGACGAGGGCGACGTTGTCGGTCTTGGCACCCGCGGCCTTCATATCCGCGAGGAAATCATAATAGATCCTGGCGAAGTCGGTTGCGATAGGTGTGACGCGAAAGAACCACTTGAAGCCGCGCTCGGTCAGGTTGGCGGCAACCGACTCGCTGGTCAGGAACGGAATTCCGTATTTTTCGGCAGTCGCGCTCGCCGTCAGCGTGACACCGGAATGAAAAGCACCGTTGAGCGCGATCACCTTATCCTGGGTAATCAACCGCAGCGCCTGATTCTGACCGGTGGCCGGGCTGCCCTGGCTGTCGGCGAAAACCACCTCGACCTTGGCGCCGCCGAGCCCCGCGAGGCCGGCATTCCTGGCCAACGGAAAATCACCGAGTTCAGGATGCGCGTTGTTGATGATATCGACAGCGACTTCGATCGCGGCCTTGGCATGGACGCCGACGCTGGCGGAATTGCCGCTCATCGGGTACAGCGCGCCGATCTTGACGGTTTGGTCCTGCGCCAAAGCATGGCCTGCCAGGATAACCGAAATCGAGGCAGCACAAAGCGGCCCGAGGATATGCTTGAATCTCATGGTGATAGTCTCCGAAACGTTTCCCACACAACGCCCAACGCCGAGAAGAGGATGCGCGATGTGTCACCGCCGTCGCTTCCGGTATTTGCTCACCTCTCATCGCATGCCCGCTTCACAGGGGCAAGTTTCCGACCGCGCACATGCCTATGCAATCAATCGGCTTATGCAATCAATCGGCTGATGGCGCTGCCTTGTTGATTGCCTTCTGGATAGGCAGATCAGCCTTGACCCCGACATAGACCGTGTTGCTGGCATCGTGATCGCCTTGCGAATTGTCGAAGGTCACGACATGCGAAGCCGATGTTGCAAAGGCGCCAGCCAGCGCGGCGCTAAATTCATCATCCGGAGGGTCGTTCGACCACAGCGCAAACACCCCGCCGGGTTGCAGGTGCCGGGCAAGCCGGGCAAGCCCCTCCGGCGTGTACAGCGCGGCATGGCGCGGATGCAGCAGCTTTTGCGGCGAGTGGTCGATGTCCACCAGCACCGCATCGAAGCGGCGGCCGGGCGCATCGGGATCGAAGCCATCCTCGGCATCCGCCATCGCGAAGAAATCGCCATGGACAAAACGGCAGCGCGGATCATCCGTCAGCGACTTGCCGAGCGGCAGCAAGCCCTGCTGGTGCCATTCGATGACCTCGGCCAGCGCATCGACCACGACGAGCGATCGCAGGTGCGAATTTTCCAGCACCGCCTGCGCCGTATAGCCGAGCCCGAGGCCGCCGACGACGACGTCGATATCCACGCGCGCCAGCGCCGCCAATCCGAGCCGGGCCAGTTCGATCTCGGCGACCGTGAACTGGCTCGACATCAAAAACGCGTCGCCGAGTTTTATTTCGTAGATGTCGAGGCCGGAGCCGAGATGCCTCCGCCGCCGCAGGCTGAGCACGCCCATCGCGGTGGGGCGAAAATCCAGCTCCTCGAAATACACGCTCATGCGCCGGATTCCCGTTGACCGGGATGCCAACCGCGCCCGGGAATTGCCGCGGCTTTGCCGCCACCCTCGCACCAAGCCCATCGCCGCGCGCTTGCCAAGGCCGGGAGGGAACGAGTAGAACGGCGCGACGTTCGGCGCTGGATCTTGTTTGGTCCGACGCAAGAACTCTAAGAATACCGGTCAAGTCTCTGATATTATTCAGAACTCTTGGGGAATGGTGTAACGGTAGCACAACGGCTTTCGGGCTAAGCCTTTGAAATCTCTCACCTGGTTTTGCAAACTCCCTATATTTTGATCCGGCTATTTCCGGCCACGTCTGAGACGTTTGCAAAACTCCTGCCCTGGCCCGTCGCAGCACGCTCGCCGCGACCCCGCGCCCGACGTATCGGTCACGCTGCATTTCAGTCCCGCGTTGCCCAGCGGGGTGGACAGAGAGACCCAATTCGTTGCGATTTCATTGCGGCGTTCTCAGCGAGAACGGCTCGCTGCAGCTTCGGATCTTTCGATGCGCGTGTACTTGCGGGGGGCTGGCTGAGCAGTCGGAGGTTCGAGTCAGTGGTCCGCTACATCACACTACCGTGGGGTCCTGTTTTCTTTTCGGCGGGCAGCGTAACTCAACTCGCTACGCGGCATCTTCAAAGTTTCCAAGAACCGCCGTTCGTACGCTACCAGCGTACGTTTGAGCTATCCGCTGAGTAGGTTTAAATCCCGGACATGCAACCATCTCAGATTGCTATTTCAGGCAGTCGCTTAGCGTTGCCCTCCGAAGGCAAAGGTCACACGTTCGAATCGTGTCGGGTGCGCCAGATTTTCCTTATCTTTCAGCGCGGTATGTGCGCGCGGACTTGAGCTCGGGCTCTGCCTGATTCCAGCGAGTAAGCAATCTGGAGGAAAATCGTCGCCGAGTGTAGAAAGCTTGGCAACTGACGATGTCGGTCGAAAGGTCGCTGGCCCAGGGCAACGATCGATTCCATAAACAGTTGGATTGGCGCTCTCGGGCAACCGAACCCGCGATACCTCATCCAATCTTTCGCGTGAGGCATTTCGTGAGCCCCTGAGCGAGCTCAGCTCGAAAGTCCACGAACCTTAGGTCGGGCGAAAGCGACCGATATCGCGGAGACTCGAAAGAGGGCGCGTTTTCGGCGCCGCCCTCGTACCGCGGGTCGCAATCGCCGTGGCCAGACCAACTCTCCTCCGTCTCCCACCTATGTGGTTCGTATCGTGAGGCGCCAGGCTAACGTTGGATTCAGTTCGGCCCAGATTTCGCAGGTTCACATCGGTAGAGGGCGGTTCTGACATTTCTCAGCTTTCTCCGCGATCGAGATCGCTGCGGAATTTCGCTCTGCCAGAATGGCGATTGAAGCCCGATGCTCGTCCGTCCCGAAGCCTTTTGCCGGTGGGTGCGAGCCCCCTTAAAAGGGCACTCCAAGCCCACCAATTCCTCAACACATTGTTTACCACCTTTCTTTGGGATTGGTGCTCGGGCGACGGGCCACTTCCACTCCGCGTTTAGTTAGTTTGATAACTGCAACTTATATACTAGACGCGCACTCTCTACCCTCGGAAGCAAGACACTCTCTTGGGAGCGCGCGATGACAAAGCAGACGAATTCAACATGGATGCTTGCCGCACTAAGCGCCGCCAACGACGCCATTCTGCGCACAACCTCGCGCAAAGAACTGCATCAGAGGGTTTGTGACGCTATCGACGAAGGCGGTGAGTTCGTCGCCGCGTCGATCTTTGTAGCCGAGACCGACGGCCGGTTACGATACGCCGCCGGCGCGGGAGAACGCATCGAGATGTTCAGCAGACTCGAAGCATCAGCGGATGCAGCCCCTGCCGACGCGCAAGACCTCATGAGCTTTGCGTTTCATTCCGGGCATTCGTGTTTCACAAATGACCCACAGAACGACGAGCGGGTACGAGTTTGGCGTGAGATGGGAATGCACGCCGATATCGGTGCCGCTGCCGCTATCCCCATCTTCAGGAACGGATCCGTTGACGGGGTATTTATCGTTCTTCTCGCGGAGCTGTGCGCGTTCGATGACGCGGCTGTTCGACTAATGGAGCGAATGGCGGAGAACGTCTCGTTTGCCCTCGATAAATTGGTGAGCGAGGAGGAAAAAGATCGCATCACCTGCATGGTCTCAGCCCTGAGCGCGACGAACGAGGCGATCCTGCGGGCCGAGACGCGCGAAAAGCTCTTCGAACTGGTGTGCGACGCTGCCGTCCTTGGCGGCAGGTTTACTGCAACAACCATCGCCTTGGCGGAGACTGGAAGTGACTTCCTTCGCACTGTCGCTGCGACCGGGCCGAGCGCGGCTTTTTCAAGGACCGTAAAGGTCGCGATCACGGCCGCACATCCTGAAGGACGAGGGTTGACAGGAACTGCCTTCCGCACACGCCAGCCTTGCTTCAGCAACGATTACCTCGCAGACCAGCAGCGTAGCGCTTTTCACGGTATCGTCGCCGTCACCGGCGCCAGATCGGGTGCGGCATTGCCCTTGCTCAGCCGTGGTCAGGCCGTCGGCGTCCTCCTCTTCATGTCCGCGGAGCTTAATACATTCACGCCGGAGTTCGTCGAGCTTCTGCAACGGCTGGCCGGGAATGTCTCATTCGCACTGGAGAATTTCGATCGCGCCGAGGAGAAGGTAAGAGCCGAAGAGCGCATTAAATATCTGGCCACACACGACCACCTGACCGATCTGCCAAACCGCGCCATGTTCAACCAGTTGCTGGGCTTTTCGATCAGGACGGCGCGTCGCTATCAGCGGCAATGCGCGGTCCTGTTCATCGACCTCGACAGGTTCAAGATCATCAACGACTCGTTAGGCCACGCGGCGGGTGACGCCTTGCTGGTCGAGATGGCGGGCAGGCTTTGCAGCGGCGTGCGTGCAAGCGACGTGGTTGCACGGCTCGGCGGCGACGAGTTTGTGGTTCTTTTGGACGAGGTTGCGGAATGCAAACAGGCCGCGACGACTGCGAGCGATCTGCTGTCCGTGATCTGCAAACCGCTTGAGCTGAACGGTCACGAATGCCGCGTGACCGCGAGCATCGGCATTGCGATGTTCCCGAACGATGGCGCGGATGAACTGGCGTTAATGAAGAACGCCGACAGCGCCATGTATCTTGCCAAGCAGGAGGGCAAGAACGACATCCGGTTCTTCTCTGACAAGATCAAAACGGAATCCATCGATCGCCTGACGTTGGAAACGAGCCTGCGGTATGCGTTGGAGCGAAACGAACTCTGCCTGCATTATCAGCCGAAGCGAAACGTTGCGACCGGAGAGATCGCCGGGGTCGAGGCCCTGTTGCGTTGGGTCCATCCCGATCTGGGAATGTTGCCGCCCAACCGCTTTATTCCGCTGGCCGAGGAAACCGGCCTGATTGTACCGATTGGCCGTTGGGTCATGAAAGCGGCGTGCGCGCAGAATATGGCCTGGCAGCGCGACGGGCTTCCACCTTTGTCCGTGGCCGTCAACGTTTCGCCGCGGCAGTTCTCCGACGAGAACTTGTTGCGAGATGTCGATGATGCCCTTGCTGCCAGTGGAATGGATCCCAAGCTCCTCCAGATCGAGATCACGGAAAGCATGGTGATGCTCAACGTTGACAAGGCAGTCCAGTTGCTCGACGCGATACAGAGCCGGGGTGTGCGGCTCGCGATCGATGATTTTGGAACAGGTTATTCGTCGATGTCTGTCATGAAACGGTTCCCTATCGATACCATCAAGATCGATCGGTCTTTCGTTCGCGAACTACCGCACAACTCGGAGGACAAGGCCATCGCACAAGCCATCATTGGCATGGGCAAGGCCCTCGGGCTAACGATCATCGCCGAAGGCGTTGAAACCAGCGAGCAGGAGGATTTCCTGCGCGAACACGCCTGCGACGAAATCCAAGGCTTCTTGTGCAGCAAGCCCGTTGCGGCTGATAAAATAGCGGAGCTCTTGCGGCTTCCGTGCGTCGCTGCTCCCGCACTTCAGCCGGAGCCGGGCGTTTCCGCAACGGGGCCCAGGTTTCGCACGACTGTCGCGAACGCCGATGCCCACGTCCCTTCTTGAGATCGCGCGGGTTTGACTGTTGTACTTAACAATTTGAGCTTGTTCGAGGTTGTCTTAGCGAGGTCGGTGTCATGAAAACCCTTTGGCTCGATACGGTGGACGAATTTCGCCGCATTGGAATCCGCGGGAAAGCATACGCGATCGGCGGATTGTTCGTTATCGTGATAGCTCTCCTGCTCTTCACTTCAATTCATTCGGTTCGTTTGCAAACGGCGTTTCGGCAGGATCTAGCGACTTCCGCAAGTGCGGCCCTCAACGTCGAGCGAGTCAACGGATTGATTTATGCAATCGTCATGGAGTCGCGCGGAATCTATATGTCGACCGAACGCGCGATTGTTGGGCGATACGGCGACGCTCTTCTCAAGCGCAATCGGGAACTCGCCTCCGTTGTGGCGGAGTGGCAGGAGACCGTTCGCGCCGACGACGCCGAACAGTTTGCCGTTCTTAAGAGACGCATAACTCAATTTATCAATTTCCGAAACGAACTCGTCCGGCGCGCCAACGAGATTGACCCGGCCGCGGGCCGCGAATGGGGCGACAACGATGCCAATCGCAGTGTACGTACTGCACTCAACGAAGACCTCGAAGCCCTCGCTAGGATTTATGCCGAGCGCGCCAGGCATGTTACGCAGCTGGGCGAACAAAGCCAGCTTGCCTCGTGGTACTTGATCATTCTTGGCAGCAGCGCCTTGATGCTTGCAGGCCTCGTGGCGCTTGCCATCAGAAACTCTGTCATCGCCCCGTTGCTGGAAATCACTCAGGCGACCAACAGGATCGCTGCAGGGAAGCTGAAACTCATAATTCCGCATATTTGCCGTAAGGACGAGATTGGACGCCTCGCTCACGCGGTTCAGAATTTCCAGGACGCTACGTGTCGTATTCTGGAGCTTCAGGAGCTTGAGCTTGCGACCGCAAGGGAACGTGACGAAGCTCTCGGAGAACGCGACAGCCTTGATGACAGGTACCATGCCAAAAAGTGGCAGCTCGATGCCGCGATCAACAATATGGCCCAGGGCCTTATCATGCTCGACTCGAGAGCGAATGTGCTCGTGACGAACAAACCGTACAGGCAAATGTATGGCGTTCCGCCGGAGGTGTCGAAGCCCGGGTGCTCCCTCAAGGAGATCGTACAACATCGGGCCAAGATTGGTTTGTTCTCCGGTAACGTCGATGACTACGTAGCAAAGATTCTCTCCGGAATTGTAGAGAGAAAGCCGTCGGTGAACGAGATCGAACTCGCCGACGGGCGCGTCGTCCGCGTTTCCGAGCGGGCGATGGACGGAGGGGGTGGATTGCGACCCACGAGGACTTCACCGAGCAACGACGGGTTCAACGAATACTCGAGCGTACCGAGAAGCTTCTGCTCACCGTAATCGAAAATGTGCCGGAAGCGATCGTCGCCAAGGATGCAAGAAGCCTACGATATGTCTTCGCCAATCGGGCAGCCGAATGTCTTTACGGCATATCTCGGCAGGACATCATGGGAAAGACAGCGCGGGAGCTGTTCCCGCAAGCAACCGCTGAGTTAATAGAACGCTATGACGCGCAATTGCTGGCTGAGAACCGGGAATTCGAGGCCGGCGAGCATACCATTGATACGCCGGGAAACGGCAAGCGCGTGGTTTCGGTCCGGCGTCTTCCGATCGCCGGCCAGGATGGCGAGTCTCATTTCTTGCTAAGCATGATCCGGGATCAAACCGATCACGTCCGCGTTGCTGCGTAGATGCGGAGCCACTGTCGTAGACGGCGCCGGGCCAGCACGCAGCGATAAAATCGGCCAAGGAGTCGTTGTGTGTCAAATTGAACGGGGAGCGGTTCTCCACATCAGTTACACCAATTGATGCCAAAGAGAATGGAGGACAAAAAAGACATCGTAGAAAACTGGCTGCCGCGCTACACCGGCATCCCGCTTGCTGAATTCGGAGAACGTTGCACGGCGTTTTGGTGAAGGGCGTGGATCGGCCGATGCTCAACGTGACCGCCGATGGAGTCACTCTGATTAACTTCGGCATGGGTAGCCCGAATGCCGCGACCGATGTTAAACGCAGAGAGGGCATCTTCTGCAACGGCACAGCTTTCGAAGCAATTCAACATGTCCCGCAGGATTTCGTCCGCTTCCTTCTGCATCTCATCGAGTTCTTCGATGGACTCGCTTTCGCGAGCGGCCGCGATCATATCGAGCAAGCGACTACGCAAGCATACGTTGTGCGTCGGCTCGCGCCTTCGAAGATAGCTCCGCAACCACGCGCCCCCGGACGCGAGACCCGATAAAGCCATCAATCCTAGCCAAATAAGGTCGCTGTAACGGTCGAGGAACGAGCGCTCGGTTCCGTCAATATAGGCCGCTGCACCCGGATGCGCGGGGATTGCGGCGGCCTTGTCGGTGTCAGGAGTTTCTATCCTTGTAACATCTGGTAAATCGCTCTGCAGAGAATGACGAACAGCGAACAGTTGCTTGGTAAACACCGTCACGGTGGTGTCCGACACTGCTTTTCGCGCGACGATCAGATGATTCACACCAAGAGTGGTGACATCACTGTCAGGCCGCATTGGATTAACGCCAAGTGCGCCGGCAGGAATCTTCGACGACTCGTAAACCGATACTTCAGAGCCACCATCTCAGCCGCATCGACTGACAAAAACGTTGGTGAACTACCCGCTCGGGTCGTGCTGGCGATCGCGTCTAACGTGAGACGACTTTCGATGGGACCAACTGCCATAAATGCATCGATCTTTTGATTGCGTAAAGTTTCGCCAATCTCGCCTGAGCCGAATTGCAGGATTTCGACCCTCTCGGGGGCGATGCCAGTCTCCGTGAGAATATTCTTGAGCAGATCCACATCTGCCTGATTTTTTCCGATGATTCCCACGCGATGACCGGCCAGATTTTCAATCTTCTTGATACTTGAATCTCTTCTCGGAGTTTTCGAACCCGACCCATTGGCCACCCAGAGCACGACGAGATTTTTGCGGAAGATCGCGACCGATTGGGCGTCTTTTGGTACTTTGACATCAGTTCGGATGATGGCAAGATCAACTTTGGCTTCGCCCAGGGCCGCGGCGCTGTCGCCAGCTCCGTCAGTGACCACTGGCTGCAATCGAACAAAACGGGGCTCGCGAGCGAATGCCTGGGCGACCGCCTGGATGAGTTTTACGTTATCGCTTCCCGGTGGTCCCACCGCGATCCGTAGCGTCGCTGGTTGCAAGCTAAAAAACAGGAATCCGATCAACGCAGCTGCAAGAACGCCGCCAACAAAAATAGTGATGAGCGTTGCACGGTTCATGCGACGACCTCACGGTGGTATAATTAGCCTGTCGAGCGGGCACGGGAGGCAAATGATCGCTCGACGTGCAGCGCTCGCCGGCTATTTGGTATGCTCCTCGTGCCCATGTTTCGAATCATGTTTCGGCCCGTGCTTTTTACCGTGATGCTTCGGCCCCTTGTGATCGGGCCCGTGTTTTAGCTGCTTCGCGCCAACAGGCTTCATCGTCTCGACGGATGAGCCGATCTGGCGTACCTCGACCACCGTGCCAAATGACGTCGCCGCACCTTCGCCGGTGACGGAGATTTTCGCGCCCTTCTTGAGCAGATCGGAGAACCGGTTGGCCTCGTGCGGCGGTAACCTGATAATGCGCCCGTCCTCGAGAACTGCACCGCGCACCTCACCCTTGGGTCCGTGGATTGGCCGCCTCACAACGCCTTGCGCGCTCATCGGGCCGAGCTTGGCCTTCTCGAACGCGTCCTCGTGGTCGCGGGCGTCCGGGCCTTCGTCGAGGATACGCCCCTGTGGGGTATCGATCGCGATGGCGGCAATCATCTGCACGCCGCGGGGACGGACCCCACGCACCCTGACCTGACTGCCGGGGCGCAGATCGCGCAGAAGCCGGGACGACAGATGCGGCGGCACATGCACCTCGCCTCCGTCAGTCAGGAGAAACCCATCGGCTTCGCCGTGTTTGTTGACCAGAAACTGGTCTAGGGTGCCGGTGATTTCAAGCAGGTGATCGGGATCGATCCAGTGCATGCTGAAGCTCCTTGGGTTCGACTGTCGAGCAGTCCTGCCGACGTCCTCGCAAGGTCCATGCCAAGGATACAGGTAGTGTTTTCGCTAAGCTTTTTGATCGTTGGCTCTGGCTCCAGCGTCGCCTTTCCGGACGCCCGTTGTCGCAAAAGCCGACACAGCAATCGACCCTGTCATATCAGGGCACCGGGCGGACAATGATGCGTTGACACGGAACGAGAAACCGAAATGAAATTGGCGCTCAAAATCCTTCTATCCCGAAAAGCCCTCCTCGGCGCTCTGCCGGTCGTCGTGGCGTTGTTACTCAGCGGCGTGATCTCGTTCAGCTACAATCTTCTACTGAAGAACTATCGTGACGCGGTCGATCACACCTTCCAGGTGATGTCGGGGATCGACAACGTGCTGCTTCGTCTGCAAGACGCCGAAACTGGCCAGCGCGGATTCATCATCACCGGCGACGATGCCTATCTTGCTCCATTCAAATCAGCGGAGCAGGAGCTTTCGGAGGCTCTGACGGGCTTGGGCCGCCTTGTCTCCGACAACGCCGATCAGCAGATCGAGATAGCCAATCTGCAGCAGCTCGCAGATGGGAAGCTGAGCGAACTTCAACAGACGATCATGACACGCCGAAATGAAGGGCTGGAACCCGCAAGGCTCAAGGTCATAAGCAGCACCGGGAAGGAAACGATGGATCGTATCCGCTCTGTTGCGGGCGCGATGCGGACCACGGAGCATCGGTTGCTTGAGGCCCGTCTCTCAAGCGCGAGATGGGCCGAACAGTTGATGGTTCTTGTCGCTGTGATCTGCGTGGCACTGTCGCTTGCGGCCCGGATGATAGCGATCCTGATCCAGGCACGGACGAACGGTCCCCGCTAGAACCAGCCGAATTGCGCTCTCATTTTGCAGCGGCTGACAGTCCGGAGGCTCTTGTTTGGGCGATAGGGCGGTTGAAGCGTTCGCGAGATCACTATCCACAACGAGGAGCGCGGCGCTTATCTAGTCTTCGCACCATTCGGGCCTTGCGACTGACCCGGATGGGCCGCAACCGCCAGGATAGTCCGCACCCATGAACGCACCCGACCTTGACGGCGCTTCAAATTGGCAAAGCACGGACCATCCATACCTGAAGGCTCTTGATGCGGCCAACGAGGATCCAGCCCTCCAAAGGAAGCGGTTTGTGCTCCAGCTTGCCAGCGGTAACGGATGCTCGCCGCCGCGGAGGATGATGCGGTAACAAGGACCGGAGCGCTGTCGTTGTCGAAAGTCGAGTGAATGGACCGATCATCCGACAACGTCAGCATCCGAGCACCGCATTGTTATTTTACGATTTGAAAACGATCGCCTGCATACCCCCGAGCGTCCTAAGAGACGACAACACATGTCGGAAATGCGGACACTCCCTGCGTCGGTAAGCGCGGAAAACCCCTCAGATCAATCGCTTCTGATCTGGCACGTGGCTTGCTGATCCCTCAGCAGGGATCCAACGGGGGGCGGACGCTAATAGGAGGTCAAAATGAAATCAGCATTTCGCAAGTATCAAATCGGTAGCCGCGCGATTGCGATCTGCGGCCTCGCCGGTCGGGGCTCGCCGCTCGGCTCGATATGAACCACCGAGCACGCCAGAGCTAAGCAAATCGGCGAGGCCAACAAGTGAGCAACGACCAAGGCAACGACCAAAGTAACAATCGATGGGCAATCATACTTGGTGCGATCGGACTGCTTGCCATCGCCTTACTTCTCTTGCGACCATTCCCGCCATGGCTGCGCGTAGTCGCAGTCATGCTCGCCATCCTGGTGGTCCTTGGGGGACTCGGCATTTTTCCGCGACTGCGAGCCGCGTGGCGGCGTTCGCTCAGCGACTTGCCGAGCGACGACCAGCGCAACGCCCGATGGAAACGCGCGTTTGGTTTGATCGGGGTTCTCGCCGTCGCGCTACTCCTTCTGCCACCGTTGCCGCCACGGTCCAGGATCATCGCGGTCGTGCTTGCCGTGTTCGCAGTCTTGGGGGCGCTTGGCGCACTTCCAGCTTTGCGAGCAACGTGGCGGCGTTGGCTCAGCGGCCTGATCATCATGTTCGGCGTCATCCTTATGCTTCTCGCCTTTGGTCCGTTTCCACCGCTGGGTTTTTGGCGAGGCGGCGACGACCTAGCTGGAGTTTTGAGGCCGAGCTGGGTCTGGTCTCGACCGATCCTGTCGTGGGTTCCGGCCTGGCTGACTCCGACGACTACGGGCACCGTACGTCACTTTACGCTCCTGCCGCCGACGTTTGCGGCCGCTCCGCCGCCCGCGCCCCCCGCGGCTAATGTTGCGCCACCCCCGTCGCCGCCTCCGTCGGCTGGGTCGGCGGCACCAACTCCATCTCGCGGATGCCACAGCGCCATTTGCCGGATGCGGCTCGCTTGATGCAGAGAAATGGGAGGAAGTGATGGGCCCGAGCCATGACGCGGTCGCGGTCAATCGGACCAGCATTGAACGCGGTCGCGAAGATGTTATCGCCGCTAGTCGATGGCCGCTCGACTGGCTCAACTTCTTCCTTGCCGACGTCAAGGATGGCCTGGGTCCGTTCCTGGCGATCTTCCTGATGTCGAGCCAGCGTTGGGATTCCGGACGCATCGGCGTCGTGCTGACGATTGCGGGGGTGGCAACGGTTCTCGCGCGCGGGCCGGGAGGCGCGCTCGTCGACGCCGTTCACTGGAAGCGGACATTGATCGCGATCAGCGCCCTGGCGGTGGCTATTGCGGCCGCCGTGATGGCCCTCGCGCCGCAATTCTGGTCCATTGCGGTGGCACAGGCGGTCAGCGGAATCGCTGACGCCATCTTTCCGTTAGCTGTTGCCGCGATCAGCTTGGGTATCGTCGGCCGCGGCCTGTTCACTCGACGGGTCGGCCGTAACGAGGCTTTCAACCATGCCGGTAACGCCGTAACGGCCATCGTCGCAGGGCTTTCCGGATACTTCATTGCTCCTGGCGCCGTGCTCTGGCTGATCGCCGCGCTCGCGCTCGCCAGTATTGCCGCCGTCTATGCGATCGACGGCCGAGCAATTGACCACGAAGTCGCTCGCGGTTCGGACAACGGCGGCCGGGGACATCAGCCGAGCCGACTGTCGGATCTGTTCGAGAACCGCTCCCTGGTGTTCTTCACTGCCGCGATCACACTCTTCCACTTCGCCAATGCGGCCATGTTGCCGCTAATTGGCGAAAAGCTGTCGCAAAGCAATCAGCGGGCCAGCAGCTTGTTCATCGCCGCTTGCATTATCACAGCGCAAATCGTGATGGTGCCGATGGCCATTCTCGTCGGTCACAGAGCCGATGCGTGGGGCCGCAAGCCGATCTTTCTTGTCGGGTTCGCGGTGCTGCCAATCCGCGGCGTTCTCTACACGCTGACAGAGGACCCCTATGCGTTGGTCTCCATTCAGATCCTGGACGGCATCGGGGCGGGTATTTTCGGCGCCCTCTTCTTCATCGTCATTGCCGACCTCACGAAGGGCACCGGTCATTACAATCTCGCCCAGGGAGCGAGCGGGGCATCCTGGGGGCTCGGCGCCGCGTTGAGCAATGGCATTGCCGGCTACATAGTCGACAGCTTCGGGTATTCCGCGGCGTTTCTGTTTCTCGCGGCCTGTGCCGTTCTCGCATTTCTGGTGTTTTGGTTCGGCGTCCCGGAAACGCGTGATGCCGAGTTGGCGCATCCGGCGGGCGAGAGCAGCAGGAGGTTAGCAAGCAGAGCCATCTCGATCTGATTAGGGTCTTCAGCTATGTTCCGTGATGGCATTGCTCTAACTCTTTGCGGATCAAGGGACTTCATGCGATCACTCCGCGGCTGGCTGTTCATCCTCTGGCTCATGCTCGTGGTCGCGGCCGCAGTGACGGGCTACCTGCTGATCGGGTCCTTTCGGCAGTCCGCCGCAGCTCAGGTGGGCCGCGCCCAGGAACTGGTCGCCCGGTCCTGTCGCGACATCACTGATCGATATGCCTTCGCGACCGCAGGCTGGAATGGTCCGTCATCATTGCAGATCGACGAGGAGCTGCGAAAACAGCTGACGGCGGTCGTAGCCGCCGCCCTCGCCCGCGCGACCGGGATCGAAGGCGGCATCTGGCAGTCGCAAGCAGGTGCCTTGGCGTATGCGTTTCCGACTTACGAAGGAACAGGTCCCAAAACCGATCTGCCCGAGGCCGAGCACGGCGCGATCGAACAGGTGAATGCGGATGCTCGAAGGGACGAACAACCCGTCACCGTCCGTCGACCGAGCCAAACGCAGACTCTCGTCCTTCACGCCTGCCCGCTGCCCGGCCCATTGTCTGACGCAACCGCCTGGACCATGACGCGGGTTTTCACCGGCTCCGGCGATGCCTATCACCAGCTCGTGGCGGGGCTCAGCATTCTCGTGCTTTCAGTCGTTGGTTCAGCCCTGTGGCTCGGCTGGATTATCTTCTCCTGGTCGCGCCGGATCGGCCGTCTCGAGCATGCATTGCAACACCAAGATGCCGAGGACTTGCCAATGCTGGAGAAGACGGGCGCGCGGGAG
>WNFA01003945.1_pt1 | contig 20196 bp, 15 predicted proteins | sample 5400481 | NCBI WGS metagenome assembly WNFA01 (sample SAMN13153340, study PRJNA577476) | soil metagenome | isolation source: 120 cm saprolite under Douglas fir tree site 2 hole 1 replicate 2 | place: USA:California | collected 2015-04-18
GATTGTGGTAGCCCTGGCGATCATAGTAGCCTTGAATCGCTCGCCGCGAAGCCAACATGTTGTAAACGAACTGACCAATGAGGGGTGTACGCAGTACAAACTTCAGCACTCCATTGACGGGACCTGGCGCACTCTCCTGGAGGAGAGTTGGGGGAGGAGATACCAGTACCAGGCGCTCAAAGTACTGCGGACGGCGATAGGCATCCGCAATCACATAGGCGCAGCTTAAATCATGCGCGACAACCACCGAAGGCCTGGCGACCACCTCTCGAATAAAATCACCAATCAGATCCGCGAAGGTCTCCGCAGTATAGTCAATCGCCGGGCGATCAGAGAGACCAAAGCCCAGCAGATCAAGCGCATACACGCGGAACTGCTCCGCCAGCGCATCAACATTCTTGCGCCACTCGTAGGAAGACGCCCCGGGTCCGAAGCCATGAATAAGCACGAGCGGTTTTGCGTCACGAGAGCCCTTCACCTGGTAAAATACATCTCCATACTTCCAGGGATAGCGGCGCGCCTCGCCTTTCAAAACTGTATCGAGCTCGCCCACCCGGCTCTCAGTAAACCTGTTGAAAAGAGTTACCGCTCCAAGCGTTCCCCCGACCACGAGGCCGGTGGTAAGTAAATTTCGTGTAAATCCCACTTTCGCTTCTCCTGATTTATTTAACTTAGCGCAACCAGCCAAAATCATCGATGCTCTTCTTCTACCCTGCCTCTACTCTCACTAGTTGCGCATGCCGATTCGAGCCCATCAAACTCGTCAGCAGGCTAAAATGGCACAAAGGATACTATACCATGTGTCGATCATGGGTTGCAAATCATGTGGGAGCTACTAATTACAGGCCTGGCTACCGGTCATAATACAAAATGCGTCCGCAGTTGCTGCATGTCTGCAGTTCACTGCTGATACGCACGCGCTGCATCTCGCTGGGGGTTAAAATCACACGGCACCACTGGCACGAACTTTGCTCAACTTTAGAAACTGCCCTACCCTGCTTGGTACGCCTCAGAGCCTCGTAGCGCTTAAGCAGTTCACCATCGAGGCTGGCCACAAATTGCTCTCGCCTCGCCTGCAATTCCTGCTGTTTCGCCCCCAACTGTGCGCGACGTATCGTCCCTGCAGCATTTCCTTCCGCCCATTTCTCCTCCGCCTGCCGTAATGCCTCAGCCTTGCGCCTGGCATCCTCCTGCAAAGACTCTGTCGCGAGCAGCATTTCCAGGGTCAACTCTTCCTGGCGGTTCTGCTGGGCTTGTAAGTGTTGTACTTCCTGCTGCAAAGCGTGCAGTTCTTTCGTATTGGTGACCATTCCACTATAGAGCCGCTGCTCTTGCGTATGCAGGCGGCGGTTTAGTTCCTCCAGCGCCCACTCCGCATCTTTCTGCGCCTGGAGACCGGATTGTAACTGCTGCTGCGCTGTGGTATCCTCCGCACGTAGCTTCTTTAATGCCGGGTCTCCCTGAAGCAGATTTAGCAATGCCTGTTGTTCAGCGTAAAGACGCTCCAGTTCGAGGTCAAGCTGTTGTAACTGGTACAATGTTGCAGCTTTCTGTGTCGTGCTCATAGGTAGGCAGATCTCCTTTCCGAGCTTACGACGGTTTCTGATGGGGTTTGGTTTTATCATTGTACTACTAGTTAGTAGTATGAGCAAGTGCCGTTTAGCCTGAACGAACCAGCCTTGCCCAGGAAGCTGCCAGGCGCAGCAAGGCCAAAGTCCGGGATGATTCCTGCTACGATGAGACCAAAAACTGTGGCAAATTTGTATCACTTGTATCATTTGCATCACCAAACCGCGCCAGGATGCCCCCACGTTTACGCGCGGGGAGGAATGGCGCATTCCTTTTCTGGGCCAGGGGTGGATGGGTATCGTTCATCAACGGCTGCCCCTTTACAATTTCTGTGAAACGTAGTACGATCGTTCTATGAAACAACTACGTGTTGCCAAACTCAAATTGCACGCGACGCCTGAACAGTTTCAAGCTTTGCGTGCCATGCAGGTAGCCTACCGTGATGCCTTGAACTACGTCAGTCGCTATGCATTCGAGCATGGCAAGATGAGCAACAAGGTCCGCTTGCAAGATGGGACGTACCGAGACATACGCACCCGCTTCAAGCTACCCGCGCAAATGGCCTGCTCGATCCCTCGCCAGGTCGGAGCCACCTACAAAGCCCTGTGGACGAAGGTCAAGCACAATGTTGCTTTGAGAAAAGCTGGCAAGACGATGAAACGCTACAAGGGGCTGGACCAGGCTCCGAAGTATGTCTCTCCGACGCTGGATTACCAGCTTGGACATGATTACAGCTTTAAGACGGAGCAGCGGGTGAGCATCCTGACCCTGCAAGGTCGTGTGATCGTGTCCTACACGGGCTATGACACCCATGTGGCGTTAATCGGGCAGGGAGCGCACATCGGGGCGGCCAAACTCTGGTATGACAAGCCACGCAAACAGTTCTACCTGCTGGTGAGCCTGCAGGTAGAGGTTGCAGCTCCCACGCCAGAGACCCACCAGCAGGTGGTTGGGATCGACGTGGGGCAACGCTATCTGGCGGTCGTGGCGACCCCTGGCAATGACACCCGCTTTTATTCCGGGAGGGCGATCCGGGCCAAAGCCGACCACTATGCACGCCTGCGCAAACGGTTGCAGAAGAAAGGCACTCGCTCCGCGACACGACGGCTCGTCGTGATCAGTAGGCGAGAGAGACGGTTGAAACAGGACTGCAACCATCGGATCAGTCGCCGCATCGTGGACGCGCACCCCCACAGCATCATCGGCCTGGAACACCTGACAGACATTCGCGAGCGCATCAAACGTCGCAAGGGCAAGAGGGCGAGCAAGAAGCAGCGGCGAGCAAATCGCCATGCCTCGAAGTGGGCCTTTGCCGAACTGCATAGCTACATCGCGTACAAGGCGGCTCTCAGTGGCAGTATGGCGATCAAAGTGGACGCCCACTACACCAGTCAAGCCTGCCCGAGGTGCGGCTATACCAGCAAAGACAATCGCCCGGAGAAGGGGTTGCTGTTTGTCTGTCAGAGTTGCCACTATACCCTTCATGCGGACCTTGTGGGTGCGCGCAATGTTGCCTTACGAACGCTGCTGGCCCGGCAAGACTGGACCAGCACGGGGCACTTGTCAGTTGCCCCTGATGCGTCGGACGATAAAGCCAAAGCTGCGCGGCGCAAGCGCTACGCAGAGTTGCGGTGTTTCTTCTAGTCGCTGACATTTTCCTCATACTCTTTCTAGTTGAGCGAGATATGCATGGTATTGTTCATCCGTTTTAAACATCCATGTAGCTTTAACGCTGTGTTCCATGCTCCTCATTGTTCAATGCGCTTCGGAACTGCTTCATAAATGTGTTAAATTCGGCGATCTGTGCTTCCAGTTTGGCGATCGTGAGACCACACTGCATATGTTCCTGTAACAAGGTTCCGTAGCTTTGCTCGATTTGCTCGCGTTCCGCATACGCTGCTCGCAGCTTGGCCACCAACTCCGGCTTTTTGTAGTTGAACAAAGGATCGCGGGGTTCAACCTTGACCTGGTGAAGGTCCCCGCCCTCCTTGGTTTGCTTCCGCTTGGACTGACGCCGTTTCGCCTGTTCCTGTTCTCGCTTCTCGCGTAAATGCGTACTGTGTGTGCGGAACAAGGCCAGGGCTTCTGGATTGCGGTAATAGGCCATATAATCGAGGCCACTCACCTCTTTAATGGTAAAGGTGTTCACCTGACGCTTCTCAGCTTCAAGCTCGGCAATCGCCTGTGTAAGCCGGGTCACCGTCGCTTGCTTTTGAACTGTTGCATTTTCGCGTAGATGGGCATAGCGATCATGAGATGATGCCGTCGTTTTTGTCATCGCGGTTCTCCTTCCTCGTCGGGAGCCGAGGGCAGGGTATCTGCAAAGGGCAGGTAGCCGCCGTCTTGCCGGGTGCGGATTTGCACTTCCATCACCCGAATGATATCGTCGAGATGCTGGATCATTTGCCGAGACTGCTCTGCGTCCACAGAATGCCCGTGCGCGTCATGCAGTTGTGCTTGAAGCACATGGAGCTTGCACCAGGTCTTGGCATGGCGCAAGTTGCTGTAATGAGGAACGAGGTATGGGCAACCAAGGCAGAGCGCGCGATTGTTTGGACGAATACACAGTCCTGCGCTGCAATACCCGAGCACCGTTGGGCCAATCGTACCCCATTGTTCAAACACCTGACGCAGCGCGGCTTCCATCTGTTCCAGTGTGCGCGGAGGAGGCACTTGTAAATACGAACGCTTTTGTGGCGAAGAAAACTGAGCTTGTGCTTCAAAGAGCAGCGCGAGCAGTCGCTCAACCGGCATGCGGCTGTAGTAGGCCGTCGCTTCAGGGATAGAGAGGGCGTGCGAGGAACCCTCAAGCGTCACCCGATGGTGCAACAGGTAAGCCACTGCCTCGGCTGGCACATTTTTGACCTGCCTGGCATGGGTAGCGAGGACATGTCTCAGGAGGTGCGTAGCGACGTGAATTGGCTTGCCGGCGCGTGTGGTAAACGTGAGTCCATGAAAGAGAAAACGCAGTAATCGTCCCACATCCAGTGTTGTGAGAAGGCCGTGGCGTCCGTCGTCGCTTGCTGCCCACTGAAAAAGGTAGGGTTCGGGCGACAGATCCTCTTCCTTTGAGTTCTCGTAGGGCTGAACAATTGGGAGAGACCCTCCATGTGTCGCCGCCAGAAGCTGCCCAATCTCTCTGAGTAATCGCCCAGCCATCTCGCTGATGAGGAAAAACTGACGATCGCTCTCCCTTGTAGAACCCTTGGGTAAGAGATGCTGAACAAGAATCCCAATCTTACGGCCGGTAGGCTGCCGAGCTTTGAGTTCATCGACGGCCAGCGTCTCAAAACGGTTTGCACTGACCTGGAGTAATTCGCTCACACGGCTTCCATTCGTGAGGGCAAGGGTGGCCAGAGCTGTTGCGTAGAGCACGCCTCTGTAAAGAGCTTCGGGATCAAAGATTACCTCTTCAGCACGCATGTTGTGATTGAACCAGTTACTGTCGTTTTGAGCCGGCGAGAGCAGTGCTGGCCGGGACACATAGAAGCCTTTGAGCACCTTGCTAAGCATTCCCTCCTCCTGGTCCTGGCCTTGAGTTTTCTCCTCCTGATCCTGGCCTTTCATCGAAAGGCGATGCTTCTGTCCCAGTCGTCGGCCGATAATGAGATCGCCGCACCACAACAAGTCCTCGGCTTTTCCCTCATACTGCAAGAAGTAGGTATTGCGCTCGGGAGCGTATGCTCCTTGCTGCCGTTCCCATAGCTTGCGTGTATCCACACTGCACTGGTCTAAATGCTCTTTAACCCAGCTCAGACGATCCCAGAGCGTGAATGAGAGCCTGACCTCGCGTTCGGTGAGTTCGACGGCAGAAAGGGTAGATGCATCTTTCGCTACATCAAAAAGATGATCGGTGTGCTGGAATTGAACAGGAAGCGTGATTTCTCCTGCTATGGCGCGGTCTCGGTATCGACGAAATTGCTTGATGAATCGCTCTGCCGCCTGCTTCCGCAGTTGTGCAATTTCGACGAGCAATGAGAACAAAGGCACTAAAATATCTGATTGTTCTTTGCGTCGAAGAGCGGCTGCTGTTTTGTATGTTCCACGGATCTTGTGCTTTTCCATGAAACCGGCAGGCAGCGGAGGAAGTGCATAGTGTTCCCAGATGACACGATCTCGCACGTTCAGACCTTCGAGATGCACACGTATATGTGTGGAAGAGAAGGCATGATAGTCGATCAGAAGGCGGAGCTCCCCTCCGCCGAGCGTTCTTCCCTCCACCAAGCGATCCCAGATATCTCGCGTGCTGAGTTGCACGAGTTCATTCATACCATACTGTGCGCGCAACCAATGCAGGAGTGAGGCGAGCGCTTTCCCGTGAGTGTACAATGAAAGCTTCTTCATGGCGTCCATGGCGCACCCAACAGCAAAGGCGAGAGGTATGGCGTCGGGGCCATCTGCTACAGTACGGATAAAATATCCCATGACCCGGCTTGGTAAACGCTCCCATTCAATTCCAGGAGCAGTATGCAAAATCGGGGGAAGCCATGCCAGAAACGCCTGCACGTGGGCCTCGCGCTGCGCCGCGTCGCTGAAGTTGAGACGTTTGGGACGTGCTTGCTCTTCTACAGAAACAGGAGCGGTTGTGTTCATCATCACTCTGCTGCCCCCTTTTGTTGCTGCATCTTCTTGATCCAGGCAAGTGTCTCAGCATCGTGCAACCACATCGTTTCCCCCTCCTGGTGCAAGGTGACTTCTTCTTCAACATGAACAGGAGCAATCGCCTTCTCCTTGGGCTGTTCTGTTGGGAGAGAAGGCTCAGCTACGTAACGCCGATGGGAGAGATCGTGTTGATAGCTTGTCAGCACGGACAAGGTTTGCTCTCCGTCACGCGTGTGGTCGTAGATATCGATGGTTTTTGGGCTACTCCAGCCCATGACCATACTTCCAAAGGCTTCCCGTTCGCGCACGTACTGCTCAGCGTCAAACTGTGGTGTCCCTGCGCCGCAGGCGAGCTTGAGACGAATGAGATATTCGCTAATGAACAGATGTCGAATGTCGTGAGGTGAAAATGGCACCGGGCATTTCCCTTGTACAGACGTGTAGTGCTTGTACCAATGCCAGTAAAATGCCTTTGCGGAATACGGTTTTCCGTGTTCCGTGAGGAAAAGCGGTTCCTGATCACCCACGTTAGCCAGTCTTCTCCGTTTCTGTGGATCATGCAGTGGCCGAACCTGCTCAATGTAGGTCGTCAGAGCTCGTTCGACATCAGGGTTGTGTCCAAAGTAGATCGTTTTGACCTCGCGCCCCATGCTGCCTTTGTTCACCACCTGCGCCTGGCCGGCGATCCCCTCGTTTCTGTATCCGCCGACCGTCATCAAAATCACCTCATGGAGCCTGGCCCCGGTGTTTTGCAAGAGTTCCAGCACCGCTTTCTCGCGTGGTGACACCTGTTTGCTGTCGAGCAGAGCGTTGATGACTGTGTGCATGCCTTCGCGCACGTCGGCCAGTTCCCGGCGCATCTCTGGTTTCCACTCTTGCGCTTTTGAGTGACGAAGAAAGGCCGTCGGGCGCCGCCGAGACTGTTCGCGCGTTTCTTCTCGAATACCGGCCTGGTCGGGCGCTCCCCGATTGGCAAGAGAACGCACTTGTTCGCGTTTGAGAGCCACGAGAACCTCGGATGAGAGCGGATTAGGAAAAGCGTACAATCCCTCGTCTTTCATCACGAGGTAGAAGTCACGCAGCGCAGCTCGTAAAACACGAAGCGTACTGTCGCGCAGAGGTGTATCACGCGTTGGGACAATTTCAAATCCCTCGCGATCGCCTCCAGGCTGAATGAGACAGCCAAGTCGGTCTCGATGAAACTCGATCAGCACCGGACGTAGCTGTGAAGACGGGGCATTCCAGGCATATCCCTTCTCGCACAAAAAGGTAAAATATGGGAGCAAGCACGACAGGTAGGTATTACACGTACTCACTGGTCCCTGGATGCTGCGAATGCGATACCACTCTGTAAGAGCGACGACGATCCGACCCTGCTGATCCAGGAAAACGACTTCGTAACGGTCACCTGGGCGCCCGGGTATGCGACGAATACGCGACAAAGGCATCACATCTTTTGTTTGTGAGATCACTGTAGACATGGTATCATTCCCCCTAGATCCGTAGGCTTCGATCGCCCTCAGTGTACGGGTCTAGGCAGGATGTTGTAAACGGAAGCGGCTAAACAGGGACTAATAGGCTATCTGAGCGGTATGGTGGCTCAGATAACACAACTCGTATTAACCTAGTGGAGTTCGGATACAAGCCTCTCCCTTGAGGGATGAGGTTGCTGACTTCCTATCTGCCTTAGAACCGAGTAGTCTTGTGTGCTCTTTGTGACAGTCGTTTGATCGCCTGTGATGGTGCTGTGACATGTGAAGCATATCCTTTCAAGTAGGAAAGGAGGATACAATGTTTCAACGAATTCTTGTGCCGCTGGATGGAACGACACATGCCGAACAAGCTTTACCAGTCGCTGCCCGTATAGCAAGAGCTTCTGGTGGATCAATTGTGCTGCTACAGGTGGCAGATGCACCAGTTGAGTACGAAGGCCTTTCGAAGTTCCCATCTCCAATCACGAAGGAAAACCTGGCGGTTGAACGTACCAGGGACAGCGGATATCTAGCAACTGTTGCCGAAGCGGACGATCTCCGGGGCATTGAGATAACGACTGAAGCGCTTGCCGGTGCGGTGCTGCCGGCACTCATCTCGGCCGTTCAATCGAAAGGGGTTGATCTGGTCGTGATATGTAGCCATGGAGATACTGGCCTCAAGCGCTGGATGCTTGGAAGTGTCGCTCAAGAGTTGGCACGTCATAGCCCTGTCCCAGTACTGGTGCTCCGCGCTGGCGGCGTTTTATCGACTGTGCGCCATGATTCCCTGCGTGCGCTGGTAGCATTGGATGGGTCTCCATTTGCAGAGGCTGCACTTGTGCCCGCTGCGTTCCTTATTGGTGCGCTAGCCGCCCCGGTAAAGGGTGTTTTACATCTCACACAAGTAGTGACGGGGCCGGCCAGCTATCGCAGGTTGAGGAGCGAGATCCATAGTGATCCCCACATAGTGGGTCGAGAGCTACGCGACGCCAGAGCATACCTCGGCTCTGTAGCAGTTCGCCTGCGCAAAGGCGAATTGGCTGACCTTGGGCTGGTGGTGACCTGGTCGATGGCAGTCGAAGCAGACGTGGCGTCGGCTCTGATCAAGGTGGCAGAGTACGGGAGAAATACAGAAGATTTCGATGGGTGTGACCTCATCGCTATTGCTACGCATGGTCGAAGTGGCTTACAACGCCTGGTCATGGGCAGCGTTGCCGAGCACATCCTGGGAGCCACAAAACTACCGCTGTTGATTGTGAGACCGCAGGGGCTGGTAGCAGGTCGCGAACAGGAGTCAGGCAAACACATCCCCATACATCTCAAATTAAGGAGTGTGTCCGGTGATCACGAGTGATATAATGACATGCAATGTCCATACTATCCATCCAGGCGCCAGCGCGCAAGAAGCTGCCCATCTTCTTTCTCAGGAACACATTAGCGGCGCACCTGTCGTCGATGCGAATGGCAAGGTCATCGGCATTGTCAGCCGAGCTGATATCGTCCATGCAGTCGCACAAGGGCATCTGGTCATCAGACCCTGGTAAGGGACTGACAGCGATTTGGAAGGAGAATCATCTGGTTATGAGTACCAACCTTGGTTTTGAGAACACCGACACTATTTTGGTAGAAGATCGGGTGTTTGCACCGTCCAGCGACGTAGTGAACAACGCCAATATTACCGCGTACATGAAGTCCAAAGGCTTCGATAACTACGAGGACTTTTACCAGTGGTCGTTGGCGCATCGCTATGAGTATTGGGATGATCAAGCAAAGGAATTGCACTGGTTTGAACCCTGGCAGACCACCTTTGAATGGACGAACAAGCCTTTCTTCAAGTGGTTTGTAGGCGGCAAGTTTAACATTGTCTACAACTGCCTGGACCGGCATGTGCAAACGCCCACGCGCTCCAAAATCGCGTACTACTGGGAGGGCGATGATGGCGCGATCCGCCTGATCACGTACAAAGAGCTGTACGTGATGACGAACCGGCTGGCCAAGGGCCTGCAAAACCTGGGAGTGAAGAAGGGTGACCGTGTGGCCATCTATTTGCCCCTCATCCCCGAGATCGTGGCGGCGGTATTGGCAGTGGCACGCCTGGGAGCAGTGCATACCGTCGTGTTTGGCGGCTTTGCGGCCAGTGCTCTGCGTGACCGCATCAATGACAGTCAAGCCAAAGTGGTCATCACCGCCGATGGCAGCTATCGCGGCGGCAGAACCATCGAACTCAAGCAAATAGCGGATGAGGCAGTCGCGGAGACGCCCTCGGTGGAGAAGATGATCGTCGTTCGGCGGACCGGGAAGGACCTACCGATGAAGCAGGGGCGCGATGTGTACCTGGATGACCTGCTGAAAGATATTCCCAGAAATACCGTCGTCCCCTGCGAGCCGATGGACAGCGAGGATATGCTCTTCATCCTGTATACCAGCGGCAGCACGGGCAAGCCAAAAGGAGTAGTACACGTCCAGGGCGGCTACGCAGTGGGAGCCTATGCCACCACCAAGTTTGTGTTTGATATCAAACCGAGCGATGTGTTCTGGTGTACCGCCGATGTGGGTTGGGTGACCGGCCATAGCTATGGCATTTACGGCCCATTGATGAACGCCGCGACCAGTGTTCTGTTCGAGGGCATTCCGACCTACCCTGCCGCTGACAGGTGGTGGAGTATTATAGACAAGTACCAGGTGTCGATCCTCTACACGGCCCCGACCGCGATTCGCAGCCTGATGCGCTTTGGCGAAGAATTGCCAGCCAGGCACGACCTGACAAGCCTGCGCCTGCTCGGTTCGGTCGGCGAGCCGATCAACCCTGAAGCCTGGATATGGTATTACAAGAACATCGGGCGCAGCGAACTGCCGATTATGGATACCTGGTGGCAGACGGAGACGGGGGCCATCATGATCAGCCCAACCCCTGTTCTGCCGCTCAAGCCGGGCAGCGCAAGTCGCCCGCTGCCGACGATCGAGGCCGATGTAGTAGACAAGAACGGCAACAGCGTTGGCCAGGGCAAAGGTGGATTTTTGATCGTACGCCAGCCGTGGCCTGCTCAGATGCGCACGATCTTTGGCGATCCAGCTCGTTACGAGACCTATTGGAACACCATCGAGGAGGTGTACTTCGCCGGTGATGCTGCGACGATGGACAGTGACGGCTATACCCGCATTCAGGGTCGCGTGGATGATGTGATCAAAGTCAGTGGTCATCGCCTGGGTTCGATGGAAATCGAATCGAGCCTGGTCAGCCATCCTGCCGTTGCAGAAGCGGCGGCCATCGGCAAGCCAGACGAGGTAAAAGGCGAGCGTGTCAAAGTGTTTGTTATCCTCAAAAATGGTGTCGAGCCTTCAGACGGGTTGGCAAAAGAGCTAAAACAACACGTTCGCACGGTCGTTGGCCCGTTAGCTACACCGGACGAGCTTGAGTTCGTGCCGGGGCTGCCCAAAACGCGCTCCGGCAAGATTATGCGGCGCATCATCCGAGCTAAGGAACTCGGTGAGCCAATCGGCGACGTCAGTACACTGGAGACGTAGGACCTTACATGCCTCCCTGGGCGGTACGATTGCAAAGTAAAGAAAGAAAGAAAGGGGTGACCTATGTACGTAACAGTACGGCGCAGCAAGCATTTTGGCGGTACTGATGAGATAGCACGACGGGCCAAGGAGGGCCTGGTACCCGCACTAAAGACTCTATCAGGCTTTGTCTCCTACGACATCTTGAGTCTGGAGGATAACGTGGTGATGGGTATAACTATTTTTGACAACAAAGCGTCGGCGGAAGAGGCCAACAAATCATTTGTTCTATGGGCGCGGGAGCAGGACCTGCGATCGCTTCTTACGGGGCCGCACGAAGTTTTGTCGGGCGAAGCACTCGTACATGTAGTAGAGCACGACGCGCCCTTCCCTGAGCCTGGTGGAGGTTATGGTATGTGAGCTGCTCGTTCATGGCCTCCTCACAGAGAATCGTTCAGTCGATACCCGATAGGAGTACGCTCTTTCCATCAGATGAGCTTGGGTTGGTTACATCAGGACACGCTCAGGTACAATCATGCGGCGCCTGGTGAGAGCCGGAGAACTCGGCGAGCCGGAGAAGGAAAACACATGATTGTAAGCGAAGTGATGACGACAAAACTGGTGACTGTATTCCCTGACGACACACTTAGCCACGCGGCAGGCTTGCTCAGGCAGCATCAATTTCATCATTTACCGGTGGTACGGGGAACGAATTCACATGTGTCCTGGGAAGTGGATCAGCGTTCACGAGAGAGGACGCCTGTGCTGGAGGGCTTGATAACCTCACAAGATATTGACCTGGCAGCAGCGGAACGAAACGGCTCCGCTGACGCAGTCCGGCGGCCCTGGCAGGAGCAGCGGGTTGCCGAAGTCATGCAGCGTTCCCTTCTCTGCGTCACTCCTACTACCGATGTCGCCTCGGCGGCGAAACTCCTCGTCGAGCGGGGCATCAACTGCCTGCCAGTCGTAGCATATGAAGACGCGAGCAATGCAGAGCAGCCCCTGGATCATGAGCCGCGCACCTTTCTAGTTGGATTGCTTACACGCAGTGATCTGCTCCTGGCCCTGGCACGCGCCCTGGGCGCGTTTGAGCCGGGAACGGAGTTACTCATACCACTACCTGCTGGAAATCTCTCCCCGCTCACCAGGATGCTGTTGCTGGCGGCAGCATCACATATAGAGGTACAAAGCGTCATGGTCGCGCCATCGAAGGATAACCGCGCGCGTGTGGCAACCGTGCGGCTGGGCACGATTAACCCCGCTCCATTACTGGAACAATTGCAGGAGAACAATATCCGGTACGAGTTTGCGGAATTCCAGTCAGAAGGTGACATCCATGCCAGATGAACACGCCCATTCGAGAACCCGTCTCCTTTTTGCAAAGAGTGAGCTTGCTTATGATTTTGGTGCGGAGCATCCATTGCAACCCGGCCGCCTCGTTGCTCTGATGGATCTCCTCGAGACAAGTGGATTATGGATAGAGCACGACGAGCAACGGCCAATACCCCTGCGAGCCGCGACCATAGAGGAATTGAGCCTGGTGCACACAGCAGACTACATCGCCGCCGTGCAACGCTTGAGCGACTCAGCAGTAATTGCGAGCGAGAAAGACCTGGCGTTCCGCTATGGCTTTGGCGAGGGAGACACACCGGCCCGGCCTGGCATGCATGAAGCCTCTGCGCGTATCGCGGGTGGGACGCTCGTAGCTATGAGCGCGGTGATGGGGCTGCCGGAGGGTGGAGGTTTTGCGGAAAGCGACCGCCCCCTCCATATCTTTCATCCTGCTGGGGGGCTGCATCTCGCCCTGGCAGAACACGCTTCCGGCTTTTGCATCTACAACGATATTGCTGTGGCGATTGCGCATGTCCTGCGCTCCAGTGAAGCGAAGGTGCTGTTTCTCGACTTTGACGCTCACCACGGTGCTGGGGTGCAGCGCTCCTTCTACGATGAACCGCGCGTGCTGACGATCTCGCTCCACGAAACCGGGCGTGCTCTCTTTCCAGGGACAGGGGATGTGCTTGAGCTGGGGGAGGGGTTAGGGCGCGGCTACTGCGTGAACGTTCCCCTGGAACCATTTACCGAGGACGATTCGTATATCGAGAGCATGAACGCCATCCTTCTCCCGCTTGTCATGTCGTTCGCTCCCGATATGCTCATCTCCCAGCATGGGTGCGATACGCATGCCTGGGACCCGTTAACCCACCTGTCGCTCAGCATGCGAGGTATCCAGGCACAGATGAAACTTGCCCACCAGCTGGCACATACCTATTGTCAGGGGCGCTGGGTAGCGGTAGGAGGCGGAGGGTATGACCTCTACCGCGTTGTGCCGCGCGCCTGGAGCCTGCTCTGGGCCGAGATGTCAGGACAACCCGTACCTGAGAAGTTACCAGAGGAGTGGGTGCAACACTGGTACCCCGCCTGGCTTGCCAGGGAGGAGCAAGAGAAAGCTGCGCGGCAGGCGCTGCGAAAAGCGGTCGGCCCGGTGGACTTTCCAACCACCTTCCAGGATCGCCCCGAGGACTTTCCGGCCTTACCTGGCCGAGGGGCAATTACGCACACGAATCGGCGCACAATTGCGCTGGTGCGCCACCTCCTGCTGCCTTCTGCTGTACGCAAAGCCTTCCCGTCACAGCCACGCTTATCAGCAATGGCCGGGATTCTCGACCTGCTGCACATGCGCGGAAGCCAGACCCCCTCGCGCAGCAAAGCAATTGAAACGCCCGCTGGCCAGCTGCTACTCCGCGACTTTTGTCCGCCATCTCTCGTCGAACGCCTTAGAGCGGACAGTGGATTGCATGCCTTTGCTCGCTTTCCAGAACGAGAACACGAGCTGCTTCTCAGCATTGCCAGGAGCGCGGATTGCGCGCTTACCCTGGCACATACGCCGGCTGGTGAAATTGTCGGTGAAGTGACACTGGCTCCAGGTGATGAGTGGTGGGAGGGCTTTGAGAACCTGTACGAGGTGACGATCGAAGTAAGCGCAAACTGGCGAGGCACGGGAGTAGCGCGGCATTTACTGGCTTTCGCTCTGGAACTGGATACCCTGGAGGATATGATTCTCTTCGCCATGGGATTATCGTGGCACTGGGACATGGAAGGGTTGCACATGTCAATCCACCGTTATCGCGAACTGATCAAGCGGCTATTTGGAGAGCAGGGGTTTGTGGAACGCACAACGACAGAGCCTGATATCAATCTGGAGCCAGGGAACGTCCTGCTCGTGCGCGTCGGTAAGCATGTCGATCAATCCGTTGCCGATCGATTCTTTAACCGCCTGCAAGCGCCTCGTCTTTTCTAATCTGAGTCAGCGCGCCTCGCTTTGGAAGCCTTGTCCAAGATGCTGATCGACCTGGTCAATTCGGAGGCCACAAGCCAGTGGTTGGATGGCTATAACGCTGCTCATAACGCTTTCATGACACTTCCGCTCTATACTTGTGCAGAGGGAGTCAGGTCCGTCAGTTGAAGAGAAGTGGAGAGGGAGAGACTTCTTCTGGAGGAGCCTTTGCGTGATGAAATGCTCTCACTAGCTTTCACCTGAGCAAAGACCCCACAGCAGCTCACTCTGCAAGAAAGGAGGTAGAGCAATGAAAGAGTATGAAGATGCGGCATCGACCTGCTTGAGCCAAGTGCCTGCTTCGCGTTCGCACAGGCGCAGACGGCTCCTGCTTGGTAGCCTGGTCCTTGTCTTTGCCTTCATGTTCACCGTTGGCGTGGGTTTGTCGACTGGAGCGACCAGGGCCCAAGCCCTTGAGTCCAGAGGCACCGGCAGTTTCCAAACACTGGCCGTCTCCCATAAGGGCCCCCCACACGACCAGCACGGGACGAAGACAATGGGAGCGAATGGTCAGTGCAACACGTTGACTATCACGAGCGTGAACGGCTCAACGATCGTAGCACAATCGTCATGTAGCAAGTCGATTACGGTCCACACCACAGCGAGTACTCAGTACATGCGAGCTGGCAAAACCGTCTCCGTGAGCGCTATCACCGTTGGCACACGCGTGTACGTCACCGGAGCGCACAATCATGATGGGAGTATCACTGCCTCGCGTATCGTCATCAATTGATCATGTACCGTCGTACGCCGGAGATCAGACCATTTTAAGCAGTGGTTCCCGATTACGGCACTCAACACCTGACGGGTTCAGAACTGCTCTGAATCCGTCAAGGCCTCACCATAGTATTCCGGGCTAAACCTACGCTAAGCGGCGAAGCTCCTCCTCTCAGCACCGCTACTTAATGATACCGTACTGCACTTTCATGAGCAAGATGCGCTCAACAGATTGATCTATGCGGTCGATGGTCAATTTACCCTGCTGGATGGCCTGTTTGAGAGCAGCGACCACGACTGCTACCTGGCTGGGGCTGTATGGCCCTTCAAGCAGGTCATCACCGGCCATGATCGAAAGTACAGCCGCCTGGCTCAACGTCCATCTGCCGCTGATGCCCTGCATATACAGACCATCGGTAATCACAACTCCATTGTAGCCTAACTGATTACGGAGAATGCCATTGATAGTCTTCGGAGAGAGTTCAGCAGGTAAAGCGGGATCAATCGCTGGCATCAGCACATCCGTAGACATAATCATCGCAGGATGGTCTGCCTGAATCATCAGTTTATAGGGGGCGAGATCAATATTCTCTAACTCTGCCAGGCTTCTATTGACGGTTGGCAATCCCAGGTGAGGGTCAGAGGTTATGGCACCCAGCCCCGGATAATGCTTAAGGCAGCCAGCAATGCCATCCAGTTGTAGCCCATTGAGATATGCACCTGCATAGGTAGCAACGGTGTTGGGATCACGCCCGAACATGCGCGTCGCCAGCACAGGCGGATCGACACTACGCACATCGACGACAGGGGCGAGATCAGCGTTAATGCCCAGTTGCAGTAACCACTTAGCGGCCAGAGACCCCTGGCTATTAGCCGTTTGTGGATTACCGCTCGCCGCCATTTCTGCCGCGGATGGCAAATACCCATGAAAGATATATAGCCGGTTGACCAGACCGCCCTCCTGGTCAGTACCAATCAGCAAAGGAATTTTAGCATCATTCATCGCCTGCTTCGAAAAGGCAGCCACATTGCTGATGACATCATACGGAGAGGCAAAGTTATGGTTGCTCTCCTGGTACAGGAATCCTCCAACATACTGGTTCGCAATCATATATTGAAGTCCTGTGCCGGTATAGCTGTTGCCTAAATACTCTACAATAATAAGCTGGCCGAGCTTCTGATCGAGCGTCATACCTGCCATAATCTGCTGCACTTTAGCCAGTTGGGCCTTCAGGGGACTTTCGGCTGCACTATCTATCCTGGCTCTCGCCGGCGTCGGACTCGGGGAGGGTTTAGAAAGTACACGAGTAGGAGCAGCAGATCCGACACTACCCAACAGACTCGAGCAGCTAGAAAGGAAGAGCAGTATGCAACACATCAACATACTGAAACCGCTAGATTTCAACTCGACGGTCCGCCTTGTACCATCTGTCGACCGGATGATCGCTACTTGTCGTGCCCGCATACCTTAAGCTCCTAAAGAGCATAGAACGTATCACATTACCTCTTCCAAAAAAAGAACGTCAGAAAGTTCCACAAGTAACAGCATTGTGTTATACTCAGCATTGTCAATAGTAGATTTTGGGAGGAGACTGGCATTCAGAGCATGCGTGCTTTCAACTTTCCCACTTTACCTCCTGGCCGATGGCCCACCGGCAAGGCCAAAACGCGGGCCAGGATTGTACTGGTGCTGACTGCCATTCTGGCTATGCTGGGCTCAATAACCTCGATAGCGCTCTCCGCAACTGCTCATGGAAGTCATGTCCCAGTTCATGTGACTACAACTAAGCCTATCACCAGGCCTAGTATTGTAAATACGCCTGTTTACACCCCAACTCACAACGCGGCTCCATCCTATACATCGCCTCACACGCATCCTCATCCATTAAGTTATCCACTCTTTTACGGCAATGCTCACCTGCCGGAGGTCGCACTGACCTTTGACGATGGCCCGAATCCTTACTACACACCCCAGGTCCTCGCTATCCTTCGACACTATGGGGTGCAGGCCACTTTTTTCGATGTTGGATACCTGGTGAAAGACTTTCCCAACATCGTTCGCCAGGAATACAACAACGGCAATCTCGTTGCTAACCATAGCTGGTCCCACCCAGAACTGACGCTACTCTCAGCATCCGCCATCCTGTCCCAGCTCACCTCCACTTCCAATGTAATTCAAACCACGATAGGAGTACGGCCCACCTTTTTTCGCCCTCCCTATGGCGCATTCAACCGCACCGTCTTAGCGCAGGCCAGCTATCTCGGAGTTACGACAGTTTTGTGGAATGATACAGCAGAAGACTGGACATTGCCGGGGGTCGGTTTTATCGTCAATAGGATCCTCAGCTTAGCGCATGCTGGAGCTATCATCCTCCTGCACGATGGTGGCGGCAATCGCGCACAAACGGTAGCGGCATTGCCCACGATCATCACGGACTTAGAAAATCGCGGCTTTTCACTCGTGACACTACAGCGATTAGTCGATGACTTAGCGGTGTCTACCTCTCAGAGCGCATACGGTAGTACCCTGAGCAACACCGCATTCTCGACAGGAAGTCCGCCTCCTCTCGAAAATCAGCCATTCCTTCAGCTTGCAAAGTGGAGACGCTCCCGCAGATAATAAGAGTAGCGGCATGTTGAGATGAGAAAAGAACACAAAGGAGCAACGAAAAGAGATGGAGAGGCAGAACATCGTGGTCACCTTCACTACCTCACCCGAGGAGAAAGGCCTGTTTCTTGAGATGCTGGGAAGCGCAGCCTCCCTCACCTTTCTGGGCGAGGTCCCACCCGCGCAACGGGAACAGGTCCTGGAGGGTGCCACGATTCTCCTCGCGTGGACTTCCCGCGAGAAATTGGGCAAGAGGACTATCCCCACTTGCAGCAGGTCAGGTTCATCCAGCTCCTGTCTGCGGGAGCTGACCACATGCCGTTTGCCGACCTGCCCTCACGTATCATCGTCGCCAGCAATCCCGGGGCGTATGCGACTCCCATGGCTGAACACGTGCTGGCGATGACGCTGGCCCTGGCCAAACGCCTGCTCGTAGAAAACCAGCAACTGAAGAATGGCGAATTTGATCAGCTTACCCCCAACCGTTTGCTCGCTGGCATGACGGCTGGCATCCTGGGCTTTGGGGGGATCGGGCGAGCCACGGCTCGCCTCATGCAGGCGTTTGGCATGAAGATCTATGCGATCAATACCGGTGGAAGCAGTCCCGAGCCGACGGACTTCCTTGGCACGCTGCACGATCTGGAGCACGTGTTGCGGGAGAGCGACGTGGTGGTGATCTCGTTGCCACTCACCAGGGCCACCAGGGGACTCATCGGCAAGGAGGAACTGGCCTGGATGAAAGCAGAGGCCATCCTGGTGAATGTCGCCCGTGGCGCGATTATCGATGAGGAGGCACTCTACAATCATGTGAAGAGCCATCCCGCCTTTCTGGTGGGCATCGATGCCTGGTGGACCGAACCGTTCCTGCATGGGAGCTTTCGCATGGAGTATCCCTTTCTCGATCTGCCCAACGTGCTGGGCTCCCCGCATAATTCAGCCCTCGTGGCCCATTCCTTAGTGGGCGCGGCACGGCAGGCGGCTGAAAACGTCAAACACTTCCTCAGGGGGGAGAAGGTGACAGGGATGGCACGACGAGAAGACTACCTGTATCCTGAAAGGAGTTAGTATGAGCGAAATGATTGGGTTTATTGGCCTTGGCAATATGGGACAGGCTATGGCAAGCAGCCTGCTCAAGGCAGGCTATACCCTCACAGTGTATAATCGTACCTTGAGTAAAGCAGAAGCATTGACGGCGAAGGGCGCTCGACTGGCGCATCAGCCGAGCGAGGCTGTCACGAAAGGCGGCATCGTGATCAGCATGGTGGCAAATGACCAGGCCCTGGAAGAGATCGTCATGAGCCCGGGCTTTCTTGAGCGTTTGGGACCAGGCGGCATTCACCTCTCGATGAGTACGGTATCGCCTGAGACCTCGCGCAAGCTTGCACAACTGCACGCGCAACACGGGAGCATCTACCTCGCAGCTCCCGTCTTCGGACGACCCGAAGCGGCTGCCGCCCAGAAACTGTGGATCTGTCTCGCAGGCCCACAGCTTGCCAGAGAGCGAGTACAACCTGTACTCAAGGCGCTGGGGCAGGGCATCTTCGACTTCGGTGAAGACCCGGGTGCAGCCAATATTGTCAAGCTCTGCGGCAATTTCTTGATCCTCTCTGCAATGGAGGCGATGGCCGAGGCGTTGGCCCTGGCGGAGAAGAGCGGTATTGCTCGTTCAGCTGTCACCGACATGCTGACGCACACCCTGTTCTCAGCTCCCATTTACCAGATCTACGGCAAGATGATTGCTGAGAAACGTCACACTCCCGCCGGATTTCGGCAGACGTTAGGCTTGAAGGATCTCAATCTGGTCAGAGATGTAGCGGAACACGCGACCATGCCGATGCCTTTCGCAAGCTTGTTGCATGACCGCCTGCTGGCAGGCATTGCCAAAGGACGTGGAGATATGGATTGGTCTGCGCTCTCGCTCGACGTGTTGGAGGATGCGGGACTGGAGGTTCCAGTTCTCTCAACCATCAAGTAGGGGCGTGGGGAAGAGATATAGAAAAAGTAACAAAAGGTGGTAGCACCCCGATGGCGCGACTGGACGATGTCGATCTTGCTGAGCGTCTCTTTCTGAAGGGCTATCCTTTCAACAGGTATGGCCCTCGACCACAGGTATGGCCCTCGACCTCGGGGAGCCTGATAATAGTGAACTACAGACACGTATCATGCGCGCCGCCTTCTCGCTCCTGGCACGCAACGATTTTCCTGTTTTAGAGTCGTTTACCCCTTAAGCAGCCATCTGGCCTCACAGCTGGCTAGGAACGATAGGCCTGATCCAGCCTATCAAAATCCTGAGAATGCCAATTAACACCACTATTCCCCCAACCGCCACAAGCAAGCCTTCAAGGGAATTGACGCCTGTATGCAGCGTCAGGCCAAAGACAATCAGCGCC
>WNFA01001862.1_pt1 | contig 20184 bp, 17 predicted proteins | sample 5400481 | NCBI WGS metagenome assembly WNFA01 (sample SAMN13153340, study PRJNA577476) | soil metagenome | isolation source: 120 cm saprolite under Douglas fir tree site 2 hole 1 replicate 2 | place: USA:California | collected 2015-04-18
TAGGACGGGCCGCTCCGATTGCCCTCGTCACACACTCGCAACACTGCGCTCCGAATTGCTTCTCCCTCCAGTTTCGCCCTTGCTACGCTTACGCCAGTGTCTCTCTTCGAAGAACAACGCGGTCCCTGGAAGCCGCTCCCCCGCCTCTCGGGAATCGCATGGCTCTCTTTCTACGTCCTTTTTCTCCTCTACGCCTTCACTAACCCCACCGGCTTCCTCATCCTCGATTACGTCAATCTTATCGTCCACGAAGGCGGCCATTTCTTCTTCAGTTGGTTTGGCAACACCGTCATGATCCTCGGCGGAACCCTCGGCGAACTCCTCGTCCCTCTCTTGTGCGCCATTTACTTCTTCTGGCAACGCGAAACCACCGGATTTGCTTTCTCCAGCTTCTGGTTCTTTGAGAATCTCCCCTACATTGGCGCCTACATGGCCGATGCCCGCGCTGCTTCTCTGCCCTTGGTCGGCTCCGAAGAGAGCGACTGGGCGCTTCTGTTCGGCCAGTGGGGCCTACTCGACCAGGACCAAAAAATCGGCGCCACCATGCGCACCCTCGGCTATCTCGGCATGCTCGCCACCGTCGCCTGGCTCGCCCACCGCCTCCGCCAGAGTGCCGCCTCAAATCCGCACTCTCCTTCTTCGTGACACGCCAAGAGCCCCATACGCAATTTCTGCGCATGAGGCTCTTGGTAATAAATCGCAGCCCTCAGCTAGCTTCCGGGCCGCCCGTTATTCCCTCGCGTTACCGGTGTGGACGCTCACCACCCTGTGACTTCTCACCTTTCGGCCCTGCGGCAGGGCGATCCGCCCTCCCGTTGTGTTTGTCGTTGTAGATCGCCTTGCTCGCATTGTTCTGCTGGCGGTTGACCTGTTGGCGTTCCCCCGGCGTCAGCTTCCCGCCGTTGGCCTTCCGGTCGTTGCGCACTTCTTGATTGATGCGGCCTTCGCGCGTCTCAAGGTTTTTGGTTTCGCGAGGAGTCAGTTGTCCGGACTTCACGCCGTTGCCGATGCGCGCCTGCTGGTTGGCTTCGCGCGCATTGACCCTGCTCATCGCCGGATTGGCAGGCTTGCCGTGGTTGACCGACGCGAAATTCGACCGGTCGGCTCGCGCGAAATTCTGGTGCGAGACTTGCGCGTTCGTCGGCTGAATGTGCGATTCATGGTTCGCGGCCATTTCCGCGGACGTCGGCCTGGCGGCGATCCCTCCAGGTCCGCCGTTAAAGCTGGTGCGGTTCACCGTCGTGTTATTCACGATCACCGTTTTGTTCACGTAGGTATTATGAATGACCGTGGTGTTCACGTTCGTCACCGCGGTGTTATAAGCAAAATGTTCGCCTCGCCATTCGCCGCCGGCAAAGCCCACGCCGCCGTATCCGAATCCGTAATTCACTCCGCCATAGAACCCGACATGCGGACCCCAATAGCCGGCGTGAAATACATAGACGCCTCCGCCCCAGCCCCAATATCCTGGCGTCCAAAGAACGCCCACCCGCGGCGGCGTCACCCATACTCCCGGCACCCAGTAGTAACCGTCATCGCCGTACGCCCAGTAGCCCGGCGTCCAGACGTAACCTTCCCCGGGGCAGACCGGCTGCGCGTAGACCGGCAAAACCGGCGGGCCAACCCGTATGGATACGCCCACGGAAACCTGTGCAAAGGAAGCCGCCGGCACTAGCGAAACGAAGAGCGCCAGAAGCAGAGTACGGATCGAAATCAAAGTACACATGTGAGCATCCTCCCAAAAGGACGATTGCGCCTTCGCAGGTGACTGGATGAATGCGGCCGCGAAGCGCTCTTTATGAAACGCCGGTCCAACCCACTCTTCTCCGGCTCTATTTATTTTGAACACGGTTCTGGACTTTATGTTTCGCGACCCCCGGCGTTGTTCCGTTAGTGTTAGTAGTACGAAGTCACTCTGATTCCCCGTTCGCCCTCTTTTCCCTGGACGGAAGTACAGCTCACTACGCACCTCAGATTTAGCTTTATATTTACGGTACCTTCATGTTAACATGAGTTGTGATTGCTAGCCGCCATCCTCGTCGAGGCGTCCTGTATTCACCTAACTCCCTGCCTCCTGATCCTAAGTCTCATCGAATCACATCGTTTGCAGACCCCCACCCCCTAAACCCTTTGGAATCATATCGTTTCAAAAATATAGGGGGGAGGGGGCATCTAAAACCTTCAACCCTGCCGACCTGTGCTCCTCATTCCGAAGTATCCCCTTTGTATTCACACTCTTGCGCACTCCTTTCCGCAACGGCGTGCCCTTATCACTTTTGTTTTCAGATGTTTGCACACTCTTTCGCTCCCGACGGGATATACCCCCCGCTCCGCCGAGGCTCAAAATGAATCGCAGCATGGCAACTTCAATGGCAGCAACCTCTCCCTCCATTACCCTCAACACGGTTCCACTCGCGGGTACAGTTTGCCTTGCTCGGGATTCGTCTCTCATCCTTGCAGTTTCTTGGTAAACTACATCGATCCGATTCTTCATAGAGTTGGCCCTGCGGGACACTTCCCCCATTTCAGACAGAGGCCAAGGAGCTAAGTATGAGCAGTGCCGTCACCACCCAGGTTTCCGACCTTCAGAACTACGTGAACGGCGCGTGGCGCCGCGCCGCCGCCACCGAATACTTTGACGTCACCAACCCTGCCACTGCCGAAGTGCTGGCGCGCACGCCGCTTTCGACTTCCGCTGATGTTGATGCCGCCGTTCAAGCTGCCGCCGATGCCTTCCCGGGGTGGCGCCGTACCCCTCCCGGCGAACGCGTTCAATACCTCTTCAAGTTGAAAAATCTCCTCGAAGAAAATCTCGACGATCTTGCCCGCGTCATCACCCTCGAAAACGGCAAGACCTTCCCCGAAGCCCGAGCCGAGCTTCGCCGCGCTATCGAAAACGTCGAAGTCGCTTGCGGCATCCCCATGATGATGCAGGGCTACAATCTCGAAGACGTGACGCCCGGCGTGGACGAAATGCAAATCCGCCAGCCGCTCGGAGTCGTTGCTGCCATCGTGCCCTTCAACTTCCCGGCGATGGTCTCGTACTGGTTCCTTCCATACGCCATCGCGTGCGGAAATACCTTCATTCTGAAACCCTCCGAGCGCGTTCCTCTCTCCATGCATCGCGCTTTCGAGCTTTTGGAAAAGACTGGTCTGCCCAAGGGCGTCGTGAACCTGGTCAACGGCGGTCGCGATGTAGTCAACGCCCTCTGCGACCATCCGCAAGTTTGCGCCATCAGTTTTGTCGGCTCCACGCCCGTAGCCCGTCATGTTTACACACGATCCGCGGCCAGCGGCAAGCGCATGCAGTGCCAGGGTGGCGCCAAGAATCACGTCATCGTCCTTCCCGACGCGGACATGGAACTCGCCACGCAAATCATCAGCGACAGCGCCTTTGGCTGCGCCGGCCAGCGTTGCCTAGCCGTTTCTGTTGCCGTCACCGTCGGCGAAGCGCAAAAAACCTTCCGCGACTCCATCGCGCACGCCGCCTCTTCGATTCGCACCGGCAATGGCCTCGACTCCGGCATCCAGATGGGCCCAGTCATCACCAAAGAAAGCAAGCAACGCATCGAATCCCTCATTTCCGCCGGCGTTAGCGAAGGCGCAAAACCCATCGTCGACGGCCGCAACACGAAAATCCCCAAATACGAATCAGGAAATTTTCTCACTCCCACAATCCTCGATGGCTTGCCCTCAAACAGCCAGCTCGCTAACACGGAAATCTTCGGCCCCGTGCTCAGCATGATTCACGCCAACTCTATCGACGAAGCCATGGAATTCCTTCGCCGCAGTCCCTATGGCAATCAGGCGTCACTTTTCACCACCAGCGGCTCCGCCGCGCGCAAATTCCGCTACGAAGCGCCTGCGGGAAATATCGGCATCAACATCGGCGTAGCCGCTCCCATGGCTTATTTCCCCTTCAGCGGCTGGAAAGAAAGTTTCTTCGGCATTCTTCACGGCCAGGGCCGCGACGCCGTAGAATTCTTCACCGAATCCAAAATCGTAGTCGAGCGCTGGTCGCGCCAGGAAACCCGCAAGTTCTAGCATGGAGCGCGGGAGCTTGCTCCCGCTTTTCCGACTGCGACTGTATGCCGGCGAAGCAGACAAGACTCCGCGGCGCAGTAACACGAGGTAGAAGTAGTTTTTGGCCTTGAACTTTTTAACTTTTTAGTTTCGACTCATGCAAACGAAACCTCTTCACCTCGACGTCCACGAACAAATTGAGTGCGCGCAAACACTCGCCTCGCACTTCTACACCGATCCCACGATTCTCGAAATTGAGAAGACCCGCATTTTCCAGCGCACCTGGCAACTTGTGGGAACACTCAGCCAAACCTGCGGAGAAATAAACGGCGTGAAGCGCACCATCGCCGATCCCGAAAGTTTCTTCACCGCTGACGTTGCGGGCGAGCCCATCATCGTCGTTCGCGACAAGCAGGGCGAATTGCGCGCCTTCAGCAACGTCTGCCGCCACCGCGCCGGGCCGATCGCGCTTGGCAGCGGCTGCAAGAATGTCCTCCGTTGCCAGTATCACGGCTGGACCTACACGCTCGATGGCCGCCTCATCGGCACCCCCGACGTCGAAGGCGTCGAGTTCTTTGACCGCAGCACCATGGGCATGGTGCGACTTCGCTGCGAAACCTGGGAACAATTCATCTTCGTGAATTTCGATCTGAAAGCCGAGCCCCTCTCAACGTACCTCGGTGAGATTCCACGGCAGTCGCAAGGTTTTCAATTTGAAGGTCTGCAATTCGCCGAGCGCCGCGACTACGTCATCGATTGCAACTGGAAGATTTACGTAGACAACTATCTCGAGGGCTATCACATTCCCATCGCGCATCCCGGCTTGATGAAAGAAATCGACTACGCGCAATATCGCACCGACACTTTCCGCTACTACTCCCAGCAATTCGCGCCCATCCGCGCCATGAAAGCGGAAGACGTTGCCGAGCGCCTCTATGCCCCCGGCGCCGGCTTGCAGCAAGCTCTCTACTTTTGGGTGTTCCCCAACTTGATGCTCAATATTTATCCCGACAATATTTCGACCAATCTGATCCTGCCTCTCTCCCACGAGAAAACGCTCACCATCTTCGAATGGTTTTTTCACGATATCGCTACGGAAGAAAACCAAGAACGCATCAAGCGTTCGGTGGCCTTCAGCGATGAAGTCCAGCAAGAAGACATCGCCCTCTGCGAAAATGTTCAGCGCGGTTTGCGCTCTTCGACCTACGACCGCGGCCGCTACTCCGTCAAGCGTGAAAACGGTGTGCACCACTTCCACATGCTGCTCGGCGAATTCCTAGGGCAGCCGTAACCGGCGATGATTGTCCCGTGATCGTTCTACTGATGGGCACCGCCGGATCCGGAAAAACAACAGTCGGCAAACTACTCGCCGCTCAACTCAAGTGGGAATTTGCCGACGCCGACAATTTTCACTCGCCCGCCAACATCGAGAAGATGTCTCACGGCATTCCGCTCCACGACGAAGACCGCATCCCGTGGCTCCATTCCCTCCGCGATGCGATTCAGCAATGGGACGAGCAGCACCGAAATGTAGTTCTGGCATGCTCCGCGCTCAAGCGCAGTTATCGCGAACTGCTCCAAATTAATTCCAACGTAAAACTCGTCTATTTAAAGGGTTCGTTTGAATTGTTCCGCGAGCGCTTGCGCGCGCGAAAGGGCCACTACGCCGGCGAGCAAATCCTCGCCGGCCAATTCGCCGATCTGGAAGAACCCACAGACGCCATCACCATCGACGCCTCGAAGTCCCCGGAGCAAATCGTCGCCGAAATCCGCCAGCAACTCAATTTGGCCTGAAATGCGCAGCCGCCGGAAGCAGTGCCCTAGGGTTTTGCGGGCGCTGGCTGCGGCGCCGCCGCCGGTGCTTTGGGGGTTCCGAAACTCACCTTGGGGACTTGCCGCGCGCCTTCTTCCGTCTTGAAGTACGCGTCGTTACGCGTGAACCCGCTCATGCTCGCCACCAGGCTATTCGGGAAGAGCGCAATAAATGTGTTGTAGTCCTGGACGGTCTCGTTGTAACGGCGGCGCTCCACAGCGATACGATTTTCCGTGCCTGCGAGCTCGTCCTGTAAACGCAAGAAGTTCTCGTTGGATTTCAGCTGCGGATAATTTTCAACCACGACGAGCAAGCGCCCCAAAGCAGAGTCCAATTGTCCGTTCGCCGCGATCTTCTCAGCCGGAGAACGTGCGCCAAGCAAGGCAGAACGAGCCTTTGCGATATCGCCGAACACAGTTTGTTCCTGTGCCGCAAAACCTTTGACAGTTTCCACCAAATTAGGAATCAAGTCCGCGCGCCGTTGCAGTACGACATCGACCTGCGCCCACGCGGCATTTACAGCTTCGCGTTTCACAACCATCTGATTCCTGCGGCTGACAAACGAACTCCCCACCATCAGTGCGATGATCAGCAATACTGCAACAACGATCAGAGCTGCTTTCATATCCGCCTCGTATCACTTGAATTTACGAATGTGCATTCTTCACGCGCCGCCACTCCCGCTTAGGGAAGTGATGCTCCAGCGCGTCCACAGTTTTCTCCAATGCCTTTAAATACGCGCCGTACACCGGAACAATTTCGCCGTGAAATTCGCCCGTCTCGCGCAGCTTCAGCAGCGCGTCGAATGCCGTCATGCTTGCACCCGTCAGCGATGCCGCTCGCGCCACGATATCATGCGCGACTACCGGCGGCTCTTCTCCAAAAGTGATCACCACATGGCGCAGCAGCGTCAGCACCCCCGAAAACGATTTTCTCATCACGGGCGCCAATTCTTTCGAATCTCCCGGCGCGCGCAGATAATGCTGGCGCAATTTCAGCACGGTTGTGCGCAAGTCATGCTCAATCTGCACGCGATGCAGATTCATCGGCACTTCAATTTCCGCGACGACGTCCGCTCCGTAGAGCACTCGCCGCCCGTGCTTCATATCCAGAATCTCGATGGCGAAAACATCCGCCGCGTGTTTTAGCTCATCCCTCGTAAAGAAAAGCGGCGCGGGCTCCCTTTGATCGGCGCACCACCATTTCACCACGTGCGCGAGCCGTCCCAGCTCCTCGACACTTAACGAATGCAGGATGCAAACGACGTTGAGGTCCGAATGTCCTTCGTGAAAATCCCCGCGCGCGGCCGACCCGAACAAAATAACGCATTCGAGATTTGCCGCCGCGAATTCCTTCAACCGCTTGACCAGCTCCGTCAGCTTCGTTTCCGTCGAGAGCATTTCCCATCCATTCCTTTCACCCAGCGCTACCAGCTTCCGGAAGCGCCTCCGCCCCCGCTGCTGCCGCCCCCAAATCCACCAAACCCGCCGCCACCGCCTCCTCCGCCGAAGCCTCCTCCGCCCCAGCCGCCACCTCCCGAGCGGCTGCCGCTATTGCTTGCAAGCATTCCCAGGAGAAACCAGAGACATCCGCTTCCGCCCGATCCGCCTCCGCCTCGGCGGGAGAGACTACCAATGACGCGAAAGAAAATAATCAGAAGGAGTATGATCCAGAATACCGGGAACCCGCTCCTCCCTCTCACATTTTGAATTCGCGTTGCTGGCGGCAAGCCACTCAACGTAACACCGGCATCGTCTGCAATGTACTTGGCCAATTGCCGAGCTGCGACCTCGGTTGCCCTGCCGTAGTCGTTGGCACGCAAGAAGGGCACCATCGCGCGACCCGCGTCTCCGGCCCGCGCATCATTGATCACCGGTTCGAGTCCGTAGCCCACTTCGATGCGGTACTTGCGTTCGTTGGGAGCGACCAGCAACAACACGCCGCGATTGTCTTTTTTACTTCCGACGCCAAGCTGCTTGAAGAGGTCTACCGCATAATTCTCGACGCTTTCGCCTTCGAGCGATTGCACGGTCACAATCGCCATCTGCGCGCCGGTCTTCTGCTCCACTTCCGCGCACAACCCTTCCAGCCGCGTCCTAGCATCCAGTGGAATCACTCCCGCCAGGTCGCTCACGTAACCGGTGGGGTGAATCTGCTTGATATCCTCGGCCACGGAGAAGTTCGCGCTAAACAAAAGCAGGCAGAGAAGCAGTGCGGTTCGAATGAAGTGAACTTTTCTCATCCAGTGTCCGAAGGTTGTCGCCAGATGACTATAGGGCCAGCTTCGACCCGCTGTAAAGCGTAGTCAGCCCTCCGCAGGGTGCTCCCACCTTTCTCTTGAGAGGGAAATCGGTGATTACCCTGACAAGGGCGAGTATTTCAAGCACGATTCCCTTCGAATGGTCCGCACGCGGCACAGAAAACATTCAGTCAATAAGAGCCTATTTACTGCTGGGACTGTTCCTCTTGAGTCCGCATTCCACGGCGCGAACCTTGCGAGCGTTGCGAGTTCGCACCTATAATCCAGTGTCTTTGCCGCGGCGTGAGCTGCCTGCACATCGGGAGGATCCTTGCCGGTTGGAACAGCGTTTCACGAGAGAACGCTGGCGCTGTGTGAAAGCCTGAACTACCGCGAATGGTCGGGCTATTACACCGTCAGCGTTTACGAGATGCACCACGAGCACGAATACAACGCCATCCGTAATTCGGCCGCTCTGATCGATATTTCCCCGCTTTTCAAATACCAAGTAACCGGCCGGGGTGCAACCAAGTTCGTGAACCGCGTGATCTCGCGTGACATCAATAAAGTTGCGGTAGATCAGGTGATTTACTGCTGCTGGTGCGATCCCGAAGGAAAAGTGATCGACGATGGAACGATCACGCGTCTGGGCGAGAATGAATATCGCTGGACGGCGGCCGATCCGAGCCTGCGGTGGTTTCAGCAGAATACGCTGGGGATGGACGTAACGATTGAAGATATTTCGGAGCAGACTGCGGCTCTGGCACTGCAAGGACCGACCTCCGGAAAACTGCTCCACGCAGCGGCGGACGCGAACATCACCAATCTGAAATATTTTCGCGTCACGCGAGGCAAGATCGCAGGCGTTCCCGTGGACATTTCGCGAACAGGCTATACGGGCGATTTGGGATTTGAAGTGTGGATGCCGTGGAAGGATGCTGTCAAAGTGTGGGACACGCTGATTGCCAAGGGCAAAGCGTTCGATATTCACCCGGCAGGAATGATTGCGTTGGACATCGTGCGGATTGAGGCGGGCCTGATCTTGATCGAAGTGGATTACGTTTCGAGCAAGAAGGCGCTGATCGAATCGCAGAAATATTCGCCTGCGGAGATTGGGCTGGGGAAGCTGGTCGACTTGAAGAAGGAAACTTTTGTAGGTCGCGAAGCCCTAGCGTTGGAGACGAAGAAGGGCGCGGAACGGGCGCTGGTCGGGCTGGAGATCAACTGGAACGAAGTCGAAGCGCTTTACGAGAAGTTGAAGATGGCGCCGCAGGTACCCAGCATGGCGTCGCGTGTAGCAGTGCCGGTGTATCGCGGCGGGCGCCAAGTGGGCAAGGCCACATCGACGACATGGTCGCCGACGCTTAAGAAGATGATCGCGCTGGCCTGTGTGAGCCGCGAGCATTCAACAGCCGGCACCACGCTCAATATGGAAATGACGGTGGAAGCGGTGCGGCAAACAGTTTCCGCGAAGGTGGTGCCCCTGCCGTTCTTCAATCCACTTCGGAAAACCGCAATCCCAGTTCTCTAGCGAGTGAATCGTCAGAGATAATCGATTCAATTCGCTACGGAGCGAGACGATTGTACTTCTTGAGGACTTCACGGAGCTTGGCGTGCGGCAGCGCGATCACTTTGTGATTTTCGATGCCGGTCATCGTTTTGGCGGCAACCATCGCGTTGATGATGGCTTCTTCGGTCGCCTGCACGGTGGCGGCAAATACCGGCTCGATTTTGTCATTGGGCAGCATTTTTAGATCGACAACACGGTCCGAAGCGGTCGCGCCTGGATTGGCGGTGGAGAAGGCGATGAAAATATCGCCGGAGCCGTTGCCAGAGATGCTGCCGTTGCGTCCGAGCCCGAGAGAAACGCGGCGAGCCAGGCGCTTCAATTGTTGGGAAAGCAGCGGTGCATCCGTGGCGACCACGACGATAATCGAGCCGCGGTCCAATTCGCTGAAGGACGTGGAGGCGTAGGCGGCGTCTTCTGAAATTTCGCGGCCCACCGGCACTCCCGCTATGCGCAGATCGGGCCGCCGGCCGTAGTTGCATTGCACCAGCACGCCCACCGTGTACCCGCCATACTTGTCCTCAAGCTTGCGCGATGACGTGCCGATGCCTCCTTTGAATTCGTTGCAGATCATTCCCGTCCCACCGCCGACGTTTCCTTCTTCGACCGCGCCGCCGTGCGCGGAATCGATGGCGTGAAAAGCGTGCTCAGGGTTGACATGAAATCCGTTGATGTCGTTCAGCCAGCCATCCCAGGTTTCCGCGACGACCGGCAGCGACCACCAGTAACTGGTCGGATCGGGCTGCCCGTGATTAACGCGCCATTGAATCACGGCGTCGCGCACCACTCCGACGCTGTGCGTGTTGGTGATCATTACGGGACCTTCGAGAAACCCGGACTCTTCCACCCAAGTGGTGCCAGTCATTTCTCCATTCCCATTCAATGACCACCAGCCCGCGAAAACGGGAATGGTCATCGAGTCCTTTCCACGCGGAAGTACGGCGGTCACTCCCGTTCGAACCGGTCCTTTGCCCACTTGCAGTTTTCCTTCGCCGGAAATGAGCGTCGTGTGTCCGACGGTGACGCCGGAAACATCGGTAATCGCGTTTAGAGGGCCGGGCGTGCCGTCGAAGGGGACTGCAAGATCGCGGGCGCGCGGCTTGGCCAGTGGAGGTGCCTGAGCTTCGACCGATGAAATCGCCGTAAGCGAACAAAGAATAACGACGAGCGCGCGAAAATAATTTCCCTGAATCATTACTTGTTTTTCTCCCAGGAAGATTGCGAGGATTTCAGTAATTTAGTGTTTTTCTCCACCGCTTTTTCGAGCAACGACGCTTGATCGCGCGCCAATTTCCAATCTTGTTTTTCCACGGCTTCGGTGAGCCCGGGGAATTCCAAGTGGGCGTAGGTGTATCGCGAAGAATAAAGAATGTGTTGGAACCAAGGCCGTCCCGGAATGCCCGCAGGATCGAGCCAGTTGGATTCGACCTGCAGCAACTGTTGGTTGAGTGGCTGAAATCTCTGCGGCGAAGCCGAGCCAGACAGAAGATCGCGAGCGACCGCGTCCCGCAGGAGGCTACCCACTTTCTCGAATTCGGCGATCCGGGCGTGAAGCCGTTTCAGCGAGAGACGCTTCGGATCGATATTGTTTTTTTGTTCGAACTCACGCAGAAATCGTTCCAGAGCCGCGCCATTGAAACCAAAATCAAACGGCAGAACATCCGCGTTGGCCAGCCGGAGCGCGACGAGGCCCCAGATCCGCGTCAGGGTAACGTGGTATTCGAATGCCGGATCGCCGATATGCGCCATCCAGTAATGATCGTCGTACATCGAGTGATAGACGCCGTAGTCGCCGGTGAATCCCAGATTGATCACCGGCCGGCCAAGATGATTCAGGAATACGGTGTGATCGGAGCCGCTGCCGATGCGCGTTTCCACCAGCGTGCTATCGAGCGGCGGTGTGCCCGATTTCGAATCGCGCATCGCCGTCGTGCGCCAGGTTTCGTACAGAGATTTTCCTGAAGGCGCGCGAACGCCTTTCGAAGCTTCCACCAGCATTGGCGCTAGCGAAGCCACCGCAGCCGGAGAAAAACTCAGCCCCTCGGGACCCGCAGTGGTGGCGGCCCCGGCGACGGATTCATCCACGTTAAGGTAGGCAATGAGTTTTTTCTTCAGGTCATCCGCAAATTGTTCGCCCCATTCTGTCGAACCCGTCAGCGCATATTCTTCGCCATCCCAACTGCAAACCACGATGGTGCGGCGCGGGCGAATGCCGCGCTGCTTGAGTTCCCCCAAAGATCGCGTCAGCTCTATCATCGAGGCCGTGCCGCTCGAAGGATCCACGCCTCCGTAAACCCACGCGTCGCGATGATTGCCGAGCAGCATCCATTCGTCCGGCAGTTCGCTGCCGCGGATGCGCGCTTCGACTACCGTGTAAGGCTGCATGCTCGTGTCCATGTCCACTTTCACGTGAACTTTCACGGCGCCAGTGAAGCGATACGTGATGGGCAAAGCGCCTTGCCAATCCTTAGGTACTTCGGGGCCGTTCATGTTTTCTAGCAGCGGCTTGGCATCGCGCCACGAAAGAGGGAGCGCAGGAATTTTTGGAAGCGACCGCGCTTCTTCGGGCGCGATGTGCTTTGCGCCGGGGACCGAAGCCCATCCGGGCGTCGTGGGATCGCCCGGGACAATGTAATCGTAAGTGATCGCGCCGCGTTGAATGTGGCTTTCCGGGCCCCACGGACCGTCAGGAAAAACTTTGCCGCGCGTGGAACCGTCTTCGGCCGGATCGGAATAAATGAGCAGCGCCGCCGCGCCTTCCCGTTCCGCGGTGAGCGCCTTGAAGCCGCGATAGCTGTACGGATTCGAGTAGCGGGCGAGAACGATCTTGCCCTTTACGCTGATGCCGTTTTTCTTCAGCAAATCGTAATCTTCGGGATTGCCACTGTGTGCGTAAACAACCTCGGCCGTCACGTCGCCTGAAGCCGAATAGCCAAAATAGGAGCCGGAGACGGCGGGATTCTTCGTATCCGGATCGACGTCATAAGCATCTTCGCGCAGGGACGCCGTGAACTGAACAGGCGCGGTCATTTCCAGAGAGACACTGCGCGAGCGCGAATGCAAAACATCGTACCTGCGTAGCGTAACGTCTTCCCATCCCTGCTTGCGCCATTCGTCCGCGACGAAATCCGCGAGCTGGTTATTGCGCTCGGAAGCGGCGGGATGCGGCTCGGCGGTGAGAGTGCGATGCCATTCGCGGGCTTTTTCTGGAGAGGGAATCGATTGAAACGTGGTTTCGAGTTGATGCTCCGCGGCGGCGTGCGGCGGGGAAAAGCCAAGAATCGGAGTTGCTGACGAAGCCTCCTGGTTGAGCTGCGCAGAAAGCGCAAAGGTCAAGGTCTGCAAGAAAACAGATGCAACGGCAAAACGACGCAGAGAAAGCCGCATTAGTAATCGATTCTCCAAAAATTCACGAACGAACTTGCTGCCACGAGCAAACGTGGCCGAGACCAAATCAAACTCAGAACACTTTTGAAATCGCGGACTGGACCGCTCGAACGATCAGCGCGCATTCTTCCGGCGAAATCGTGAAAGGAGGCGCGAGAAGGATGTGATCGCCTAGCCGGCCGTCAACGCAGCCTTGCGTGGGATAAGTAAGCACATTCTCTTCCAGGCATGCCAGCCGAATTTTCTCCGCGACGTTTTGCTCCTTTGCGAAAGGCTCGCGAGCGGCTTTGTCTTTGACAAATTCGACGCCAAGAAGCAGGCCGCGCCCGCGAATATCACCGACATGCGCATGGGATTGCAGCGGAGACAGCGCATCCCGCAAGTCTCGACCGGCAGGATCCACGCAATCAAAAAGTCTGTGCGCTTCGAGATAATCCAGAACGGCATTGCCTGCGGCTGTGGAAACGGGATGCGCTTGATACGTGAACCCGTGCATGAACGCGCCGGAGCCGCGCGCGAATGCTTGGACGACGCGCTCGGAAACGAGCACCGCGCCGAGCGGCGCATAACCGCTGGCGATTCCTTTCCCCACCAGAATCATGTCCGGCTCGACGCCCCAGTGTTGGATAGCGAACGGTTTTCCAGTGCGGCCCATGCCGGTCATGACTTCATCGGCGATTAGGAGAATGCCGTTCTCGCGGCAGATTTCAGCGATCCGCGCGACGTAACCCTCCGGAGGCACCGCAGCGCCAAGAGTTGCGCCAACAACCGGCTCAAAAATGAATGCGGCTGCATCATCTTTCTTGCTGCCATCCAATTGAGTTTGCAAGTCGTCGGCGCACGCGAGTTCGCATTGTGGAAAAGTTTTTTCGAACGGGCAGTGGTAGCAGAAACAAGGAGCAATGTGGCCCCACTCCGCAAGAAGGGGTTCATACGGCGCGCGGCGCGCAACGTTTCCGCTGACGGACATCGCGCCAAGCGTACTGCCGTGATAGCTCTGTCGCCGCGAAAGAACGCGATATCGGTCCTTCTGGCCGCTTTCAAGATGAAACTGGCGCGCGATTTTTATCGCGGTTTCGGTAGCTTCCGATCCGCCGGAGGTGAAATGGACGCGCCCGCCATTGCGAAAATTCGCGGGAGCCATGGCAAGCAAGCGCTCAGCCAGTTTTTCCGCGGGAGCGGCGTGAAATTGCGAAGTATGCGCGAACGCTATCTTCGAGGATTGCTCGGCCATGGCACGGCCGATTTCAGCGACGCCGTGCCCGATGCTAACGACCGCAGCCTGTCCGGAAGCATCGAGAAATCGCCGCCCATCGTCGGCGACAATCCAGCAACCTTCCCCGCGCGAGGCCACAGGGAAGCTCTTCTTAAAATTGCGGGGGAAAAGTCCGCCGCTCGTTGGCATGAGATGTCCGGCAAAGGATTGTAGCAGACTGGAAAGCCGCATCAGGGCAACGAAATAAGTTCTGTGCGTTGCAGGTCGAAGCTCCAGTGTCTCAGGAGTGTTGGTTTCGGCGGCAAAACGTGACAATATCCCTGATTCTGCACCGAGCGTTGCAATGCGCCGTGTTCCAAAGGAGAAGCAAGAGATGAAAGTGTTTTATGTTCGATGTGGTCTTGCGATTTTGCTGATCGTGGGATGTGTATTTCGCGTTTCCGCGCAGGAATCCGCGAAACATCCCATCACCTTTGACGACCTGATCAAGTTGCACCGCATTGCGGAGCCGGAAGTGTCGAAAGATGGCAAGTGGGTGGCGTACACGCTATCCACGCCGGACATGGAGGCGAATCGCGGCGCGAGCAACATCTGGGTGGTGCCGACGACGGGCGGCGCGGCGATGCAGTTGACGCAGAGTGGGCACGATTCTTCGCCGGTGTGGGCACCGGACGGAAAGACGCTCGCGTTTCTCTCTTCGCGCAACGGCGATTCGCAAGTTTATCTTCTTTCGATGGACGGGGGCGAAGCGCACGCGCTGACGAAGCTTTCGACCGGCGCAGATATCGTGAAGTGGTCGCCGGATGGAAAAACGATTGCGTTTACTTCTTCCGTCTATCCGGATTGCAAGGACGACGATTGCAACGGCAAGCGTGACGCTGAAAAAGCAAAAAGCAAAGTGAAGGCGCACGTGGCGGAGCAATTGCTCTATCGGCATTGGAATGAGTGGTCCGAAGGTAAGCGCAGCCATCTCTTCGTCGTGCCCGCGGACGGGAGCGCTCCGCCGCGCGATCTGACGCCAGGGGCGAATTATGACGTTCCGCCACCGCCGCTGGGTTTGCGGGGCGATGAAGGAGACATTAATTTTTCGCCGGATGGAAAAGAGATTTGTTTCACTGCGGTGACCGACAAGATGGAAGCGATCAGCACCAATGCGGATTTGTTCCTCGTTCCGGTGGCCGGGGGCGCGCCCAAACGGATCACCACGCAGCCGGGGTTCGACGGAAATCCCGTGTATTCGCCGGACGGAAAATACATCGCGTATCATGCGCAACTGACCGCCGGATATGAATCGGACCGCTGGCGCGTGATGCTTTATGACCGCGCGTCGGGGCGGATCGAAAATCTTACGGAGACTTTTGACCGCAGCGCGGAAGGGCTGGCGTGGTCGCCGGACAGCAAAACGATTTATTTTACGGCGGAAAACGAGACACAGAAGCCGGTCTACGCGATGGCGGCACGCAACGGCGCGGAACCGAAGAAAATTATTGCCGATACGTACAACACGGCAACTTCTTTCAGTGTGGATGGCAAGACGCTGGTTTTTGAACGGACAAGCTTGACCCTTCCGACCGAACTTTTTGCCGCATCGAGCGACGGCTCCAACGTGCGGCAACTGACGCATCAGAATGAAGTGAATCTGGTGGCACTGGAAATGAACGCTCCGGAGACATTCTGGTTCGATGGGGCCGAAGGAACGAAAGTGCAGGCAATGCTGATTCGCCCGCCGAAATTCGACGCAACAAAAAAATATCCTTTGCTGGTGCTGCTGCACGGAGGACCACAGACGATGTGGTCGAATGCGTGGGGCTACCGGTGGAACGCGCAGGTTTTCTCCGCGGCGGGATACGTAACGCTGATGATCAACCGGCGCGGCTCGACGGGTTACGGGCAAAAATTCACCGACGAAATCACGAATGACTGGGGCGGCAAAGCGTACGTCGATGTGATGAACGGCGTGGACTACACGCTGAAAAAATATCCTTTCGCCGACGGAACGCGCATGGCCGCTGCCGGCGGATCTTACGGTGGATACATGGCGGACTGGATTGCGACGCACACCGGCCGGTTCAAGGCCATTGTGAGTCACGCAAGCGTGTACGACAAGGTTTCCATGTACGCGACCGAAGAACTCTGGTTCGAAGAGCACGATACGCAGGGCACGCCGTGGTCGAATCCGGAGAGTTACAGGAAGTGGGCGCCGGTGACCTACGCGGGCGAGCTTGGCAAATTCAAAACACCAACGCTGGTGATTGCAGGTGAGCGCGACTACCGCGTGCCGTACACACAATCGCTGGAATTTTTCAGCGCGCTGCAGCGGCAGGGGGTGCCGTCGAAGCTGGTAGTTTTCCCGGACGAGGGGCACTGGATACTAAAACCACAGAATGCACAGTTTTGGTACAAGACGTTTCTGGATTGGCTGGCGGCGTACGTGAAATAGCCCGATAGGCAAAGGAGAGCGGCTCTTGAGCCGCTCTCCTCGCCGGCAGTTTCACGTCCTCACTTCACTGTCGTAGTGAACACTTCCTCCATAAACAGATTCGTCCGGCACCCCGCGGACGACTCAAGCTGGCGGCGACTGTCCGTCCAAACCGGATGAGAAACCCCGCCGCGAGAGGCCAGGCCTTCGTAGTCGCCCTGCTGGTTCCCGTAGTCGATCGCGGAGCAGGGAAATACGCCGTTGCAATCGTGTTCGTTGGAGCTGGCGGAACTGACGCGCACATTGGGAGAGCGGAAAGTCACGCCGCCATCAACCGATTGAGTGAAATACGTGTCGGTCATATAGCGGAAACCAGTGGTGTCATTGCGGGTGTCGTAAAAAGAGACATTGACGTCGCCAGTGACGGGGTCAACGGCCAGCCAGTGATTGAAGCGGTCCACGAGTTGCGGGAGTTGATCAGTCAGGGAGTGTGGGGCGGTCCAGGTGATCCGCGCCGGTAGACCGATCGGCGTCGCAGGCCGGGTAAACGAGAGCGCGGCGAAATAGTTCCGCGGGAATGCCGACATCGAAAGCGGCGGTTTTCTGCGAGATGGTGCGCTGCGCGTCCCAGGTGACGCCGCCGTCGAAAGAACGATTGAACGCAATGAGATTATTCTTGTAATCGTTCCAGGCCACATAAACTTCGCCATTGGGTCCGACAAACGGGACGGCGCCGATTCCCTGGCCGGGCCCAGAAGGGGTGTCGACGCGAGCGAGAGTAAAGGTAGAGCCGGAATTCGAAGAACGAGCGAGGTGGATGCCACCGTCGGTGGCGTTACCTCCGCTGGAAGCATCCCATGCCACGTAAATGCGATCGCGGAAGGGGCTCGCGGCATTCGTATCCGCGGTAATCATGGGCTTGTCATTGAAGTGGTTCGAGCCACTCTGAAACCCAAACAGGGTAAGTTGCGCATAGCTCTTGCCGCCGTCGGTGGAACGCGCCACCGCCATTTGCGAGCCATCCACACCATTGCCTGCCCCGAAATACACAACAATGTAGCTATAGAAAAGATTTCCGCGCGAATCGAAGACCAGCGAAGGGTCCGAACCGAAACGCGTGTCGTTGGTGCCCTCGAGCGGCAGAGGAAGCGGCAGATCGACGGCACCCCAATTGGAGCCACCGTCGGTGGAGAAGTAGCCGCGCATGGGATCGCGAAAGATTTCGTTCGAGCCGGCCGCGACGGATTTGGAAGATGCCGGATTCAAGGTGATGTAAGTTTCGCTCTGGGGACCGCATTCATTGGAGACGTCGACATTGCTACCAACGGTCAGCGAAGACCCGGAACCTCCTCCCGCAGAGGCTCCGTTCTTCGAAAGATACTGATATTTTGCCCACCAGGTCGGATTGTGGGTGGAATTGTTCTGCGCAAATGTTTGTGACGAGACAAACAGGCAAGTTGCGGCCAGAAGGACAAGCTTGAAATGGCGATTCACGGATGGTCTCCTTTAAGAAACCGGCGGAACCCTGCGGGGAGTCTCCTTCTTACTTCCGGAGAGAAGAGAAGTCAAGCGGCCGTGGTGCTGAACAGATGGGGCCATGGCCGGTGTCGCGAGGCTTACGAGGCTGTAGAGACGGTGCTGGTCTAGCCCGGCAAGAAATGTTGCAGAGGGCGCCCCTGCAGAAAATTCATGTGGCGAATAAGCGCTGAAGGGCGCGGCGTGCGAAACGAAAAAGATGATAGAGCAAGAACGCGGAGAACGCGATCAGTGCGACGACGATGATGGTCGTGGCGAGAGGATGAGCTGTTGCCATCCAGGTCAGCCAAACGGCGAGCACGTCTTCTCCAAAACTCAAAATCCAATTGCTGAACGGTTCGGGGCTGGTGTTGACAGCAGCGCGCGCGCTGGCTTTTGTGCCATGGGAAGTGAGAGCGACTCCGCCGGCGATTAGTGCGGCGCCCCAGCGCCACTCCGGTGATGCGGCGCCGGCTGCCGCGTAGGTGAGAATTGCCGCGGCGGGCGGGCGAATGAAAGTGTGGACGGCGTCCCAGACGGTGTCAATGAACGGGACTTTGTCCGCAAGGAATTCCACCATATAAAGTGAGATGGCGATTCCGAGAACCCAGGGATGTGCAAGAGCCTGCAATCCCGGCGGCAGGTGGAGCACACCGAAACGGTGCAGCAGGCCCAGTGTGGCGACCGTCGCGTAAAGATTGAGGCCGGAAGAAAATCCAGCGCCCAGCGCGAGGCCTAAGGTTTCGATAGGATTCATGCGGGACCATCATAGCAGGTGGGAAATCGCGCAAACAGGCAGTAACTTACGCATGCACAGATTGGAGTTTCTGTTTGACCGGCATGCGGAGGAAAGCGATTCTGTTGGCAGGCGATCATCCATGTTTGGCCTGAGCCATCTCTTTTATCCCTGGGGATTTCTTGTGCAGGTTTTCGCCATCGTGCATTTCGTGCGCAGGCGGCCGGAGAACTATTGGTTTTATATTATTTTTTTTGGCGGCTTCCTCGGCGCAGGTGTATATATCGTTGCGGAAGTACTGCCAGATTTAGTACTTCTTCGCGGATTCTTTCAGGGATTTGGGCGACGGTCGCGCATCCAAGTGGTGGAAGCGCAGATCCTGGATAATCCTTCGCCGGCAAATTATGAAGAGCTGGGCGAACTGTACAAGGATCAAAGGGAGTTTGCGAAGGCGAGAGAGGCGTTCACTCACGCGATCGATGCACGGGACGCTTCTCATTACACCTATTATTCACGCGCGCTGTGTTCGCTGGGATTGAACGATCTGGAAAGTGCGATCTCCGATCTGGAGAAGGTAGTGGTGGCGGACAGAAAATTCGATTATTACCGAGCCGGGGGTTTGCTGGCAGATGCTTATGCGCGGACGGGACAACTGGAACGCGCGGATCAGCTGTTCGCAGAGGTGACGCAGATTTCGACGACTCCGGAGACGCTTTACAATTACGCGAGTTTTCTGAAGACGGCGAACCGGCGCGAGGAGTCGCGCGAATGGTTGAAGAAACTGGAGGCGAAGAAGCGCACGCTGCCGCGGTACATGCAGAGGCGGGAGCGATCATGGTTCCGCAAAGGCAAAGCGCTGATGAAGGAATTGGCCAGCGCGTAAAGTTCGCTGCTTTCAGGGAAGCAGATCCTTCGTCGCCCGCCGCGGCGGGCTGCTCAGGACAGGCACCTCCCTTCTGGTGTCTAGTTAAACCATAACCCCCCGAACCCCCTATGTTTTTCATAAGTGTTGATTCTAAAGGGAGTTAAAGGGAGATTATGCATTTGACACAGAAGGATGGCAAGGTATAGAAATTGCAGCGGACTTCGGAATCTTTCCGGACCCGCCGACCCTGTTATCATGCGTGTGAGATGAAAGTGGAAAAACGAAAATTCGACAAGGCGCTGACAAAGCTGCTGAGGGCCAAGCCGGAGCCTCGCAAGAAGATAAAGACTCGGGGCCGGCGCGGCGTTAAGACTCCGATACTAGCGAAGCCGTGAGCTTCTTGT